>Ga0256914_1000608_pt1 | contig 34940 bp, 24 predicted proteins | sample HulkmetaG_FD_191571 | JGI IMG/M metagenome (GOLD analysis project Ga0256914, IMG submission 191571) | Hydrothermal chimney microbial communities from Main Endeavour vent field at the Juan de Fuca Ridge, Pacific Ocean - Hulk | ecosystem: Environmental > Aquatic > Marine > Hydrothermal vents ... | reverse complement strand
CGCGACGGCTGCGATCCTGGCTGCAGACATCTACGCCCCCAACATCCTCGACGCCCTGGATCTGCTGCTACACCCCGACCGCATTCGGGCGACGTTGCGGCGGTAGTCATAGCTGCAGGAGACGCAAAAAACGGGCGATCCTGTCGGAATGACCGGAATCGCCCGCACATGGCTGTGGTAGTATGGCGTTGGGCACCCTCAGAAGATGCGATCAAGCTTGACTGGCTTGCGGGCGGGCGTGGTGACGATGAAGGTTTGGGCGCAGCCCAGTTCCAGTCCCGGCGGATTTTTCGGCGGTTTGGGCGGCTCCACGCCCATCTCCTCATATTCCTTGCTCAGGGTGAGCAGATATTCGTGGATAGAGTCTGCGGCCTTACGGGCGCCCGCCATGGCTGTGACTACCAAATCGGCGCCGTTGACGGCATCGCCGGCGGCCCATAGACCGATGCGGGAGGTCATGCCCGTTTCGGGGTCCACCTTGATTTCGCCCCAGCGTTTGGTTTCCATGCCCGGGGTGGCTTTGGCGAATTTGTCGTCGGGCCAGAAGCCCAAAGCCAGCACTGCGATATCTACATCGGTGACGAATTCGCTGTTGGGGATGGGGACGGGACGCCGGCGGCCTGATTTGTCCGGCTCGCCCAGTTTCATGCGGCGCAGCTCGACCTGGGCCAGCTTGCCGTCAGGGCCGGGGATGAAGCGTACGGGTTGCGTAAGAAATTCGTATTCCACCCCTTCTTCCTTGGCGAAACCGCGGTCTTCCGCGCGGCCGGGCATCTCAGCTTCCGAGCGACGATAGCTGAGGATGACGCGGCCGGCGCCCGCGCGCACGGCTGAACGCACACAGTCGGAACTGGTGTCGCCGCCGCCGACCACCATGACCGTCTTGCCTTCGATATCGGGGCGCTCCAGACCAAGCGGGAACATCTCCTCAGGCAGATTCAGGGCGATGAGGAAGTCCAGCGATTTCCAGACGCCGGGCGTATCCTCTCCTTCGGTGCCCATCGTGGCGGGTATCTCCGCTCCGATGGCGACGAGCACCGCGTCGTATTCGTAAAGCAGGTCTTCGACATAGGGATTGTCGGGCGTGTTCACCGTCGCATTGCAGATAAATCGCACGCCCGCCTTTTCGCAGCGTTCTACAATGCCCTTGACTTTGTCTTTTTCCAGTTTGAAATCAGGGATGCCATACATCAGCAGGCCGCCAGGCTTGGGGTGGCGTTCATACACATCTACATGATGCCCCTTCAGCGCCAGCATCTCGGCCGCGTGCAGGCCCGCGGGCCCAGAGCCCACAATCGCCACGGTGCGGCCCGTGGGCGGCTGTTGCTCCGCCTCAAGCAGCGCCGGCATTTTGTCATGTTTGCGCATCCAGTCTGCCAAAAAGTATTCGACTTTGCCGATGTAGACCGGCGGTTCATAAGCCCCAACCACACACGATCCCTGACACAATCGTTCCTGCGGACACACCCGCCCGCACACTTCCGACATCGTGCTGTTCTTGCGAAAGGCTTTGTATCCTTCCTCGAACTCGCCTCGGGCTGTATGCCACATGGCCAGCGGAATATCGTTATGCACCGGGCAGGCGGTTAAACAAGCTTGCGGCTCAGGACATTGAATACAACGGGACGCCTCGATTTTGACAGTTTCTTCGTTGTAGCCCAGATAGACTTCGTGAAAATTGAAAACGCGTTGTTCCGGCGGCTGTTTGGGAACAGGAACGCGAGGGATCAGAAGATGTTCTCTTCGATCGATATGTCTGGCTCCAGTGATTTCAAACATAAAAGCCTCGTGACAAAGAGTAGTCAATCCGATCGTCATCGCTCGAATTGATCCGATTTATCTAACTCATGTTACGCACTTGCCAGCCAATAGCCCTGAACGAGGCAACCTGCGCTTCCGGCTCAACCACGCACCATAAGGCGAAAGGAGGAACATAGACGATAAACATCTTCGTCCTTGCGTCCACCTTCGTCTCTGAGCGTCATTTCTCGGGAGCTTCTGGTGGCTGCGCTGCGAATCAGCTTTGACTGGGGCTGTGCGTAACGTCAGTTATCTAAAAATGATGTCACCCTGCAATGAAGGATGTCGATGAGGGGCTGGTGACATCAATTTGAACCTATTGTAACCAGAAGTACAGAAAAATGCTATTTTCAGCGCTCTGCAAACGCGCCCTGTCGGATTCACAATCCTGCCGGCCTGGCGCCGACTTCGCACATTGCGATCAACCGGTTGTCACGTCACCGCCACCCACAGGAACTCGCCTGAGTCCGTGTCGTACAAGCCCCAGGTGGGATCGTGCATGAAGCCCATGAGCTCACCTGGATTGACCAGCCATCCGCGGCCCACTGCTTCTTTGCGCTGGGTGTGATCGTGTCCGTAGCAAACCAGATCGAATTGGCCCGATTGGGCGATGCGCAGAGCAGGTTCGGGATAATGGATCATGGCGATCTGGCGTCCGAACAGCTCCAATTCCGCGTAATCGCCGTGATGCGTGACATGATCGTATTTTGCCGCCAGGGTTTGGATGAGCCGACCATCGCCTTCGTTGTTGCCGAAGATGATATGGATGGGGCCGGAAAATCGATCGGCCATGATTTTGACGATGAAGGGCGCGTTCATATCGCCGCAATGCAGCAGCGCGTCGACTCCCATCTCGTCGATCTGACTCAGGGCTTTTTCAAGATTCCAGATGTTGTCGTGACTGTCGGAAAAGACCGCGATTGTAGACATGAAGACCTCCAGTCTGGTTTAAGTTTTTGCAAGTTGACGCCCGAAAAGGACCTCGATCCTGTGTTAGATCATACCAATGGGAGGCCTCATGTGCAACAATGACTACAATAAGGATGCACGATGGAGAAACGTATTCTTTTCGCAGGCAATTCCGATCAGGGCGTCCTCTACGCCGGACAGGTGTTCATCGAAGCGGCAGTGGAGGCGGGATGGCACGCGGCGTGTATCGATTCGGGCCGGCAGGGCGATGTTGTGTATTGTATCATCGCGCTCAGCCGCGATCCGCTGCGACGGGGACCGGCCATGCCTGAGGTGGGCATGTTGGTGAGCCTTCCCGCGGCCGATGCGTTCGAGCGATCAATTCGTCCGGGCGGTTTGCTGGTGCTCAATGGCAATGCCATCCGACGCCCCGTCCTGCGTCGGGATGTGGATGTGGTCATGGTTCCTGTGGACGCGGAACCGGAGGACCCCTCGCTGGCGACGCTGACGCTGCTGGGCGCACTGGCGGCGCTCACCGGCTGGATGCCTGTGGATGACGCGGTGGCAGTGGTGCATAAGAGCTGCGTGGGCAATGCAGCCTGTCAGGCCTTTCGACAGGGTGTAACGTTCGTCGAAGAAATGCTGAAGAATACCGAGGCCGAAGCCGCCTGAAAGGGATTGGCGCGACGATTTCTGGCGGGGAGGGTTTTTCCATTAGAATAGAAAGCTCAAAGTTCAGGGGCGGGGGGCATTTCCCCGCTCCTGGCTTCTCGTTTCCTGCTACGCCCTACGGCAACTCTTCTATCATCAAACCATCGGAGGAATAATTTCTATGAGCGATTGCGAATCCCCGCTGAAAGGCAAATGGGCGCTGATTCTGGGCGCATCCAGCGGATTTGGCGCGGCCACGGCCCGCAAACTTTCATCCAAAGGCATGAATATCTTCGGCGTGCATCTGGACATGAAACAGACCATGCCTCGAGTGCGCGAGGTCATCGGTGATATCGAGGCCAATGGCGGCAAGGCCGTGTTCTTCAACATGAACGCCACCAATGAGCGCAAGCGGGCCAAGGCGTTGAAGAAGATGAAGGCGGAGCTGGCCGCGTCGGGCGAGGAGCACATCTGGCTGATGATGCACTCCCTGGCCTTCGGCACCCTCAAACCCTTCTTCGCCGAGAATCCCGAAGATGCCATCGACCCCGCCTCCATGAACATGACTCTGGAAGTGATGGCGCATTCTCTGGTGTATTGGACGCAGGCCCTGTGGCGGGAAGGCATGCTGGGCCGGGGTAGCCGCATCTTTTCCATGACGTCGGAAGGTTCGCACCGGGTGGTGCCGGGCTACGGCGCGGTGTCCGCGGCTAAGGCGTCGCTGGAATCTCACACCAGGCAGATCGCGATGGAGCTGGGTCCCCACGGCGTTCTGGCCAACTGCATTCAGGCTGGCGTCACCGATACGCCCGCGCTGCGCCAGATTCCGGGCCATGAGCTGTTGGTGGAAGCCAGCATCCGCCGCAATCCGGGCAAGCGTCTGACCCAGCCCGAGGACGTGGCCAACACCATCGCTGCACTGGCTGTGCCTGAGGTCTCCTGGATTTCGGGCAGCATCATTTTTGTGGATGGCGGCGAGGACGTCAGCGGTTGATGAAATGATCAAGTGCGGCGCGTCGACGAGATGCGCCGCACTTTTTTCTACACCATCCAGAATTCATTCTTGCGGGGACGGTATTGGATGGCTTCGGCGATGTGTTGGGGGGCGATGCGATCTTCGCCCGCAAGATCGGCAATGGTTCGGGCCAACTTGAGTACGCGATGATAGGCGCGGGCGCTGAGCTGCAACTGACGCATGGCTGCGCCGATGAGTTGATGCGCTTCTCGATCCAGTGGGCAGAAACGGCGCACTTCGGTGGGGCCCATGTCGGCGTTGGCGTCGATATGAGGGATGCCCGCGAAGCGGGCGGTCTGCCGGGCCCGGGCCGCAAGCACCCGTTCGCGCACCGCGGATGAGGGCTCTCCCCGGCTGTCGTCGGTGAGTTTTTCGTATTTGACACGGGGCGCCTGCACATGGATGTCGATTCGATCCAGCAAGGGGCCAGAGATGCGTTTCTGATAGTTGCGGATGGCCGAAGTGGAACAGGTGCAGGCTCGCTCCGGATCGCCGAAGTAGCCGCAGGGACAGGGGTTCATGCTGGCCACAAGCATGAAGTTGGCGGGAAAGGTGACTGAGCCCGTCGCCCGGGAGAGGGTAACGATTTTGTCTTCCATGGGCTGACGCAGCATCTCCAACATCTTGCCGCCGAACTCGGGCAGTTCATCCAGAAAGAGGACGCCGCGATGGGCCAGGCTGATCTCTCCGGGGCGGGGCCAGCGTCCGCCGCCGATGAGCCCCGCGTAGGAGATGGTGTGATGGGGCGCGCGGAAGGGCGGCTGACGGATGAGGGGCGTCTCGGGCGTCAGCAAATCTGCCACCGAGTAGATGCGGGTCACGTCCAGTGCAGCCTCCTGGCTCAGGGGCGGCAGGATGGAGGGCAGCGTGCGGGCCATCAAGGTCTTGCCCGAGCCAGGAGGCCCGATCATCAGCATGTTATGCCCGCCCGCGGCAGCCACCTCCATGGCCCGCTTGACGTGCTCTTGTCCCTTCACGTCGGCCAGATCGACGCTGAATCCGGGCAGGGGCGCGGCGTCGGTGCGATGGGGTCGCGGCGGAATGGGAACCACGCCCCGTAGATGGTTCACGAGATGGGTGAGATGATCCACCGGAAAGACCTCGACGCCTTCGATGAGCGCAGCCTCGGCCGCATCCACCTCGGGCACGTAGATGCGCTCAAAGCCTTCCCGTCGGGCCAGATCGGTGATGGGCAGGATGCCATTGACATGTCGCAAGCTGCCATCCAGCGCCAGTTCGCCGATGAACATGGCCTTGGCCAGCTCATCGTGCGGAATTTGGCCGGTGGCGGCCAGCACGCCCACAGCCATGGGCAGATCGTAGGCCGGGCCGCGTTTGGGGATGTCTGCGGGCGCCAGGTTGACGGTGTAGGAGCCCATGGGAAAGGTCATGCCGCTATTGCGCACCGCGGAGCGCACCCGCACTCGACTTTCCTGCACTGCTGCGTCGGGCAGGCCCACGATGATGAAATGGGCCATCATCCCGCCCCGCTTATCCACCTCCACCTCGATGACGCGGCCATTCAGGCCCAGAACCGCGCCGGAAAAGACTTTTGCAAGCATGGTCGCAATCGATGATGCTGTGAGCGAAAGCGTTGGATCAGCAACAGACTCTCAGCTCGAGGATGAGAATTCATCGACCCCATACGTATCCTTCAATCCTCGCGTCCGCAGATCAATGCCGCCAATGCGCCCGAATGTCGCGCCCCGGATGAATGCCATGCTTGAGATGGGAGGAAGCGGAGATGGACGAGCGGGGACGCGTTTGTCCGAATGAAGCGGGCGTTCTGTGATTGGGTGGGTGCAACGAGCGTGAAGGAAGGGAATACGGGGAGTGATTCTGATGCACAAAATTGTAACATAGCGGGATGCGGGCGAAAAATGGCAACTGCTAAGATGGCATGCTTGAATGTAATTTTTTCGGTGATGGCCCCCATCTCGCGTGAGGACAGCGCAGGCCGACGGCAGTCAGAACTTTTGGGCGGCCCCCTCCTTTGATTCCTCCCCCACTCCGAAACGGCAGGGGGAGGAGAAGCGGAAGCAGAAATTGTTAGCGCCGAAGGCGGGCCTACGGCGACCTGGACGGCCAGGAGCGCAAAAAGCGCCCCATTTTGGCCTCTCCTTTGGTCGTAGCGCGGGTGGGCGGATTCGCGGCGTATGGTGTAAACTAGAAGATCGATTCGATCCCCGTTCACCTCGCGGAGGAGGCGTTTTGGCATGCCCAACACAACCGCAGAACACATCATTGATCTGGATACCATCCTGGAAGAGGTGCGGGCCGCATTGGAACGGCATGACGCCAGACATGCGGCCGAGATCATCGAAGACCTGCGCCCCGCGGACCAGGCTGAGATTTTTTCTGACCTGGATGAGGAGGAACAGCGGCTGCTGCTGAGCGAGCTCTCCCCCGAAGATTCGGCAGACATCTTCGAGGAGCTGGATGATGAGCACGCGCTGGAGCTGGCCCGCGAGATCCCGGACGAAGAGCTCATTCCCATCATGGATGAGATGGAGCCGGATGAGGCGGCGGATTTGCTGGGCGATATGCGGCCGGAGCGGGCCAGGAAGCTGCTGGAGGAGCTGGAAGACCCCGAGGAGATCCGACCGCTTTTGCTGCACCCGGACGAGACCGCGGGCGGCCTGATGACTTCGGAGTTTCTGGCGCTGCGGCGGCGCATGACCGCGGCCGAGGCCATCGAGGCCATTCGCCAGTGGCAGCCCGAGGCGGAGACCATTTACTACCTGTTCGTGGTGGATCGTTACGGGCGGCTGGTGGGCGTGGTCAATCTGCGCCAGCTCATCGTGGCTCCGCCCGACGCGCTCATCCAGGATATTATGGATGAAGATGTCATCTTCGTCACCGCGGATGTGGATCAGGAAGAGGTGGCCCGGCTCATGGCCCGCTACGATCTGCTGGCCCTGCCCGTGGTGGATGAGAACAAAATCCTGCTGGGCGTTATTACCTTCGACGATCTGGTGGATGTGCTGGAAGAGGAGGCGACCGAAGACCTGCAACGCTACGGCGGCGCCGAGCCCCTGGAACGTCCTTATCTCGACACATCGCCAGCGGTTATCACCAAAAAACGCATCGGCTGGCTGCTGATCCTCTTCCTCACGGCCACCCTCACCGGCTCGGTGATGAAGCTGTTCGAGGATGAAATTCAGGCGATGGTGGCGCTGACGTTGTTCGTGCCTTTGCTCATCGGCACGGGCGGCAATGCGGGGTCGCAGACCACCGCCACCATCATCCGCGAGCTGGCTACAGGCAATGTCGAACCGCGGGACGCGTTGGCGGTGTGGTGGCACGAGGCCCGGGTTGCCATCCTCCTGGGCCTGGGCATGGCTATCCCCGCGTTTATCCGCGCCATTACCTGGGTGGATAATCCCATGCTGGCGACGACCGTCGCCGTCTCCATCGTGGTGTTGGTGTTGTGGGCCACGGGGGTGGGGTCATTGCTGCCCCTGGTCGCGGCCAAGTTCGGCATCGATCCGGCGCTGGTTTCGGGCCCGCTGATGAGCACCATGGTGGACGCCACGGGCCTGTTCATCTACTTCTCCATTGCCAAAATCCTGTTGGGATTGTGAGCCATGTCCCGCTACATCCTCTTTCATAAACCTTACGGCGTTCTCACCCAGTTTACAGATGGCGAGGGCAGGCCGACCCTGGCCGATTATATCGATGTTCCGGGCGTGTACGCGGCCGGGCGGCTGGATAGAAACAGCGAGGGGCTGCTGTTCCTTACCGATGACGGCGAGGTGTTGCATCGGGTCACGCATCCCCGCTGGAAGCTGCCCAAGGTGTATCTGGCCCAGGTGGAGGGCATTCCCGATGAGGAAGCGCTGCAAAAATTGCGGGAAGGCGTGATCATCAAAGGAGAGAAGACCGCTCCAGCGCAGGTCGAATTGCTGGATCACGCGCCCAACGTCCCTCCTCGTGAAGTCCGGCAGTATCATCCCACGCCCTGGCTGCGCATCGTGCTGCGGGAGGGGAAGAAACGGCAGGTGCGGCGCATGACCGCGGCGGTGGGGCATCCCACCTTGCGATTGGTGCGGGTGGCTATCGGCCCGCTGACATTGGGCAAGCTGCAGCCGGGCCAGTGGCGCGAGCTCACGGAAAACGAGCGACGTAATCTCTTCCGGGCGTTGGGACTGAATCCCGGCCGAACATCTCGCTCCGGACGCCCCATGTCCCGTCCGCGACGCCCGGGTAGACGCAAGCCCCGAAAGTGAGGTCCTCGTCCTGGGAACGCACTTGAACGGGCGTCTCAGGCGGCCGATCTGGGCGGGTTCAGCTCTCGCGAAACGATGCTTCTTCAGAAATGGCTCAGCACTTCCCTTCTGCTTTGATCTGCAAACGACACCAGGCGTACAGCGCGTCGTACACATCGAATTGCCGGGATAGGTTCTCATAATCGTCGGGGAAGCGCACGCTATACCCTACGGCAATGGCTTCCAGGCCCGCGGCGATAGGGTCTTTGTCCCGATCCGCCTTCACATCAGCGCTGTGAACGATCTGAGCCAAACGCATCAGCGCCTTCTTATCGGTCAGCCCGTAATGCTCGATGATGGTCTCAAAGGAGCATTTGCCGTCATGGTGGCCCAATGCTACGCCTGGTGCGTCGAAGGGAATTGCGCCTGTTTCCTCTGCGACTTTGTTCACCTGGCTTTTGGGCACGAAGATGAACTCCGCCTCCGAATCGATGAATCGGGTGATGAGCCACGGACAGGCCACGCGGTCCACATGCACATGCGAACGAGTTACCCATTTCATGAGTTTGACTCCTTGAACGTAAGGGAAGTGCGAATCGATTGTCTTCAGGTTAGCACTTTCGCCGCGCCCCGTCAATCGGCGCTTTACATGAGCGGCGATTTCAAATTAGCCGTTGCTTTTCTTCCCTCCCCCATCCCAAATTTATTCGTCCATCGTCTTGTCCCGAGGCGAGTCTGCGTCTCGCCTGTCATCCAGCACGTCCGGGGCAAAAAGGGAGGGGCGCACCCCTTCGGCGCAAGGTTGTGTTGCCGCGGCCTTGCGGCCTCCGAAGCCAGCGCGAAGCGCTGCGCCAACTATTTCCTGCGCCCGAGCATCTCGATTTCGGCATAATTCACTACGGGAACGCCGTCACTGGTGGCGGGCCCAAACTCCACCCGGCGAATTCTCCCTTCCAGACGCAACTCCGCGGTTTCTAGCAGGATGATCTGCCCCGTCTGCAAGGGGATTACCGTCACGTCCTCGTCCACATAGCGCGCTCTCAGAGATGGATCGTTCGCCACGACAGCGGGGACGAGGGCCGCTTCCACCGTCTGCGTGTCGCTTTTGTCGAATAGCCACACCTCCAGGGTCAGCGCCAGATTGGAGTTGTCGGGCGCGGTCTGCCCCGCACTCAAACCATACTCCCCCAGATATTCGTCGTTCATTTCGATGGCGGCAATGGTGTTGTAAGAAGATGTTCCATCGAAACGGAATACCCGGGTGGCAAAGGGCGTCTCCTCATCTGTGGGCAAGTTGTCCTCATCTGTGTCTGTCAGGGGAGGCTGGGGAGGGAGCGGTTCGCTTTCTGGTTGTTCTTTTTCATTGGCAGTCTCATCGATTTCGTTCGTGGGCGGCATTGGGGGCGTTTCTTCGGGGGCGAAGATCGTCTCTTGCTCCCCCAAATCTTCGGGCGCGAAGTCCTCGGCATCGAGGACGTCCAGCACACCCTCGTCTTCTTCTTCATAGAAGTCGTCGTCATCATCTCCGATTTCGGCAATAGCGGGAATTGCCAGTGGTGCAGCTGGCTGGTCGGCTTCTGGGCGGGCGTGTTGCTCCACGGGGGGAGCAGGCTGCGCAGGTTGGCTTGACGGCGCAAATTGCGGCGCTGGCTGCGGCCCCAACACGCCCATCCGTTGGGCGATTTTGATCAAGGCTGCCAGCACAACCAGCGCGATGATTAAGAAGAGTAGCAGCCAAAGGATCTCGAAGTTCCGGGCGGGCGGGGGCGTTGTCGAGGATGTTGGAATGGAGGAGAGGTGCAAATCCTGGGCCAAAATGCGAAGATAGGCCGCGCCTGCGGGATTGGCGGTCTCAATGGAAATGGCCAGGTCGTTGAACATGACGGCTAGGTCTTCCGGCTCCCAATACTTCAACCGTTTGGCTGCGGTGCGAAGATCGCCTGTTGCCGCGTAGCTCTCTGCGGTCATGAGCAGGTAATCGTTCAGCACCTCTGGGCGCAGTTCGTTGGGATACACATTGGTGTATCGAACAGGAAAGACAGCCCAGCCCAGCACAAACCAGCCGATGATCAGTCCAATCAGGAAAATTGCAGCGCCCCGGATCAGTGGATTGGAGATGCTCGTCCGAGGATAACGATGGGTATCGTTGAAGAACTTCGTGCGTTTCGTCATGGTCGGGGGGAACAGGAGATGGAGAGGGGGATCAAATCTGCTCCGATGACGATTTCACCGGAATGAAAGATGTTTTGTGACTAATAAGGTGGTATGCTTGACCGTGACTTATGCCTTGAAATGAGGTGTTCTGACTGTCGTGAAACGTCGGGCGTGTGATTTTGTATTGCGCCGCCTGTGACAAGCATGGTTCGTGCCGTTTGACGCATGCCGTTTGACGACATTCTGCAAAAGATGACGCTTCCGTGGCAGCGTACATGACAGAGACCTTAGTAGTTACGATGTTTTTGAGTATAGTGGAAGCGTGATGGAAAAGCAAGAGCGGTTTTGCAATCGGGCGCGTTTCAAAGCGGGGACGTTTTTTTTGTGTTTCTGGCCGTCGATTCAGGCCTGGGGCCGGGGACGGTCTCCGCGGTCCAGGTCGCCGGAGGTTGACCATGGGCGCTATCTGAACATCTTTCCACATTTTCTCTCCCCGTCCTTCTCGGAGCGGGGGAGGAAGCAAAGGTGGGGGCGGCGTCTGCAGAGCCTAGGTTCACCCGGCCGGTGCGCCATGAAATAAATTGTCCCAAAGCAGAATGGCCCTCGGCATGACTACGCTAAAAAGCCGCCCTGCCAATGATGACAGGACGGCTTTTTCCAACCCAACCCCAAAAAGGAGGCGTCAAAGCATTCGTCAGGAGGAAACTTTTTTGCTTAGCTCATCGACTTTTTCAGCCAACCCGTTGATTTTTTCACTCAAGGTTTGTAGATCGGAGCGGGTGGGGATGTTCAGCAAATTCAGCGCGGCGATGATACTCTCATCCAGGGCATTGCTAACCTTGCTGTTGATCTGTCGAACGCCCTGTTTGGGGCGATCGAATAAATCGGCGATGATGCGTTTGCCGTCGATTTCTGTAAGCTCGCCCTTTTCGATGAGGCGGTTGATCACGGTCTCGACCTCATCCCGGCCCATGGAGAAAACGCCAACCGAAGCGCGCAGTGCGCTTTGCACGCCGCTTACCACAGGATTTTTGCCGTTCGTGGCGGCTTCTTCCACATCGTTCCGTTCCGGTGTGTCTGGAGACATTGCTGGATTCCTCCGTGAGGGAAATGTTGGTAACGCATTGCGTTAGTAAAACTATAACACGGTGCGTTATGCCTTGTCAAGGGCGGCTGGATGCGGTGATTATCCACAAGTCGGCAACCGGGCGGGCGCAGGCCCGCCTTCGGCGCGAAGCGCCCAAAAGTCCTGACTTCAGTCGGCCAGTGCGGCCAAACTGCCGACTAAAGTCGGGCCATCGAGCCTTACAGGCTGAAGGGCAGCCTGCGCTGCCCTCGAACAGGATATGGGTAATCACCGCCGGCTGGATCGATGCTGGCGGCTCTCCCTCAAGATAGGGCAATTACCGAAGCTAAAGAAATTTGTCGCGGGCCTTCACAAAAAGCGAGCATGGCCCGGATGTGCGAGGAATTCGTCCGAAATCGTCGCACTTATCCCCAACCCACTGGCTTTTTCCACAGAAATGAATGAGTTATCCACAGGTGGGCGCGCAAAAGCGGAGGATTCATCCTGTGAGACGCATCCTCCGCTCCCTCCAGGTTGTGAGCGGCCTATTGTCTCAGCCTCACCCGGATACGTTCCATTTTTTCCCGAACATCAGCTTCACTTTGAAGGCTTTTTTCGATTTTCGTGGCGCCGTGCATCACCGTGGTGTGGTCGCGGCCGCCCAAGAATTCGCCGATCTGAGGAAAGGAGAGCTGTGCGACATCCCGCAACAGATACATGGCCATCTGGCGGGGCGCGGAGATGCGGCGGGTGCGGCGCGGGCCCTTGAGTTCGCTGACCGTGATGTTGAACTCCTGGGCCACAGCTTCCAGGATTGCATCCGGGCTGTGATCCAGCGGGCGCTGTTGGGGCGCCAGAATTTTCTGTGCCAGAGACAGGGTGAGTGGTTGTTGATGAAGTTGGGCGTAGGCCACGACGCGATTCAGTGCGCCCTGTAATTCTCGCACATTGTCGCTGTAATGTTCGGCAATGTACCGGACGACATCTTCGGGCGCAACCACGCCCTTCTCGTACGCCTTGGCGTACAGGATGGCCACGCGATGCTCGAAATCGGGGGGGGACAGGTCCACCGTCAAGCCGCCGCCAAAGCGGGACAGCAGCCGATCCTCCAGCTTGGTGAGCAAGTGCAATGGTCTATCGCTGGCGATGACGACTTGTTTGTTGGCGGCAGTCAGGGTGTTGAAGGTATGAAAAAATTCGTTCTGTGTGCTTTCCTTGCCCTGCAAGAACTGAATGTCATCGACGAGCAGAACGTCCACATTACGATATGTCTGGCGGAAGGCCACATTGGTGTGGGTGCGAATGGCCTCGATCATCTCATTGGTGAAGGTTTCGGTGGTGACGTATCTGACGTTATAACCTTCGCTGGCGGTCACATTGCCAATGGCATGCAGCAGGTGCGTCTTACCTAGGCCCACGCCGCCGTAGAGGAAGAGGGGGTTGTAGGCTACGCCTGGGTTTTGGGCCACCGCCTGGCACGCTGCGTAGGCGAAGCGATTTCCCTCGCCAACGATGAAATTATCGAAGGTGCGATCGACCTGCAGGTTGGATTCGGTCATGGTTGGCAATTGAAAACGTCCGCTGCGAGGAGATTCCTGTGCGGCTTTCAGAAGCGGGGCGTCGGACAGGGTGGATGAATCCGGTGCGGGGGGCTGAGCCCTTACGATGAAGTTGACGTCCACCGTCCTTCCTGTCTGGCGCTCCAGTCGTCGTTTGATCATCCCCTTCAAACGTTGATTGAGCCATTCCTGGGCGAAGGCGGATTTGACGGCAATGATGTAAACGCCATCTTCATAGGCTACGAAACGAGAGTCTTTGAGCCAGTTTTCGAAGACCGGGCGTTGCAGAGCAAGCTCAAGCTCTCCTAACGTAGCTTGCCACACCATTTCAGGATTCATCAAGCGTTCCATGGAAAACATCCTTGTCGACAAAATAGAATGCAGTGGATGATCGAAAGACGCACAGGCGCTCACCACTCGCAGACGCGCGCTTACGCCAGCGCTCGGGCCTGAGGCTCTGCCAAACTGCTTTCGATTGTCTCACCATAATGGGGGAAGATAGATCGTGTTGCAGACATAGCCCCGTCAGGGCCTGCGGGAGGATCGGGGGGAACAAGCATCGCTCGGGTATGCCTGCAATCCTCAAAAGCTCGGCATATCCATTCCCTGTCTGCGAGGATAATGCTATCAAAAAGGGTAGGGGGATGCAAACACGACTGGCCGTCACCTCTGAAATCGGCAGGATGGCTTATCGTAAAGCACAGCCCACGCGCGGGGCGCAACGCCATTTCTCGCGCCCACAAATAGTGTTTCGGAAATGGCGCGCCACAAGATGTCATCATTCGAACATCTGTCTAGACCATCGGTGCGAATATAGAATTTAACGGGAATTTTGAGAAAGGCCTTTGGCGCGTAGAATGGCGATTGGCAAACATGATTGAAGAGAGAAAATCATTCGGAGCCTCCAGGCTTTTTTCACAATCCCTGTTATTCTGGTATACTTTCTTCAATTATTCTCTTGTCGACATGGAACGTCTGGCGAGGGTTTCTGCCGGAGATTTCTTCCATCCATGTCCCGATTCATCATTTTTCTGGAGGTCGTTCCGTGCGCGTTTCGGTTTTACAAGAAAATCTGGCAAAGGGCCTTTCCATCGTGGGTCGCGCGGTCGCCAGTCGCAGTACGCTGCCCGTGCTGAATAATATCCTGCTGGAAACGGATAACTCGCAGCTGAAGCTCTCCGCCATGAATATGGAGATTGCCATCAACTGCTGGGTGGGGGCCATGATCGAGGATGAAGGGCAGATTACCGTTCCGGCGCGCCTGCTGAGCGATTTTGTCAATTCACTGCCGAACGATCGCATCGATATGGAGCTGCAAACCAGGACGCAGACGCTGCATCTGCATTGCGCTCATTACGAGGCTAATATCAAAGGCATCGACGCCACCGAATTTCCCATCATCCCCACCTATCAGGCCAGCATGGGGGAGCCCAGCGTGGAGGTGGAGCCAGCCAAACTGCGCAATATGATCGATCAGGTGGCTTTTGCCGCGTCCAAGGATGACAGCCGCCCGACCTTCACGGGCGTTTACACGCATCTCGATGGCGACCGGCTGACGATGGCCGCGACAGATGGTTTCCGACTGGCGGTGCGTAGCACTGTTTTGGAGGAGCCCTCGCCCGCGTCCATCGGCGTGATCATTCCCGCCCGGGCGCTGAGCGAGCTTTCGCGTATCATCAGCGCTGTGGATCTGGGGCAGGATGACGGGGTGGAGGTCGTTTTCACCGAGGCCCGGAATCAGGTGATGTTTCATTTGCCGGGGGTGGACCTGGTCAGCCAGCTCATCGAGGCCAACTTCCCCGATTACAAGAAGATCATTCCCACATCCTACAACACCCGGGCGATTTTGGATACGGGTGAGTTCTTGAACGCCATGAAGGTTGCTTATCTTTTTGCACGGGATTCCGCCGGCTCGGTTCGGGTGACGATGCAGCCGGGGGAGGTCGGCAAGGTCGTCCTAACCGCCACCAGTGCGGAATTGGGTGACAATGTCTCTGAGATCGACGCCATGATCGAGGGGGAGGAGATTACGGCCACCTTCAACGCCAAATACATGATCGAAGTGCTTTCGGTCATCGATACGCCGCAGGTGGCTTTCGAGGTCATCTCCGCCACCCGTCCTGGCGTCTTCCGCCCCGTCGGCGCAGGCGAAGAGGAATATGTGCATGTGATCATGCCTATGAATCCCCGGTAGCGCCTTGCAAAAAGTCTGTTGTGGTAACAACTAACGGCACTGTTATGTACGCTGTCAAAGGCAAAAGTTACGGTCAAGCATGCCACCTTAAGTAGCTACGCATTTGAAACTTGAGGAAAGCGACTACGCATTTTGACGAACATGGACGATGGTTCGCTTCGTCCACCTTCGTCTTTACGTCTATCTTCGTCTGATGAGTTGGAAACATCTCCAAAGTTTATTTCAAATTCATATCATCAACTACTTAATTACCCTTTAGAAAACCAAAAACGCCTCCGGCCTGGGCTGGGGGCGTTTTCTTTTTTGGCAGGCGCTGGGGCGTTTGTCTGAAGAGGTGGTGAAGTGGTGGTGGGGGCGGTTATGAGCAGGGTGCAGGTAACGAGCCCTTGCCGGAGCTATCGAGCGGGCGTCGTCACATCCTCAAGGGTTTCCGGCGTCTCGCCATTGTCGTTCAGGCCCGGCGGAGGCGGCTGGATCACCTCCTCGCAGAGCGCCATATCCCATACATCCTGCACCATGCGCACGAAGTGGAATCGGAGCTGCTCTCGCACCTCGTCGGGCACATCCTCCAGGTCGGGCTCGTTGTGTTCGGGCAGGATCACGTCAGTCAGGCCCAGACGATGCGCGGCCAGCACCTTTTCGCGCACGCCGCCGATGCGGGTGACCTTGCCCCGCAAGGTGATTTCGCCCGTCATGGCGAAACCTTCTCGCACGCAGCGTCCGGTCACCAACGAAAGCAGGGCGGTGGCGATGGCGATGCCCGCGGAGGGACCATCCTTGGGCTGAGCCCCCGCGGGCACATGCACATGGATGTCGTGCTGATAGAACCACTGGCCGGGGATATCATAACGGTCGGCTGCGCTGCGCACGTAGCTGAGCGCAGTCATGGCCGACTCCTTCATCACATCCCCCAACTGTCCGGTGAGGGTGAGACGTCCCTTGCCGGGCATGGCCGTGGCTTCGATGTAGAGCACCTGCCCGCCAAAAGGCGTCCAGGCCAGGCCTGTGGCCACGCCCGGCGCCTTGATCCACTCATGGGCTTCGTCGAAGAACTTGGGGCGGCCCAGCCAATCGCCCAGATTCTCCTCGGTGATGTGCACGGTGGTTGCGTCGCCCGCGGCCACCTGGGTGGCCACCTTGCGGGCGATGGCCCCGATGCGGCGTTCCAGGGTGCGCACGCCCGCTTCGCGGGTGTATTCGCGGATGATCTTGCAGATGGCCGACTCGTCGAAGCTGATCTCCGTTGGCCGCAGGCTATTTTCGCGGATCTGCCGGGGAATAAGGTAGCCCTGGGCGATGGCCACCTTGTCTCGATCGGTGTAGCTGGAAAGCTGAATGATCTCCATACGGTCCCGCAGGGGGCCGGGGATGGGGTCCAGCCAGTTGGCTGTGGTGATGAAAAAGACTTCGGAGAGATCAAAGGGCACATCCAGATAATGATCCCGAAACTCGCTGTTTTGTTCCGGATCCAGCACCTCCAACAGGGCGCTGGCGGGATCGCCGCGAAAATCCCGGCCCAATTTGTCCACCTCATCCAACATGAACACCGGATTGCGACTTTCGATACGGCGTAGGGATTGAATGATGCGGCCAGGCATGGAGCCGATGTAGGTGCGACGGAAGCCGCGGATCTCCGCCTCGTCGCGGATGCCGCCCAGGGCCAGACGCACGAACTTGCGATTCATGGCCCGGGCGATGCTCAGTCCCAGGCTGGTCTTACCCACGCCGGGCGGTCCCACGAAGCAGAGGATCACGCCTTCTCGATCCTTGCGGATGTAATCCACAGGCAGATCATCCGAAAGCTCATCGTCCTTACGCTCCTGGCGCAGCTTGCGCACCGCCAGAAACTCCAGGATGCGATCCTTGATGTCGTCCAGTCCGTAATGATCCTCGTCCAGCACCTGCCGGGCGTGGGTGATGTCGAGATTATCATCGGTGCGTTGCTGCCAGGGCAGGCTCACCATCCAGTCGAGATAGGTCTTGATCACCGAATACTCGGGAGCCTGGATGGGGATGCGCCGCATGCGCTCCAGCTCGCGGCGGGCCTCTTTCTCCGCCTCCTCGGGCATGCCCGCGGCGTCGATGCGTTCCTCCAGCTCCTTGATCTCCTCCAATTGGGGATTTTCCTCGCCCAGTTCCCGCTGAATCACCTCCATCTGCTTGCGCAGATAGAAATCGCGCTGGGCCTTCTCCATCTCGCCCTGGGCCTCCTGTTGGATTTTCTGGGCCAGTTCGCGGATCTCCACCTCGGTTTTCAGCAGTGCGTTCAGTAGCCGCAGCTTTTCTTTTAGCGGGCTCGCCTCCAGCAGCGCCTGGGCGTCGGTCAACTTGAATCCCGCGCTGGAGGCCAGTAGATAGGCCAGTTGCTGCTCTCCTTCCACATTGCGGGCCGCGGATTCCATCTCCTCGGGCATCTGCGGGGAGAGAGAGACCAGCTGCGAGAATAGATCCTTGGCCGATGCAGCCAGAGCCTGCTCCTGCAAATCATTCTCCGCCTCATCGGGCCAGGGCGTGAAGCGCGCCTGCAGAAAAGGCGTCTCCGCCACGTACTCGTCGATGCGCATGCGCTCGATGCCGTGCAGCACCAGCCGCACCGCGCCATCGGGCGAGCGCACCATGCGATGAATGCGGGCGATTGCGCCCACGCGATAGATTTCATCCGGACCCGGCTCATCCAACTCAGGATCCTTGCTGGCCGCCAGAGCGATGAGCTTCTCGTCGCGATTCACCAGATAATCGATGAGTCGCAGCGACCGCGGCTGTCCCACCGTAATGGGCAGCCACATGGTGGGATACAGCACCACCCCGCGCAGGGGCAACAGAGGCAGTTCCCGGAGATCACTCTGTTCCGCTGAATCGTCCTGCGGAATTTCCTGCACAGCGTCGTCTCCTTCCATCAAATCCTCTTCCTTTTCATCCTGATCATCATCTTGATTGTGGAGTTTATCTCGCAAAAGTTTGAACATGGCGAGCGCCTTTCCTTGACATTGATTGCATCGCCTTCATATCTTAGCACGAAGCGGCGCGATTGGGAATTAAACGCCTCGATTTGTTTTCGGCATTTTGTAGTTTTTATGGTAGGCTAACGGGAACGATAGAGGATATCCTTCATCGTCCCTTCTCGACCACCCCACCCCCAAACAGGCAAGAGGTTTGCTATGGCAGCAAATAAACGCACTTTTATTGTCTTTCTTGGCCCGCCCGGTTCGGGCAAAGGCACGCAGGCCAAGATATTGGAGAAAAAGTTGGGCCTTCCACAGGTGGCCACGGGCGATCTCTTTCGCTATAATCTGAAGAACAAGACGGAGCTGGGCTTGTTGGCGAAACAATATATGGACGCGGGCGAACTCGTGCCCGATGAGGTCACCATCCGCATGGTGGAGGAGCGGCTGGCCCGGGATGACTGCGCCCGCGGCGCCATCCTCGACGGCTTCCCCCGCAATCTCCATCAGGCCGCAGTCCTGGATGAGATGCTCGCGCCCTATGGCGGCGTCACCGTGACGCCCTTCTTCGTGGTGGATGACGATGTGGTGGTGGCGCGCATCTCCGGCCGTCGGATATGCCGCAACTGTGGCGCGGTGTACCACGTCGCATTCAACCCGCCCAAGCAGGATAACATCTGCGACGTGTGCGGGGGCGAGCTTTATCAGCGGGACGACGATAGGCCCGAAACTGTGAAAAATCGTCTTTACGTCTATTACCGGCAGACCGGCCCGCTCATTGGCTATTACTTCGCTCGTGGTTTGCTGGAAAGGATCGACGCGTCGAAGTCCGTGGATGAAGTCACCCGGATGCTGGAGGCGACGCTGGCGAAATATGGCGTCGCGTAAATTCTAACGTGATAAGGCGTTGGAAAACGCCAGGAAGGCTCCGAGGCGGATGCGTCCTCCGGTGAGATGACCCGGGGGCGCATATCCGCCTCGGAGTGTTTTTGTGGGCTCTGACGTCCGGTCAGGTCAGCGTCCGAGATAGCGGCTGATGTTCAGCGTCAGTTTCCGGCCATCTGGCGTCATCATTGACGGGCCCGCATTGTAGCCCCACAATACGAACTCGCGGCCGCGGCGTTTTTCCATCGCCACCGGGTAATGGGTCTTGCTGATTTTCTCCCGGGCGATGGGCGTGACGGTTAGATGGGGCTCGGGAATGTAGACGCCCAGCTCTAACAGCGGCTTGGGATACAATGTCGCCAGAGGCTCTTTGCGATTCAGCGGAATGAAGAATGGTTCGTTCCAGAAGGGGGCGGCGGGGTTCGCTGCAAAGACCTGGTTGTTATGGGAGAACCAGGCCTGGCCGTAGTTGATGAAGAGATCAAGTTCGGAGAACAGGGCGGCGCCGCCCTCGCCCAGCCCCAGGATGGGGATGTCCCACTGGGCCAGAACGCCCGCAGCGTCAGGATCGTCGAACGTGTAGCGATAGCCGGTTTCGGGGCCGACGATGATGAGGGAATAGGGGCGGAAGTCCGCCGTGCCGACTTCGGCCAACGTCATTAGATCTACGGTCCAGTCATTGTCCTCCAGCAGCTTCTTATAATCCAGCGCTGTGTCCAGATCCTCGTTCCACAAATACACGGCCCGGGGATGTACATTGAAGCCAGTGTTGGCGTAACGCAGGAAGGGTTCTCCCCGGTTGTTTTTGCCGAATGCCGCCACCTTCACCGTGTAGCCGCCGGGATGGGTGATGGCCTTCAGCCATGCGCCATACACGCCGTCGTTAGCTTTGCCGTCGTCATGTTTGCCGTCGTCGTAGAGCCGGAGCACGCGGGAGCCTATGGCCGTTGCTTCCACGTCGGGCCCCAGGCCCGGGCCCGCGACGAGGGCGAATACCTCCGCGTCGGGGATGGGCTTCTCATCGGTGAGGACGCCGTAAATGGGAATGGACGCGCCCACGGTGCGGTCTTCGGGGCGTCCGCCCACCGCCGCCATCAGGGTGGTCCGACTCTTGCCCGAGAGCATGAAGTGGTATTCCAACGTCGGTTTGATGATGCGCACGGTCACCAGCCATACGCCGGGCAACGGCTTCTTCACCACCAGCTGTTGATGGGTGTCGTCCAGCCGTTCGGCGTCGGGCCTGACCCGGCCTCCTTTGGGGTCCTGTAGCAACATCCGCAGATATCCCGCGGGATCGTTCCAGTTGAGGGAGAAGGTGGCCTGGGGTGCGCCCTCGGGCACGCGCACATTGAACTCGAAGGTCTTGCCCTCCTGGGCCGAGCCGGTGCGTTCCGCCCACCGCTGGTCGCCATGCGTGATTTCGCCGATGGCGGTGTAGACGTCGGCCAGACGGTTGGGCAGGGTGGCGGGAATGGTCAGGGGCGGTCCGCCCTCTGCGTCAGCGGCAGTGGTCAGAATGCTGGGGGGGGTCACATCCACATAGAAGTACTGACCATGTTTGGCTCCAGCGATGCTTTGCAGCAGCGCTTTGTCGGCGCTCTCGCCCAGGGCCACGGTGTGCACCACCGCGTCGGTGATACCCCCTTCCACATCGGCCCAGTATGGCGGCACGTTCTCCCAGCCGTCGCTGAGCAGCACCATGGACCAGTCGTGGGCGGGATCGCCATGTGTGGTGAGCTGGTGGTAGCCTGTCTGGGCGCCCTGGCCCAGCGCGGTGGTTCCGCCCGCACTCAAACCATTGATGGCTGAGATGGCGTTGGCGCGCACGCTGGCGCTGGTGATGGTTTGCAGGGTGAAATCCGTCGAGGATGAGGAGGCGAAACTGACCACGCCCACGGCGTCGCCGTCATGGAGGAAGTCGACGAAGGCGCTGGCCGCGTTTTTGGCTGCGCCGATCTTGTCCTGTGCGATCATGCTGCCCGAGCGATCGAGAACGATGACTTCGTCATCCGGGGTTCGGGGCAGGTAGAATACAGCGTCCGCCTCGGAATCGGCGCCAGCGCCTGCCAATTTCACCTTCAGATCGTAGTAAGCGGCGCTGGATTGTGCGGGGGCCTGCACCACCAGGAAGTAGGTGTCGGCCGAGGGATAGACCGCGAGTACGGTGGCGGGACGTCCCCCGATCGCCACCTCGAAGTCGGAGGGGGAGAGGGAAAGCGTCCAGCCTGCGGGCGTGGCGGCGCTGATCTGCACCAGGATTTTGTCGGGAGAAGCGGGAGCGCCCGCGTTTTCGGGCGTGGTCTTCAGCGGATAGAGGATGTCGAACAGGGGAATGCAGGCCTGAGAGTCGGAGGCGTCGAAGTTGTCCGTCTCGCCGGCATCCAGTTTGCCGTTGCGGTTCACGTCCTCGCAGCCTTCGGGCGAGCCGTCGTTGTCGTTGTCCGCGTCTCGTTCTTTGCGCAGACCGTCGCCGTCGAAGTCGCTGTTGCGTTTGTCGTAGTTGCCGTCGGTGTCGAAGACATACTCTCGCATGTCCTGTTTGTCGTTGACCCAGTCGCCGTCGGTGTCGGGATCGTATGGATCGAGATGGAAGCGCACGGTCTCGTCGAAGTCCATGATGCCGTCGCTGTCGCTGTCGGTCCACATGCTGCTCTCATCGACTCGAGCCGAGCCTGTGGCGGGACCGGGCCAGTAGCCGTCGATGGTCTGGGTGCTGTAATCTTGCCAGCGCTCCAGATCTGGCGGCTGGTCGGGATCCAGCACATGAATGAATTTGCCGGCCGCGTTTTTGCGGTAGCCGTCGATGACCATGATATGACCGGGGCGGCGGAACATGATGGGGCGATCGTCGTCGATCCAGCCTTTGATCTGGTCGAAGGTGGGTTTGCCGCCGGGCGTAGTGATGGTCGTGTTCAGCGCCCAGGAGATGGCCTCATCTTCTTCTTCGGGGTAAGTCGTGCCCTGGTTGTAGCCGAGATCGTTATCCGGGATGCCGTCGTGGGAGCCGGGGCGGGTGTTACCGCTCCATTCTTCGTAGATGTGGTAGCTGATGCGGTCCATGCTCAGCACCCGGCCGCCGTTGTAGTAGCTGGCCATCATGCGGACAGAGGCTCGCAGGCAATACATGCGTCCATGCATGAATTTGGTGTAGTCGGCGCACGGGGGTTCGGTGCAGGGCGCAGGAGAGTCCCAGGCGTTTTCGGGCGTATCGGTGGTGGGATCGCCCTCGGGCGCGCCATCCAGCCCCAAAAGACGGCTATCCTTGTTCTGTCGGACCCGGGAGATGCCCAGCACTTTTTCTGCGTTCACTGCTGTGGCCCGAAGGCCAGCGTCTACCACCGTCAGCCGGAAGGGGCCAAACCAGGCGCTGCTCAGGCCCGGGCCCTGGGGGCGGATGCGCCAGAAGTAGATGCCAGGCGTGAGTTTTGGCGCCGGTTTGTAGTAGGAGTTGGGGGTGATGACGTTGATGAGCGGCGGGGCGAACTTCCCGCTCCGGGCCAATTGGAATTGATATGCGGTCGCGCCCGGCGCGTCGCGCCAGCTCAGAGAGAGCGGGTCGTTCAGCACCCGGGCGTTGTTTTGGGGGGTGATGAAGGTGACGGGGGGCAGGCCGTTGCCGCGGCCAGGCGTGGGGCTGGGCGCGGGGTAGTTGGCCCAGACTAGCGGACCGTGGCCGCGAGCGCCAGGGTAGCGCCCCAGCGACTCGTTGCGCTCCATCTGATCAGCTTCGCTGATGTCGCCAAAACCGTTCTCAAAGCTCACTGCCTGTCCTCGCGGCCACAGGCCCGCGGCCACGGCGTTGGCCGCGGTGCGCTCCTGATAAGCGGTCCAGGCCACGAAATCGACGATGGTCTCGGGCGTGCGCGGGCCGGGCCGGTACAGTGCAACCTGACCGATGTCGTCGGGGAAAATATCCAGCAGGCCTGGTGGGGTGTGCAAGGTTATTTTTCCGTCGGAAGGGTCATAGTCATCCTTGGTCGGGCCCTTGCCGTCGAACAAGATGAGGATGTAGGTGTCGTTGGGGATTGATGTGAGCGCGTCGGGCAGGGTGTAGACGAAGCCCCCCTCGTTGCTCACCTGCCAGCCCGCCAGATTCACGCCTGAACGGATGAGGGCGGCGCTGCTCTGCACGCCCGCACCATCCAGCAGCGTCAGCGGCAAGAAGATGCGCTGGGGCTGCGTCCCCACGTAAAGTTCCACCCAGGCGCCATCCTGATGTTCAGGCTTGGGCATGATCTCGTTGATCGTCACGGGCAAGGTTGCGGAAGGATTGTCCGGGGCGGCTCGGGCCTGGCCCGCGGCCAGGATGAGCAGTGCGCCCACCAGCCACAGAGCCGCCAATGAATTGTAAAGACGTTTCATCGCAATACTCCTGTTTTGAGAATGGGTCTCACGCGGAGTCACAAGCATACCTGATGTGTGGCTTTCCCATCCTGAAAAGCCCTGGCGATCCTCGCGTCTTGCGTGAGATTTTCGTCGGTATCTCCCGAGGCTTATTTTCTGTATATCGGCAGATACTGTCGTCGGTTGTAATCCCAGATGCGGATGCGCACCCGATCGGCAAAGCCATCTTCGGGCCGGCGGTACACCGTCACGCCGGAGCGGTTCAGCGAACGCCAGTAAGCGCCGACGCGGTCATCCGGGTTGTAGCCAGCGGGCGGATGGGTTCCGAAGTCCGCGCCGCCGTAATGCCGCTGATTGGTGAAGTTGAAATTCGTATCGTATTGCCACATTTGCAGCAAATAGTTGTCGGGATTGCCATCAAGCTTGTGGGGAAACAGTCGCACCTGATCTCGAGTGATGATCGTCCAGGTGCTGTCGTAACTGGGCTGGGCCATGCGCCAGATGCGGATGCGCACCTGCTGGGCGTAGATATCATCGGGCCGGCGGTAAACGGTGATGTTATTGTTATTGAGGCTGCGCCAGTAAACGCCCACCCGGTCATTTTCGTTCGTGCTGGCCGGGTGGAAATGCCCCACATCCATGCCGCCGTAATAGCGTTGATTCACCCCGTTGGCGCTGCTTCGGTATTGTAAATCGACCAGATAATCGTACACGCTGCCGCTCAATCGATGGTTGAATTGCTTCGATTGATTAGGATTGATGCTCACCCAGCCGCTGTCGTAGTCGGGCTTGGGCATCTTCCAGATGCGCAAGCGCACTTTGGATGAATAAGTATCATTTGCGCGGCGGAAAATCGTGATATGGGTGTTGGTTAGAGATCGCCAGTATGTCCCCACTCTATCGTTGGCCGCGTGGGTGGAAGTGGGATGGGAGCCAAAATCGATGCCGCCATAGTAGCGCTGATTGACGCCATTTGCATTTGTAACTTTGTACGTCATGTCCACTAGATAATCGTTGGGATTTCCGCCTGTATGGTGTGTGAGGGCCAGGGGCACCCCCCGGACGTTCAGAGAAAACCAACGGCTGTCATAATCTGGGGCGGTCGGCTGCCAATAGTGCCAGATGCGGATGCGCACCTGCTGGGCGTAGATGTCATCGGGACGGCGGTACACAGCGATGGTGTTCGACCGCAGAGTGCGCCAATACGCGCCCATCCGAGCGTCTTCGCTCAGACCTGGCGCGTGGAAATGGCCGATATCCATACCGCCGTAATAGCGTTGGTTCACGCCGCTACCGCTGTTGCGATATTGCATGTCCACCACGTAATGATCGGGGTTGCCGCGGATGCGGTGCGCGAGCGTCTTGGCCGAGTTGGGATTGATGTTCACCCAACCGCTGTCGTAGGTGGGCCGCGGGCGTCGCCAAATGCGGATGCGCACCTGCTGGGCGTAGATATCATCGGGCCGGCGGTAAATGGTGATGTTATTGTTATTGAGGCTGCGCCAGTAAGCGCCCACCCGATCGTTGTTGTGCGAGCCGTGGAAGGCCCGAGAGCCGAAGTCAACGCCGCCGTAATAGCGCTGGTTTACGCCGCTACCGCTGTTGCGATATTGCATGTCCACCACATAATCGTCAGGGTTGCCGCCCAGGTTGTGATGAAGCGTGGTGGCTGCCGCACCGGGCGAAAGGCTTACCCAGCCGCTGTCGTAGGCGGGATAGGGGTCCATCCAGATGCGAATGCGCACGGCATTGGCATAAGTGTCCTCCGGTCGTCGGTAGACGATGATGGAATGGGTGGTCAAATCTCGCCAGTAGGCCCCCACCCGGTCGTTGTGAGCTTTGCCGCCCGGGGGGTGCTCGCCGAAATCGGCGCCTCCATAGTAGCGTTGGTTGATTTCATTGACGTCATCTGCTTTGTAATCCATGATGACCACGTAATTGTTCAGATTCCCCCCCAAATTATGCCACAATTGCCTAGATTCATCCTGTTGCAAACGCACCCATCCGCTGTCATAAGCGGGCCCGCCCGAGAAGGCTTGCGTAATCAGGGCGTTGACGGAGGCGGGCTCGACAGTTTCACCCATGACGCCTGGCTCTTCTGGCGGTGGCGGTGACTCGCCTCCCTGAGCCCAAACAACGCCTGGCATCATCAGCATGGCGATGGCAAGGAAAAGGTAAAAGAACTTGATGCGTTTCATGGTCGTTCCTCCTGGAAAAGTGATATTGGATGGGGCGTCTTGGGTCGAAACCATCGACCAACTCCCCAAATGTCGTCAAAATGCCCCCTCAGATTGATCAATGCAAGGGATGAAGTGGCGTCGTCTGCGCACGCATGCTCTCAACCCCAAGCATCTACACCTAATACACCCGAAGGTAGTGGTTGTTTCTGATTGATGTTTGCATTTCGTTTCGTTGCCATGGCACGATCTCAATGCGTTCGACGATAGACGATGGACGATGAAAATCGTTGTTTGGCGGCGTGAATCGTCCGTCGTCCCTGGCCCATCGTCCCTGAGGGTGAATTAGGGGCCATTCGCTCCCGATGGCGTCAGTCAAATTCGGACCACCACCCACCCGAAAATAGAATTGAAACCCGTTGTTCAACTTTTTCTTGACTTATCAAGGCCAAGTTTTTTCTGAAAAGTCGCGTTACTACTAAGGTAGCCTGGCTAGAAACCACGAAGACACGAAGCCACAAAGGCACGAAGAAAAGAAAAAGCTTTGAAATTCTTGGTGTTCTTAGTGTCTTAGTGCCTTTGTGGTGATTGAAGTCGGGTACGTTAGTAGTTACAAAGTCGCTCAACGTTGCAACGACGCAGACGGGTGCGTTTCAATTTTGTGGTTTCTCAAAGCCTTCCTCCCTGGACAGCGCTATTATCAAGCCCTGATGGACTGATGTCTTGAGCCCTAAACCGAAGGGGATTTGCATCGGTGACGCAAGGCGCCCTGGCTGACGTTTGTCGCCTTGACAGTTACATCGAAATCAGGTTTGCGGGCGGCCAGTCTCAGACGGCTGGCTGTATCGCTTACATTATAAACGACGTTGACGATTATTTTTCCGGTACGTCCCTCTGCCCTTTAGGGGCGCTTTTAACCTTTATCCAGAAGAATCCGCGTAAATCTGTCGCGTCGGTGTCATCTGTGGCGAATGGAATGCGATATGACGTGCACTTGGCGTCGATCGAAGTCAGAGCGCGTTACAGTCTCTAAACTGGAACGAACCGGCGCCGAAACAGCTTTTGCTTAAAATGATGAAAAGAGGTACAATAACAAGATAGTAACACGACGAACTAAATTCCTTTTTGCTCATCTCACAAAAAGAGCCAATGACCGCAACGCCGGACTCTCCTCTCGGAAGCGCATCCTGCCTCGTCAACTTTTGGGACATCCTCACTGCACCCGACTTGGCGCTCAAACGCGTCAGCGAGGTGCAACCCCGCAGTTGGTGGCTCCCGGCATTGCTCTCTCTTGTCACCCCCCTGTTGTATCTGGGCTTCACCATGGATATGCAAATCGAACAGGCCCGGAAGGCGGCGGCTCTGACCTTGAGCAAGTTGCCCGCGGAACAAGTGGAAGCCGCCCGTCCCCTGATTGCGCGCATGACCCAGCCCCAGGCCATCTTCCTGAGCGCCACTGGCGGCGTAGCCCTGGGTTTGGTTCTATCATGGGCGCTGAGCATCCTTATCCTCTACTTCGGCATCGCTCTGCTGGGGTCGTCGGTGGGGGCTGGGGGGCTCTGGGCCGCCATCGTGTGGACATGGGTTCCCCTGGCGCTGCGTCCGCTGGTGCAGTTGGCGTGGAGTCTGCATGCGGGCGCCCTTGTTCTTTACCCGGGCCTTTCGCGGTTTGTGGCCGTCGGCAACCCGATGGAAGATCAGCGCAATCCCCTCTTCGTGGCCGCCTCGCAGATCGATCTCTTTGCCCTATGGCACATCATCTTGATCTACGTATTACTTCGCGTGGTGGGCCGGTTGGGAAGAGGGAGGAGCATCGCCCTGGCGCTTCTGTACGCTCTGGCCCAAGTGGGGGTGCGCGTCCTGCCAACGGCCATCGCCCAGATGACGGAACTGGGATGAAGCAACCCTGGAAGAGGCAAAATCGTATCATCCTTACGCCCACTGTTCGATCTTGTCGCCAGTCACTTTCCTCATAGGATATTTCCATGCGCAGATTTATCATCATCTTGGTCATTCTGGTCGTCGTCGTCGGCTCGTGGTTTGCGTATCAGGCCACCGCCAAAGAGAAAGAGCCGCCCGCGCCCGACTACGAAATCTACACCGTCACCCGCGGTGATATTTACGCCACTGTCAATTCGACCGGCGTCATCGAGCCCGCACAAGAGGTGAAACTCTCCTTTCGCGGCACAGGCAAGGTCAAAGAAATCCTGGTGGATATCGGAGATCCGGTAAAAAAGGATCAAATTCTTGCGCATCTGGAAGATGATGAATTGCAGTTGCAACTCAAACAAGCTCAAACCAACGAGAAGCTGGCGGAGGCCAATCTGAACAAAGCCAGAACGCCCGCGGATGAAATCGACATCGCCGCAGCCCAGGCTCAGTTGGAATCGGCCCGGGCGCAAGCTGCCGCGGCCCGCGCCGCCTATCAGGAGCTACTGCGCGGCCCCTCCGCGGCTCAGCGCACGGTGGCCAAGGCCCAATTGAAGCGGGCCGAGGCCGCCTTGAAGCATGCCCAGGAAGCTTACGATCAGATCGCGGGGCAGCCCAACGCCGCTATGATGCCCCAGGCCGTGCAGTTGGAACAGGCCACCATCGATTATGAGACCGCCAAGGCGAACTATCAGGTGACGATGGCCCCGCCTACGGACAGTCAGAAAGCTCAGGCCCTGGCCCAGATAGCAGCAGCCGATGCTGCCGTAGCGCAGGCCGAGGCATCGCTGGAACGGCTGGAAAACGGGGCCAAACCTGAAGACCTGGCCGTGCTGGAAACCCAGGTGGAGCAGGCCCGCATCGGCGTTGAATCTGCGGAACTGGCCTTGCAGAACACCCGACTCATCTCGCCCATCGACGGCGTCGTGGGCATCATCAACATCCGCGCCAACGAATTCCCCAACCCCTCCCTGCCCGCCATGGTGGTGGCCGATCCCGAAGGATTCCACATCAAGCTCAATGTGGACGAGCTGGATATTGGACAGCTCGAAGTTGGGCAAGAGGCATTGGTCACCGTCGACGCCCTGAACGACGCTCAGATCACGGGCGTCATCGCCCGGATTGCGCCCGTGGCCAACACCACGTCCGTGGGCGGCAGCGCCATCGTCACCTATGAGGTCATCGTCAATCTGGACCCCACCGATTTGCCCCTTCGTAGCGGCATGACCGCCACCGTAGCCATCATCACCGATAAAGCCGAGGATGTTATCGTCATCCCCAACCGAATCATGCACCTGGATGAGACCACCCGCACGCCCTATGTCGAGAGGCTGGTGGACGGCGTCCCCACCCGGGTGGATATCGCGCTGGGATTGCGCAATGAACAGTACAGCGAAGTGGTCAGCGGCCTCGAAGAAGGAGATCAGCTTGCCGTCCGGCGTATCGACACCGGTGAAATCCTGCGTCAGCAGTTCTTTGGCGGAGGTGGTTGATGCAGCCGGTCATCGAGCTGAGACATGTCACCAAAACCTATCAGATGGGTGAGGTTGCGGTGCGCGCCCTGCGCGGCGTTTCGCTTCAGGTTGAATCTGGCGAATTCGTCTCCATCATGGGCCCCTCCGGCTCAGGAAAATCTACGTTGATGAACATCATGGGCGCGCTGGATGTGCCTACCAGCGGCGAGTATTTTCTGGAGGGCGTTGATGTCGGGCGGCTCAGCGATGACGAATTGGCCGAAATCAGAAACCGCAAAATCGGATTCGTCTTTCAGAATTTCAATCTGCTGCCCCGAACTTCGGCGCTGGCCAATGTGGAATTGCCACTGATTTACGCAGGGGTGAAAGACCGACGAAAACGCGCCCTGGCCGCACTGAAGTTGGTTGGTCTGGCCGACCGCGTGCATCACCGTCCTAATGAGCTTTCCGGCGGTCAGCAGCAGCGCGTGGCCATCGCCCGCGCCCTCATCAACAACCCCAGCATCATCCTGGCTGATGAGCCCACCGGCAATCTCGACTCCAGGTCTGGAGCCGAGATTATGCGCATCTTCCAAGATCTGAACGAGAAGCAAGGCATCACGATTATCTTCGTGACCCACGAACCGGAGATCGCCCAGCACACTCGCCGCATCATCCGTCTGCGGGATGGGCTTGTCATCAGCGATGCGCCGGTGAAAAATCCCCGGCGGGCGGGCGAACGTGCGTATGAAAAGAGCGCCAGCGATATGCTCAACCATCGGAATCAGAGGACCGGCGCTCGGGAGGACCTGACGCCATGAACCTGATCGAATCCTTCCGCATCGCATTGCGGGCCCTGGCGGCCAACAAGATGCGCTCCATCCTCACCATGCTGGGCATCATCATCGGCGTCGCTGCAGTCATCGCCCTGATGAGCGTGGGGCAGGGCGTGCAGGTGATGATCACCGAGCAGTTGCAATCCGCGGGGTCCAACCTGCTCATCATCATGCCTGGCAGTCTCAAAGACGCGCAGCCGGGCGATCCTCGCACCCGCCGCCCCAGTAATCCCCTCACCAATGGCGACTGGATGGCGATCCGCGATCCCTTACAGGTGCAGCATCTCATCGCTGTGGCGCCGGAGGCCGACGGTCGGGCCACTGTGACCTATGGCAAAACCAATCTCGGGGTTTCGGTGACTGGCACAAATGAGGAGTACGCGTTCGTGCGCAATTTCTTTACGGAGGATGGTCGTTTTATTTCGGAAGAAGATGTCCTGAGCGAAGCCCGCGTGGCGGTGCTGGGCTCCAACGTGGCGAACAAACTTTTCCCATCCGACATGTACCCCATTGGCCAGAGCATACGCGTCAACAATGTCCCCTTCCGGGTCGTCGGCGTGATGGCCCAAAAGGGCGGCAGCAGCTTCGGCAGTTTCGATGACATGGTTTTCGTGCCCTTCACCACCGCCCAGCAGCGCCTGTTTCCCTATCTCCGCAGTCCCCGCGGCGAACCCACGCTGACCCTGATTCTGGCCAAAGTGGACAGCGAGGAGCATATCGATCAGGCGGTGTCCGCCATCGAGGACTTGCTGCGGGCCCGGCACAACATCACCTATCTGGACGATGATGACTTCAGCGTCATCAATCAGGCCGACATCCTGGACATCTTCGGCAGCATTACCAACGTGCTCACCACCTTTCTTGGGGGCATCGCCGCCATCAGCCTGCTGGTGGGCGGCATCGGCATTATGAATATCATGCTGGTCTCGGTGACCGAGCGCACGCGCGAGATCGGCTTGCGCAAAGCTGTGGGAGCCAAGCGTCGTGACATCTTGCTGCAATTTCTGGTTGAAGCCATGGTGCTCAGCCTTATTGGCGGCATCATCGGCATGCTCTTGGGATTTGCGGGCGCCCAGGCCCTGGCCAGTCTTTCAAAAGACCTCCATGCCGTCATCTCCTGGGATTCTATTCTGCTGGCCACCGGCTTCAGCGCCCTGGTCGGACTGTTCTTTGGCATCTATCCAGCGCTGCGCGCAGCGCAGCTCCATCCCATCGACGCGTTACGATACGAATAGCCATGAGCCATATCGTCCGTTGGATTTCACTCTTTGCGCTGCTGGTCGCGGCGCTGCTGGTTACAGGATGTCGGCGGGCCGCGCCAACGCCCGCATCCACGCCTCCGCCGCCCCCTCCCACGGCGCTTTCTCTGCCTACGCGTCCGGCCCGAACGATGACCGCATCACCCACTTTCGCGCCGGCGGCCGCAGCTGAATCCACCGCCATCCAGCACAATCCGCTGGCCACGCGCACCACCCCGTCTCCTTCCTCCACCGCAGAAGAGCCTGCACACATCGCAGGCTGGGCCTATGTGGACATCCTCCGCACCGCCCTGCGCGATGCTCCCGCGGGCGAGCCCATGGCAGCGCTGACCGCAGGCCAGCGACTGGACATTCTTGCCGCCACGGGCGATAGGGCGTGGCTGTTCGTGCGATGGCGGCCCCGCCCCGCGAAAACGCCTCTGGAGGGATGGGTTCGAGCCGCGGATGTGCGCTATTTTGTAGACGCCCAGGACATTCCCGTTTCGTATCCGGGCGGGGTCACGCCCAGCCCGGCCGACAATCTGGGCGTGGTTACAGCCCGCAAGCTGAATCTGCGGGCAGGTCCGGGCATCGATCACCCTATTCTGACCCAGTTGCATCACGGAGACCAGGTGCAGGCAATAGGCCGCAGCGACGACGATCAGTGGCTTAAAGTGGTCACGGCGCAAGGAAACTTGGGCTGGCTCGCGGCCCGCTGGCTGTCCACCGACATCAACCTAAACGACCTGCCGGCTCTGGGCCAGGCCACCACCGCCGTCCCCGCTCCCGCCCCCGCGCCCAGAGGAACGATCGTCTTTCAGGATCGTCCCGGCGGCAACATCTACATTCTGAACGCAGACGGATCGGGATTGAGGACGTTGACAACGGGCCTGGATCCCGCTCTCAGCCCCGACGGCGAACAGGTTGCCTTCGTCCGCTGGGATGGCAACGGCGACGCCATTCGTCTCATCAACGTCGACGGCTCCAACGAACGGTTTTTCCTGGGAACCAACAAGCCCCGATCGCCCACGTGGTCGCCCGACGGCTCCAGCATCGTCTATGAACGCATCGTTGAAGATCGCATCTGTCGGGAAACGCCTTTTGGATGTCTCACCGACGCACAGATCCGCAGCAAATTCGACGGCAACGATTGCTGGACTTACCCGCCGCCCATCGGCCTCCTCTGCATCTGGGATTTTCCTGAAACCCATTGGCAAATAACCGATCTGGAAAAATTCGCCACCACCGAAACCGGCCAGGTGGAAACGCTTCCCACCCTACAATCAGCACATTCCCCTTACTATCACCCAGCGGGCGGTCAGGTCATCCATCTGACGCGCAAAGGCCTCGACATCGCCTACACAGACGAAGATCATCCCCCCGAATCCATCTTGCTGCATCCCAATCTGGGAGCACCGATCTACAGTCCCGACGGACAATACATTTACATTAGCAAGAAAGATGGTGACAACTGGGACATCTGGCGCTATAATGCAGATGGCAGCGCACCCTTCGCGCTTACCCACCCTCCAGGTCTCCGGGATCGCCCCGTCAACCACGTTGCGCCAGCTGTTTCGCCCGATGGCCGCCACCTTCTCTTCCTCAGCGATCGCAACGGCTTCTGGCAGATGTGGATGATGGATAGCGATGGCGGACATCAGCGTCTGTTCATGCCATCTATTCTGCATGACATCCAATTTCAGTTCGATTTCGGTCGCGCCCGCATGATCGATTGGAAATAACCATGCCCGACTCCTTTTTCCATACAGCCGCATATGGCGGCGAAGGCTGGCAGCCGCGAAAAACCAGCACCCGTGAAGAATTGGGGCAGCTGTGGGCCGATTGCGGTCAGAATAGCGAATGGACGCCATTGAAAAGGGTGCTTTTGCACCGGCCCGGCCCCGAACTGTTGGTGGATGATCCGGACGCGGCGCAGCTGCTGGCCCGCGTCGACTTGCAGCGCGTGCAGGCCCAGCACGACGTCCTGGCGTTGGCCTATCGCGACGCCGGCGTCATCGTCGAATATGTCGAACCTGACAGCACGCCGCCTCCCAACCTGATGTTCGTGGCGGATCTGATGTTGATGACGCCCGAGGGAGCGATTCTGGCCCGGCCCGCTTCCAGCGTGCGCGCGGGCGAAGAACGTTTCATCGCCCAACGCCTGGCGGCTCTGGGCGTTCCCATCCTCCACAGCGTGCATGGTCGCGCCACCTTCGAAGGCGCAGACGCCATGTGGCTGACGCCCCAACTCGCCCTGGTCGCCGACGGCCTGCGCACCAACCCCTCCGGCCGGGAACAGGTGGCGTCCACCCTGGCGGAAATGTCCATCCAGGTCACGCCCGCAGGCTTGCCCTGGGGCGCCATGCACCTGATGGGCTCTCTGCGCATTGTCGATAAAGACCTGGCCATCGTCTGGCCGGGAAGAATCCCCTTCGCCGCGGTGCGAGCCCTGCGCGCCCACGGCTTTGCCGTGCACTTTCTGCCCGATGAAACTGAGGCGACACGCGGCTTCGTCCTGAACTTCGTCACCCTGGGCCCCCGCAAAATCCTCATGGCTGCGGGCAATCCCATTACCCAACGATTTTACGAAAAGCTGGGCGTCGCATGCGTAACGATTCAAGTGGACGAACTCACCAAAGCAGCGGGCGGCATCGGATGTCTGACCGGCGTTCTGAAACGAGAAGCCGAGGGGAAGCGCTGATGACGGTGGCAATTCCAGCCATCTCCCGAGAAACAATTCCCGCCCTGACCACCGCACAGATGGCGGAAGTGGACCGGATGATGATCGACGAGTACGACATCCGGCTCATCCAGATGATGGAAAATGCCGGCCGCAATCTGGCGGACCTGGCCCAGGCGCTCCTGGCAGGAGATGTGCAGGAATGCCCCATCCTTGTTTTGGCGGGCCGGGGAAACAATGGAGGAGGAGGCATGGTCGCGGCCCGGCATCTGGCCAATCGCGGAGCCGATGTGCAGGTGATGCTGGCCCGCCCCATGGATACATTCCTCGGCGTTTCTGCGCAGCAGCTGCGGACGCTGCTGGCCATGGGCGTTTCCGTCACCACGGCGGGAGATGGCTGGGAGCTTCCCAGCGCCGATCTGATCATCGACGCGATCATCGGCTATGGCCTGAACGGCGATCCGCGCGGCGCTGCGGCCAGCCTCATCCAGCTGGCCAACAGTCACCCCGCGGCCATTCTCTCTTTAGATGCGCCCTCGGGATTGGATGCAGACAGGGGACGGATTTACGAGCCGTGCATTGGCGCTGCAGCCACCCTCACACTGGCGTTGCCCAAAAAGGGACTTTATGCCGCGCCCGAGGTTACGGGAGAGCTCTATTTGGCCGATATCAGCGTTCCTCCCGCTCTGTACGACGACCTGCACATCGACCTCCCCCCCCTCTTCACCGCCTCCCCCCTCCTAAAGCTCCTGTAATGTCGCCACAGATGGCAGGTCTCCTGCAAGTCGTCGCCTACATCGGCCTGGTCGCAGGACTCATCGGCGCCGTCGTCCCCATCATTCCTGGCCCCCTTCTCATCTGGCTCAGCGCTTTGCTCTGGGCCTGGGCCGACGGCTTCC
>Ga0256914_1000607_pt1 | contig 34960 bp, 30 predicted proteins | sample HulkmetaG_FD_191571 | JGI IMG/M metagenome (GOLD analysis project Ga0256914, IMG submission 191571) | Hydrothermal chimney microbial communities from Main Endeavour vent field at the Juan de Fuca Ridge, Pacific Ocean - Hulk | ecosystem: Environmental > Aquatic > Marine > Hydrothermal vents ... | reverse complement strand
GAAAGAGGTGCTTAAAAAAGTTGGTTCCAAGCATCTTCATCTTTCCACCCCACCCAGCCATATCTGATCCAAGGGTATCTATGAGAGAGGCTCTATACTTAAAGCCAGAAGCCATGCCCTTGTTCTCTATGAGAATAAGGAGCAGGGAATCTAACAGGTTGTTATCTCTCTGGAGAAGGGATATTAATCTTCCCTTTCCCCCCAGATGCCCCCCTTCTCCCCTCTCCATACTCACAAGAGAGGCTATCTCCTGCGTAAGCTCTATCTTCATCTCTCTCACCTGGTCCAACTGGTCCAGCACATCCTCATATGTCTCGTCCACCTCCTTAACCCACCTGTCCATCTCCCTCAAAAAGGCACTGGCATCTCTGGAGGCCATCATATCTCTATATAGCTCTACCCATGAGAGGTAAAACCTCCTCTCCCTTAGATCCAGCAAAATTCCCTCCTTTTGCTGCTCTATTATCATCCTCTTATAGCGAAGCCCATTTAAACTGGCCTCCAGTTCCCTTTTCTCCTCCTGGAGGATATCCATCTGAGCCCTCTTTAAACTAGGAGACTGCATCTGTGACTTTATCTTGTTTAATTTTACTTGATACCAAATGATATTTTTGTTCAGACCGTTGTTCTTACGATCCAATGAGGCAAGCCTCTTATCTGCTCCCCTCTCCACCTCCTCTAACTCCTTCTTCAAGGTGGATATCACCTTCTCATCCACAGAGAGATTATAAAAGATCCTCTTTATCCTTTTGGTCTGTTGTTCCCTCAACTCTTTGATCCCATCAAAGGCGTGTACATAAGATTGAAGGGTTATAAATAAACGGGCATATTCCATTTCCAGACTCAATATATCAGCCAACAGTTGATATGCCTGAACCTCATTTGAATTATCACCCTCAAGAAGTATGTATTTGTTCACCATAGATGAAATATCCGTTTTAAGTGAAGAAAGTTGAGTGGAATAATATTTCTGTTTCTTTTTACAATCCAAAAAATATTCATTTATTTTTTCCAAAATAGAAACATTCTTATCAAAAAAATTGATATCATAGGGGGGAGAAGGAAGAGGTGAAAGCGTGATAGCAGGATATATACTTGATTTTATATATGACTTTAGATTATCTATCTGGAAATAAATAGGATGCAAATTCTGGATTATTCTGGATAGACTAGATTTAATAGTCGCATTTGTACTGTTTACAATTAGCTTTTTTAAATCAGAATTGATACTTTTTAAAATTATCTTTGTCTTTTTTGTAAAGTTATCTATCCCAGCTATAGTTGCATTTTTAATCTGTAAATTTTTAATATAATTAATATCATACCATTTAGCATAAACTATATGAACATTTATTAAAACTAAAAAGGGAATAACTAAACATAAATATCTCCTCACCATAGAGAAAATCTCCCATAACTTCATCTAGTTTATTTTAAAACTTCTCTATATTATCAATTTGAGACTAATTAGGCAAGAAAAACAACCTCCAACATATTTCAAAAAAATAACCACAGTTTTTTTATTGAAAATTCCATGTCCTCTGCTTCCCTCCACTTTTTCTTGACAAGAAAAAGAAATAAGAGTATGAATTCTCGTTTCTCTAACATATTTTATATGGCCAGGGAATCCTGCTGTGGCCATTTTTCTCAAAAAAGAGGAAGGGTTTTTTATGTCTTATGAAACTTTCATGCTTAGTGGGTGGGGGTGTATTGTATGAGTTTAACCTTTAAATTTTACTAGGTATGGGTGGTGGCCATGGTAGTAGGAAGACACATTATTGCAGAACTCTATGGGGTTAAGAAGGAATTGATCTCCTACGAGGACACCGTGAAGGAGATCCTGGAGTCAGTGACCGAGGAAGCCAGATTCAACAAGGTTGGCTCCATGTATAAACAATTTAAACCATATGGAGTAACTGGTGTGATTCTTGTTGAAGAATCACACATATCCATACATACCTGGCCGGAATATGAACTTGTAAATTTAGATGTATTTACCTGTGGAGATGTATCCAAGGTAGATAAGGCATTTGAACTTTTCCTAGAAAGATTTAAGCCCACCTCTTATAAACATCAGGTAATAGATAGGGGATAGGATAAATGGATAGATTTAAAAATCAGGTGATTCAATTGACAGCCAGAGGAGAGATCTCCATCTACGAGTTGATAGAAAGGCAGGACCTCTCTTTGAAGGAATTTTTTGAGAGAATAAGGGAAATGGAGAGGGAAGGGCTAATTACTATCTCCAAGGGAAGGGTGAAATTAAATGAAGAGGTAGCCCAGCAACGCCCTGTACTCAAGGAAATAGGTGAGATTGCATGTGGAGAATGTGAAAAAACAGGATATAGAATAACCACTTACTTTAAAGAGCTACTTGAGAAGTGGAGGGGTCTTGTTGCCCACAGACCTGAGGCAGTAGAGAGGTTTGACCAGGGATTTATATCTGAGACAGGGGTAATCAGGAGGGTTGAGTACATATATGAACGGGGAGACCTCCTGGATGCGGAGATATTTATTATGGGAGATGATGACCTGTTGAGCATTGCCCTTGCCCTTACCCATCTTCCCAAGAGAATAGAGGTGGTGGAAATAGATGAGAGGCTGGTAAATTTTATAAACAGGATTGCAGGAGAGATGGGGCTCCCTCTCCACGCAGAGATATTTGATGCCCAAAATCCCCTTCCAGAAAGATTTAAAGGAAAATTTGATGTCTTTGTCACAGACCCTGTGGAGACCCTGCCGGGACTAACCCTTTTTGTATCCCGAGCAACCGCCGCATTAAGGGGAAAGGGTAGCGCTGGATATCTGGGATTGACCACCATAGAGGCCTCAAAAGAAAAGTGGTATGAAATAGAAAAGAGGTTTCTGGAGATGGGGTTTGTAATCACCGATATAAGACGAAGATTTAACGTATATCCCTTGGGGGAGATATCCTTCTCTAGGTACCAAGAAAAGTGTCAGGTATATAAAGAGATTGGAGTAAAGGCGGACCGTGATTGGTACACATCCTCTTTAATCAGATTGGAAGCAATAAAAGCCCCACGGCCTTATATAACAGAGGCAATGATTATAGATGAAAAGGTATATAAGGACGATGAATCCCTGGCAACCCCTTACTGAGTGAGATCAACGCCAGGAGGAGGTTATAAAAGGCAACCCCTTATTGGGTTGCCTTTTTTGTATCTTAAGGAGAAAAAAGATGTTTTTAGGGGCACATATGTCCATTGCGGGGGGATTACATCGGGCAATAGAGCGAATAAAAAAGGTAAAGGGAACTGCCCTACAGATATTTACAAAAAATCAACGTCAGTGGCATACACCTAGGATCTCTGAAAAGGACATAGAGAAGTTCTTGTGCAAGAGGGACAACTGGGGACCCTATCCTGTTTTCTCTCATACCTCATACCTGTTAAACCTGGCCAGTCCTGATCCCAGGTTATGGGAAAAATCAGTGGAGGAGCTCTCTCAGGAACTGGAGCGTGCCGCCTCACTTGGGTTGAAGGGGGTGGTCACCCATCCTGGATCTCACAGGGGAAAGGGGATTAAAGAGGGGATCAAGAGGATAGCATATGCCATTGACAGGGCCATTGAGGAAACCAGCTTTTCAGGGGATATCCTCCTTGAAACCACCTCTGGTCAGGGACATAGCATAGGAGGTAGATTTGAGGAACTCGCTGAGGTAATAACCCTTAGCAATCATCCTCAACGCTTAAAGGTATGTGTGGACACTGCCCATATATTTGCCGCAGGTTATCCCATAAAGGAAGATTATTTTAAGGTAATGGAGGAAATTGGGGTTATCCTGGGGAGGGATAAGATCGCCCTGTTTCATTTAAACGACAATTATTATCCCCTGGGAAGTAGGAGGGATAGACATGCCCATATAGGAGAAGGAGAGATAGGAATAGAGAGCTTTGGAGAACTAATGAGGGATAAGGACCTTACCCATGTCCCCAAGATAATTGAGACCCCAAAGGGGAAGGGGATGTGTTTTGACATGATGAACCTGGACATACTCAGGGCCCTATGTGATGAGGGAATTTAGAAAATTTTTAAATACTCCCCTGCAACTGGGAAACCAGACCATAAAAACACGGCTCATTCTGGCGCCCATGTCTGGACTAACCCACCTTGTCCTTAGAAAGATTATTATGGAGCAAGGGGGATGCGGTCTATTATATACCGAGATGTGTCTGGCATCGCTGGTGATACAGGAAGATAAGGAACGCTCTTTAGTCTTCAAATGGGAAGAACAAGAGCTTCCCTATCTAGTATGTCAGATACTTGTAAGGGAGATAGATATTGCTAAAAGGGCCGCTGTAAGGATACAAAAAGAGGGTTTTTTTGGCTTGGATATAAATATGGGATGCTCTGTGAAGAGGATAGTAAAAAAAGGGATGGGGGCGGCCCTGTTAAGGGAGCCAGATAGGGCGAGAGCTCTGGTAAAAGGGATAAAGGCAGAGGTGGATATTCCTGTTATAGTAAAGCTTAGAACCGCATGGAAAGACCATATAGAGGAGACCAGGGATCTGGCCAGGTCCCTGGAGGAGGCAGGGGCAGACGCACTTATCTTCCATCCCAGGACTGCCCCTGATATCAGGACCCGTTCCCCCAAATGGGAATACATCCGTGAGATAAAACACGCAGTAAACATACCCGTTTTTGGCAATGGTGATGTGTTCCATGAGGAGGATATGGAGAGGATACTTGATACAGGATGTGATGGAATTGCCTTGGGAAGGATAGCCGCGGCAAGACCATGGATATTTGCCCAAACCCTGAAAGATTTAACTCCCAAGGGGGATCTCCTATTTCAAGTGGGCATAAAAATGCTGGAAGGCCTCCACCAATACTACCCTCCGGATATGGCCAGTAGACTCTTTAAGCACTGGTGTAGATTCTTCTTTGCCAACTTTGTATATGGCCACTCTATGTTAAAGACAATAGGCAGGTGTACCACCAAAGAGGAGATAGTGAAACAATTAGAAAACATGCTTCTCCCTCCCCCTCCATTAAAAAAACGGCCCAACTTAAACCTCTTGAGATAATTTCCGTTGAAAAAACATCTCAAAAGGGGTATATAGGAGATGGGAGTCCACTTAATTCACGCCTAAGATTTTACCCTCTCCTGAGAAATCTCGCACAGCTTAATATCATAAGGCCCACGACCTCCTCCCATAAACTATAAACAAAAAAGGGGGGCAAGGCCATGAAACACACAAGAACCACCATAATTATAGTGGAGGACGAGGAACATATTTCCGAGACCCTGGGATACCTCTTTGAGGACTTGGGGTGGGATTTCTTCTCCTTCATAAGTGGCGAAGGTGCCCTAAAATTCCTTGAAAAAAAGGGGGCAGAGGTGGCCATCGTGGACCTGCGTCTCCCAGGAATGAGTGGAATAGAATTTATAAAAAAGGCCCACCGTCTCCATCCCCCCTTAAAGTTCATTATTTTTACAGGCACATACGAAGATGAGGCCCTGAAGGAGCTAGAGGAAATACCAGGTATATCCCCTCGTATCTTTCAAAAACCTGTAAAAAACCTAGAGGAGTTTGTTGAAGAGATACAAAAAATGGTTTACCCTAAAGACTAATTCCAGGAAGGAGATGTACGTGAAGGTAATGGGGAGAGCTATCTTTTTCACAACAATACTAACCTTCCTTTTGGTAAGCGTCACCAAGGCCGTATCCCCCCAGCTTCAGGTACTCTATATAAACCGAAGACCATATTATTTCTGTGAAAATGGGGAGGCCAGGGGTATATTGGTGGACATCTCCCGTAAGATATTCAAAGAGGCCCATATCAGGGTAAGATATAGATTATCCTCTCCTTCCAGAATCCTGTGGATTATCAGACAGGGTCCAATGAATGTGTGTTCCATTGGATGGTTTAAGACACCCCAGAGGGAAAAATTTGCAAAATTTTCTCTGCCAATATACCAGAATAGACCTTTGGTGGTACTGACTCTCAAAAGATTGAAACCAAGATTTAAAGGAATCCATACCCTGCAGCAGCTCTTTAAAAGAAAAGGACTTAGATGGGGACGTCTAGTATCCTTTTCCTATGGAGATATGGTGGATTCCCTGGCAAAGGCCCTGTCTCCCACCAGGGTATCCATCACAGGTTCCCAGATCCTGCTTATACGCATGCTCTTCCATGGAAGGATAGATTATATTCTACTCTCTCCAGAAGAGATCCCCTTTCTAGTGAAACACAGCGGTTATCCAGCAAAAGACCTTATATCCATCCCCCTCAAGGACATATCCCGCGGAAATAAACGATATATAATGTTTAGCAGAAGGGTTTCAGACTCCCTTATCCAGAGAATAAATAGGGCCATAAAAAAATTAATGCCCTCTCTCTACAGGGAGGAAAACTGAAAAGAGGAGAAATATGCAACATAGCAAAAGCATTGCAAAGGATCTAAGGATCATTCTTGTGGTCCTGATAGCAATATTTTCTTTACTATTTATAGTATTAGATGCAATTATTTATTTTATAAACAGTGAAAAAAATTTTAACAATAGAATAAATAACACAGTGAATACTATTAAAAAGGCATATTCATATCCTTTATGGACTATAAATATAGAACAGATAGGAATTATATCTAATGGTATATTACAAAATAATATAGTTGAAGGGATAGAAGTAATAGAATTTCCCCAAAAACATATCCTTTTTAAGAAATATAAACATATAGATAGAAAAAACAAAAAATATAATTACATGATGAAAGACATACCTATATTCTTTAATAGAGAGAAGGTTGGAGAGGTAAAAGTATTATTTTCATTTGCCACACAACAATCTTTTATGCAACGGCTAATTTTTACTAATATGATAAATGTTATCATCATATTGATGGTAATCTTGATAAGTACAGATTGGATATTAAAAAGGCTTATAAAAGATCCTCTAAAACAACTTATATTCTTATTAAATAGAATTAGTGAGGGAGAATACCCTAAAAAGATCCGTTTGTCTAAATATGATGAAATAAATACCATCATATCCTGTGTTCAGAAATTAACACAAAAGGTACATCTTCGGGAGGAGGAACTCAAACAGAGTGAAGAGAAGTTCAGGAAACTGGCAGAGAGTTCTCCAGCGGGAATACTAATATATCTATACTCCACGCAGCGTTTTGTATATTGTAACAGGGCGTGTGAAATAATCTCTGGTTATAGCAGGGATGAGATATTATGCATGAAATTCTGGGAACTAGTACATCCTGACTTCGTGGACCTGGTTAAGGTAATTTCCACAGAAAAGACCACGGAGGAACCCATCCACTATGAGATAAAGCTCCTATCCAAAAAGGGAGAGGAAAAATGGATCAAGGTGGCATCCACCTCTCTAGAATATATGGGGAAAAGGGGCAGGATAGTGGTTTTTATAGATACCACTCAGACAAAAAGGGCAGAGGCAGAACTAGAGTCCCTGAGAAACCTTCTCTCCAGTATTATCAACTCCATGCCATCTTATCTCATCACTGTGGACAAGGAGCTAAAGGTGGTACAGTGGAACAAACAGGTGGAAAGGCTCCTTGGGGAGGGAAAAAAGGAGATCAAGGCCAAGTCAGTATTAGAGGTCTTTCCCTCTTTAAGACCATATTTGTCTCACATTAAAAAGGCAGTACAAGAGCAGGAGGTATATACCACATTCAAAAACAAACGGGTGGAAAATGGAGAGGTACGCTTTGAAAATATCCAGATATTTCCCATACTATCCAATGGAATAGAAGGGGCAGTGGTGAGGATAGATGATGTAACCAGGGAAGTAAAACTGGAGGAGATAATCCTTCACTCCGATAAGATGGCATCTTTAGGTCAGATGGCTGCGGGAGTGGCCCATGAGATAAACAATCCCCTGGCCATAATAATGCAGTCTGCAGACATTGCCATGCGAAGACTCCTCCCCAGATATCCAGAAAATTATAAGGCCGCTCAAAATATGGAGATAGACTTTGAAAAAGTGGCATTTTATTGCAAGGAGAGAAAGATAATCAAGATGCTAACCAACATAAAGGAGGCATCTGGCAGGGCGGCAGACATTGTAAAGGGGTTACTGGTCTTCTCCAGGAGGCCCCAGGAGAAAAAACGTCCCCTGGACATAAGGGAAGTACTGGAAAGTGCCCTCTCCATGGCCTATAAGGATTATAGTCTGAAGAAGGACTATGATGTCAAAAAGATATCCATAGTAAAAGAATACGAAAAACACATTCCCCCTGTATATGGAGATGCCACCAAACTACAACAGGTCTTTTTAAACATCATAAAAAACGGTGCCCATGCAATGGCTGGAACAAAAGGAGCCAGATTTTTCTTTCAGATAAAAAAAGAAGGGGACATGGTGGTGATAAGGATCCAGGACAATGGGAAGGGGATGGATGAAGAGGTGAGAAAGAGGATTTTTGATCCCTTCTTTACCACAAAGGATGTGGGAGAGGGTACAGGACTTGGACTATATGTGGCCTACTTCATAGTGACTCAGCACCACAACGGACATATTGAAGTGGAATCCGAGGCTGGAAAGGGGACCACTTTTACTATTAAACTCCCGATTTTTTCCCCCTCTAATTCTATTCATTAGTACTTGTCTTTAGGAGATTAGGTCTTATAAAGTATTTAAGATAATTAAAGGCTAGCGCCTCTTGTTTAAAAAACTTGTTTAAAGAGGAATGGAGCAATGAGGATTGCCTTTGTCTCTACCTACCCACCCATTGAATGTGGCATTGCCACCTATACACGCTTTTTGACCGATGCCCTCAGAGAAAAGCAAATAGAGGTCTATATTATCTCTCACTATGGGGGACAGGGCAAAAATGTATTTAGTGCATTTGACTACGAGGACAGAGACCTTTCTTACAAGATATTTGACATGATAATAAGACTCTCTCCTGATTTGGTTCATGTACAACATGAATTTAACTTATTTGGAAGACAGTGTGGAGTCTCTATAATACCTCTCTATCTTCAGTTAAAAATGACAAGAATACCATGTGTTACCACACTTCATAGTGTATATAAAAATAATAGCAATGAGCATAAAATTATCTTTTCTTCTATCCTATCCTATTCAGACAAGATAATCGTACACGAAAATTATCAAAAAGAGGCCCTTATCTCAGAGATAGAGACGGTGATGGATAGGGAGGAAAAGATTGAGGTAATTCCCCACGGTGCAAGGGAGATATCTCCAATACCAGGTGCCAAAGACGTGCTTGGGGTGGATTCAGACACAAAACTAGTACTCATGATAGGATATTTTAGTCCCTATAAAAACTTTGAAAAGATTATAGACCTATGGCCAGAGGTGGTAAGGAGATATAAGGGGAAGGTCCTATTACTGGTTGCGGGCAAGATGCGCACCATTGCCTATCTGGAATACAGAAACCTCTTGTTTGAAAGGATAAACTCTTCCCCTGCCCGGGATCACATAAAGGTAATTAGGGGACAGATATCCCAAAGGTCCTTTGATACCATTGTCTCTGCCGCAGATGTGGTGGTACTTCCTTACAAAAAAATATCCCAGAGTGGCATTTTCTGCCACTGTATGTCTTTTGGAAAACCAGTGGTCACATCCCAGAATCCCACAATGGCCTCTATATTCTCCCAATATAGAGCGGGACTTATGAGTAAAAATGACCAGGAATATGTAAACAATATCCTTGCCCTGCTTAGAGATGAGAGGTTATATATGGAACTCTCAAAGAATGCCCTTAGATATGTAAAGGAAAGGATCTCATGGAATATTATTGCCAATAGACACCTTGCCATATACAAAGAACTGGTGGAACCATCGGTATTGGAAGTATCAACCATCTGGATGGACTAAAGAAAGGGGAGTATTATGAGAAAAAAGTACCACCTGGAGATCATTAAACGACATCCTTTAAATCCCATAATAACCCGTGAGGATGTCCCATACCACTGCAATACAGTATTTAATGCTGCAGCGTGCAAATGCAAGGATGAATATCTCCTGCTCCTTCGCATTGAGGACTTTGAGGGCAAAAGCCATCTCACCCTTGCCCACTCCCACGATGGTCTGGATTTCAGGGTGGACAAAAGACCCTGGATAGAGCCCTCCAAGGACCCCTATTTTGAACCCTATGAAAGGTTTGGGATTGAAGACCCCCGAATTACACCCCTGGATGGCAGATATTATATTACCTATACTGCCTATGGTCCCTATGGAGTAAGAGTAGGCCTTGGGGTCACAGAGGACTTCAAGGAATTTAAAAGGATAAGCCTTACCACAGATGTGGACAACAAGGATGGGGTCCTCTTTCCAGAAAGATAAGGGGCAAATATGTAATGATAACCCGTCCCGCAGGAAGGGGGGGGAAGATGAACCTCATGTGGATAACATATTCCCCTGACCTCATCCACTGGGGAGAGAGCAGGGTCCTTATGTTCTTTTCACCAGGGGCCTGGAGTTCCTTTAAGATAGGCGCATCCACTCCCCCTATAAAAACAGAAAGGGGATGGCTGGTATTCTTTCACGGAGTAAGAAGTGCAGGAGGGGGACTCATCTACAGGGTAGGGGCCATGCTCCTCAATCTAGAAGAACCCTCCATTATTGAGGCATATACCCCCTATTATATCTTTGGACCCAATGAGATATACGAGAGGATTGGAGATGTACCCAATGTAGTCTTTCCCTGTGGGATAGTGTTGGAGGAGAACAGGGAACTCAAGATATACTATGGGGCCGCAGACACCTGCATCGCCCTTGCCACAGCTCATCTGGATGAGATACTGGAAAACTGCAAAAAGATACCGCGGGAATACAGAAGACCTTAAACTAAAAGTAAAGGGCACGGAAGGCCTCCCCTTCTGTGCCCTTTGAATATATGTTAGAAGAAACATTTTTGTATTCTATATTACCTGATTCAAATATTCCCAATCAAAATACTCCCTTATAAGGGAAAATCCCCTCTTTACCTTGGAGCTATCCCGTAATTTGATAGTCTCAAGTATCTTATCCATCCTTTTTGCAATGGTATAGGTATCATCCCTTACCATAATTATGGGGATATTTAACTCATTTGCCCGGGATAAAATGAGTTCGTTTGGATAGATATTGCCAGTTAGGATGAGACATACACATCTTCCCTCAAGGGCCATGAGCTGGAGGTCAGAGCGATCCCCTCCCACTATCACTGCTGGGTTCTTACGCCGGGAGAAGTGGAGCATAAAATTCTCTACCTGCATAGTACCAATGAGAAAATCCTTTACTGCCACATTAGTATAATTAGGGGCGGCAATAACATTTCCCTTGAGACGAAGACATAGGTCCTCAACAGTAATAGAACTCAGCATTGGGTCCCTGGGAAGTACCCCCAACACCTTGACTCCCTTGCGCTCCAGCAGGGGTTTTAATAGACAATCCACGGTGTTCAACCCCTTTTCAGGTACACTATTTAATACGCATCCAATGAGCATCTCCCCCAGCATCTCCCTGGCACTTATGAGATAATCATAGTAGAATTCCTTAAAAAAGCGATCTATCAGGATCACCCTTGCCCCAAGGGCCATGCTCACATCCACCCCTGCCACATTACAGTATTTCCCTGCATGGAGAAAACTTCCAGAACCAGATACCAGCATCACATCCCTGCCCTTACTCAAGATGGAAAAGGCATTTAATATCTTTTCCATAAAATCAGGACATCCCTTTTTAAGGACCTCCATGTGGAGGTCCCTGGTTACCACCACAGGAGTAACCAATTCTGGATCATCCTCCAGCTCCAACACCTCTTGAACAAAATGGGCATCTTCATCCCCGAGCTTTCCCCGATAATTATACGGAAGGACCCCCACAGGCTTCATATAGCCCACATTAAGTCCCCTCTCCTTAAAATATAGGGCAAGACTCACTGTGATAAGGGTCTTTCCCGCATATCCTGAAGTAGAACCAATATAAATGGTCTTCATGGGACTATTATCTCCTTGTTTAATTTTGTTATGTCCGCTATGGATATTAACAAAGTATATATAAAAAGCCAAGATTATTTAATAATAGCTATGAGCTTGATTTTATGTAACACTGGGGTATAGTAAACCAACACCCACCATATCATCCAGGAGAAATATATGAAGGCCATAGGCGTAGATGTTGGTTTTGGTTTTACCAAGGCCACTGCAGGGGGAGAATATATTATCTTTAAATCCATAATTGGAGAATATGCAGACATCCAATTTCATCTGGGTCTGGAAGAAAACACCTGGGAAGATAATCTCCAAATAAGGCTGGAAGATAATATGTACTTTCTGGGTGAGCTTGCGGAAAAGCAGTCATCTGTCCAACAATATACCCTGGACCAGAGTAAGCTAGTGGGGGAGTTTGTAAAGATACTAGCAGTGGCCGCTATTGGACTTCTCACTGAGGAAAGGGAGACGGTAAGCGTGGTCACTGGATTGCCTGTGGGATATTATCGCAGGGATGCGAGAAGGGTCCAGGAGATACTCAAAGGAGTACACCGTATAGAATATCTGGGGGATCAGGGTAAGGGCACGGAAAAACAGATAAATGTGGCAAAGATAAAAATAATCCCCCAGCCAATGGGAAGTGTCTTTAATCTCCTGCTGGATGAAGAGGGCTCTCCCACAAACAAAAAGATCGCATCTCAAAAGATAGGTGTGGTTGATATTGGATTCAGGACCACAGACTTTGTGCTCCTGGACCATCTCCGTTACATAGAGCGGGGTAGTTCCACCACAGACAATGGGATGTCCAGGTGTTTTAGCCTCATCGCCAACAAACTGAGACAAAAGACAGGGGTAAGTGTGGAGCTACATCGTCTCTATAATGCCATTTTTACCGGTTCCATAAGGATTCGGGGAAAGGAATACAATATCACCAATCTAAAAAATCGGGTATATTCTCATTTTGCCTCCCAGATCGCCAATGACATAAACAGGATATGGGAAAACGACTGGGATATTGACCTAATAATACTCACAGGGGGAGGGGCAAAAGAACTCTTTGAATACATAAAACCCCTTGTGGAGGGGAATCTCCTGCTGGTGGAGGGGCGCACAGACCCTCGGCTCAATAATGTCCTGGGATATCTCAAATACGCAAGGTATGATATAAACAAACACAGGACAGAGAAACAAGAGGGTTAACCAGGGCCTACCCATTGTGTATGCCATAAGATTTTAGTTTCTTGTGAAGATAGCTCCTCTCCAGTCCTATCCCCTCAGAAAGCCTGGATATATTGCCCCCATATTCTTTTAATTTCTCTGAAAGATACATCCTTTCAAACTCAAAACGAGCGGATTTAAAATCAAGGGAAAATATATGTTCCAGCCCCCCTCTCCTGACTCCTGCAGGGGGGATGGTCCCCTTATATTCAGGAGGAAGCATGTGGGGCTTTATCTTTTTACCAGCATACATAATGAGCATCCTCTCGGTAAAATTCTTAAGCTCCCTCACGTTTCCTGGCCATGTATATCCTTTGAGGATCTCTAGGGCATCCTTTGTGAATTCAATGGGACGATAACCATTCTCTTTGCAAAACATCTCAATAAACTCATCTATCAAGATAGGGATGTCTTCCCTGCGTTCTCTAAGGTCAGGGACATGAATGGGGAATACATTTAACCTATAGTAGAGGTCTTCACGGAAGCGTCCCTCTTCTATCTCTTTTCTCAGGTCTTTATTGGTGGCCACAATCACCCTTACATCCACTTCTATGGTCCTGTTACCTCCCACCCTCTCAAATTTTTGCTCCTGTAAGATCCTGAGTATCTTTGCCTGGGTCTTCAGACTCATATCTCCTATCTCATCCAGAAAGAGTGTGCCCCTATGGGCCTGTTCAAATTTTCCAATATGGACCCTATGTGCCCCTGTAAAAGAGCCCTTTTCATGCCCAAAAAGCTCACTTTCTATGAGTTCTTCTGGAATAGCCGCACAGTTTATGGCCACCATTGGCCTGTTTGCCCGCCTGCTCTTCTTGTGAATGGCCCTGGCAACAATTTCCTTACCTGTACCATTGGCGCCAGTTATCAGCACCCACGCATCTGTAGGTGCCACCTTTTCTATCTGCTCCTTTACCTCTTCTATCCTCCTGCTCTTACCGCTCAACTCCTCCACATAATCTCTACGTACCTTGGAGCGCAGGGCCTGATTCTCCATCTGAAGTCGTTTAAAGTCCAGTGCCTTTTGAGCAGTGACTATCACCTTTTCAAGAGAAAGGGGTTTTTCTATAAAATCAAAGGCCCCCAATTTTATACTCTGGACTGCAGTCTCTATATTTCCATGACCCGAGATCATTATAACAGGGATGTAACTATAATCCCTCTTAAGTATCTTAAGTATCTCAATGCCGTCTTTGCCTGTTAACCATATATCCAGAAATATTACGTCCGGTTCCCTCTGTTTTATCATATCCAGGGCAGTCTCACCACTTTCACAGGAGAGGGTTTCAAATCCCTCATCCTCCAAGATCCCTTCCAGAGAAAACCTTATATCCTCTTCATCGTCTATTACCAGCACCACAGGTTTCATGACCTCCTCCTTTATACTGGAAGCAAGATCCTAAAGGTTATTCCTCCCAGGGGATTGGTGTAGGCATGTATCTCTCCATCATGATCCTTTATAATAGAACGGGCAATGGTGAGTCCCAGGCCAGTACTTCCCTTTTTCTTTGAAAAATAAGGCTCAAATATCCTTGAAAGCTCTTCCTGGGTGAGGCCAGGACCATTATCTGAGATCTCTATGACCACCATTCTCCTATCCTCCCTCATCCTGCACACCACCCGTATCCGGGGGTTGGGGGTAAGTCCCAGTGCCTCTACTGCATTGTTAAAGAGATTTATAATCACCCGCTTTATAGCGGAACGATCAAACCTGAGCACGCATATATCCTTACCTATCTCTGCCTCCCAGCGTATGGAAGGATAACTTATCCTATAGAGGGTGAGGAGTTCCTCAAGGAGTGAAACAATATCATTCTCTCTGGGTACTATCTCAGGTAGTTTTGCAAACTCAGAAAATTCCCTCACCATCCTCTGAAGATGGTCCACCTGCCTAACTATCACATTTATACAGTCCCCAAAGGTGGGATCCTCAATAGAAGAATAAAACTTTCGCTGAAGCCTCTGGGCAGAAAGCTTTATTGGGGTCAGGGGATTCTTTATCTCATGGGCAATACGCCTTGCCACCTCTTGCCAGGCAGCAAGCCTCTGCATCTTATCCAGTTCTGTAATATCCTCAAAGACCATAATCCCCCCCATATTTTCTCCAAGGCCATCCTTAAGGGAAAGGAGGTTTAGTATGAGCTTTTTTTCTCCTGACTCAAAGGATAGGGTAAGTTGTCTCTGGAAACTGGCCTCTGGCGACCTCTTAATCCCTTCCATAAGCATCCCTATCTCCTCTCTGCATTCAACTGGCATTATCTCTACAGGATCCTTACCTATCACATCAGAAGGGTCCCCTATCTCCAGTATCTCCCTGGCAGAACGGTTGATGGTGGTTATCCTGTTGTCCTTATCTAGACTTATTACGCCAGAGGTTATATTCTCCAGCAGGATCTCCATATATCTCCTGCGGTGTTGAAGCTCCTTATTTTGAAGAGAAAGGGCCTCATTTGCCTTATTCAATCTGTTTTGACTCTTTTCCAGTTCCTCAACCATAGCATTAAAGGACCTTACCAGGACCCCAAGCTCATCTTCGGATTCATCCTGGATCCGCACCTTGAGATCCCCCAGGGCTATCCTCCTTGTTCCCGAGGAGAGGGCCTGGATAGGGGAGGATATCTCCCTGGACAACTTAAGTCCAAACCACATGGATCCAAATATGATTAAAAGGGTCATAACCCCCAGAAGGATGTATAGGGACATCTTAAGGGGTGTTTTCAACGACTTTAACTGATTATATTCATACACTCCCTCCACTATCCTCTCCATCTTCTCACTGATACCTTCCTTCAATGTCAATCCTACAATCATGAATACTTGGGGATAAAGAGAGGACACACCCACCACATAGTCGGAATTTTGATAAGAATAGATATTAAACCAGAACCTGTTTCCCTCTCCTGCCTCCCCCCATTTTATCTTGCCCCTTATATCAGGCCATACCTTCTTCCACCCTGAGTGCACCAATATGAGATCCTCTCTCCCCCTATCCCTTATACACACAAAATCCAGCCCCAGATCTCTCACCCTCTCCCTTATCCTTTCCTTCCCATATAATGGCCGTGCCTTTTTATGGGATAATATAAGCTCCCTTATACTCTGGGCCTTCTGCTTTATATCTCGCTGGATATAAGAATAACTCTCCTTCCCCAGGGACAGGGCGTCCTTCAAAGAGGAGTCTATCTGAGTCCTGAACCAGTAGTCCACAGAGGTCTGGACAAACCTCACTGCGATAAAAAACATGAGCAGGGTTGGAATAAGGGAAAGGGAGACAAAGGATATTACCAGCTTGGTCCTGAGCCTGTACCCACTTACCTTCCGTCGTCGGTCCAAAAAGAGCTTCACCACATTTCTAAGGACCAGAAAGAGGATTACCAGGAGCAGGATCACATTCAGATTAAAAACCACTAGAAAGAGATAGGAATTTACTCCAAAAAACTTTAATTCTATCCAGCTGAAGAGGATAATAAGCACCAGGGAAAGGAAGATTAATACTATCTCAAATCTGGTCCTGGATTGCTGCCTATTCCCCATGGGAGGTAACCTTTAGCCCTTTAGTACCTGAAACTAATGGAATAGGACTGAGGTGAACTTATATTAAAACTCCGAAAGAAGAGAAGTCGTTCCATCCACCAGGGGACCTGTCTCTTCAAGACCAGCCTTATGGAAAGGACATAATCCCTTGTGGCACTTACAGGTCTCCACAACTTCACCTTTAATCTCAAAAACCTCATCTTTTCCAAAACATCCTCAAATGAGCCACACACCAGGACATGACGTGTAGATAGATCTGTAAGTACAAACCTATCAGTAAGGGGATTATGTACCAGGGAGTAGCGTACATATCTTTTGACAATGGTCCTGTCCCACAAAAGGGGTCTCACCCTCTTTATCTCTATATCTCCCTCCATAACCACCGGATACCCTGTCTTCTTGAGGAGCATTTCAAGGGCGTTGGGTCTCACAAATTCCAGAGAAATAGAAATAGAAAGGAGGTGAGATGTGGAATCCAACACCACATTCTTCAAGACTATGCCCTGCGCCTGTGCAACTGGCCCCTCTAAAAAAAAGAGCCCCAACAGGAAAAGCAAGATCCTTTTCACCTAACCTATTCCCTTTCCTCTTTTTGCCCTCTTCCCCTGGACTTCCAGGGGTTATCCTCTCTATTCACATACACTCCTTCTATACGGTAGTTATGGAATAAAATCAATAATGGGAGGGCATCACACAAGAGGGGAGAGGAGGCTATCACACCCACTTCCCCTCTCCATGAAAAAAATAGGAAAGGTCCCGCTTAACTCATGCGCTCTTCTATGAGCTGACGTGCCCTTTCTGCAAGTTGCCCTATCTCTGGCTTGGTTATCTGATCGTCTGCACCCACGGCCTTTCCCTTATGCAGGAGCTTATCCGTTATCATGGAGGAAAAGAGGATCACAGGCAGATCCCTTAACACGGGATGTTCCTTTATCTTCTTGGTAAGGGTAAATCCATCCATCTGGGGCATTTCTATATCGGAGATGACCAGATTACACCTCTGCACTATCTCCTCCCAGGAAGAGCCCAGAGAGGTCAGATATTCAAAGGCCTCCTGTCCATTGGAGGCCACATGAACATCAAAGCCCTTTAGATTACTAACCAACATCCTCCTGATAGTAGGGGAATCATCCACCACCAATACCTTATACTTCCTCTCTATACCCTGTTCCTGTCTTAGGTTGGGGTCCTCAAATATTGGGGCCATATCAGTGACTATCTTCTCCACATCCAGGATAAATACTATCCTGTCCTCAAACTTTATAACCCCTGTAATACAGGGGGTATTATCCCCATACTCTATCTCAATTGGAGGAGATACATTCTCCCAACTAATCCTGTGGATCCTGGTGAGTCCAGATACCAGAAAACCTATCTTCATCTTATTAAATTCTGTAATGATAACCTTGGAAGAGGTATCTAACCTCTTTTTGTAGAGATACATTCCCAGGTCCAAAAGGGGAATAATCTCTTCTCTAACCCGCATAAGACCCACAAAACATTCATGGGGACGCTGAGGAAGGGAGGTTATCTTGGGATATCTCATTATCTCCTGGACCTTTATTACATTTATCCCATAATATTCCCTCAGCCCTTGTTCTTTCTCAATATAAAATTCTACTATCTCCAGCTCATTGGTCCCTGTCTCTAAGAGGATATTGGTAACCATGGCATACATCTCCTTCTACAAAAAACTATAAATGACCTCTCTCTATAGATTAATTCATAAGGAGAGTTTTGTCCACACTATTAACTATAAAAATCATAGAAGGGAATAACTGAAGGCTCAAGACATCTGTTCCAGGGCTGCCTCAAATATCTCACAGGCAAACTTTACTATCCTGTAAATCTCTTGTTTGGCCCTATCCCGATCAGGCTCTGTGGTATTTTTAAAGGTAAGCACAATCCCCAGAATGGAACTAAAAAATATCTCTGCAAACTCACGGATATGTGGAATGGAGATACCTATATTCTCCAGGACCTTGGCAAAATGTTCCAGAAAAAATTTCTGATTTAATTTAAAACGATTAAATATCTGGGGATCTACCTTTTCATTTAGGAGAAAATGGGTGAGCATGTGCAACGTGGCCTCTTTATCAAAGAAAAAGTCCACTATACCTATCCCAAACTCTTCCAGAGAATGGGCCCCACTCTCCAACCTCTTAAGCTGCCTCAATCTTCCCTCATCTATATCCTGCCCCAGCACCTCAAGGAGAATTGCATCCCGATTGGGAAAATACCTATAGATAGAGGCAGGGGATATCCCCGCCTCTTCTGCAATATCGCGCATACCTATCTCAGAGAAGTCCCTCTGGGAAAAAAGACGAATGGCCGCATCCAGGATAAGCTCCCGTCTCTTCTCCCTCTCCTTTTCCTTTAGCTTCAAGAAGGTGGATTTCTTTTCCATAAATACTCCTCATCATCTCCTGATGATGAATCATCTATACGATTCGTAAACGCTTTTCAACCCTAAAATATCTCTTTTTTACAAAAAACTTACCTGCCCACCCTGGGCCATATGGTACACCTTCTACAGGGGGCATATCCCATATAAAAGGCATCATAAAGGGATGAAAAAAATATCCTGTTTCCTCTTGAAATTTTTCTACCCAAAACACAGTTCATGGTATGAAATCTAAGTGTCCTTCTATTTCCCACAAATCTCTGGTGTGCCGCGGGAAGAGAAAGGATCCTCCTCCAGAAACCCCTTTTACCTCTCATTGCCTCACGCTGTGCCTGGAGGAAGAGATGTATCATTCGTGGTGATTGATCAGGGTGGGGAAAGCAAAAGGCATATCCCCTCTTCACCATCAGCAGGTTTATAAATGTACCATCTGGGAGATATACATAGGCCAACACCCGGTGAAACCTATCCACATCCCTTCCCACCTGAGAGAGGCGAACATATCTTTTCCACACAATGGAAATGAGGAACCTCTTTGCCTCCCTTCCATAATATTGAGAGGTCTCTCCTGGTGCATGTGATATCTCCGGGGCATCTATCCCCTTGAGCCGCACCTTTGTACCTTCTCTTAAAAAGAAGGTATCTCCATCCACCACCCATCTCACAAGATGATATTCTGGAGACCTAAAGCCCTGGGCCAGGGTGACATGAAAAAAACAACAAAAACATATAAGGGATATAAAAAAGACAAGCCCCTGCTGGGGCCTGTCTCCTATATGACTATAGGTCATAATATGCCTTCAATATCTGACTCCTGGAGGGATGTTTCAACTTTCTAAGGGCCTTTGCCTCTATCTGCCTTATGCGCTCCCTGGTTACATTAAACAGCTTCCCCACCTCCTCCAGGGTGTGATCTGACTTCTCTCCTATACCAAACCTCTTTCTTATCACCTGTTCCTCTCTAGGAGTAAGCTCTGAAAGTATCTTGTTTATCTGCTCTTCCAGTTTAGAATGAACCACCTTTTCTGCAGGAGCAACCGCCTTCTTATCCTCTATAAAATCACCTAGACTGGAGTCCTCTTCATCCCCAATGGGGGTCTCAAGTGAGATAGGCTCTTTGGCTATCCTGAGCACCTTTTTCACCTTCTCCAGGGGATAATCCATGCGTTCTGCTATCTCTTCTGGAAGGGGATCCCGTCCCAACTCCTGGACCAGATACCTGGAGGTACGTATGAGCTTATTGATGGTCTCAATCATGTGCACTGGTATCCTTATGGTACGGGCCTGATCAGCAATTGCCCTGGTTATTGCCTGTCTTATCCACCAGGTGGCATAGGTGGAAAATTTATATCCCCGCTGGTACTCAAATTTATCCACGGCCTTCATAAGACCAATATTCCCCTCCTGAATAAGGTCCAGAAATTGTAGGCCCCGGTTGGTATACTTCTTGGCGATGCTCACCACCAGTCTCAAATTCGCCCGGATAAGCTCCTGTTTTGCCTTGAGGGCATATTCATTTCCATGTTTCATGCGCCAGAGGATATCCTCTAATTCGTTTATATCGTGACAACAATTCTCTTCCAGCCTCTTTAATATCTCCATCTTTCCAATGAGCATCTCTTTAAAAGAAAAGAGCTCTTCCACTGTCATCCCCAGCTCATCTGCGGCCTCAATCGGCCTTATCTCTCTTTTGTCCAGCCTTTCAAAGAGGTCCTCTATCTCTGCCTTTGTCTTACCAACGGAGATGATATATGCAGAATAGTCCCTTCTGCAATTGTTCATCTGTCGTACATAGTCCTCTATATGCTCAATCACTTCATCCACTAACTTCTTTTCCAGTTTTATAGCTCTTAACCTATCCACTATCTGTCTCTTAAAGTCCAAAAAACGCTCTGCATTTGCCCTAGTACGTCTATCTAAAGTACATAGTTCATCCACTTTCTTAAATAAATATTTCTTTTTCTTATATAACTGCTTAATCTCCTCCAATAAAGAAATCACCCTCTCTCTCTGATTCATCTCCTCTTCTGTAGGATCATCTTCTTCTATAGTTTTTACCACGTCTTTTAATTTTATATTACCTTTCTTTAAATCTTCTCCTACATTTATAAGATATTCAATAGCAACAGGAACCTCTGCAAAAGAATATAATACCTCCAATTCTCCTTCTTCAATCTTCTTAGCAATTTTCACTTCTCCTTCTCTATCTAATAGAGGAACAAGTCCCATCTCATGGAGGTACATCCTTACAGGATCAGAACTACGGGTGATATCATGTGGATCATCCTCTTCTTCCATAGATGAAGACACATCTCCTCCCTCAAATTCCAATTCCACATCATTAGAGACTATCTCCATCTTCTTGTTGGTCTGTTCATCTATAATAGAAATCTCAAGCTGCTGAAACAAAGTGATAATTTCTTCTATCTGTTCGGGGTCATTTACATCAGAAGGAAGAGAATCATTGAGCTCCTGAAAGGTCAAAAATCCCTTTTCCTTCCCCTTTGCAATAAGGGCCTTGATTTGTTGAACATCCTTGATGTTTCTCATTCTCCCCCCTTAAGTAAGGAATTTATTTGGGTTAAGAAAAATCTCACCCTTTCCTCATCCCCATCCTGCTGGGCCAGGGTAAGGGCCTCCCGCGCCCTTTTCAAAAGGGCCTCCCTTTGTTTTTTCTTTAGAAACGACTCTATATTATCCCATAACCCTTGTGGGTCCTCCTCTCTCTCCCTGAGAAAAAGCGATTCAATATAGAATCCCTTCTCCTCTTCTGAGAGCGAGGCCACTATATTATCCCCGTGAGAGGTGCGTATCTTCTCCCACAGGGACCTTGCCATCTCACTCTTCAATATCAGGCTTAGATCAAGGCCTTCAAGGCGAGGGATATATTCTGGGTAACATATAGCAAATCTGAGTATCTCCCTGTCCCCCAGTCCCATCCCATCCCCTCGCACAACACCTCTTCTCTGCACAGGGGCAGGGGTGGGCTTGAGTTGTTGAGCCAGCTCTCCCTCACCTATCCCAAGTTCTCTACTGATCCTATTTAGATACAGGGCCCTTAGGGCAGGGTCTGAAAAGGAACTCAGGAACTCCCTGCACCAGCGAATAAGTTCCCCTGGCGAATTTTTTAATCTAATCATGTGAAGGCAAAAGGCAAGACCCTCTTGGGCCCCTACCATTAGCTCTGAAAAACTATCCTTCCCTCTCTCTTTTAAAAAGGAATCCACATCCTCCCCCTGGGGAAGCATCACCACAGACACCTCCATCCCCTGCCACATGAACATCTGGGCACTGTGAACTGCGGCCTTTACCCCTGCCTCATCCCCGTCAAAAACCAGGATTGCCCTTGTACACAACTTGGATAATCTTTTTACCTGATTTGGGGTAAGGGCGGTCCCCAACACCCCACAGGAATTGGGAAAACCCCATTGAAAGAGGGAAATCACATCCACATATCCCTCGGTGAGGATCACCTCCCCCTTCCTGGAGATCTCTCGCCTGGCGTGGTAAAGGCCATAGAGGTTATCCCCCTTCTTAAATATCATATTCTCACTGGAATTCAGGTACTTGGGCTCCCCTTCCCCCACTATCCTTCCCCCAAATCCCACAATCCGGCCTGTCACATCTGGAATTGGGAATATGATCCTGTTTCTAAAACGGTCGTATATCCTCCCCTTCTCGCTCTTCAACAAAAGACCTGCATCCACTGCCTCCAGAGGAGAATAGCCCCTGGAGGAGAGAAAATTCTTTAGACCATCCCACCTATCCAGGGCATATCCCAGTTTGAACATCTCTATCACAGAAGGAGAAAGCTGTCTCTCCCTCAGATATTGCTGGGCCCTGGGGGTTTGTTGAAGACACTGGGTAAAATACCCACTGGCCACTGAGTTCATCTCAAAAAACAGCTTCCTTTTAGATACCCCCTCCCCTTTATGGCCAAACTCCACCTTTATCCCCAGTTCCTCAGCCATTTCCATCACAGCCTGGGGAAATTCCACTCCATTTATACGAGAGTAAAAATCAATGACATCTCCTGATGCCTGGCATCCAAAACAGTAAAAAAGTCCAAGCTCAGGATTTACATAAAAGGAGGGCTTGGTCTCATTGTGAAAGGGACACACTCCCCTCAGACGGCTTCCCACCCGCTCAAGCCGAACATGACGTTCCACCACAGAGACAATATCCATCTTCTGCTTTATCTCTTCTATGAACTCTCTGGAGAATGATGCTGACATCACCCCTCAAACTCCACTATGGTAACCCCATCTCCCCCCCTATCTTCAGGGGCAAAATAGAAATCCTTTACTCCCGGCATCCCCTGGAGCACCTCTCGCACCACTTTTCTCAAAATACCCTCTCCTCTCCCGTGTATAATCTGGACCTGAGAGCCTCCCCTGAGCATGGCCCTATCTATAAATTGTCTTAAAAGGCCCTCTGCCTCTAGGGCCCTTTTCCCTCTCAAATCAAGAGAAAAGCTAGGGGATGAGGCAGCGCTCACCCTATAACTCACCCCCTTCTCTCCCCCCTGCCTCTCCTTTCTCTCCTCTATTTCCCCCTCTCCAGCCCACAGAGAGATCCCTGAGATATTTATCTTGATCCTCCCCTGGGAGACCTCTTCCACCACTGCCTTTTTGTTCCAGGGGATATAGAGGACCTTATCCCCCTTTTTCAGTGAGGAGATCTCCACCTCTCTCTTATTCAGGGAAGGAGGGGCTGAGGAATATGCTCCCCTCAAGTGCTCCCTTACCCTCCTTAACCTCTTTATGGCCTCTCTTTTCTGGATCTTCTCCTGTTGCAATTGTCTCACTATCTCCCTGATAGTGGAACTTATCTCCTCACCAAGGGAGGAGAGTTTTTTCTCATATTTTTCTCTAAGCTCTCTTTCCCGCTCCTCCAGCCTCTTCCTCTGTCTCAATAACATCTCAATCTCCTTCTCCCTCTCCAGGGCCAGGGAATTGAGACGGGATATGAGATGAGACGTATCCTCTTCACCCACCAGAAGATATCTCTCTGCCCTCTTCAATATCTCTTCTGGGAGGCCAAATTCACGGGCCACATCCAGGGCCTGGCTGGTCCCAATCTGATCATAGGCCAGGCGATAAAGGGGCCTTTTGGTAACAGGGTCAAATAATACCGAGGCAACCCTTATATCATCTCTCTTCAGGGCATATAGCTTCAGGGCAGGAAAATGGGTAACAGAAAATATCCATGCACCTCTCTCCATTAAACAGTCCAGCACTGCCTGGGCAAGGGCCGCCCCCTGAGAAGGATCTGTGCCCGAACCAAATTCATCCAACAGGACCAGGGTGGAGGCATCCACCTCTTCCCAGATATTGCGGAGTTTCTTTATCTGGGCGGTATAGGTACTAAGGCTCTCTTCAATAGACTGTTCATCCCCTAGAAAGACATATAGCTTATCCCAGAAGGGGATATGGCTCCCCTCTGCACATGGAACAGGGATACCCGCCAGGGCCATAAGAGAGGCAAGACCAAGGGACTTCAGACATACTGTCTTTCCCCCGGAGTTTCCCCCAGTGAGAAGCAGGGCCCTGTGACCATCCTCCAAACAAAGGTCCACCGGCTGGGTGGCATCTCCCTTCTCCAGATATAGCAGGGGATGTCTAAGCTCCCTGATAGATATCTGCAAGCCACCCACCTCAAGGATAGAACAATTCAATTCCTGGGCAAAGAGGAGCTTTGCCCTGAGCACGTCTATGTGAATAAGCAGGTGGTATAATCCCCTTATCTGGAAGTCTTCCTGGGAAATGAGAGAGGTTAAGTACCTTAGTATCCTATTTTTCTCCTCCCTTTCCCGCTGCCTGAGTTCCTGGAGCTTGTTGTTTAGCTCCACAAGGAACAGGGGTTCAAAATAACAGGTCTCTCCACTCTGGGAATAATCATGGATTATCCCTTTAATCCTTCCCTTAAAATTTGACTTTAAGGCTATCACATATCGGTCAGAGGAGATGGTGAGATATTCATCCTGGAGCATATGGGAAAGGTCTTCCTGGAAGAGAAAATCATTTACCTTCTTGGTGCACTGTCTCTGTAACTTCCTTATCTCTCCCCTGATAGATAAAAGTTCAGGAGTGCTTTCATCCCTGATCTCTCCAGAGGGGTCCAGACACCTTGAGAGTCCTTGAAAGGCCCTTCTGGGCCATGAGCAGGAGGAGAGAAGGGAGGTGAGGTGGGGATAATCTTCCCCAAGAGAAGACAGGAAAGAATAGACCCCTTTTGCCACCTCCAGAAAAGACCTCACACCCCATAGACCATCCTCGTCCAAGGGTTCTCCCCTCCTTATGTGGTCAAAGACCCCTTCCAGGGGTGGAAAGGGTCTTAGAAGGGAGACTATCTCCTCCTTAAGAGAAAATCCCTCTTGCAACACCCCTTTCACAAAGGAGAGTTCATCTCTCTCCCCACAGGGAACAAGAGATAGGACCTCCCTCTTTCCTGCCTCAGATAGACAATAGATACTGAGATGCTCCAATACCTTGGAAAATTCCAATAGGGACAATGTGTTTTGATCCATGAGACCCTTTGGCTCTCTTTAAGGGTTGCCTTTCCTGAAATAATGGGAGGGAAAAGGTTAAAGGGGGAGGGTGTCATGCACCACCCCCTCTTTAACTGACGTTAGAGTTAGATAAGTCCGGCCTTTCTCAATTTCTTCATAAGCCTCTTTTTGGCAGCAGCCTCTTTCTTCTTCCTTCTCACGCTGGGCTTTTCATAATGCTGCCTCTTCTTAAGCTCCGACAGGATACCTGCCTTTTCACACTGTTTTTTAAATTTCTTGAGGGCAATCTCAAAGCTATCGCCCTCATCTAAAAAGACTCCTGGCACTTAATTTCACCCCCTTTAAACAGAAATCAATTGAGCCAATTTATACCTTTGCTTCCAAATAGGCAAGAAAAAATTTTTTCTCTATCGGGCAAGGTATGAGCCACATAGGATACATCCAAGGCCAAGGGCATATATAGGCAAAAAGGGCTCTCCAAAAAAGAATACAAGATTCAATGAGGCAATGAGGGGAGTGAGAAATACCAGGGCAGCCGCGGAAGAGGCATCCAGACGTCTCAAGGCCATTATCCACAAGACATAGGAAAAGCCATTTACCAGGGTCCCATTCAACACAAGGGGAAGGAGGGAAGGGAGGGGAGGAAGGAGAGGTCTGGAAAAGAGGCACATGGAAATCCAGGAGGCCACGGTGGCGGAAAAAAAGTAGATGATGTTTAATACCACTGGGTCCCTTTTAAGGGACTTACTGAGCACAGAGAAGAGGGCAAAACACAGGGAGGCAAAGATCACCAGAAGGAGTATGTGGATGGAAGAGAGATGTATGGCCCCTATCTTTCCCCTGCTAAGGACCACAACCACCCCGAAAAAACCCAACATCAAGCCCAAAATCCTTAATACTCCAGGACGTTCCCCCAGTAAAAGCGAGGACAAAAGGGCCACAAAAAGGGGCCAGGTATATTGCATAACCAGCACATCAAGCCCCCGGGCTTCCCTGTATCCATAGTAGAGGAGGAGGTAATATATATAGGTGCCCAAGAGTCCCAGGACACATGTCCAGAGGAATTCCCCCAGGGAAAAAGAGAAGAGATCTGAGATCCTGGAGGTAAAAATCCCATATAAAAGCAATACCAAAAAGGATATGAGGCTTGAATAAAATAAAAACTGGTGATGGTCCAGGTCTATTTGTCCCAGTTTGGCCACCACCGGGATAAGGGACCAGAGGAATACACACATAAGTGCCAGGAGATATCCCTGGGTACGTATCCGCATACTTTAAAGCCTCTTATAGGGCAACAACTCCTCCCCTGATATATGATATAGTCTCAACTTATGGCTCCTGGGGAACTCCCTCTTTATGACCTTTTTAAGTAACTTTTCCAGGCCCCTTTCCTCTACCTCAAACTCCTCAACAAAAAACCCCCTCTCTATCACCTTAAACCTCATCTCTGAGACACGGATTATCACCACCGAGCGGTTCCTCTTATAGGAGCGAATGTCTATCCCCTCACCTGGCCCCATCTTTTTAAGTCTTGTCCTGAGGAGGGGGAGAAGGGATTCCTTATTTATCACAGCCAGCCCTTTATTGTCTCTGGAAGAAGTCACAACAGGCCAATATCAATTCAGCGGTGAGGTGAACCCGCAAGGGGATAGAGGCCGCATAGATATATTCTCTCTCACTATGGTCCTCCCCCCCCACAGGTCCCAGTCCATCTATTACTGGGGTTCCCACATGGGAGATAAAATTGGCATCAGAAACCCCGCCCCTCATCTCGCAGGAAATATCCTGTCCCAGGGAGAAGGCCACCTCCCTTGCAAGGTTGCATAACTCCTGATTCTTTTCCCTCTCCATACAAGGACGAGAAGAAACCTCCACGGCTTCACTCCTTACCCCCTTTACCCTGCATGTGGAGACCATCTCCCCTATGCGTCTCCTCAAAGACTCCATCTGAAAAGACTGGGCAAATCTTATATCCACAGCTATCTCACACCTATCTGGTACAATATTGGGGGCAACCCCACCCTCTATCCTCCCTACATTTACACACACGCCATCTCCAGGACTGTTTAATCCTTCAATCTCCATGACCTTATAGGCCATTTCCAAAATAGCAGAGGCCTTGTCCTTCACCACAAAACCAGCGTGTCCTGCCCTTCCATAGGTACATATCTTATACCCCAGTTTACCCTTTCTCCCTGAGACTATCTCCCCATTTATCCCTCCCCCCTCAAAAACCAGTCCACACAGGGCATCTTTTCCATATTCCATAATGGTCTTTTTGGAAGAGGGAGAGCCTATCTCTTCATCAGAGTTTATCATAAATACCACGGGGAGAGAGGAGAGTTTCCCTATAAATTCAAGGTACTTCAGGGCATAGAGGGCTATTACCAGCCCCCCCTTCATGTCATATACCCCTGGACCTCTTATCCTATCTCCTTGAATAACAAGATCTGTAAAGGAGGTGGTAGAGGGAAACACCGTGTCCATATGGCCCATGAGTAACACATATCCACTGCTCTTCCCTTTAGGGCTCCCACATAATAATATCCCCTCTCTCCTCTCTATCTCAAAGAGGGCAGGGATTTCTCTGGAAAATATCTCCAGGCACCTCTCTATTCCAGAGATATTTTTACTATGGGAATTTATTTCCACCAGTCGCTTAAGGAGCAGAAGGGCCTCCTGCTCCTTTTCTTCCCAAAATTCTGTAAAGTTGTTGAATTTATCCTGCATATTTCAAAAAGGAAAACACCTTTTTATTGTATTCTTCTATATCTGCATCGGGATATCTCACCTCTTCCCCACTCCAGGGCTTGCGAAGCACTATATCCCTTCCCTCCCTTGCCACAACATTGGTGCGATGCAGGGGTATCTTTCCCCCTGCAGTGGCAATATATCTTGGAATAGCATCCCCTGAGATATTGCCATACATCCCTTCAACTATATCCTGTCCCACCTCCACAGGGACCCTGAGGTGGGCAAATTGAGGATTACGGTAACTGCAATTAAATATATAATAAGGACGCACATAGGCCTCCTGGATGACCTCACACAACTTCCACATCTTCTCCCTGGAATCATTCACCCCCCTCAGGAGCACTGCCTGATTGAGTACTGCCATAACCCTCTTAGAGATATTTTTAAAGGCCCTCTTTGATACAGGGGTTATCTCCTGGGGAGTATTTATCTGGGTAACCACCCTCACAGGCTTTTTCTCATTGCTCTGTTCCAGGATATCCAGAAGTTCTTCATCTATCCGCTGGGGGGTGGTCACGGGAATACGGGTGCCCAGCCTCTTCATCCTGACGTGATCTATCTTATCCAGCTCTTCCAGGAGCCATCTTATGAGACTGTTCGGCAACACAAAGGCATCCCCGCCGGTTATCAACACATCGCGAATATATTTATTTCCGCGTATATAGGCTAAGGCCTCTTCATAGGCCTGCTTTTTGTATATACGGTCTTTTTTCCCTATATGGGCAATCCTCAGACAATGGGTACAATACATGGCACACATATTGGTGGACTTAATGGTGAGGACCCTAGGATAGAACTGGTCTATAAGTCTGGCTGGGGAGTGGTCCGCAGCAACAGGTGGTATCTCTACCCCCACGTTATCCACCATCTCTCCAGTTGGCACACACTGAATAAGGACAGGATCGTCCAATTTCCCTGGCATTATTAAGGATGCATAATAGGGGGTAAGCCTCATCCTGTATCTCTTGGTTACCCTTGTGACATCTTCTATGGCCTTCTCTGGAAGTTCAAGGACCTTTGAAAGGGTGGAGACATCCTGAATGGCATTCCTTATCTGCCCCCCATAGGAATTCCACTCATCATCTGACATCCCCAGGACCCCCTGTATCCTCTTTCTATTCTCCTGTATCCTGTCCCACAACTCCAGCCCACTTGGGGCTACCCTATCCTTTCTCTCCATGTACTCCTTAACACGAGCGTTGGCCTCTTCCACAATGGCAAGGGCCCTTAGGACCCTCCCTCCTATGGTCACATGATGCTCATCTATCTCCTGGTGTTTTTCTGCCAGGGCCATAAGTTCTTCCCTTGAGATGCCAAAGGACTCAGGAGAAAGATTATCCTTGCGGGCAAATTCCAAAAGCCTTTGAAAGAGTTCCACAATGGGAAAGGTAAGCTCCTCTTCCCTTGCCCTCTCAAGCATCTTGCTCATCTCATCCTCAAGGGTCTTAAGTACTGGCCTTTTCTCTCCTTTAAAAAGGAGCTCAAATAACTCTCTCGTATAAGAATCCTCTACACTCATACCTTCCTCCTATCCCAGAAATATGGTGTTTTCTATAAGTTTCTTACCAAACCTTATCCCATCTAACATATCCTGCCGGTTATTTGCCACAGATACCACCCTTCCCAGAAAGGTCCCTGTGGTAATTATAAAGTCATTGCCAATGTGCTCTAGGACAATAAAATCTTTCTTTAATCTCCCCTGGGCCACCTTCCTAAAGACCTCCCTCTCATTCCTAAACTGGGGGATATAGCCCTCTGTTATAGTATTGGTGGGAACCTTAAAATTATATGTGCCCCAATGGATACTAGTGCAATCCTCTGGCTCTATCACCCCTTCAGGGAATTGATTGTATAGGACCGCATGAAGCTCAAGCTCAGGAAGATTAGGGGAATCCTCAGGAAGACAATTTTCCAGGGTGCAACAAAACTCCAGGGTTGTGCCCTGCTTACGGGCATTTATCTCCACAAAGTATATCTCCATCCCAGGATCAACAATATAATCACATCCAAATATACCCCTATATCCCATCTTCCCCATTATCTTACCTATTTCCCTGGTATAATGGATGAGTCTCTTCACCACCTCCGCAGGGAGGACACTTGGATAGGTAGAGCCCGTAAATTTATGACCATCCACAATAAGTTGATCAGCCACCCCTGCAATATAAACCTCCCCTTCATTTCCAACCACCCCGAGCACAGTTGGGTCATATTCATGGGGAATATATCTGGCAACAAGATATGTGGTATCCACCCCTTTAAAATGCTGTATTATCTCTTTTTGATTATAGGCGATGGTGCTATGAGACCCCCCTGCACTATACTCCAGAGAGACAAATATCCCCTCATCCCATTCTCCTCTCACCTCCCTGGCAGTACTCAACAACTCCTCAAAACTTCTGCATATCCTGTAATCTGCAATGGGTACCACCCTGGATAATAACTCATATTGATACACCTTATTATTAAACCTAACCACCAATTGGGGATCAGGTCCAATCAATTTTATCCTGTCCTCTTCCAGAAACTTAAGATAAGGGGAGCTCTCGTACATATAGACATATAGGTGAGACTGATTTTTCAATATTCCATCCAGTATTTCTCTCACTTCTTTATTGTATGAGACAGCAGTATAAAATTCCCTGGAAGTAATTCTGCAACTTATTCTTTTTCTATTGTTTGAACGGGCTATATAATCCTCAACTACTGGATTTATTACGATAATATTATCATAATCATATTGTTCAAACACATCTGGAACAATGGCAAAAAATTCAACTTCCCTATCAGGAACCATCTTCTGAATAGCATCCTTCAAGAATAGATTTATTCCATAGGTCTTTAGCTCTCCAACATACATAAAATAATACTTTTCAGGATCATATTCAAAATTGCTAAAAATTATTTTACTCATAACTCCCTCTTTTAATTAAAAGAGATATCTTCTTCCCTGTTTCAAAATAATGCTCTCTAATAACCCTTTCAATCTCAGCTCTATCTCTTCTAATAACTACCTCTATTATCTGTTGATGACGTCTTTTAATCTGTGTTGGTGTATATATACGGGGCCAATGATTAAAAAAAAGTATATGACATATAAATCCAAGTCTATTTGTCTCATGTATTAAAAGGGAATTTTTGCAATTTTTAAATAATACAGAGTGAAATTGTTCTCCATATTCTATAAGTTTTCTGTTATCTCCATCTCTTGCACAAAAATACATCTTCTCATTAAGATAAGAGAGTTTCTGAAGTTGTCTCTTTCCCAGAGTTCCCACAGAATCTGCAACTGCGGCCCCCTCCAGGATACCGCGGGTGGAATATATCTCAATGGTCTCGGTGGGATCTGTCTTTTTAAGGTAGGTTCCTTTATAGGGGACGTATTCCAGGATCTTTTCAGTAATAAGCTCCCTGAAGGCCTCCCTAATAGGGGCCCTGCTTATCCCCAATGTGGCGGCTATCTCCTTTTCCTTGATCTGCTCTCCAGGAGTAAGCCTGCCCTGAAAAATAAGGTCACAGATATAGACCTTTACCTTATCCTTATAGGTGTGTCTGGAAAACATAAATTAAATATATCAGGGTCGTATAACAATTGACGACTGTCGACAATTAATTGAGGAGAGAAAGATTGTCAATCCTTATTTAAAAAATTTCAAAAAGTTAACATAATTTTAAAAAGGAACCTCCCTCAAAGAGAGGTCCCTTATGAAGTAAAGAAGGACTACTGAGTAAGGGTACCTTTAAAGGTGGGTTTTCTCTTCTCCAGAAATGCCATGGCCCCTTCCCTGGCATCCACACTGCTGAAGGAAGTGGCAAAGGCTTCTGCCTCCAGGGCACATCCTGTATAGAGGTCCACCTCCAACCCCTTATTTATTACCTCCTTTATGGCCCTGAGGGCAACCAAGGACTTTTGTGCCAGACCCCTTGCCACCTCAAGGGTCTTTTCCATGAGTTCTTCTGGGGGAAATACCTGGGCCACAAGTCCTAGCTCCCTGGCCTCCATGGCGGTTAATTGAACCCCTGTCATGCACAATTCCTTGGCCTTTGCCCTTCCCACCAATCTTGCCAGTCTCTGGGTTCCACCAAATCCTGGGATAATTCCCAGGTTTATTTCTGGTTGCCCAAAACGGGCCTTTTCTGAGGCATATATGAAATCACAGCTCATAGCCAGTTCACATCCCCCTCCCAGGGCATATCCATTTACACAGGCAATCACAGGGATGGGAAGGTTCTCTATCTTAAAAAAGATGGCCTGTCCCTTCTGGGCAAAAATGCGTGCCTGCAGGGAATTCATCTTGGGGAACTCAGAAATATCCGCCCCTGCCACAAACGCCTTATCCCCTGCGCCAGTAATAATAAGGACCTTTGCCTCTTCCCCGCTGGAGAGCCTATCCACCACATCCTCTATCTCTTCTAATGTAGCAGGATTCAATGCATTTAAGACCTTTGGCCTGTTAATGGTGAGGATGCCCACATTCTCCTTTACCTCAAATATTACATTTTCATAACCCATAACCAACTCCCTTTTTTATTTTTTGTTTTAAGATACTCCCTGCCTTAATTAGGCAATTTTTTCTCCCATGTCCATACCCCAAAAAAACAAAAGGCCCGGCATAGAGACCGGGCCTTTTGGGTACAGAGTAACTTACCTCTATTAGTACATACCTCCCATTCCACCAGGAGCAGGCATATTTTTCTCTTTTTCCTCTGGTTTCTCAACCACAGCGGCCTCAGTGGTGAGAAGGAGAGAGGCGATAGATGCGGCATTCTGCAGGGCAATCCTGGTAACCTTCTTGGGATCAATGACCCCTGCCTTGATGAGGTCCTCATACTCCCCTGTGGCGGCATTAAAGCCAAAGGAGCCCTTTTCAGACATGACCTTCTCTACCACCAGGGAGCCCTCATAGCCTGCATTAGCACAGATCTGACGCAAGGGCTCAGTGAGTGCCTTCCTCACTATCTCAATCCCTGCCTTCTCATCCTCATCTGCAGGTTTCACATCTTCCAGGACGTCCAGACACCTGATAAGGGCCACCCCACCACCGGGCACAATACCCTCTTCCACTGCGGCCCTAGTGGCATTGAGGGCATCTTCCACCCTGGCCTTCTTTTCCTTCATCTCAGTCTCAGTGGCGGCTCCCACATTTATCACAGCCACGCCACCCACCAGTTTGGCCAGACGTTCCTGGAGCTTTTCTCTATCATAATCAGAGGTGGTCTCTTCAATCTCGGTCCTTATCTGCTGCACCCTTGCCTTGATGTCTTCTGGTTTTCCAGCTCCATCAATAATGGTGGTATTTTCCTTGTCCACTACCACCTTCTTGGCCTCACCCAGGTCATTGAGGGTGGCATTCTCCAGCTTAATTCCAAGGTCCTCAGAGATCACCTGACCACCTGTGAGGATGGCTATATCCTGGAGCATGGCCTTTCTTCTCTCTCCAAAGCCAGGGGCCTTTACTGCACATACCTGTAGGGTTCCCCTCAGTTTGTTAACCACCAGAGTGGCCAGGGCCTCTCCCTCTACATCCTCTGCAATAATGAGAAGGGGTTTTCCCTGTTTGGCCACCTGCTCTAGTACAGGTAGCAGGTCCTTCATAGAGGATATCTTCTTTTCATGGATGAGAATAAAACAGTTCTCCAGCTCACATGTCATCTTATCAGGATTGGTCACAAAGTAGGGAGAGAGATATCCCCTGTCAAACTGCATACCTTCCACAAACTCCAGGGTATTCTCCAGACCCTTTGCCTCTTCTACAGTAATAACACCCTCTTTCCCTACCTTGCTCATTGCATCTGCAATCAGGTTTCCAATGGAGGGGTCGTTATTTGCAGAAATGGTTCCAACCTGTGCGATCTCTTTTTCATCTCTGGTGGGAACAGCAATATCCTCTAACTTCTTCACCACTGCATCAACGGCCTTATCTATCCCCTTCTTTATTATCATGGGGTTCCTGCCAGCGGCAACCAGCTTCAGACCTTCGTTAAATATCTTCTGGGCCAAAATGGTTGCTGTGGTGGTTCCATCACCAGCAATGTCACTTGTCTTGCTGGCAACTTCCTTCACCATCTGGGCCCCCATATTCTCAAACTTGTCTTCCAGTTCAATCTCCTTGGCAACGGTTACACCATCTTTTGTGATGGTAGGGGAGCCAAAAGACTTTTCAATTACCACATTTCTGCCCTTGGGACCCAGAGTCACCTTTACTGCATTGGCCAGTTTGTCCACTCCCGCCTTTAACTTTGCCCTTGCAGTCTCACTATATAGGATTTCCTTTGCAGGCATATTTCTCACCTCCTTTTAATTTAATTTTCAATAATGGCTACAATGTCATCTTCTCTCATAATAAGATACTCTTCCCCTTCAATCTTCACTTCAGTCCCTGCATACTTGCTAAACATTACCTTATCGCCCACCTTTACAGACATCTCAATCCTCTTTCCATCATCAGTGAGCCTCCCAGGACCAACTGCAATAACTTCTCCCTTTATTGGTTTTTCCTTGGCAGTATCGGGAATAATAATTCCACCCTTGGTCTTCTCCTCTTCCTCCAGACGCTTAACCAGCACGCGATCATGTAATGGTTTTAACTTCATAACCTC
>Ga0256914_1000606_pt1 | contig 34999 bp, 37 predicted proteins | sample HulkmetaG_FD_191571 | JGI IMG/M metagenome (GOLD analysis project Ga0256914, IMG submission 191571) | Hydrothermal chimney microbial communities from Main Endeavour vent field at the Juan de Fuca Ridge, Pacific Ocean - Hulk | ecosystem: Environmental > Aquatic > Marine > Hydrothermal vents ... | reverse complement strand
ATATTTTGTAGAGTTAGAAGCTATCTTTCTACTTGTCATAAGCATAATGTCTCTTCTTCTTTAGCCTTGGAACTCCTATTTAAAGGGGAGTTGCCTTTCTTTGTTGCTGATGGGGCTGAATAGTTACCTAGATTTTTTAGATATAATAGCATTTTTTTAATAAGGATAGTTATATATAATGGATTTTAAAATAGATAATATTGATGGTAAAGCAAGAGCATGTACCATTAAAACAGTTCATTCAACCATACATACCCCTGTTTTTATGCCTGTTGGTACAGTTGGAGCTGTCAAAGCACTTGATGCAACTGACCTAGAGACTTTTATCAAACCACAAATAATATTGGGTAATACCTATCATTTATATTTAAGACCTAGTGATGAGATTATAAATAAAATGGGTAAACTGCATGGATTTACCAAGTTTCCTAAAAGTTTTTTAACTGATAGTGGTGGATTTCAAGCTTTTTCTCTATCTGATAATGCTAAAATAGATGAAAACGGTATCACATTTAGAAGTCATATTGATGGGAGTAAACATTACTTTACACCAACAAAGGTTTTAGATATTCAGTATAATTTAGGCTCAGATATTATGATGATACTAGATGACCTCGTAGCTTTACCTGCTACGCAAGAGCGTATTAGAGCTAGTATAGAGCGAACTACTCGTTGGGCAGAGAAGTCTATAGAGTATCATCGAGCCAATCAAAAAAAAGGTATAGGAGTAGTTCAAAATATATTTGCAATTATCCAAGGTGGAACAGACAAAGCTTTTCGAGAAAAATCAGCCAAAGAGTTGTGTGCTTTGGATTTTGATGGATTTGCTATTGGAGGACTGTCTGTGGGTGAGAGTAATAATGATATGTACTCTACTGTAGAGTGGACTACACAGTTTATGCCAACAGATAAACCTAGATACCTTATGGGTGTAGGAACACCTGAAGATTTAGTTGAAAATGTAGAAAGAGGTGTAGATATGTTTGATTGTGTCATGCCAACACGAAATGCTAGAAATGGAACTCTATTTACGACTTATGGTAAAGTCAATATTAAAGCTGCAAGATTTAAAGAAGATAACCAACCCCTTGACCCTGAATGTGGTTGTATGGTTTGTAAAACCTACTCCAAAGCATATCTAAATCATCTATTCCGTGCTAGAGAGATTACATATTTTAGGTTAGGAACAATCCATAACCTTTATTATTATTTGAACCTAATGAAACAGATGAGAGAGGCTATATTAAAAAATAGATTTAAGCAATTCAAAGAGGAGTTTTATCGTAAAAGAGAGAGTTGAGTAAACTCTATCTAAAAGCAGATATATATACTAACTCTTTTGCTTTATCATTAAATACTATTTCAGGATTATACTCTCTTAAAAAATTTGCAAGGTCTTTTGCTGTTTTACATCCATATTCAATTGCAATTTTCAATAAGTTGTTTTTATGTTCTATTCTCATTATATATCCTTTCAAATTAATTATTAAAATAAAATAAATTATTAATTTAATTATAGATTATAAGATATAAGATACAACTTAATTTAAAATAAATATATTACTTTACTTATTATTTTTATTTCAAATTAAATATATAAAAACAGTTTTTAATATTAGTTAATTTATTAACTATTTATCTGTTTTGCTATTAATCCAATTGCACTATTTAACTCTTCTCTAGTGTCATATAAAAATGAATATTTATCTTCATTTATTGATATAAATAATCCATACCCTGCTATCTCTACTCTTCCTTTAGCTTCTGTATCTATCCACTCTAAACTCATCTCTGTTGTCTCTTCCTTATAACCTGTTTTGACAAGTACTGCTGGATAGAGTTGCTTAATATCCTTGAGACTAAACTCTTTATTTTCGATTGTTAATTTTTTCATATTAATATAGATTACGATTTTTTTTATAAGTTCCTAATATTTTAAATTTAGTTACATATTTTTGAAGTTCATCTATTGAGTCTTTTACACATTTACTCTCCATTGAACCATTTACATCTATATGAAAACGACTTTCTTTTAGTTTTCCTAATGGAATATAACTCTCTATTTTTAAAATATTAACATTATTATGTGCAAAACTTCCAATTGCTTTATATAGTGCTGATGGAATATTTTTTACTTTAAATATAATAGATGTTATATATTCTGTATTAGATTTAATTTCAATTTCTTGCTTATTAGATAAAATGATAAATCTTGTAAAATTATCTTTTTGGTCTTGTATATTTGCTTTAAGAACCTTTAATCCATATATCTCTCCTGCTAAAGATGAAGCTATAGCCCCTATTTTAATATTTTGAAGTTGACTAATCTCTTTTGCTGAACCTGCTGTATCAAATTGTGCAACAGGTTTTATTCTAAGATTTTTGAGATTTTCTCTACATTGAGCTAATCCTTGAGGATGAGAATAAGCATACTCTATATCTTTAATACGACTACCTTCTACTCCTAATAGATAATGTTCTATTTTCTGATAATGTTCTCCTATAATTTGTAGTTTCATTTGTGGAATTAATCCATAAAACTCACTAACTCTACCAGCTGTTTTGTTTTCGATAGGTATTAATGCAAAATCAGCTTTTTCTTCCTCTACTAAAGCCATTGCATCTTCAAATGTTTCTGTACCTATACATTCTATATCTTTTCCAAAATAACTATAACATGCCAAATGAGAATATGCACCTGCAATCCCTTGATATGAAATTTTTAACATTTTTTAACCTCCTATCGTTTAGAATAGTATATTATACATCTTTTATAATAAAAATAAACTAAAATTATTTTATAATATTAATTAATATCCCTCTATCTTTTTTATTATATTTGTGATAGAATTCTCATAAAATAAGGAGAACAGATATGTCAAACAAAACCCTAATAATCGGTGCTGGTGGCGTTGGTAATGTAGTTGCATTTAAATGTGCTATGAATAATAATATTTTTGGTAATATTATACTCGCAAGTAGAACAGTGAGTAAATGTAAGAGTATTGCAGATAATATACAGAAAAAAATAGGTATAAAAATCCAAACAGCACAAGTAGATGCTAATTTGGTTGATGAATTAGTCAAACTGTTTGATGAGGTTGAGCCTAATATTGTTATAAATGTAGCATTGCCTTATCAAGACATAACTATTATGGATGCATGTATTAAATGTGGTATAGATTATCTTGATACTGCTAATTATGAACATCCAGATACAGCCAAATTTGAGTACAAAGAACAGTGGGCTAAAAATGAAGCATTTAAAGAAGCAAGTATTATGGGATTATTAGGTAGTGGATTTGACCCTGGAGTGACTAATCTATTTTGTGCTTATGCACAGAAACATTATTTTGATGAGATACATACTATAGATATATTAGATTGCAATGCAGGAGACCATGGATACCCATTTGCAACCAATTTTAATCCTGAAATAAATCTGCGAGAGGTTAGTGCCAATGGGCGATATTGGGAAAATGGAAAATGGATAGAGACTAAACCTATGGAAATAAAACAAGTTTGGGCATATCCTGAGATAGGAGAACGAGATAGTTATTTGCTCTATCATGAAGAGATGGAATCATTAATTAAACATATCAAAGGTCTAAAACGGATACGATTTTTTATGACATTTTCAGAAAGTTATCTAACTCATATGAGATGTCTTGAAAATGTAGGAATGCTAAATATTAAAGAAATCGAACATAAAGGACAAAAGATAGTACCTATGGAGTTTCTAGCTACCCTACTCCCTGACCCTGCTAGTTTAGGCAAAAGAACTAAAGGTAAGACAAATATAGGTATCTATGCTAAAGGGATAAAAGATGGAAAAGAGAAAACCGTATATATCTATCAAGTAAGTGACCATGAAAAATGTTATGATGAGGTAATGAGCCAAGCTGTTAGTTATACTACTGGTGTTCCTGCTATGATTGGAGCAAAATTAATATTAGAAGGAATTTGGAATGGAAAGGGAGTATTTAATATAGAAGAATTTGACCCTGACCCATTTATGAATGAGCTAAATAAACAAGGACTACCTTGGCAAATTATAGAAAGATAAGTTTAATATTCAAAAAAGTATTTTTTTTAAAAAATACTTTTTCTATATAGAGCTATAAACTTTGAATAATCTCTTCAATAGTAGAAACTATACTTGGGTCTTCAAGTGTAGAGGTATCTTGTGTTATCTTTTCACCTTTTACAATACTTCTTAAAATTCGTCTCATAATTTTACCTGAACGAGTTTTTGGCAAATCTGGAACAAAAGCCATACCATCACATAAAGCGATAGCTCCTATCTCATTTTTGATAATACCATTTATCTCTTTCATAGTTTCTAAATCATCTGCTACCTCATCCTTATGTTCTGTAGGGACTGATTTGAGTACTATATAAGCAAAAATTCCCTCACCTTTTATCTCATGAGGTTTACCTACAACTGCAACAGATGCTATATTTGGATGTTTTTTAATTGCTGCTTCGACTTCTGCTGTTCCCATTCTATGACCTGATACATTGATAACATCATCTGTTCGTCCTGTGATTGTGATATAATCATCTTCATCTATCATTGCACCATCACCTGTGAAATAGACAGCCTTGCCATCTTTTTTACAGTCTCCGAAATATGATTTGATAAATCTATCAGGGTCATTCCAAATAGTTCGTATCATACTAGGCCATGGTTTTGTAATACACATAAAGCCTTTCTCTCCAACTGGTGTTGGTGTTCCATCTTTTTCTATAATTTCTGCTTTAATTCCAGGTAGAGGAAATGTAGCACATGCTGGTTTAATGGGAGTAGCTGATGGTATAGGAGAAATCATATGTCCTCCTGTTTCAGTTTGCCAATATGTATCAACAATAGAGCAGTTGGAATTTCCAACCTCTTCATAATACCATTTCCATGCAGGTGGGTCAATTGGCTCTCCTACTGTCCCTAAAACTCTAAGTGAACTTAAATCATATTTACTAGGCTCATCTGCACCCATTTTATGAAGTAGTCTTATAGCTGTTGGTGCTGTATAGAATTGATTAATTTGATACTCTTCTACCATTTTCCAACATCTTCCTGCATCAGGAAAAGTAGGAACACCTTCAAACATCACAGTTGTAGCTCCTGCCGATAATGGTCCATAGACTATATATGTATGTCCTGTAATCCAACCAATATCAGCTGTACACCAATAGGTATCATTATCTTTTATATCAAATACCCACTCCATAGTCATTTGAGCCCACAAGATATATCCTGCTGTTGAGTGCTGAACACCTTTGGGTTTTCCTGTACTTCCACTTGTATATAATAAGAATAGAGGGTCTTCACTCTCCATAGACTCTGCTTCACATTTTGGAGATTGAGATTTGATAAGTTCATTATAGGCATAGTCTCGTCCTGCTATCCAATCAATATCTTCACCATTTCGTTCTACTACACATACTTTTTTAACACATTCACATCCACTCTCTAAAGCTTTATCAACCACAGGTTTTAGCATATATGGTTTACCTTTTCTAAAAGCACCATCAGCAGTAACTACTAGTTTAGCCTCTGCATCTATAATTCTATCTCTAAGGGCTTCAGCACTAAATCCACCAAATACAATAGAGTGAATAGCCCCTATCTTAGCACAAGCTAACATTACAACAGCCGACTCTGGTATCATTGGCATATAGACTACTACTCTATCACCCTTTTTTACACTAAACTCATTTTTAAACATATTGGCTGTTTTATTTACTTCATAAGCTAGTTCTCTATAGGTTAGTATCTGTTGGTCACCATTATCCCCCTCAAAAATAATTGCTGCTTTATTTTTTTTGGTAGCTAAGTGTCTATCAATACATTGATGAGCTACATTTAGTTCTCCTCCACTAAACCATTTATAAAATGGTGCATTTGATTTATCTAATATAGTATCATAAGGTTTAAACCAATCTATTTTCTCATTAGCAAATTTTGCCCAAGTTTCTTCATAATTAGTTTCAAATTCTTTTACTAAAGAGTGATAAGCCTCCATATTTGGAATTGGAGAATTGTGGAATTGTTCCAAGTTTGGGTTAAATATCTCTTTTGACATGGTATTATTTCCTTTTTTATTTATTTATAGCATAAGTTTTTATGCTATATAAATTATAAAGGTAAGTTTATCATAAAAACAAATAAAAAAGTTATTATAATTGTATCTTTTCTACAACATCCAATCCAAAACCTGCCAATCCTATAAATTCTGTCTCTAAATTAGAAGTAAGTAGTTTAATATGTTTTACACCCAAATCTTTTAAAATTTGAGCTCCTACTCCAAACTCTTTTGCTTGTTCTTTTGATATTACTTTCGTATCCAAAAATATAAGTATTCCTCCATTAGTTTTTAGGTAATCTAATGAATTTTTCATTGTATCAAAACGATTTAAATTTATAATTAAATCAACATCTAATCCTACATTATGAAACTTAACATTGGCAATATTATCTATATCTCCAAATTTAATAACTTTGTGAATTCGTCCTAAATGGTCTTCATAATTTATTTTTTCTACTTGCATACCCATTAAGTTTATCTTTTTTTTATTAATACATTCTACTAGTTTTTCATTAGCTAGACGATATTCAACTAAATCAGAGATGTAAACTATAGGCATATTATGTTTCTTTGAAAAAATTTCAAGGTCATCATGTCTTGCCATTTTACCATCATCTTTGATAATTTCACAAATAACTCCAACAGGTGCTAAACCTGCTAGTTTACATATATCTACAGAACCTTCTGTATGTCCTGTTCTAACTAATACACCACCATCTTTGGCTATTAGAGGAAATATATGACCAGGACGAACAAAATCTTCAGGATTTGTTAATGGATTAGCTAGTTTAGAGATACAATCATCTCGTTCCAAAGCTGATATACCAGTTTCAGCTGTCACAGAATCAATAGATACTGTAAATGCTGTTTCATGGTTTGAGACATTATTACTAACCATAGGTATTAGATGTAATTTCTTGGCAATAGCTCTAGTAACAGGTGTACATATCAGTCCCCTAGCCTCTTTTGCCATAAAATTTACAAGTTCAGGGGTAGAAAAAGTTGCGGCATAAACCAAATCACCTTCATTCTCTCTATCTTCATCATCCATCATAATAATCATGTGACCTTTTTTTATCTCTGATATAGCTCTCTCTACTCGTTTTAATGCTTCATTTGACATATATATTTTTACCTTTTTTTATAAATAGTCGTTATTATACTATTTTTTTAAAAGAAACCCTTGACATTAATATTTTTTTTGTATATAATGCCGTCCACACAAACTAAGTGTAACAAAATATTGGGGTATGGCCAAGCGGTAAGGCAATGGTTTTTGGTACCATCATTCGGGGGTTCGAATCCCTCTACCCCATCCAATATTAAATATCGCGGGATAGAGCAGTTTGGTAGCTCGTCGGGCTCATAACCCGAAGGTCGTTGGTTCAAATCCTTCTCCCGCAACCACAATTAATAAATATCGCGGAATAGAGCAGTTTGGTAGCTCGTCGGGCTCATAACCCGAAGGTCGTTGGTTCAAATCCTTCTTCCGCAACCAATATTTAAATTAATCAACAATACTTATCATATATGTTAAAATCCCACCATTACTTTATAAAGGAATTTTATTGTTTAATCTTCAAAATTACTCTACACAAAATATCAAAAATGATGTTTTATCAGGAGCATTAGTTGCAGTTGCTTTAGTACCTGAAGCAATCGCTTTTTCATTTATTGCAGGAGTCTCACCTGTAGTTGGACTTTATGGTGCATTTATTATTGGTCTTATTACCTCTATTTTAGGTGGTAAACCAGGAATGATTTCAGGAGCTACTGGTTCTGTGGCTGTAGTGTTTGTTTCACTTGGTATTTCGGTAGCTCATTTATATCCTCAATTAGACAAAGAGGCTCTATCTATAATGATATTGCATTATATTTTGCTCACTTCCATTATCGCAGGTATTATTCAAATAGTTATCGGATTACTTAAAATGGGTAAATTTATTCGTTTAGTTCCTCAACCTGCTCTTTTTGGATTTGTAAATGGTTTAGCTATTGTAATTGCTTTGGCTCAACTCAAATTTTTAGAGCCAAAAAATATAGAACAGTATCATGGTTGGATGGAGATTATTAGGGCTAGTTTTACAGAAAATTATATAATGTATATCATTATTATAATTACTATGGCAACTATGCAGTTTTTACCGAAAGTTACAAAAGCTGTTCCTGCTGGACTTGTTAGTATTGTAATTATTACCTTAGTTGTCTATTTTTTAGATATTGATACAAAAATTGTTGGAGATTTAGCAGATTTATCTCATGTCTCTTTGCCTTCATTTATACCTCCTCTTTCCTCTTTATTTAGCTTTGATGCTATTATGATTATTTTACCAACGGCTATTATTGTCTCTTTAGTTGGATTGATAGAATCGCTATTAACTCTATCTGTATTAGATGAAATGGGAGGAAACAGAGGTTCTGGGAATAGAGAATGTATAGCTTTGGGATTAGGAAATACAACCTCTGGACTATTTGGGGGTATGGCAGGATGTGCAATGATTGGTCAGAGTGTTATCAACTTTACTTCTGGTGGTCTTGGACGATTATCATCATTTACTGCTTCTATTTTATTAATTATTTTAGTGGTTAGTTTTTCTAATATTATTGCTGTTATACCTGTAGCTGTTTTAGTAGGAATTATGTTTATGGTAAGTATAGGAACATTTGAATTCTCATCACTCAAACGAATTAAATATATGCCTAGTTCAGATGCCTTTGTTTTAATTGTAGTAACAATTATTACCATATTTTTTGATTTAGCTGTAGCTGTTATTGCAGGTATTATTATTTCAGCATTAGTATTTGCTTGGAAACATGCCAAAATATATGCACAAGTTGAGTATGATGATAACAATAAAAAAGTTTATAGATTAGATGGACCTCTGTTTTTTGGTTCAGTTACCTCTTTTTATGAACAATTTAATGTAAAAGATGACCCAAGTGAAGTAATTATAGATTTTAGAAATGCTAGAGTTATGGATAGTTCAGGAGCTGAAGCCATTGATGTATTGACTGATAAATATAAGAAAGTTGGAAAGAAATTAACACTTAGACATTTATCAGAAGATTGTAAAAAAGTTTTAAAAGTTGCTGGTCCATTTTGTGCTTATGAAGAGGACGACCCTACTTATAAGGTTGCCGTAAATGTGTAAAGTGGGTTTAAAAACCCACATTATATAAATAGTAAACCACCTATTAAAATTATAATTAATGCAATTATATAACCATATTTGGGATTTTTACTTTCTAGTGCTTTATAAAATGACCAAAATAATATTCCAATTAGGCTAAATGTTGCTGTTAACCATATTAGGGGTGGAAGTATTGATTGTTGGTTTGGTATTTTATTTGCAAAAAGGGTTATATTACTTAATAGTGAAATCAAGAGAAATTTTTTCATCTATTTAACTCTTCTTTACCTATTTTGTCCACCATTTTTATACTATCTAGTGCATTTTGCAATATTTTTTTTGTAGAAGTTAATGGTTTCATTCGTAAATTTGTCTGTTTTTTATCCAAACTTTCATCCATCAAAACCTCCATAACCTCTCTTTCTAGTTCTGCATAAATCTCTTTAAGTTTCTTCTCTATAAAAGCTACATTCATTATTTAACCTTTGGTCTAAATATTTTAATAATCTCTTCATTTGCCTCCATATATGAACCCCCTATCAAATCAATACAGTATGGAACAGCAGGGAAAACAGCATCCAAACACTCTCTAATTGATTTTGGTTTACCTGGTAGATTAATAATCAAAGAACCATTACAAATCCCTGCTGTTTGTCGAGATAGTATCGCAGTAGGTACATATTGTAAGCTTACAGCCCTCATCTGCTCTCCAAAACCTGGCAATAACTTAGAACATACATTTTCAGTAGCCTCTGTTGTCACATCTCTTGGTGCAGGTCCTGTTCCACCTGTTGTTACAATCAAATCACAATTATGCTCTCTAGCTAATTGAATTAAAGTTGTCTCTATAATTGGTTGTTCATCAGGGATACATCTATACTCATACTCACACTCATTTAATAGATACTCTTTCATTGTATCCATAATTGCTATACCTGAAATATCTTTATATATACCTTGACTAGCTCTATCACTTGTGGTTACTACACCTATTTTGATTTTATCCATTATTTATCCTAAAATTTTTGAGAGATTATATCAAAATTTTTAAAATCTCTCGTAAATCCTTAGTATCAATTATATGAGTAGAAGCCTCTTTAAGTATAGGTTTAGCACAAAAAGCCACTCTAGTATCAGCATATTTAAACATACTTAAATCATTAGCTCCATCACCAACAACTAAAGTATCTATAGAGTTAATTCCCAATAAATTTTGAAGTCTCTCTAACATATCACCTTTGGAGAAACTAAACATCATATCTCCACCTACTTTTCCTGTGAGTATCCCATTTTTTTCGTGCAATACATTTGAAAAGTCAGCATCAACTCCAAGTTGTTTACAAGCAGGTGTTGTGGCAGTTCTAAATCCACCTGAAAAACAAATAACCTTGTATCCTCTCTTTTTGAGTCCTGCTACCACCTCCATAGCTCCATTCATCATTGGTAAATTTTGACATATCTCTTCTACTTTTGATTTTTCCAATCCTTCCAAGAGTGCTACTCGTGTAGATAGAGAGTCAAAGAAATCTAACTCTCCTGCCATTGCTCTTTCTGTAATTCCTGCTACTTTTTTCTCTAATCCTAATGGCTTGGCTAAAAAATCTATAGTCTCACCATCCATTAAAGTTGAATCAAAGTCAAATACGGCTAATTTCATTTTTTATACTACTTTCATGTTAAATTTCAATAGAATTATATCAAAACCTCTTCAAAAACCTCCATTAACTCCTCTTTGTCTATCTTATTTGTATCACCTCTATATATATTAGCTTCTAATTTATTCAAAGCATTAGAGATAATTTTATCTTTTTTACTATATGGAAGTAATATCTCAAATAGTGCTTTGTCACTTTTAGCTTTTCTAATCATTTTAACCATATCACTCTCTTTTTGTGTTGTTCTAGTTTGAAATCTATTAAAACTATAAACAGATAATGCACCCAATATAAATCCTAATGCTAAAAATAGATATTTGATATATCTATCCTCTTTAACCACTTTTGTTTTAATAATAGTCTGAGGAGTTGTTTGAGCTTGAATAGTTTGACTCGGACTTACTTCTACGGATGATGGCTTAATAATACCTTTATTACCACCAATAACTTCTATATCTATAGGTTTAGTTGAAACTTTTTTAACCTTTTTTGTCTCTTTGTCAAAATATTTTAACTCAATAGATGGGATAGTAAAATTTCGGTCTGCTATAATTGCTATCTTTTGACTAAAATCTCCTTTATATACTCCACCAACTAAACTAGATGTGATTTTTGGTTCATCTGCATATACTATAGTATTATCTATAGTTAAATTAAACTTTTTAACATCATCTATATTTCCCTCTCCTTGTATATCTATAGTCAAATTTACAGGTTTGTTAGCATAAACTTTCTCCTTATCAACTCTAGCTTGAATTTGATATTTACCATATAGCTCTAACCCATTTGGTAAAGCCTTTACTTTAATATTTAAATCATTTGAATATATCTTTTTCCAATTAAGCTGTTGATTGAATGAGCTAAAAAATGGGTCATCAAAGACTCCCCCTCTTCTACCTTGTTGTACTATGCCTATCATAGCCTCTATAGGAGGTATTTGATACTCACCTGATTTTTGAGGAAAGATTTGATAATGTACTGTTTCTACGATATAATCACCCTCACTTGATTGTGTCTGTTTATTTACCTTTTTTACCCAAAAATCTTCTAATTTAGGTTCACTAAGTTGTAATTTATCTACTCTAGCATCCAGTTTTCGTTTAAAAGATACACTCAAATCAATCGCTTCACCTACAAAAGCTTCTGATTTATTAATCTTCATCTCTACTACAAATGGGTCACCCTTTTGACTCGCTGTTGGTTTATGAACACTTACTTTTAACTCTTGAGTTTTATAAGATTTTCCATCTACACTTACACTCAAAGGTGAAATAGTTATAGATTTATCAGGTCGGAAACTATATGTTTTTGAGACAGTTTTAGTTATATTTCCATTAATAATATTAACTGATTGTGATGAACTAGTACCGAGAATTGGATACCCTGATATCTCTTGAATTTTAGGAAAATCAATATTACCCCCATCAGCAGAGATAATAAAATTAACAACATCTCCTTTATATACAGCTGGTGGATTAACAGATGCTGTAACCTCTGCAAAACTATTTATAGTTAGAAATAGTATTAAAAATATCTTACCAAGGATTTGTTTCATTTCTTTTTTGCTCCTTATTATTTAGTGGCAACATTAAAGTATTGACACCTTTTTGATTTAGCATTTTTTGCCATTTTCGCTCTTCCATATCAGTAATAGGTGGCTGTTTCTTAGCCTCTTTTGCCATTTGAGACTTTTTTTGTTTATCTTTTTCTTTTTTCTTTTTGGCTTCTTCTGAATTCTTTTTGTCGTCTTTATTCTTATTATCTTTATTATTCTTTTTGTCTTGTTGTTTTTTATCGTTGTTCTTTTTGTCTTGCTTTTTCTTATCGTCTTTTTTATTTTTATCTTTATTATTATTATTATTATTATTCTTATTTTGCTTTTTCTTATTCTTTTGTTCTTTTTTCTTCTTTTTCAAAAGCTCAAGGTTAAATCTAGTATCTTTATCCTCTTTAATTTTTAAAGCATCTTCATAACTTTTAATAGCTTCATCTATCTTTTTTAGCTTTGCATAGCTATTTCCTATATTATGTAATTTTCTAAATCTCAACTTCTCATCAGAAAGAGATTGATACTCACTTAATGCCTCTTTATACTTTTTTTGGCGATATAATGCATCAGCTCGATTAAATTTAGCTTCATCACTATCTACCTTACTATAAAATTTATCTGCTTTTGAATAATCTTTTTTGGTATAAGCCTCTTTTGCTTTATCTAAATAACTAAAATCTAATAGTGATGCATTAATAAATATTGTTAGAAGTATTAAACTTATTAAAACTCTTTTCATTTTTCTATATCCTTTCTTCTAGGTAAAGAAAACAGAGCCATCATAAAAAATAGTATTGCCAAAGCTAATGGATAATAAAATAACTCTTCTCTATCTTGGATAGTCGAACTCTCTTCATCTTTGGCTTTATATCTGCTCTGTATAGTATCTACTAATAGTTTTATATCATCTTTGGCAAGTGAATATTTCATATATGCTCCACCACTTTGCATAGCCAACTCTTTGATATTATCAGTTCGTTTCACAACTACTATATCTCCATTTTTATCTTTTAATATACCATCTTTATCTTTGATGACCCCACCTTTATCAGTTCCTATATTGTATATATATACTGATATATTATGAGCTTTGGCATACTCTATCTCTTTGCTAAAATCACTCTGGTCACCACCATCTGTAAACAGAAGTAATATCTTTTTCTTCTCTTCTGCAAATAAATTATTAGCTGACTCCAAAGTAGCTAAAATATCAGTTCCTTTTAAACTTAAAAAATCCAAGCTTAGATTTTTTGCCAAAAATTTTAGAGAATGAAAATCTTGTGTCAATGGTGAAATCAAAAAAGTTTGAGTACTAAATCCAATTAATGCCACTTTGGCATTTTTAAAATAGTCCAATGATTCAAAAAATTTCTTTTTGGCGAATTCAAATCTATTTGGATATACATCATTAGCAAACATAGATTTAGACATATCTATAGCTGTTACGATATTAATAAAACTAGATTTTACCTTTATCTCTCCATTGTTTATCTGTGGTCTTGCTAAGGCTACTATACTAAAAGCTATAGCTATTAACAAGAAAATATTTCTTATCTTTTTAGATATGGTTCTATTTTTGAGCTGTACTTTTTTTAACACTTCTGGACTAAAAAGATTTCCAAATTCACTTCCCTTTGATTTCATTAATAAAATCATAGGAACTAATAGAAGTAATAACCACAAAAAATTAATATTATAAAATATCATATCTTCTACTCCTTATTTGTTATATAGAAATAAAATATCAAACTAAATAGAGCCAATGCTAAGAAGTATTGAAAGTAGTATTGTTTCTTGACATATCTATCTGCTTTTATCTCACTCTTTTCTAGTTTATTAATCGTTTTATAAATATTTTGTAACTTCTCTATACTGTTACCTGCAAAATATTTACCACCTGTCTCTTTGGATATTTGTTTAAGTACGGCAGGGTTAAAATCCATTCCAGCTCGTCCTACTCCAATAGTATAAACTTTAATACCATATTTCTTAGCTGTTTTTATTGCAACATCAAGTGGTATAGAGTTAGTATTATCCATTCCATCAGTTAATAATATGGCTATTTTCTCTTTGGATTTACTAGTTTTAAATAGATTTGAACTTAAAAATAATGCTTCATATAATGCTGTTCTTTGCTTTCCTGCAATTCCTACTTCTAATCGGCTAAGTAACCTTTTAATACTCTTTTTATCATAAGTAAGAGGAACTGCTACATAAGCAAAATCTGCAAATATACTAAGTGCCAATTTATCATGTTTTCGTTTATCTATAAAATCAGTTACAATATCTTTGACTATATCAAATTTATTATACTCCTGCATAGAACCACTAGCATCAAGTATTAAAGATATCTCATACCCTTTATCATTTTTGGTAACTACCTCATCTTGCTTGATTGGACTAGATAGAGCTGTAACCAATGCTACTATAGTAAACAGTTTCAATGTATTAGATAATAATGAGCTTTTTTTAGAAGCAATTTTTAGCATTTGCATATTTGGGAAATATATTGATACCCCTTTAGCTTTACACCATCTACTACATATATAGAATAGAAGTAAAATAACAAAAACAATAGGATATTCAAATGTAAAATGGTTCACTATTTTAACTCCTTTATAAACATTTTAATTCTATTTTCTAATCCCTTATCTACTTGAGGAACATCTTTTTTATATTTATATACCAATAACTCTTTTTCTATATCTTTATACTCTTTTTGATTATTCTCATTTATAAACAAAAATCCATTAGTTGTAAATCTATATGCAACATCTTTGGGATTATCATAATCTATACTCTTTAAACTATTTAGTGCAATCTCTTTAGGAGAAAGTCTCTTTCGCCGTCGTCTTCTATTTTTATATAGATACAATATAATACCTATTACCAATAGAGATAAAATTACAATCCCAATTAAAGTCTCTAAACTATGCTCATGAACTTCAACTATATCTTTTATATCTCTTAGCTGTTCCATAGTTATCCTTTTATAATCTCTGATAGACGAATATATATATCCTCATCTGTATAAATCTTACCATAAGCAATCTGATGTTGCAAGAAATGTTCTCTTAGTTTATTATCATGTTGATATATTATTTTTTTATACTCATTTGCTATATCTCTATTTAGAGTTATCTCACTTGAACTAAGTGTATTGGTATCAACCAATTCAAATTCACCATTTAAATTTGGGTTCTCTTCTAATCTATCTCGTACAATAATTGCATAAACTTCATTTTTATGAGCAATTTGACTTAAATCTATATCACCATAAAAATCACCCACCATAAATATGAGTGATTTTTGCCTAACTACTCCATTTATAAAATCACAAAAAGCCTGATAATCTACTTCACGACCCAAACAATCAAAACTAACAGCATTATCTACAAGCTGATATACTATCGCATCATTTTTAGTAGGTTCAAAAAACTTTTCTATCTTTTTATCAAAAAAGAGAGTCTGCAATCTATTATCATTTTTCAAAGCCGAAAATGCTAGTAGTGCCATTATCTCTATGGCTACCTCTTGTTTGAATTTAACTGAACCAAAATGTAAACTACCACTCAACATAAATGCTATAACAATATTTAGCTCTCTCTCTTCATTAAAGACATTTGTCTTTAGCCCATTGCCTTTGGCTGTAGCTTTCCAATTAATCTTACGAATATCATCACCATAATCATAGTCACGAATTTCACGAAAATCAAGCCCATCACCTTTAAAAGTGGTGAGATGATTTCCTAGATTACCTGAAAAAACATCTTTTTTAGCCCTAAGCAGTATCTCTTTTGCCACTTGTTGCACAAGTACTCCTTATAATATATTCAATCTATTATTATTTTATGGTGCTTTGATATTTTCTATAATTTTTTGTATAACGATATCAGTACTAATATTATTAGCTTGTGCTTTGTAGTTTAATATAATTCTATGTCGAAGAATACTTCCTGCAATATAACTAATATCTAATGGTGTCACAAAATCATTACCACGAATAAGTGCAACTGCACAACTAGCTTTATAAAGGTCAATAGAAGCACGAGGAGAAGCCCCAAAACTAATATAATCAGCAACCTCACCTACTCCATATTTAGCAGGGTATCTTGTAGCAAATATAATCTTGCTCATATACTCTTTGATAGCATCATCTACATGAATTTTTTTAAACTCATCTTTAATTTGTAGCAAATCTTCCATAGAAGCTACAGCTTCAACCTCTTCAAATCCTTTGATAGCCACACGATTGACTATCTCCATCTCTTCTTCTATGGTGTTATATCCTACCAATACTTTGAGCATAAATCTATCTAATTGAGCCTCTGGCAATCTATAAGTTCCCTCTTGTTCTACTGGGTTCTCTGTTGCCATAACCAAAAATGGCTCATCTACTTTAAATGTTTGATCTCCTATAGTTACTTGTCTCTCTTGCATTACTTCTAATAATGCAGCCTGAACCTTGGCAGGAGCTCTATTTATCTCATCAGCCAATAGTAAATTTGTAAAAATTGGACCTTGTTTGATACTAAACTCACCACTCTTGGGATTATATATCTCTGTACCTGTCACATCACTAGGAAGTAAATCAGGAGTAAACTGAATTCTTTTAAAATCAACACCCAAAGCTTTGGATATAGCATTAATAGCTGTAGTCTTTGCTAATCCAGGTACACCTTCAACCAATATATGCCCATTGGCAATTAATCCAACCAATAAAGAGTCAACTAACTCTTCTTGACCTACAATAATCTTTTTGACTTCTTGTTTTATACTATTTATTTTATTCATAAAGCAGAAATTCCTTATTATTTTAATTCTTTTATAAAATTATAAAACTAATTCATTAACCATTAGTAAATAATATGATTACATTTGGTTAACAAATCTTAGTCATATAAACTAAGGGTTTTAAAATTATAACAGGAATTGTTTAATATTTTATCAAAACTCAATATCTTTTTCAAGGCTTATATGTTTTTCAAATCTATCCAAATCATCATTATAGCCAATACAGACTATAATATCTCCTCTATCAAGACGATGTTCTAATCCACTAGTAATAAACAAAAAATGACTGCTCAATCTCCTATCTATCATACCAACTAAAACAACACTATATTTAGATAAATCAAAATCATCAACCATTACCTTATCCAAAAAAGAGTTTGGAGGAATAGTAATCTCTCTTATAGATAAGATATTATCTGGCGATAGCAACTTATCTATTAATTTTGTAGCTATTGGTTTATGTAATATATTATATATACGATTAGCACTCACTTGATAAAGGTCAATTACTTTTGTAGCTCCTGCCATTTTAAGCTTTTGAGTAACATGAAAAGAGTCAGATAAAGCAATAATTTTATTTTTGGGGAAAAGTGCCCTCAAAGAGAGAGTTAAAAAAACATTAAAATGACTATCTTCCATAACACAAACCAAATAGTCATTTTCATTTACATCTAATTTTCCTAGAAGTTCATCATCATTAGTCATATCTAATCTAAAAATATCCAAATATCCATCCATTTTTGCTTTAGTATAGGTATCATTATCAGATACAATAATTGATAACAGAAAGTTCTTTTTCTGTAACTCTTTAGTTATAAATATACTTCTATTACTATAACCAAATATAAATGCCCGTTTATTACTCATAATAAACCTCTCCATAATGCTGTTTAAAATATTCAATACTCACTTTACGACCTAAAACCAAAAGTACATCTCCTATACGAATATCTATTTGTGGTGGTGGATTAAAAATAAACTTCTCTTTTCTCCCAGGTTGAAAACCTATAAAAAGAAGTTTATGTCTCTTAAAATCAATATCTTTAATCTGTTTACCTACTAATTTATAGTGAGTAACTGTTGAGACTTCATCAAGTTGAGCTAAATTCTGACCTATCAATATAGAATATATCGCACGATACATAGCAGGTTGTGTAATAGCAAAAAGTAACATTCTATTAGCTACCATATTTGGTAAAACAACATAGTCAACTCCTGCTAATCGACATTTTTTCTCCATATTTTCACTATTAGCTCTCGCAATTACTTTAATATTTCGAGAAATAGCCTTAGCATTTAGAGTAATATAAATATTATTTATATCACTACCAGTAAGTGCCAATAGTATAATATTTGAATAATTAATATTAAATTTCGAGATAACATCATGACGACTTGCATCTTCATTAATAATACTATAACCCTCTTTTCTTCCTATCTCTACCCGTTTTATATCTTTTTCTATAATAACATACTCATAAGATAACAGAGAGTTATTTCTAAGAAACATTCGAGTCATCTGTCCATAGCCACAAATAATTATAAAATCTCTGTTTTTATTAATCTTTTCTACAATACGATTCTCTTTTAACTCATCTAATTTTTCAGAAAAAGCAGAAACAATAACAGAAGTTACAAAAGATATCATAGCAATACCACTAATAATAATTATCATAGATACTACTCTACCCTCAAGAGTTACAGGTGAAATATCTCCATATCCCACAGATGATATAGTAATCAAAGCCCAATATATAGCATCAAAAATTGAATTAATATTTGGATTAGTTCTCTCTTCAAAAACATAAATAGCAATTCCTGCTGTATTGACAATAAAGAATAGTAAAAGAAGAAGTGTCACTAACTCAAATCTTTTCGTTGCAAGAACTTCTATAAACTGATGAATACTTTTTGTATAACGAAGCAGTTTAAAAACACGGAAAAGTACAAAAATACGCAATACTCTTAAAGGTCGATAAGCAGGTAAAATAGCCAATAAATCTACAATAGATGATGGAGAAATCATATATTCTAATTTATCTTTTAAAAAAATCTTCAAAGGTATCCAAAGCTTAAAAGGTTTATTTAAAAATTTTGCCTCTTCATACTCTTTAACAACTAAACTATGAAAATTATTATAAACCCAAAAACGAAGAATATACTCCAAAGCAAATATACTAGTAACAGCATATACATCAAAGTCATCTATCCAAATAGGAACAGGATTTTTAACCTCATAAACTAAGATTATAACAGAGACCAAAATAAGAAGAATCATAAAAGAGTCAAAATATCTCTTATAAATATAATCTGGATTTTGTAAAAAATTATAAAAAAGCTTTTTTGTATTTTGGTATCGTTTAGAGCGATGTAAAAAAAAAGCTAATTTAAGTATCAATTTTATAAACATTAAGAAGAAATAAACCTTTTTATTTTTATCTATTATTCTATCTTTTTTACAATTTATTCATAATTAAATTTAATTATTCAATAATAAATGATAATATTCTATATTAGAAGTAACATAAAGGTATTAAATAGATGAATGAGAAAATAAGAAAAGAGATATTTTCTATTTTAAAAAATAGTAAAAAAATAGATTATCAAGATATTGTTCTATATTTAATAGGCAAAGAGGAGTTGGATAAAATCCTAGCACTAGAACTCACAATTAGGATGGAAAATGAAGCCAAAGGCATTAAAAAGAAAAACCATTTTTATGATTATGCCAAAATAATCAATAGCGATTTCCCTGCTTTTAAATATACACTATCTATGAAACACAAGAAAAAAGAGATATTTGACCCAGAAAAAGTGCAAAAATATCTACCAGCAGAGTTTGAAATATGGAAGAATAAGTCTCGTGTAGATTTAGAAAAAAAGATAAAAAAATCAGAATCTGCTATAATACCAGAACAAGCTATAAAATTAAGAGAAGAGCTAGAAAAAGAGATAGAAATAGCTCGACAAAATATACAAAAAGTATTAAATAATTTTCATAATTATGATGTAGTTATATCTACTTTTGAGTACTATACATACTACCCTGCTCTATATTTTGTAGTAGAAAATGAGAAAAAAAACAGAGCATCAGATACCCACTTGCGACAAGATGTACCTAATCTATTGTGGTTTGAAGATAACCGACCATTTAGTGAACTTCGTTCCAACGATAGGATGAGTCGTATTATTCAAACTTTTGATAGATATTGTGGTTCTATATATATAAAAGAAAAAAATAGAGATAAATGACGGTTAAATTATCTATTTAGGTGCGTTGGCAAACGCATCTTTCAACATAGTATCTTCTCAATATCTACAGTTAACATCTCAACTCGTTTTGTTTTTTGGGGTTATTATAGCTAATTTAAATCAATTTTTATCTAAGATATCTATCTGAAATTTATCAAAAAATATATCTAGTTTTAACTCCATTATAGATAATGGTAAATCAAAATTTTTCATTTTTACTTCATCTTTCTGAGTAATTAATAAAGATGTGGCCTCTATCTCTAATACCCTCTTCTTTATATATTTTTCATCAAAATATGCATGATCTTCCAAATAAATTTTTCCAACAATACCATTACTTGGCAAAAATACTTCCAATCTCTTCGGATTTGATATAGCTGTAACCAAAAGCATTCTAGGAGTAGGATTTTTAATATTTACAACCCTTTTGAAATCAGTATCTTCTACCAAACTTAAATCTGCAAATGATTTGGTGAAATAAAACTCACGAAAAGGACCAGCAGGAAAAGGTAAATAATTTTTAATAATTGAAGGAAAAAGTAGAATTTCAAATTTCTTAATAGATACATGATTAAAACCATCATCCAAAAATATAATCTTAGCTCCTTGTAATTTGGCTAACTCTATGGCTTTTACTCTATCTTCACTAACAATCACAGACGCATTTGGAAGACTCATTGCCATAAGCATAGGTTCATCTCCACTTTGAAATACATCACAGAGTATCTTACCCTCTCTACTTACCTCTATTAAACCCTTACTCTCCCTCCCATATCCACGAGAGATTATAGTTAAACCACTATATCTTGAAGCTAATGATATAACGAAAGGAGTTTTACCACTTCCTCCTACTATTAAATTTCCAATACTGACTATAGGAATGTGGTAATCTTTTTTAGGTGTTAATACTCTTCTAAAAAACATGATAGTACCAAAAATAAAAGATAAAGGAGAAAAAAGAGTAATAAGAACCCAATCAAATATATTAGGATTAAAATAGAGTCTCTCAAAAAAAGAGACCCATGAGAAATTACTACTATCTGACATTAAATATGTGCTTGTGCTACTTTCTTAATAGCTTCAGCAACTCTTATTACTTCACTATCACTCATTGATGAGTATATAGGTAAAGACATTACCCGTTGGAAACATCCAAGAGCTACTGAATAATCAAATACTTTCATAGAGTATTTACTTTTATAATATTTTGTTAGATGTAATGGCATATACTGCACACTTACCTTTATACCCTCTTTCTTAAGCTCATTAACAAAGTGGTCTCGATTTTTATCAATCTCTACAATATATATAAAACATACATCATTTTCATCTCTTTGTGGAAGTTTCACATGTTTTAAATTTGCTAACAGAGTATCATACTCTTTAGCAATTTGTACTCTTCGCTCTATATCTTCTTCTAGTTTTTCAAAATCTGCTAAACAGTAAGCAGCATGAAGTTGTGAAATATCATATTTCCAACCAATATCAATAACATCATAAATATAATCAACATTACCATATTCATCACAAGATTTATGCTCCATACCATGGAAACCAAGTAATCTAGCTCTTTGATAAATAATCTTATTATTTGTAACCATCATACCTCCATTAGTAATAGAGTTACATAAATGTGATGCAAAGCTAAATATAGTTACATCAGCACCAGAGTTTCCAATATATTTATCCTGATATTTAGAACCCATTACGCTACTTGCATCTTCTATAACTTTGACTTTATACTGTTTTGCCAACTCATAAATTTTAGTTAAATCATTAAGTTTTCCAGGCATATGACTCACAATAATTGCTTTAAGCTTTTTACTCTGATTTTTCTCTAATGATTTTTTTAATTTATTTAAATCTATATTGTAATTTTTACTCTCAATATCTACAAAAATTGGTTCTGCATCAAAATGTCTTACAGCTTCAGGGATAGAAGGAAATACATTGATACTACAGATAACTTTATCACCTCTTTTAAAATCCAATGCACACATAGCTAAATGTAATGCAGAAGTTCCACTATTAGTAGCGACAGCATAATCACAGCCTATAAATTTTTTAAACGAGTCCTCTAACTTTTTGACCTTGGTATTGTCAGAAAATGAAAGAACATCATCTATATATTGTTTGGTATTCTCTTGAATAGTTGGTTTGAAGAACTCAATTATATTTTCCATTTTTTTTCCATTTTTTTTATTTTTTTATAATCTATATCTGATATTATACAATTAATAATATTAAACTTCAGTATAAACATAATTTATTTTTTAGTATTTTTTTGTGTTATTTATAAAAAAATAATAAAAAATCACCATTTACTAGATTTTTTTAGTTTGAAACTTTTAATTATACTCTATTTTGATACAATACTCAAAATAAATATAAAGGATATTTAATGGAAATTAAAATACAACCAATGGGAGCATATCAAACCAATTGTTATATTATTACAATTGATGGCAAAGATATTATAATAGACCCTGGAGTTGGTGCAACAGAATGGGTACTTAATAACATACAAAATCCTATTGCAATATTAAATACACATGGACATTTTGACCATGTATGGAGCAATAAGGAACTTCAAACTAAACTAAAAATTCCTCTATATATCCCAAAAGATGATGCTTTTATGCTCGAAAATGATACATTTAATCAAGGATTACCCCATAGCAAAGCTGATATTCTAGTAAATGGTGATGAAGAGTTTAATATAAATGGAATAAAAATTAAATATAGACATTTTGCTGGACACACACCAGGAAATAGTATTATAGAAATAGATGATATATGGCTTAGTGGAGATTTTTTATTTGATGGTTCTATTGGAAGATGGGATTTTCCATATTCTAGTGGAGAAGATATGATAAAAAGTTTGGAAAAAGCTATGAAAATAGAGAGAGACTTTACACTATATCCAGGTCATGGCATAAGTACTACACTTAAAAAAGAGCAGAGAATTATGCCTCAATGGATAAAGTATGTAAAAAATTAGAGTTTAGCAATTCTAATTTTTTACGGAGTTTTTTCATAAGAGAATTTATACCCTCTTCGTCTAACAGTATGAATAACTTGAAAACCCAAAATACTTTTAAGTCGTTTTCTAATCTGATTAATAGCAACTTCAACAGTATTATCACTAACATACTCAGGCTCTTCCCAAAGAGCATTGATTATCTCATCTTTAGAAAAGACTCTCTCTTCTCTTAAAGCTAAATAAGCTAAAATATCGAATGTTTTACCATTTAGTGATACTATTTTATCATCATACTCTATTTTTTTATTAGCAATATCAATCACTAATTTACCTACATTAATTTTTGTACCAAATAACTTACGCATATTTGACAAAACTCTAGCAGCAATCAATTCAGCAGAATCAATATGATTAATTAATACATCATCTGCACCTAAATCAAAAAGAGAAATTTGATTGGATATATTATCTGTCAAGATAATAATCTTGGTCTCTCTTTTTTTCTTTTTGACTTCGTTACTATATTTCTCTAATGAGTATTTCTGATTTTCATCAACAATTATAATAAGTTCGTAATGTCTAAAGTCAGTAAAGTTAGTAGCATCATATAAATCTTTTGCACTATCTACTATACATATAAAGTACTTTTCAAGTTCGACCTCTAACTGCTTAACAAACTCATCTTCGAACCCTATGGTCAATATTCTCATTGTAATCCTAATTATCTTCTTATGGCTATTGGTTATATCTAAAAAATACTTATTTAAAAATAAGATATAATTATTATATTTCTATCTAAATTCTTTATAAAGCCAAAAGAGATTTAAATATTTCTTTAATTATACCTTATTTTTCGTATTTTTAAAAATAAATTTTCAGATTAAACTCTATTTTTAAATTTTTTTAGCTTTAATATACACTCTTTTTGGAGCTGGATACCCTTCAACTGTTTTACTATCATCCTCATTATCCAAAAAGTCATTCAAAGATTCTGTATTAATCCACTCTGTTTTTCTCTGCTCTTCTAGCTTGGTTTTTGATATTTCCAAAACCTCTACCTCCTCAAATCCTGCTCTATAACACCAATTTTTTAAAGCATTAACAGTTGGAATAAAATATATATTTGGTATTTTGGAGTATCTTTTTTTTGGAGTTAAACATATTTCATCTTCACCATCTATCATAAATGTATCCAAAATAAGCTCACCACCCCAATTTAACCCTTTGTAAAGTGATTTTAGAGAACCTATAGGATTTGGTCTATGATATAATACTCCTAAACAAAATAGTATATCAAACTTATGTTCATAAAACTCAACATGCTCAATACCCAAAAGCTCATATTTGATACCACTTTGTATAAAATGTTCTAAAAACTTAAATTGACAATATGGAATAGATGAGGGGTCAAATCCAACTAATTTTTTAGGATTTTCAGCCATCATTCTAAATAGATAATATCCATTATTACACCCTATGTCACCTACGATTTTATTAGTAATATCAAAATAAGGTTTGAGTAAATCATATTTGATATAACTTTGCCACTCACTATCTATAAAATTTGTTGATATTTGAAAAGGACCCTTTCTCCAAGGCTGAATAAGTTTTGCTGTATCATAAATATATTTTTCATCTTCTAGGGATAAATTATTTAAAATTATCTCTATACTATCACCTATCTTTATCTGGACATCATCAATCTTAGGAAGCCTCCTTATAGCTTCCCAACGAGGTTTAATATTTTTCCACTCTATACATTTCTCTCGTTCTCGTCGTAATTTATTTAAATCTATCATATACTACTTGATATAAGCTTTGATAATTTTTTGTTCAACCACTGGTCTATCAGCTCTAGCTGTTTTTGTATTTTCTATTTTTTTAACAACCTCTTGACCACTTACTACTTCACCAAATATAGTATATCCACCATTTAGATGAGGTGTAGGAACAGTTGTAATAAAAAACTGACTTCCATTAGTATTTGGTCCATGATTTGCCATAGCTAATAAAAATGGTCTATCAAATACTACATTTTTACCATACTCATTTATAAACTCTTTGTGCCAAATAGACTCACCACCTCTACCTGTTCCTGTTGGATCTCCCCCTTGTATCATAAAATTTTTGATAACCCTATGAAATATTAGACCATTATAATAACCATTTTTTACATGTGTAGTAAAATTCTCTACAGCCAATGGTGCAACTTTTGGCATCATTTTTAACTCTATATTTCCCTGATTTGTCTCTAAAACAACAATAGTTCCATTAGTTTTATTATTATCACTAGGCTGTTGTGCATTACATCCTGTAACAAAAACCATCAATAATAGTAACAATGATAGTATATCTTTTCTCATTTTTTTCCTTTTATATTCTATTTTGCGTAATTAATATCTCGTTTTTCACGAATAACAGTCACTTTAATTTCGCCAGGGTATTGTACCTTATTCTCAATCTCTTTTGCAATCTTTTTAGACAAAACTGTCATTTGTGCATCATTTATTTTCCCTGCATCAACAAAAACACGAACTTCTCTACCTGCATTAATAGCATAAGCATCTCTGACACCTTTTTCTTGTAATGCTATCTCTTCTATATCTTTGACACGATTAACAAAATTTTCCAAAACATCTCTTCTAGCCCCTGGTCTCGAAGCACTAAGAGCATCTGCAGCACAAACAGCAGCACTCTCTACACTATCTGGTTCTCTATGTCCATGATGAGCATATATTGCATTAATAACTGTTGGATGTTCATTATATCTTTTACAAACCTCTACACCCAAATCAACATGATTTCCACCTACATCTTGGGTTAATGCTTTACCTATATCATGTAATAGTCCTGCTCTCAATGCTAACTTTTGGTCACCATCCATTTCTGCTGCCATGAGAGCTGCCAATTTTGCAACTTCAAGTGTATGGGCTAAAGCATTTTGTCCATAACTAGCACGATACCTCATCCGTCCAAGCAATCTCATCAACTCTTCATCCATAGGAAGAAGACCCAATTCAACTACAATATTTTCACCATCTTCCAAAATCTTTTGTTCAAATTCATTTATTACTTTTTTATGAACTGCTTCAATTCTACCAGGATGAATTCGTCCATCTTCTACCAAAATTTCAATAGTTCTAGTAGCAATTGCCCTACGATATAAATTAAAATTACTCACAATGATAACTCCTGGAGTCTCATCTACAATAATATCCACACCTAAGAGATGCTCCAAGCTTTTGATATTTCTACCCTCTTTACCAATTATACGACCTTTGTGTTCATCACTAGGCAGATTGATTATATTGATAAGTCTTTCACCTGCAAACTCACCTGCATATCTTGTAACAGCTTGTGATATGATATAATCAGCTTTTCGTTTAGCTTCATGCCTAGCCTCTTTTTCATATTTTCGTATCAACTGTGCCATTTCAAGCTGTGATTGCTCTTCAACCTGTTGAAATAAATAAGCTTTTGCCTCATCTTTTGTCATACCTGAACTTTTTTCCATAATAGAAATACTTCTATTTATCTCTTCTTTTTTCTCTTCTTCGAGACTCTCTAAATATCTCTCTTTTTTTTCTAATTCTCGTTTGATTAATAAAAACTCTCGCTTTTTCTCTTCCAAAGATTTGAGTTCAAGTGAAAGTTCAGTTTTCTGCTTCTCAACTTCCAAAACTTTATCTTGAAATCTCTTATCTAACTCTATCTCTCTCTGTTTTATCTCTATTTGAGCCTCTTGCAGACTATGTTCAGCCTCATATTCAATAGCACTCGCTTTTGCTTTTGCCTCCGTTACATAATGCTTAAACTGCTTTTTATTATCATTTTTTACAAATAAATAACTAGCCAATGCTCCCAAAATAGCTGCTATTGTCGCTACTATAGATACCTCTTCTATCATCTTTTCTCCTTTTCAAGGAGCCTAAATCCCTAAATATATTATTTTTATTATTTAAAATTTTTTTTGGTGTAATATAAACATTTCCTTTTACATCATAATTATCAGTTATAATATTTTTAGATATGCACTGTTTTCTTCCTACAAAAAAGACTCTATCTACTCTATTTCCACTCCCTGCGAAAAATCTATCATAAAATCCTTTGCCAAAACCAACTCTCCTAAATGACTCATCCATCCCGATAATTGGGACTATAGCCAACTCTATCTTCTTGTAAATAAGATTAGATATATTAGGTTCTTTTACACCAAATTTTTTTATTTTGATAGGCAATCTATATTTTACCAATCTAAAGCTTTTACCTACCATAAATGGAACCAAAAGAGTAATACCCTCTTTTCGTAGTTGTGTAATTAAATTACCTATATTAACCTCTATTTTTAAAGGGATATAAAGCATTACTACTTTATATCTTCTTTTTTTGATATATTTATATAATAATTGAGTTACAATTTTATCTAAACGATAATTTATTACTTGATTACCTCGTTTTAATCCATCTATACACTCTCTTCTAAATTTACTTTTATCCATCAAATCCGACTTATTTTATATTTTTTTGATATAATCACTAAAAAACAGTAAAGATTTGCTTTAAAATGAAAAACAATTTTTATATATTTATACTTATACTAAACATATCTCTTTTAGGATGTGGAAATAATCAAAAACGAGAAATACCTGAAGAGGTTCAAGAGACAAAACCTATACCTACTCAAACTCCAATAAAAGAGTATAATTTTCTTTTTACCAATTTGGAAAATCAAACTCAAAATATCAAAGTAAAACAAAACTATTATAGTTTTTTAAATATAAAGCAACCAATAGTTCTGATAAACTTTTTAGCAACATGGTGTCCACCTTGTATTGGACAGATACCACATCTAAATAATCTACAAAAAAAGTATAAAGAGAACTTATATATTTTAGGAACACTAATTTATGACAATAATATAAAAGATATAGATATAGATAAATTTATAGCTTCACAAAAAATAAACTTTTTTGTATCCAAAGATATAAAAAATAGTGTAAAATTTGCTAACTTCATAGCTCCAAAACTACATCTCAAACCTAATTTTTCTCTACCATTAATGATACTTTTTTTAAATGGAAAATATTATACTCATTATGAGGGTAGTATCCCTGAAGAGATGATAGAGAGTGATATTAAACAAGCATTAAATAAGATAAAAAAATAGGAAGCTATAAAATTATTTCGCTATAATCCCCACAATTATTACCATAGGATTATACATATGAAATTTACCGAATTTAAAGTCGATAACTTAGAACAGTTCCCAAAAAATTTAGAGAAATTATTAGCAAAACAACTAGAAACTATAAATGAGATTACCAACAGCGATAAAATTAGCTACAAAGAGGTACTCAAACCTATGCAAGATTTGGATAATGAATTAGAGCTTTTTTTTACACCATTATCTCACCTTAATAGTGTAAATAATTCAGAAGAGTCCAAAAAGGCTTATGAAGAGTCACTCCCTCAATTATCCAAATTTAGTAGTCAAATAGCACAAAATGAGAAACTTTTTGAAAAGATAAAGAGTATAACTTCTAATGATTTAGAAGAGAAAAAAGTAATAAATAATAATATTAGAGATTTTATATTATCAGGAGCTGAACTTCCGATAGAACAGAAAAAAGAGTTAGAAAAGATAAATATAAAACTAAGTGAACTATCTAATAAATTTTCTCAAAATTTACTTGATGCCAATAGTACTTATGAGCTAATAATAGAAGACAAAAAAGATGTAGTTGGTATTCCTGATAGTGATTTGGCACTTGCCAAAACCCAAATAGATGATAAAATAGTATATAAATTTACACTCCAAATTCCTAGCTATTTAGCATATATGACTTATGGAATTAACCGTACATATAGAGAAGAGTTATATAAAGCTTACTCTTCAAGAGCTCCTCAAAATGCAGAAATTATAGATGAGATATTATCTCTACGAAACCAAAAAGCTAAAATTCTTGGATTTGATAACTATACAAATTTATCACTAGCTACCAAAGATGCTCCATCAGCTTTAATAGTTATTGAATTTTTAGAAAAATTAGTAAAACTAGCTAAACCACAAGCTATCAAAGAGTTAGATGAACTAAAAGCTTTTGCATGGGAAGAGGATGAAATAGGCAATCTACAACCTTTTGATATAGCTTACTATAGTGAAAAACTTAAAAAAGCTAAATTTGAGTTTGATGAAAATATGACTAAACCATATTTCGAACAAACTAGAGTTCTAAATGGTCTATTAAGTGTCGTATCAGGATTATTTGGAATAAACTTTAAATCTTCCAATACTCCTATATGGCATAAAAGTACAAAAGTATTTGATATTTATAAAGATGGTAAAGTATCTGGACGAATATATTTTGACCTTGAAGCTAGAAAAGAGAAAAGAGGTGGTGCTTGGATGAATAATTGGCAGACTCATTTTATTGATAGCCAAGGAAAATGGCACCTACCTGTAGTATTTATAGTGTGTAATTTTCCTGCTTCAACAGATGAAAATCCAAGTCTGTTAAGACATGATGATGTGGTAACTCTATTTCATGAGATGGGTCACGGTATTCATCATTTATTCTCAAAATGTCATCAACATGCACTATCTGGAGTTAATGGGATAGCTTGGGATGTTGTAGAGTTCCCATCACAGTTTTTGGAAAATTTTGCTTATGAGAAAGAGATACTACGAGAGTTTGCTTTTCATTATAAAAGTGGTGAACCTATGAGTAATGAGCTATTAAAAAAAATAAAAGATAGTAAAAACTTTCAATCAGCATTGGGAATACTACGGCAAGTTGAATTTAGTTTATTTGATATAAGAGTACACCAAAAGCTATATCAAGGAGATGAGGTTCAAGCCCTATTAGATGATATACGAAAAAGAACCTCACTACTACAAGTACCAAGCTATAATAAATTTCAAAATGGCTTTGGACATATATTCTCAGGTGGATATTCTGCTGGATACTATAGCTATAAATGGGCAGAAGTACTTAGTGCTGATGCATTTTTCGAGTGTTTGGATGATGATGGTAGTTTCAATCAAGAAAAGGCAGATGGATATTATAAGTTTATTCTAAACAGAGGAAGTTCTGAAGATATGAATAGACTCTACCACCAATGGTTAGGTAGAGATGCAAAAGTAGAGAGTCTATTAAAGCTTTATGGGATAACTGAGTAAAATCAGTTATCACAACTATCATGACTCACTTTGAGATAATAAGAGAGTCCCATAATTAAAGCTGTTACCCCAAATATCAGATAAACAGCGTATAGAAGTTGACTAGGGTCATTGAGTGCAAATTTAAATACTAACATCAAAGCTTCTATAGATAGAGCAATAATAATAGAACCCAAAAATCGAACCATGGTCTGGTGGGTATCTCCAGCACCATCTTTTTTCTCTTTACCTAATACCTCTTCTTCAAAGATTGCTTTGACCAAATCGACTATGGCTAGAGATAAAGTAAGCAAAATTGTTGATTTGAACATATCATTTATCTCTACTTTGTGAAAATCTAAACCATACCCTACAAAACTAGTAATCCCTTTAAGAAAAAGAAGCATTGACACAAAAAATAGAGCCAAAGAAAATATAGTATAAATAACTTTACTAGCACTACCAAATATAGAATCAATTGAACTAGGATGTACTATTCGTAAAATATTTTTAAGACTAATCTCTACACATATAATAACCAAAAGATTATCATCTATATCATAAATAGGAAAACTAGCAGTTACAATTAGATGTTTACTTGCTATTGATGGATAGGGGTCAGAAATTTCACATCTATGCTGTTTTTTGGTATTATAGAAATATGAACGACTACTCTTATCTTTGCCTTTGTTAATACCATTCAAATTTGTAAATTGAGAAACATTATTTGTAATTTGTATTCCATTAGCATCAAGAGCATATAAAACCTCGCTTTTGGGAATAGCTCTTTTTAATACATCCATATTGTTAAGAAGCATCTCTAAATTCCCTTCACCTGAACTATATGATATATTACTACTCATAATATAACATAAATATGTTCTAGCTTTCTCTTTAATCTCTCTATACTCTTTAATCTCTCTTGTTAACACAATAAATTCCTCTTTTTAATATAAAATATACTATTTTTACTTAAAGTAATATTAATTTATTATTTTGTAATTTGTAATCGTCCTTTTTTATCAGAAGATTTTCTATCATGAATATGACCTAAGCTTCTAATAGGACTCCTATGTGAATTACTATTTGAAAATCTATGATTACTTATTCTCCCACTATCTCTATGATACTCTCTATCATAAGAGTCTCTTCTACTATGAGAATTGTGTCTATGATTATTATAGTGTGAATTCCTATATGCATGGTCTCGTCTATAACTATCTCGTCTATCTTCACGATAATGATGTGACATCACATGTCCTTCTCTTCTATAATAATAGGGTTGATAATAAGGTTCATAATAATATGGTTCAGGTTGACTCTCATAATAGTTATTATATATGATTACATCAGGTTCTCTATATTGGTGTACTCTATTCCAATCATTATCTCTATAATAGGTATATCTTCTATAGTGATGATGAGAAGGTTCAAAATAACCTCTTCTATAAAATCTATCAGTATATCCATATTGAGAATTATATTCAAAATATATATTATTATAAAAATATCCATTTCTATCAAAAAAACCAAAATAAAACCCATCATCATTATAATAACCATTACGGTCATAATCAAAATTTCTATACCGTTTATTATATCGATGGTCATCTTTTTTAAAGCTTCTAGTTCGTTTAAGTTTTGATTTCTTTACTTTTTGATGTTGAGTATTTTTAATAATTGGTATACCTAAATATGTATTATCAGCAATTAATAGAGTAGTTGCCATCAGAGATGTAATTAATATAGATTTTAGCATACTTTATCCTTTGTGTTATCATCTATTATATTTTAATCAAAATTTGTGTATTATTTGTTGTTAATTTATAAATTTAAGGTAAAATATAATGTTATTAGTGGATATAGGAAACAGTAGAGTTCATATTTATAATAGTAATAGAGTCATACATCTAACACATCAAGAAGCTATAGATAAATATAGCAACCATAAAATATATTATATCATAGTCAAACAGCAACTAAAATCTAAATTTAACTCATTAAAGAATTGGATAGATATATCTGATAAAATCAAACTACCAAATGCATACTCAACTATGGGAATAGATAGACAAGCATTATGTTTATCTCATAGAGATGGCATTTTCATAAGTGCAGGAACTGCGATTACTGTTGATATAATGAACCTTGGTATATACCAAGGTGGATTTATATTACCAGGTATTGAGGCATATCTAAATGCTTATGCAAATATTTCACCTGCTCTAAAAACTAATCTAAATTCAAATATTTCACTAGACACCCTACCCCAAACAACAAAAGATGGGATAAGCTATGGTATAATCGCATCAATAAAAATGCTCATAGAGAAAAGTCAAAACAATAAAAAGATATATATATCAGGTGGTGATGGAGAGTTAATCAGTTCATTTTTTGATAATGCTATATTTGATGAAGAATTGATTTTTAAGGGTATTAAAAACGCATTAAAGGACTAAGATGTTAACAGTTGCACTTCCAAAAGGAAGAATTGCAGAAGAGACTTTGGAGATATTTTCAGAGATATTTGGTGGAGAGTTTAAGTTTGAAGGGCGAGAGCTTATTATGGAAGTTGGGAATTTTCGTTTTCTAAATGTACGAAACCAAGATGTACCAACCTATGTAGAGCATGGTTCAGCTGATATTGGGGTTGTTGGACTTGATGTGATAACTGAAAAAGAGTTAGATATTATTAAACTTCTTGATATGAATTTAGGACGATGCAAAGTTGCTATTGGAATTAAAAATGAAGATGAGCTTGATTGGAGTAAACCAAATATTAAAATAGCTACCAAGATGGTAAATATAACTCAAAAATATTTTGCATCCAAAGCTGTTGGAGTTGAGATTATCAAACTATATGGTTCTATAGAATTAGCTCCACTAGTAGGACTCTCTGATGCTATTGTAGATATAGTAGAAACTGGAGCAACCATGAGAGAAAACGGACTCAAAGTAGCTGAAGATATTATGAATTCATCTGCACAGCTTATAGCCAATAAAAATAGCTACTACGCTAAAAAAGATGAAATCTTATCTCTATATGAGCAGATAAACGGCGTGGTAAAAAGCCGTGCATAAGGCTCTTGATTTATACTCAAAGGTAGAGGATTTATTAGGTGTCAATGAGGTTACTCCTAAACTATATGAAAACTACTTCTCTACCCTACAAACACTAGAGTTTAATTCACTACTAGATATAGGATGTGGTAGAGGAGAGTTTCTAAGACAACTAACTAACCAATTCCCAAATGCAAAACTTATGGGGATAGATTTAAGCCCTCTAATGGTAGAAACGACTAAAAGCAAAGGTATAAATGCTAAATGTATAGATTTGTGTAAATTGGATAAAAAATTTCAAGTGATAACAGCAGTATTTGATATGGTAAACTACCTAAATACAAAAGAACTTAAAAGATTTATGAGATGTATAGAAGAGAGATTAAAAGATGGTGGTTATTTTATATGTGATATTAACTCACTATACGCATTTGAAGAGTTAGCAGTAGGTTCATATGTTCGTGATGATAATACGAGATTTGTCACCATAGATAGCAGTTTTAAAGACAATAAATACTATTCAGAATTTACACTATTTGAAAAAGATGGAGAAAGATTTAAAAAGTCTCAAGATATGATTATACAGTACTATCATAGAATAGAAGAGCTAACTCAATTTACAAATTTAAAGCTACTTGAGGAGTTTCCTTTTTCTATATATGGGGAAGAGATTGAAAAATTCTATTTAGTTTTTCGCAAATAGTATTGTTAACATATATTTTTTATATTATCATTTTTGGTTTGTAGATTACAATTATAAATGCAAAGCTTTTATCTTATTTTGATAGAATAAAGGATAAAAAATGAAAAAAATACCCTACGGAGAGAGCGACTTTAGAAAAATAAAGTTAGAAAATTTTTATTATATAGACAAGACTCATTTTATACCAAAAATAGAGATGATGCCAAGTTTTCTGTTTTTTATTCGTCCTAGACGGTTTGGTAAGTCTCTGTTTTTAAATATGTTGGCATTTTATTATGATATATATTACAAAAATGAGTTTGAAGAGATTTTCCAAGAGACTTATATTTTAAATAATAGAACCAAAGAGGCAAGTAGTTATCATATTTTAAAGTTTGATTTTAGTGCTGTTAGTACAAAGGGTGATATTAATGAAAATTTTAGTCATCTGTGTAATGTGGATATGGAGGTATTTTTACAAAAGTATAAAATCAATCTCTCTATAGATAAAAAGCAACATGCACATAAAAATCTCTATTACATTCTAAAACAGTTAAAATATCAAGGTATATCTATCTATATAATGATAGATGAGTATGATAATTTTATAAATAATTTGCTAATGCATAGTCAGAGTGATTATAA
>Ga0256914_1000605_pt1 | contig 35013 bp, 35 predicted proteins | sample HulkmetaG_FD_191571 | JGI IMG/M metagenome (GOLD analysis project Ga0256914, IMG submission 191571) | Hydrothermal chimney microbial communities from Main Endeavour vent field at the Juan de Fuca Ridge, Pacific Ocean - Hulk | ecosystem: Environmental > Aquatic > Marine > Hydrothermal vents ... | reverse complement strand
GGTTGCCGAGTCCATGGGGCAAATGGAAGAGATCTCCCGGGAGATGTCGCAATATGCCGGTGAGGCTGCTGGAGCTGCTGCCCAGGCCTCGGAGGTGGCGCTCAAGGGTGGTGAGATTGTGCGCCGGAGCATCGATGGAATGGTGCAGGTCTCCACCACTGTTACCGAATCTGCCAAAAAAGTGGAGGAGCTTGCCCGTCACTCTGAGCAGATCGATCAGATCGTCACCGTAATCGACGACATCGCCAACCAGACCAATCTGCTGGCACTCAATGCCGCCATCGAGGCGGCGAGGGCAGGAGAACAGGGACGGGGCTTTGCGGTGGTAGCGGATGAGGTAAGAGGGTTGGCGAACCGCACGACGGAAGCGACGCGGGAGATTGCCGAGATGGTCAAGGTGATCCAGTCGGGTACAGAAGCAGCGGTTACCTCCATGGAAACCGGACGCAAGGAGGCGGAGCATGGTGTGGAGATGGCCAACCAGGCGGGTACTTCGCTGGAGCAGATTGTGCAGATGGTGGGAGAGCTTTCGGCCCGCATTGAACAGATTGCGGCAGCAAGCCGAAGCCAGTCGGAAATGACCCATCAAGTTACCTCCAACGTAGCAACGGTAGCCGAGATCAGTGAGCAGACCGAGCAGGATGCCCGACTTTGCGCCGCTTCCAGTTCCAAACTGGCCAAACTGGCGGAAGAGCTGCGTGGAATGGTGGGACAGTTCAGGATCTGATTTTTGCCAGGAAGTGAGTGGCCCGCGGTCGGCAGACTGCGGGCTTTTTTTTTGCCGTCCGGTAAAGAGACAATGCTGTTTCACGGTTTATCCATATCGTCCTGGTTGTCCTAGGCAATCGATTGCCGCCGTGGTGGTGGTGTTGCCCTTCTTCCCCTTCGCAGTCTGAAATGGCTCGTTCTTCAATTGTCGATATCCAATTGATTTTCTTGCGTATTCGTTTTTTCTCGTCGTCTCTTCCCAGGTTGGCATGTCGATTGCAAACTCCCTTTTGAGGGTGAAGGGGCCTTCGGTACGTACAGTCAGGAGGAATGCCGTGGACAAGATGCTTTATGTGGGAATGAGTGGTGCGAGGCAGCGCATGTTGGCCCTTCGTTCCGTCAACAACAATCTCGCCAATACCACCACCACCGGCTTTCGGGAGGATCTGAACCAGTTTCGCAGTATGCCGGTATTTGGCCCCGGCCATCCTACTCGAGTCTACGCCATGGACGAACGTCCGGGAATCAACTTTGCTCCGGGGCCTTTACAGCATACCGGCCGTGAGCTGGACCTGGCCATCGATGGGGAGGGGTGGTTCACGGTGCAGGCGCCTGACGGCAGTGAAGCGCTTACTCGCGCCGGTAATCTCACCATCGGTCCCGGAGGGTTGCTGATGACCGGCACCGGACACCTGCTGATGGGTGATAACGGTCCCATTGCCTTACCGCCGGCTGAAAGCATCACCGTGGGGCGGGACGGAACCATCTCCATTCGCCCAGTGGGACAGTCGGCACAGGCGCTGGTGGAGGTAGGGCGTATCAAGTTGGTCAATCCTCCTCGAGACGAGTTGGAAAAGGGAGAGGACGGGCTGGTGCGTTTGAAGGATGGAGGACTTGCCACACCCGATATCAATGTGCGTGTACAGCAAGGAACGCTGGAGGGAAGCAACGTCAATCCGGTCCAGGCAATGGTGGAGATGATCAATCTGCAGCGCCAATATGAGATGCAGGTGAAGATGATGAAGACCGCAAACGACAATGCAGAGGCTGCCGAGTCACTGCTGCGGATCAGCTAAGGGGGAGTGAAACAATGAATCCAGCGTTATGGGTAGCAAAGAGCGGACTTGATGCACAGCAGACCCGGCTCAATGTGGTTTCCAACAATCTGGCCAACGTCAGCACCACCGGCTTCAAGCGTTCGCGGGCGGTGTTTGAAGATCTGCTCTATCAGAATGTGCGGCAAGTAGGAGCGCAGACCAGCCAGGATACTACCCTTCCTTCAGGGTTGATGCTCGGGACCGGGGTACGTACCGTTGCCACTGAGAAGCTGCATACTCAGGGTAACATCGTACAGACCGGTAATTCATTAGATATGGCTATCCAGGGGCGAGGTTTTTTTCAGATCCAGCGCCCTGACGGCCAGATTGCCTACTCCCGTGATGGGTCGTTCCATCTGGATGCCCAGGGACAGCTGGTGACCGCCAACGGTTATCTGATCCAGCCAGGGATTGCAATCCCTGAAAATGCCAAGAGTGTGACCATCGGTGTGGATGGGGTGGTGACCGTTACGCTGCCGGGGGATGCCCAGCCGACTCAGGTGGGTGCGATTCAGCTGGCCGATTTTATCAATCCAGCGGGACTGGAGCCGGTGGGTGAAAATCTCTTTCTGGAGACCGCCGCCAGCGGAGCCCCACAAGTGGGCACGCCTGGACAGCAGGGGTTGGGTACGGTACTGCAGGGAAGTATAGAGGGTTCCAACGTCAATGCGGTGGAAGAGCTGGTAAACCTGATTGAGACCCAGCGCGCTTATGAGATGAACTCCAAGGCCATCTCAACCACCGATCAGATGCTTCAATATGTCACACAGAACCTGTAGGTGATTGATATGAAATTGCCGTTTCTATTGTTCTCGCTTTCATTGTCGATATTGGCTGGTTGCAGCAGTACACCACAGGTGGTTCAGCGGGATCCTGCCTATGCGCCGGCACGCCCGGTTCCAGTGCCCGCCCAAAGGAACGCGGGGGCCATATTCCAGTCCACCGCGGGACTTTCTCTATTCCGGGATGCGCGGGCCCGGCGGGTGGGGGATATCCTCACAGTCAAGCTCGCAGAGAAAACACAGGCCCGCAAGAGTGCCAAGACCAATACTTCGAAAAGCCATGAGTTCAAGGCGGACAATCCAACGCTGTTTGGAGCTCAAGTCCAGTTCAATGCGCCGGGCATGATGCCGCTGTCCAGCTACAAGGACAATACACTGGCTGCCGCCTTCGGTTCGGAGCGGAAGTTTGGTGGAGCTGGAGACAGTACCCAGAGCAATAGTCTGAGTGGAAATATTACAGTCAGTGTGGTGGAGGTGCTGGCCAATGGCTATCTGGTGGTGCGGGGGGAAAAGACCCTGTCTTTGAATCAGGGCAGTGAGTACATTCGGGTTGCCGGTATCGTTCGACCGCAGGACATCGGTCCGGACAACACGGTTCTCTCCAGCAAATTGGCCGATGCTCGCATCAGTTACGGAGGTAACGGCATGATTGCGGAATCCAATCGTCCCGGCTGGTTGGCCCGTACCTTGGGAGCCATCTGGCCCTTTTGACCCTTGCTGCAGGGAACACCGGTCTGCCAAGTACGAATCCTGCACCAAAAAGATCGTTTTTCCTGTCTTTGATTTCGGTATTTGCACAGTGTTGGTGCGGGCTTCTTTTGTCGGTGCCGTTCACTTTATTCGCCTGAAAATCAAATTCCTTTTTTAATCAGTTCACTAGCGGAATGTGTCCGCTTTTTCTCCACAATGGTCCAATGTTTGCACTGGCTGCCAGCGGGAATATGTGGACTATTGGCTATGCAAGGAGAAACGGGGTGAACAGAAAATCATCGAACGGGATAACGAAAGCAGCCGTGGGACTCCTCGCGCTGCTGGGGGTGACCTTCGCCGTTGCAGAAAGTGGCTCGCAGACCGTGACTGACGGAGCGGCAGCATCGCCTGTACAAATGACACCAGCGGGAGAGGCCGGCGTGGAGGTCAGACCGGCGGTGCTTAGTGGGGAAGTACCTGCAGAGGAGAAACCAGTGGAAATACTGGAAGGGTTCAAGAACTTGAGCCGTGAGAGTGCAGAATGCGTCTCCTGCCACCGGGAAAAGACTCCCGGCATTTATCAGATGTGGGGTGATTCCAAACACTACGCTGCCAATGTGGGTTGCTATGAGTGCCACAAAGCGGATCCTTCCGACAAGGATGCCATCAAGCACAAGGATCACGTTATCTCCATCATCGTTTCACCGAAGGATTGCGGGCAGTGCCATGAGAAAGCCGCTGCTGAGTTCGATGCCAGCCATCATGCCACTGCCGGGAACATCCTGGGCTCTCTGGACAATGTGCTGGCGGAGGTGGTGCAGGGCGCACCGTTGCTGAATGGCACCTCACCGGTGGTGACTATGGGGTGTGCCGGTTGCCATGGTTCCATCGTGCGGGTGGAGTCGGACGGTTCTCTGGATCCTTCCACCTGGCCCAATACCGGCATAGGGCGCATAAATCCGGATGGTTCCAAGGGTGCCTGCTCCGCCTGCCATCTGCGCCACACCTTCGATGTGGCTCAGGCGCGCCAGCCCGAGAACTGTGGCCGCTGCCACCTCGGCCCGGATCATCCGCAGAAGGAGATCTATGAGGAATCTATCCATGGCATCAACTACCGGGCCCACAAGGACAAGATGAATCTGGATTCCGACAAGTGGATCGTCGGGGAGGACTACAGTGCTGCGCCCACCTGTGCCACTTGCCACATGTCGGCCACCAAGGATTTGCCCGTGACTCATGACATCGGGTCACGTATCTCCTGGGATCTGCGTTCACCCATCTCCACCAAAATTGATGCCAAGGCCATCAAGGCTGGCAAGAAGGTGAAGCCCTGGCTGGAGCGACGCAAGGACATGAAGAATGTCTGTACCTCCTGTCATGGTCGCAGCATGATTGACAATTTTTACATGCAGCTGGATGCCGCAGTGGAGCTTTACAACGAGAAGTACGCCAAGCCGGGCATGAAACTGATGAAGCTGCTCAAGGCAGAAGGGTTGCTCACGGAGACCAAGTTCGATGAAGAGGTGGAGTGGACTTGGTTCTACCTCTGGCATCATGAGGGTCGCCGTGCCCGTCATGGCGCCGCCATGCAGGCCCCGGATTACGTCCAGTGGGAAGGATTCTATGAGATGGCTCACCGTTTCTATATCGAGATGGTGCCACAGATCCGTGAAATTGCTGAACAGGCGGAAAAGGATGGCAAGCATGAAGCGGCACAGAAGGTGCAAGCTGCCCTTGACGAGGTGCTCAATTCAGAGATGCACCGCTGGTTTTTGGGGCAGGAGCCACCCAAGTCATGGTCGCCTGCTGACAGTGATAACCACGGTTTCAAACTGAAATCCAAGGAGTAAATAGAGAAGGGAACCGCCATCACCTGCCTGGCGGTGGCGCCGGGCAGGTGGTTTTCGCAGTGGATGGATGGGGTGCTCCGTTGAACAGGACACGGCAGGCCCAAATTCCTTGTCAGAGTCTTCCGCAATGAACAATCGTCTGTTTTTCTCCTTGTTGCTATTGTTTCCTCTCGTCGCCGCATCCGAGTCCCAACCGCTGAGTGACGAAGCGTGCCTCGACTGTCACGGGGTAACAGGGTTTGCCGTACCCACCGGAGAGACCGGGAATTCCCCGATGCGGTCGTTGGACATCAACGCCAGTGCGTTGCACCAGAGCGTCCATGGGGAGCTCTCTTGTGTGGGATGTCATGCGGATATCGAAGAGCTGCCTCATGGCGATGATGGGCTGGAGGCAGTGGATTGTGTCACCTGTCATGTCCGGTTGGCAGAGGAGGTGGAAAAGGGGCAGCGGCGGGGGCGTCGAGTGAGAGGAGATTCGAGCAGTCGGGAAAAGACCATCCTCAACACAGAGCGATATCGCCGCTCCATTCATGGTGATCCTTCCATCGAAGACAACGCTGCATGCCAGGTTTGTCATACCGCCCATTATGTTTATCGTTCCGATGACCCACGTTCCACGACATACCCCGGAAATTCCCCAAAGCTGTGCGGGAGCTGCCATATTGCGGAGCTGGAGGCGTATCGCACCTCCGTTCACGGCGCCAATTTGCGGCGGCCATGGCGGGGAGAGAGTGCCACGTGCAGCGATTGCCATACGGCCCACCGGATCACCGGAGAGAAACTGACCGCTCATCGTTTGGTCACCGAGTCCTGTGGAGACTGTCATCGTCTGGAGGTGGAGTCATACCTTGCAACTACCCATGGTGCCTTGGCTTGGCTGGGCAGTGACAAGGCAGCCAAGTGTGCCAGTTGTCACCGGCCCCATGCTACTCATGCCATCGACGATCCGCTTTCGTTGGTCAGCACCGAGAACAAGCTGGCCACGTGTCGGGAGTGCCATGAGGACGCCAATACCAACTTCATCCAGTACCGCGTGCATGGCAATACCCATGATTTCGAAAAGTATCCCTACATGTGGCTCACCGCAAAGATCATGGTGGGGATCGTGTTGTTCGTGCTGGTATTCTTCTACCTCCATTCCATGCTCTGGTTCTACCGGGAGATCCAGTCGAGGGTGATCGAGTGGCGGGTGGTGGATTCCCGTCGTTATCCCTATCGGGTGAAACGGCCACACAAGAAAAGTGACAAGCATTTCCGCCGTTTCTCTTGGCAGTGGCGTCTCAATCATTGGGCCGTGGCGCTTTCGGTGATGACCTTGGTGTTCACCGGGATGTCGGTGATGTATGCCAATTCACCATGGGCGGTCTGGGTGGTGGAGATGGCAGGCGGTCACGAGCGGTTCACCACCGTCCATCGTTTCGCTGCGGTGGTATTCATGGCGGCGGTCATAGGCCATGCGATAGCGGTGATTCGCAACATTCGCCGCAACCCCGATTTCGATTGGTTCGGGCCCGACTCCCTGTTGCCGCGTAAAAAGGACTGGGAGGACATGGTCGGGCAATTCAAATGGTTCTTCGGCAAGGGAGAACAGCCTGAGTTCGATCGCTGGACCTACTGGGAGAAGTTTGATTACTGGGCGGTTTACTGGGGAGCGTTGGTGATCGGAATCTCCGGCATGATGCTTTGGTTCTCGGATATCATTGGTAACCTTTTGCCAGGGTGGGTGCTCAATGTGGCCACCATCGCTCATGGCGTCGAGGCATTTCTGGCGGTGATGACCTTGTTTGTGGTGCATTTCTTCAACAACCATATCCGCCCCGGCAAGTTCCCACTGGACATCGTCATGTTCAGTGGGACCTGGGATCTGGAAGAGTTTAAGGAAGAGCGTCCCGCAGAGTACAAGCGGCTTGTGGAGAGCGGTGAGCTGGAGAAATATCTGGTGCCACCCCCTAGCAGGACAAAGGTCCGGATTTTCCGTCTGCTCGGATTTTCCTTGCTCGGGATCGGGTTCGTCCTCCTTGCGCTGGTGGTACGGGGGTTCTTACACGGGGGGTTGGTATAAAAGGGAGCAGCCGGATGAACAGCTGTGGGGTTAATGCGGGACCAGAAAGAGGCTTGCTAATCCAAGGAAGGAGAAGAAGCCGACTACATCGGTGATCGTGGTGAGAACCACTCCCCCTGCCAGCGCTGGATCTGCACCCAGTTTGCGGAGCAGCAGTGGAATAACCACCCCGGCTACTGCAGCCACCAATAGATTGATGGTCATTGCAGCAGCGATTACGGCACCCAGGCCGGTATCGTTGAACCACCACCAGGCCACCAAGGCGATCACCAGTCCCCACACCAAGCTGTTGAGCAAACCCACTGTCGTCTCTTTGAGCAGCAGCTTGCGGGCGTTGTGGTCACCTACCTGATCCAGCGCCAGACCGCGGATGACCAGGGTCATGGTCTGGCTTCCTGCGATGCCGCCCATGCTGGCGACGATTGGCATCAGCACCGCCAGTGCCACCAACTGCTGGATGGTACCGTCGAATAGTCCAATGACCCAGGAGGCGAGGAATGCGGTCATCAGGTTGATCCCGAGCCAAAGGGCGCGGCGGCGGGCACTGGGGATTACAGGGGCGAACAGATCCTCTTCCTCATGGAGGCCCGCCATGCTCATCAAAGAGTGTTCCCCTTCTTCCCGGATCACATCTACCACGTCATCGATGGTGATGCGTCCGAGCAGGAAGCCCTTATCATCTACCACTGGTGCACTCACCCAGTCATGAAGCTCGAACAGTTTGGCCACCTCATGGGCGGGCATATCGGCCGGGATGGCCTCCACATCGTGCTGCATGATTTCATCGATGGTGGCCTCTGGAGGGCTGGTCAACAATGTGGTCAGTGGTACCACCCCCATGAATTTCCCTTCCCGATCCACGACCATCAGGGTGTCGGTGTGTTCGGGTAATTCTTTGTGCCGGCGCAGGTAACGGAGTACGACATCCACGGTGATGTCGGCCCGCACCGTGATGGTATCCATATTCATCAAGCCGCCGGCGGAATCCTCGGGGTAGGAGAGTGCCGACTCCAGGCGCAACCGGTTCTGCTCGTCCATGGAGCGCAGCACCTTGTTGAACACCTCGTCCGGCATGTCCGGCAGGATGTCAGCCAGGTCGTCCGTCTCCAGGCCGGTGGTGGCAGCCACCAGTTCATGGGGCTCCATCTTTCGAATCAGCTCGGCACGCAGATTGTCGTTGACGTGAACGAGAACATCGCCTTCCAGCTTGGTGCGCACCAGATCCCATGCCAACTCGCGTTCGTCGGCAGGCAGTGACTCCAATAGATGGGCCACTTCGGCGGAGTTCATATTACTGAGCAGCTGCAGGGCCTTGCCGTAGGCGCGGCTGCGCAATGCCTCGCTGAATTCCTCTTCCACACTGATGATGTTTTCCGCAGTGTTGTCTGACATGCTATTTCCCGGGGGGCGGTCTTGCGGCGTTTTGTGCCGGTGAATCAAAAAGTGTGCAGAGTTTACCAGAGGAAGCGGTATCGGCGTTATCGAAAATTGTTGTCAGGCAGTATAAGAGCAGCTCTGTGGTTGAGTGTCTCTGGGGTTGTGTGTAAGATACGCGAAAAAATTATTCTTAAATGCAGCCTCCCCCTCGTTGTTTGAAGACCGAATGCATAGAACGATAGAGACGATTTCTAGCCGCTATGGTGCCCACGCGATGAGGCTGCTGCGTAAGCTGGTGCGCACCCAGAAGCGCCGGGTAAAGATGAGCGTGGATGTGGGCATACTGGTATTTTCATTGTGGTTTGCCTTTTGTCTGCGCCTCGGTTCCTTTTGGCCCGAGGAGATCAATGAATTCTGGTGGCTGTTTTTCTTGGCGCCGTTATTGGCCATTCCGGTGTTCTTTCAGTTTGGTATGTATCGGACGGTGGTGCGCTATGTGAGCAGCGCCACTGTGTTTACCATCGGCAAGGCGGTAAGTCTGCACGTGTTGCTGTTGGTGTTTCTGACGGTACTGATTCGCAATGAAGGGATTCCTCGCTCAGTATTCATTCTCTACTGGTTGATCGGTTTTACCCTATTGGTGAGCTCCCGGTTATTGGCCCGGGATCTCTATTGGTGGTTTCAGCGCCGGCAGCATCCCCCAGCCTATGCCATCATCTTCGGTGCCGGTAAGGCGGGCGCTGAGCTGGCCTCGACGCTGCAGGCGGGACGGGATATCTTTCCGGTCGCTTTTGTCGATGACAAAAGCAAGCTTCACAACCGTGAAGTCGCCGGGTTGAAGGTCTTTCCCCGCAGTAAACTGGAAAGTCTGATCAAGCAATATGGGGTCGGACAGATATTGCTGGCAATTCCTTCGGCATCTCCGGCGCGACGTAAGGAAGTGCTTGCCTACTTCGAGCATTTTCCGGTCCGTGTCCAGACGGTCCCTTCGCTGTCTGATCTGGTGTGGGGACGTGCTTCGGTTGACAATCTGCGGGATATCGACATCGAGGATCTGCTGGGACGGGCTCAAGTGCAGCCGGATAAACGACTCATGGGGGAGTGTATTACCGGAAAGTCGGTGGTGGTTACTGGGGCAGGAGGCTCCATCGGCTCAGAGCTGGCGCGGCAGATCCTTGTTTTGAAGCCAACACGCCTGGTGTTGTATGAAGCCTCCGAGTATGCCCTGTATCAGATCGAGAGAGAGCTAAGAGCGTATCTTCGCTCCCACCGTGAAGAGCTGGCTGATACAGAGGTTGTTCCCATCCTGGGTACCGTGACCGATGAACGGACCGTTACAGAGGTGTTCCGCGCTTTCAGGGTCCAAACGGTATATCATGCAGCGGCGTATAAACATGTTCCCCTGGTGGAACAGAATCTGATCAGCGGGATTCACAATAATATCTTCGGGACGCTTTATGCAGCCAAGGCTGCCATTGATGCCGGGGTGGCAACTTTTATCTTGATCTCGACAGACAAGGCGGTCAGACCCACCAGCGTGATGGGGGCCACCAAACGGATGGCCGAGATGTTATTGCAAGGGCTTGCCAGTAACAACCATGTCACTTGCTTCAATATCGTCCGGTTCGGAAATGTGCTTGGTTCTTCAGGTTCGGTGGTCCCCCTTTTTCGGGAACAGATTGAACAGGGTGGGCCGGTTACCGTAACCCATCCAGAAGTGTATCGTTACTTCATGACCATCCCGGAGGCGGCGCAGCTGGTGATTCAGGCAGGGGCCATGGGAACGGGTGGAGAGGTATTTGTCCTCGATATGGGAGAGTTGGTGCGTATCGATAGTTTGGCGCGCAAGATGATAGCTGTCAGCGGATATTCTGTGCGGGATGAGAACAATCCCAATGGCGATATTGCCATTGAATATACAGGGCTGCGTCCGGGAGAGAAACTGACCGAGGAGCTTCTCATTGGAAGCAATGTTACCAAGACTGAGCATCCTCGCATTCTGCGGGCCGAGGAGGGTTTTCTTTCTTGGCCGGAACTGCTCAAATTCCTCGAACGCTTTGAGCAGGCTTGTGCGGAACGGAATACCGAGGTGCTGCGTAGCCTTCTCGAAGAGGCAGTGGAGGAGTACCGACCGCAGTGCGGGATTCAGGACCGAATGTGGCTCGAGACTCATCCAGAAAACCGATCTGTTCATTAAAAGGCCGAGAGGCACGTCGGGGGGATTCTCAGGGAAGAAGCGTGATGACGTTTTTGCTGTGAAGTACGGCGGCGCAGCGGTATATGCGATGTTGCCGGGGAATGCAAAGATGACCAGCGTAAGGTATGCGCCAGAGTAGGGCGTCATTCTGGTGCCGGCCATGATTGTTTATGTTTAAGAATATACTGGTAATATGTATTGGAAATATCTGTCGCAGTCCAATGGCTGAGGCATTGCTTCGGGAGCGGTTGCCGGCAGATGAAAGAGAGTTTGAGGTACAGTCGGCGGGGCTTGGGGCGCTGGTGGGGCATCCCGCCGATGAGATCGCTCAGAAATTGATGCATCGGGAAGGGATCGATATCTCCGGCCATCGCGCCAGGCAGGTGGACAGCAAGTTGGTTCACTGGGCCGATCTGATCCTGGTCATGGAAACATCACAGAAAAAAGCGCTGGAGGCCGATGAGCCCAGCGCGAGGGGGAGAGTCTATCGTTTGGGGGAATGGGGGGATTTTGATGTTCCAGATCCCTATCGTCAGCCTGAAAAGGCATTTGAGCAGGCCCTCACGTTGATCTCCCAAGGTGTATCAGAGTGGATACCAAAGCTTAGGGGGTAGCGTGTCGATGATGGCAAGGCTGAGTTTATTATTGGGGATGGCTTTGTTGGTTACGGGCTGCGCCATGTCACCGGGGATGAATATGTCCACCGGTTCCGTGGCGCCGGGAGTGGAGATCATCCCTATTACCGCAAAGCTGATTGCTGAACAGGAGAGGGCTCGGGTCAGGGACGTTCCGGCTGGTTTCAAGGTGCTCAACGGTGAGAATGAAGAAGAGCGATATGAATATTATATCGGGCCGCGGGATATCCTTTCGATTACTGTCTGGGACCACCCTGAGCTGACCATTCCTGCCGGCCAGTTCCGCGCAGCGGAGACGGAAGGACACCGGGTTGCCGCGGACGGCACCATTTATTATCCCTATGCCGGCAGGGTACATGTCGCGGGCAAGACGCAGGCAGAAGTGCGGGAGATTCTGACCGAGAAACTGTCAAGACAGATTGCCAACCCACAGTTAGATGTAAAGGTGGTGGGTTTTCGTAGCCAAAAGGCCTATGTGGTGGGGGAGGTGGAAAATCCTGGATTTCAGCCCATAACCGATGTGCCATTGACGGTGATGGATGCTATTGCCCGGGCTGGCGGTGTTACTCCAGAAGGGGATCGGAGTCATGTCATCCTGAGCCGTGACGGGGTCAACTACACTATCAATCTGCTGGATATCGTACAGCGGGGGGAGATCTCCAGAAACATCCTTCTAAAGGATGGGGATATCCTGAATGTTTCAAACCGGAATCGGCGCAAGGTGTTTGTCTTGGGAGAGGTGGTCAATCCTTCTTCCATCTATATTCCACGAGGACGAATGACGCTCTCCGAGGCGATCAGTGATGTGGGGGGTGTCAACCCGAGGACTTCCAATCCGGCGCGTATCTATGTCATCCGGGGTACTGCGGAACGCCCGGAGGTGTATCAGCTCAATGCCAAGAATCCTGCGGCCCTGGTACTGGGGGACCATTTCCAGCTCCGACCAAGAGATGTGGTCTATGTGGCGACCGCAGGCGTTACACGCTGGAACCGTCTGATCCAGAATCTGTTGCCTACCGCGACTCTGTTGCGGGATCTCGCGGATATCGACTCCACGATTGGGGACAGGAACTATTAGTCGATAGGCGAGCCATGAATCCCGCTGGTGAGTGTGTTGCTTGCGGGATACTGTTTTCGGTCGCCCCGAGGGGTTGGGCAGAGTGGCCTGATAATGAGCATGAACAGATATGTCTTCTGACTTGATTGAAAAGCATGTGGAACCTCCGCGTGAGGAGCTGGATTTCAACAGTGTTGTTTCGGCACTCCTCGAATCCTGGTTCCTGGTAGTGGTCATCGTGGGTCTGGTTACTGTTGCAGGTGTCGCCTATGTGATGACTGCAAAACCGGTCTATCAAGCCGATGCGGTACTGCAAGTGGAGCGGACTGCGAAAGGAATCAGCGCCTTGACCGATATCTCCCGGTTCTTCGAAGAGCAGTCGGATATCGTTTCGGAGTTCGAAATCATCGGTTCGAGGATGGTGCTGGGACAGGTGGTCGACAACCTCAAGCTCTATATCAATGCCACCCCCGAAGGGATGTTCAGCGGTGGGCGCTCAGTTCGAATCGAGACGTTTGAAGTGCCGGACAAGTATCTGGGAAAACCCTTCCGGCTAGTGACACTGAAGGGAGAGCGCTATCGGTTGCAGAATGAGGACGGCAAGACGATTCTCAAGGGACGGGTGGGTGAACCGGCCAGTGCTTCCTTGCGCAGAGGGGGGGAGATCAAACTCTTCGTTTCGGATTTACAGGCAAATCCCGGTGATGAATTCATCGTTAGCCATAGTCCCCGTCTGGACGTTATCGATATGTTGAAGAGCCAGCTTCGGCTGGAGGAGCGGGGTACCGATTCGGGCATTATCCGTATCAGTCTCGAGGGGACGGATCCAGTGAAGATTGCTGACATCGTCAATGAGGTGACCAGCATCTACGTCCGTCAGAATGTGGAACGCAAGTCGGCCGAAACCGGAAAGACTCTAGCCTTCCTGGAGAAGCAGCTTCCCAAATTGCGTGAGCAGATGGAGGCTGCTGAGGCGGCGCTGAATAACTATCGTTTCAAACGTGGTTCCATTGACCTGCCGCTGGAGACCCAATCACTGCTTCAGCGAGCGGTAGCCATTGAATCTGAACTGTCTGAATTGAAACGAACGCGCGAGGCGCTGATTAAGAAATTCACCGAGGAGCATCCGCGCATTCAGGCGCTGGATGCGCAGATCGAAAGCCTGGCCTCTGAACTGGCTGAGGTGGAAGAGACCACCAAAAAGCTGCCCACCACCCAGCAGGAGATCCTGCGCCTGACACGCAATGCCGAGGTGGCTTCCCAGCTCTATACCACACTGTTGAACAATGCACAGGAGCTGAAGGTGGTCAAGGCGGGTACGGTCGGGAATGTCCGGGTCATCGATCCCGCCGTCCCACCGCTCAAGCCGGTGCGTCCAAAAAAGGCGTTTGTCGTGGCGATGAGTTTTGTTCTGGGGTTGTTGCTTGCTATAGCGGCAGCCGTCGTTCGTAAACGGATGCAGGCTGGCGTAGAGGATCCCGAGCTGGTGGAGAAGCAGCTGGGATTGCCGGTCTATGCCACGGTGCCGTTGAGTGACAAACAGAGAGAGCTGAATCGCCGTCAGAAGAAGGGAGAAAAGGTTAATCTGGTGCTGGCTACGGTGGAACCGGATGACCTGGCGGTGGAGAGCATGCGTAGCCTGCGGACTTCGCTCCATTTTGCTCAGCTGGACGCCAAGAACAACATCATCATGATTACCGGTCCGGCACCGGGGGCGGGAAAGACCTTCGTTGCTGCGAATCTAGCGACCATCCTGGCAAGCAGTGGCAAAAGGGTCCTTCTGGTGGATGCTGACATGCGCAAGGGCCGCCTGCATGCCTTATTTGGTCTTTCTCGCGAAGGGGGGCTTTCTGAGCTTATCGCCGGAAACAAGGAGGTGGAAGAGGTGATTCGTGCTACTGGCGTGACTGACCTCGATTTTGTCTCTACTGGCAAACGGCCACCAAATCCCGCCGAACTGCTGCTGCATGAGAGGTTTGCGACCTTCCTTGAGGAGGCTTCAGACTCCTATGATCATGTCGTTATTGATACCCCGCCAGTACTGGCGGTTACCGATGCTGCGATCATTGGGAGGCTGGCCGGTGCCACATTGATGGTGCTCAAGGATGGGCAGCACCCTTTGCGCGAGATCGAACAAAGCATCAAGCGTCTCAAGATGGCCGGGGTAAACCTGCGCGGCGCGGTTTTCAACGCCATCAGCAGGGTGAGCGCCCGGCATGGCTACGGCCGGTATTATGGATATTCCTATCGCTATTCGGATGGCAAGGCTGGTGGGTAGCGGATGCAGGCGATAGCGGCGCTACGGGAGCGCTTGAGAGGGGAGGGACTGGCTGCGCTCCTGATCAAAGGGGCAACCGGTTCCTTTGCCGTGAAGATTGCGGGTGCCGGGCTGCTGTTTGCCAGCCAGATGTTGCTGACCCGGCTGTTGGGTGCCACACAGTATGGTATCTATATCTATGCGCTGACCTGGATCATTCTGCTTGCCCAAGTGGCAGAGCTGGGGCTGGGTTCCTCTATCTTGCGCTTCGTGGCAGCGTATCGTGTCAAGGCAGAGTGGGGCCTGTTGCATGGGCTTCTGCGTTTCAGCAGCCGCTTGGTATTCAGTCTCAGCCTGCTGATTGTCATGGTGGGTGCAATCATCGTCTGGTGGTTGCAGGAACAGCTGGGTCCAGAGCAGACGCTCACCTTCTGGTTGGCACTGGTGCTGCTGCCAGTCTTGACCTTGACCGGTCTGCGGCAGACAGCGCTAGTTTCACTCAAGCATGTCATCCGCGCCGGGATTCCGGAAAGCATATTCAAGCAGTTGTTGATCATGGCGCTGCTGGTCATGCTCTATCTGGTTCTTCAGCATCCCCTCACTGCCACCCAGGCGATGAGCGTCAATCTGCTCTCCTGGCTGGTGACCTTCTTCATAGGTACCGTCTGGTTGCTGAGACTGCTGCCCCCGGAAGTGGCCAAGGCGAAGCCGCGCTACGAGCGGCGTGAATGGATGAAGGTTTCGCTTCCAATGTTGTTTGCCACCGGCATGCGCATGATACTGTTCCAGGCCGATATCATCATGGTGGGACTGCTGCTCGGTGCGAGAGAAGCCGGAATCTATGCGGTGGCGACCCGTATCGTGGAGATTGTTGCGTTCGGTGAACAGGCACTCAATTCCATCGTTGCCCCTATGATCTCGGAGCTGTTCAACAGTGAGCAGCATGCCAAACTGCGTCGAATGATGACCCTCGCCGCCTGGGGCAGGTTTGGTTTTACGCTGATTGTGAGCGTGATCATGGCATTGTCTGGTGATTTCCTGCTAGGACTGTTTGGTACTGAATTTGTGGAGGGGATGGCCCCCTTCCTGATCCTGCTGGCGGGGAATGTCCTCATATCGGTAGCTGGCTCTGGCGGATTCCTGATGCCGATGACCGGGCACCAGAACCAACACGCAATCCAAGTAGCGATTGCAGCCCTGGTCAATGTGGTCCTGAATGCTGTTCTGGTACCGCTTTATGGAATCAATGGGGCGGCGATCGCGACTGTGGTCAGTATGGTGACCTGGAATGTCATCATGTTGAGTTATGTTTGGCGTCATCTGCGCATCAATCCCACTATCTTTTCACGCCTGGCTTCATGAAGATCGCTATGGGAATCTCGTCATTGGGAGGAGGGGGCGCCGAAAGGGTGCTCTCTATCATGGCGAACCATTGGGCAAGAAGAGGTAAGCAGGTGGTGGTGATTACGCTCGCCCCCGAAGAGCGGGATGTGTACCGGCTGGATCCCAACGTGATGCGTACGGCGTTTGATTTGGAGAGGCCCTCAAGCGGGATTTGGGATGCGCTGTGGAGCAATCTGCGGCGTATCTCGGCACTCCGCAAAACGTTGCGCAGAGAACAACCGGATGTGGTTATCGGCTTTTCCGAGCATATGAGCATTATGCTGCTGCTAGCGAGCTGGCGGCTTTCCATTCCAGTGATAGTCTTTGAGCATACCGATCCCCGCCAAGCCCCGCTGGATCGCGCATGGGAGATGTTGCGGCTGCGTTGTTACCGTAGTGCCAAAGGGATCGTGCTGTTGACTGAAGAGTTGAGGCGGGTTGCCGCACGGAATTGGCCGGAGCGGTTGCTGCATACCATACCCAACCCTGCCGTAGTGGAGGAGGGTGAAGAAAGTCCACTCCCGTTCAAGCTTCCGCAGCGTTTCGTAGTTGCTATGGGGCGGCTGGTGACGATCAAGGGGTTTGATATGTTGCTGGAGGCCTTTGCACGTGTCGGTAGTGATGATTGGTCACTGGTTATTCTCGGCGAAGGTGAGGAAAGGGAACGGCTGGAGGCTCAGGTGCGTAATCTGGGGTTGGAAGGACGTGTGCTGTTGCCCGGTCGTTTGGAAAGACCTTCACAAGTGCTGCGAAAGGCGGAACTGTTCGTGTTATCCTCGCGGTTCGAGGGTTTTCCCATGGCTCTGGTAGAGGCGATGGCCTGCGGGCTGCCTGCCGTCAGCTTTGATTGTCCTACCGGGCCGAGTGATATCATCCGTGACGGGGTGGATGGCGTTCTTGTTCCCCGTGAAGATGTGGATGCGCTGGCAGAAGCAATCAAGCGTCTGATGAAGGAGAAGGAGGTGCGTCGGCGATTGGCATCCCGGGCCCCTGAGGTAAAAGCCCGCTTTGATGTAGAGAAAGTGATGGGGCAGTGGGATCGGTTGCTGGAATCGGTTCGATGAATACCCGAAACAGGAGGCCGGTTTGCAGGGAGAGTCCGTTCATTTTTGTTGAGCTATCGATCCGCATGAAGGTTTGACGACGACATGGGGCGACATGCCATTTGGATCTGGCTGGCGGCGATAAACACCTTTCTCTATTGTAGTAATGTTTATTTGCACTACTATGAGACGGGTCAGACCTCGTTCAAGCCGCTCTTTTGGTACATCTTTACCATCGGTGCCATGGCAGCAATGGTGTTGCTGGGGCGTGCGTCATTATTGAAAGATCTCCCGCGACCCCTCCTGATCTGGCTGTGGGCTTTCCTGACTTATACCACGTTCAATTTTATCTACTCGTCCCACAGTGAGATGGCCACGCAGGCGGTTATCTATAATTTCGAGAGTGCTTTTCTGTTTGCCGCCTTTTTCCTGCTGCTCATCCAGCCAGGGGCCATGCGGATGGCCCAGTGGGCATTGGTTGGAGTCGCGCTTCTGGGCGTAGTGCTCAACATCATCGATTTTTTCACCCCTGCATGGTCCATAGTACCCGGTAGGGCTGCGGGCCTTTATGGTAATCCGACCATCTCCGCCAAGGTCTTGGCGCTGGCCATGGTAGGGGCCGTTCCTGTCCTGCCGGCCAGGCTTCGCCTGCTGTTCTGTGCAGTGGTGGGCGTGGGAATAATTCTCACTTTTAGCCGGGCAGGCTGGATATTATGGGCTCTCGGAGTTACTGGTCTGAGTGTCACCGGCCATATCAAATTCAGGTACAAGAAGATCACCGCTGCCATGGTGGCTTCTCTTGCCGGTTTTCTTCTTTATGCACTGTTGACCGGCACGCTGTTGAGCCACATGACCTCTGTGGGTCTGGACAAGTTTCTGACCCCGGATACCCTGGAGAGGATGGGGGGAAGAGGGCACTCTTTCGGCGACGACTCCGCAAATTCAAGGGCGGCCATAGCAATGTATGCCTGGAGAGCGTTCCAGGATGCTCCCTGGATCGGCCATGGCAGCGGATACACCATGGAGTGGGGTCATATCGAACCTCATAATATGTACTTGGCCATGGCTGCGAATGGCGGCTTGCTGGGGCTGATGCTGTTTTTTGGTCTGTTGATCATGGTATGGCGCCATTCCAATCCACTGGGCAAAGTGTTGTGCATTCTTTACGCCTTCTCTTCGTTGACTTCCCATAACAATCTTGACCAGCCCGCCATGATCTATATGCTGGCCTTGGCGCTGGCTCTGGGAAAGCTTGCAGGGAAAGATACCGAAAATCTTGCCTCTGCCCAGGGTATCGCCCCGATTTCTCCAGAGCGTATGGGGGTTGGTTCATTATCGGAAGTGGCACCGGAAGGGCGAAGAATCTGACTTTGAGGACAGGACTATGGCGCGCTGGTTATTGACCATCAATGGAAAACAGCAAGAGGTGGAAGCAGAACCTGACATGCCGTTGCTATGGGTGCTTCGGGATCTGCTGGGTTTGACTGGTACCAAATTCGGTTGCGGAGTCGGTGCCTGTGGTGCTTGCAACGTCCATTTGGATGGGGAGCTGGTTCCTTCCTGTAGCGTGCCTGTATCGGCCGTCGAAGGGCGAAAGGTGGTTACCATAGAGGGGTTGTCGGAAAACGCCGATCACCCAGTGCAAAAGGCTTGGCTTGAGGAACAGGTCTCTCAGTGCGGCTATTGCCAGCCGGGCCAGATCATGGCCACCGTAGCGCTGCTGGAAAAACACTCGAGTCCTACCGATGCGCAGATCGATGAAATACTGGCCCGTACGCTTTGTCGTTGCGGAACCTACCCGAGGATCCGCAAGGCCATCCACCGGTTATCCAAGGGAGGAAAAAGATGAGGATTGCCTACAATCCCGGCCGACGAGAATTCCTTGCGTCTACTGCGGCTGCGGGGGCGGGTCTGTTGCTGGCTTTTTCGTTGGGCTCTTGCGTGCGGGCCGGTTCCCCTGGTGGCAATGGCGGTTTCCAGCCCAATGGCTGGTTAAGGATTACTCCCGACAATCGAATCACCGTCCTGGTGGATGAAGCGGAGATGGGACAAGGTGTCCATACTGCTCTACCGATGCTCGTGGCCGAAGAGTTGGAGGTGGAGCTGAGTGCCGTCCGGGTGGAGCAGGCGCCGGTGGAAAACGCCGTTTATGGCTGGCAGTACACGGGGGGAAGCACCAGCGTTCGCGAGGGCTGGGAACGATTCCGCCGCGCAGGCGCTGTGGCCCGGGAGATGCTGCTTGCGGCCGCTGCGCAACGCTGGGGTGTGCCGGTGAGAGAGTGCCGGGCCGTGAATGGTGAGGTGGTGCATGAGCCGAGTGGGCGCCGGGCGGTTTACGGAGAGCTGGCAACCACTGCGGCAGGGGTGCCGGTCCCCGAACGGATTACACTCAAGGAGTCCGGTGCATTTCGCATCATTGGTAAATCACTTCCCCGAGTGGATGGAGAAAAGGCGTTGAGCGGCCGGGCCATCTATGGGATCGACGTGCAGTTGCCAAATCTGTTGACTGCTACCATCGTGCACCCTCCCGTTTTTGGCGCAAGGGCGCAAAAGGTCGATGCCGAAAGGGCATTGTCCTCCCCGGGGGTACGCAAGGTAGTGCAGATCGACAACGGAGTGGCAGTCGTCGCCGATCATTTCTGGGCGGCAAAAAAAGGGGCAGAGTTGCTGGACATTCAGTGGGATCTCGGTACGTATGCCGATCTCAGTTCGGAGGGAATATGGCAATTATTTGCTGGAGAGGCGGATAGCCATGCCAGCAAGGCAGACGAACGTCTCTCCGCTGTTTGGAAAGAGGGAGTGCGACGCCATGAAGCGGAGTATCGGCTACCCTTTCAGGCCCATGCTGCCATGGAACCCATGTGTTGTACCGTCCATATTCATGATGGGATCTGCGAGGTGTGGGTGCCGAGCCAGAGTCCCAGTGATGCGCAGATCATCGCCGGACGGTTTTCCATGTCGCGCATGGAATACCTGGCGCAGCGCCTGAAGGGAAAGCTGCTGGGACGCTCCTTTGAATCGGTCCGTGTTCACAATACGCTGCTGGGGGGAGGCTTTGGTCGTCGTCTTGAGAGTGATTATGTAGCCGAAGCAGTGCAGATTGCCAAGGCAGTGGATGCTCCGATCAAGCTCATCTGGACGCGGGAGGAGGATATCCGTCACGATTTTTTCCGCCCCGCTAGCCTTCATCGCATGACCGCCGGGGTGGATGATAAAGGGATGCCGGTCGCCTGGCACCAACTGGCGATAGGGGCCTCCGCTTACGGTTCTCCCTACTATCGCATTCCGGTAAGCGGTGCCGACACCGTGGAGGTGGAAACTGGTGTACCTACGGGACCTTGGCGCTCGGTCAGTCACTCTTGGAATGCGTTCGTGATTGAGGGGTTCATCGATGAACTGGCGGTAGCGGCTGGCAAGGATCCACTGGCCTACCGGCTGGAGCTGTTGGAAGACAATCCTCGTTTGAAAGCGGTGGTGGAGCGTGCCGCCGATGAGGCGGGCTGGGGGCGGAAGCTTCCTGATGGTCATTCTATGGGAATCGCGGCACATCCTGGTTTTGGCAGTTATGTAGCCCAAGTGGTGGAGCTCTCCGCGAGTCGGGAGCAAGGTATCCATATCCACCGTGTCGTTTGTGTCATCGATTGTGGGCGGGTAATCAATCCGGACATGGTAGTGGCTCAGATGGAAGGAGGTATCATTTTCGGCCTGACTGCGACCCTGACCAGTGCCATTACCATCCGGAAAGGGGGTGTGGAGCAGAGCAATTACTGGGATTTTCCCATACTTAAGATTGGTGAAACCCCACCGATAGAGGTTCATATCGTACCAAGTGAAGAGGAGCCGGGAGGGGTTGGTGAACCAGGCGTTCCGCCTATCGCGCCTGCAGTGGTCAATGCCCTTCATGCCGCCACCGGAAAGCGCATCCGCCAACTGCCGGTGAAACTTGAAGAGCTCTTTGCATGATTACCTCCCATTCCTTGGCAAGGGAATCCATGAGCAAGAAAAAGATCAAGGTCCTGTTTGTCTGTATGGGGAACATTTGCCGTTCTCCTACCGCCCATGGGGTGTTTCGTAAATTGGTCCAGTTGGCGGATATCGAGCATCTGATCGAGGTGGATTCGGCAGGTACTCACTCCTATCACACTGGCAAGGCGCCAGATCCCCGCGCTCAACAAGTGGCGCGTGCGAGAGGGTACGAACTTTCTGATCTGCAGGCACGTCGTGTTACCTCGGATGATTGCCAACGGTTCGACTATGTGGTGGCCATGGATGAAGAGAACCTGATGAAGCTGCAAGAGCTTTGTCCCGAAGGGCATGAGCATAAGCTCTGTTTGTTGCTCGATTTTCTGCCTGATTCGCCGTTGCGAGAGGTGCCGGATCCCTACTATGGGGGGATGAAGGGCTTTGAGCGGGTGCTTGAACTGGTCGAAGATGCCTCAAAGGGATTGCTGATGCATATCGTGGATAAACATTTTTAGGAAGTTTCCGGGGAGAACCGGGAAAAAGCAAACGTGGAAGTATTTATTCCGGCTCGCCAAATCTTTCCAGGATAAGCTGTTCCAACCGATTTAGCGCCTCCGTTTCGTCCCGTCCCTCAGCACTGATGATCACTGATGTCCCTCGGGATGCGGCCAACATCATGATGCCCATGATGCTCTTTCCATTGACACAGCGATGGTTGGCGGTCAGTTGGATTTCAGCGTCGAACTGTTTAGCCAGATTGACGAACTTGACTGCTGCTCTGGCGTGGAGCCCCAACTTGTTGATGATGGTGATCTCTTTTCTGATCAAGACTCTTCCTGTGTTATCTGGAGCTGCTCCAGATGATACCGTCGTGGCCGCCACTGGTGGCTTTTTGTGCTAGCTCGGCCAGTCCCAGATGGGAGTAGTTGAGTACTCGGATAAGCATGGGCAGATTGATGCCCGTAACCACCATGATATGCGGCCGGTCCAGCAAGGATGCGGCAATATTACTGGGAGTAGATCCGAACATATCGGTCAGGATCAGCACCCCTTCCCCCTGATCCAGCTCTTCAAGCAGCTTGCGTGCCTCTGCGGTAGTTTGTTCCGGATTGGAACTGGCGGTAACGGCCACCGTCCTTGTCTGAAGAGGTTGCTCGCCGATCATGCCAAGTGCGGCATCCAGCAGTGCTTGGCCGATTTGGTTGTGGGTGATGATGAGCAGCCCGATGCTCATGAAAGCTCCCGGTGGCGCACTTGGACGTTGACGCGGATCCGACGGAAGTGGGCTGCGAGCCGTTCCGCAAGATATACAGAACGGTGCTGACCTCCCGTACAGCCGATGGCTACGGTCATATAGCTGCGATTGTCAGCTTCGAAATGGGGTATCCAGGTATTCATGAATTCACAGAGCTGGTCACTCATCTGATTGACCAGCGGTTCTGCCTCGAGAAATTCAATTACCGGTTTGTCTCGCCCACTGTATGGACGAAGCGCAGGTTGCCAGTGAGGATTTGGCAGGCAGCGAACGTCGAATACGAAGTCAGCGTCGGTGGGTACCCCATTCTTGAAGCCAAACGACTCGAACAGGATCGACATGGTACCGGGATGAGCGTCCTCCAGGCGGGTCACAATCAGATCCCGCAGTTGATGGACATTGGTGCGGCTGGTTTCAATACGCAGATCGGCGTTGGCAGCAATGGGTTCCAGCAAGGCCCCTTCCCGCTTAATGGCATCAGCAAGCGGTATACTTTTGGATGTCAACGGATGGCGTCGCCGGGTTTCGCTGAACCGTTTCAGCAAGGTGTCTTCATCGGCGGTGAGAAAAAATATCTCACACTCTACTCCTTTCTCCCGCAGGCTCGAGATGATCCCCGGGAAAGAGTCCAGATCACCGGTCAGGTTGCGGGCGTCGATGCCGATGGCCGCTTTGTTGACGCGGGACTGATGATTGAGCAGAACCCGTTCGGCAAACGCCGGGAGCAGGGAGACCGGCAGATTGTCAAGGCAATAATAGCCAAGATCCTCCAGCACATTGAGGGCAACGCTCTTCCCTGAGCCAGACATGCCACTGACGATCAGTAGTTTCATCTCTTCATCTCATCAACGAGCGTTGTTTGCTCAAGAACGCCTCTGCGGCGTCATATCCGGCCAAAAGCAGCTTATGATTGCGTACCGCATTCTCGACCATGATCGCCATGCTGCATCCCGTCAGAAAGGGAAGATGCAGAACCGGAATCGTTATGCCGAGAACGGTTCGTTGTTCCAGAGCCGCCTTTAGCGGCTTTCTCTTGTTTCGCTCGAACTCATCGGGATCGAGTAACGAGATAACAAGCTGAAGCCGGCTGTTTTTCTTGACCGCGCCCGGGCCGAACATGGCGGGAATATTTAACACCCCCAGGCCGAATACCTCAACAAAATCCTGCAACAAAGGTGGGCAGTTTCCCATGAGTGTTGTAGAAGAGCAACATCTGAATTCCGGTGCGTCATCGGCAATCAGTCTGTGTCCTCGATTGATAAGCTCCAATGCCAGGGCGCTTTTACCGATACCTGCGCGGCCTTCAAGAAGTACTCCCAGTCCCAGTACTTCGATGAACACCCCATGGAGTATTGTGGAGTTGGCGGTGGTTGTTACGTCGGTGTGACCGTTCACGGCGGAATCTGAGGAGTCACGGTAGCGTAGGGATTGTCACATCTAATCTGGCGAAGGCTCAATCCGTCGGGTGTTGTTTCCCCTGATGGCGAGGATGGTACTCTGTTAGCAGCCGGTAAAGCGCTTCCCGTGATGGGGCTTCCCGGAGCTGTTTACAGAATGCTTCGTCACGGAGTATCTCTGCCAGGGATGCAAGGATCTGGAGATGCTCTTCAGTGGATTCCTCCGGGACCAGCAGGCCGCAGAGAAGATCCACTGGTTGCTGGTCGACACTGTCGAAATCAATGCCTTCACGAAGCTGCACGAATGCACACAATGTCCGGTCGATGTCCTTTGCCCGTCCGTGGGGGAGAGCAACACCCTTGCCGAGCCCGGTGCTGCTCAACCGTTCCCGGGCGAGCAGGCTGTCAAATATCTGCGTGCTGGAGAGCGTTTTTTGCCCTTCGGCAAGCTTGCTACTCAGCAGTTCTAACGCCTTTTTTTTGCTGGCGACATCGGCGTGCGTCTCTATCCGCTCAAGGCTTAATATATCCGATATTCTCATTTTGTGTTGTTTTTGTGACAAAATTGTTCACCGTTCCCTCCACTGCTTTCTCGCCGCCGCGGGATGGTTTCGGATGTGCTGTTAGCCAGGGTTTGCCAATGCATGACATACGGTGGCTTCTTTTCTCCCTCGGGCGAAGACTTGGGAGATGTGTTCTCTCCCGATAAGGCAGGGTTGAAACCAATGATGTCACGCGTGGTGGTTGGTGATTTTTTCCTTGTGCTTTCTGATTTGACGATGAAGTTTGTCGCTCAGGGCATCGATGGCCGCATACATGTTTTCATCCTCAGCGTTGGCAAAAAGGTCGGCCCCGTTGACATGCATGGTAGCTTCCGCCTTTTGACGGTTTTTTTCCACGCTGAGTATGACATGGACGTTTCCAACCTTGTCAAAATAGCGCTCCAATTTTCCCAGTTTCTCTTCGACGTAACTGCGCAGTGCTTCGGTGAGGTCGACATGGTGTCCGGTTACGTTTAGTTGCATGGTGATTGCTCCGAAAGGGTTGAGGTTACAAAAAACAATCCGGTCGTAATATTTTTGGCTGCTAGGTTGATATTACTGTTCGGATCGATAGCTTCATGCCAGGCGCTTGCGCTCATTGGATGGTGGAATGTTCATTATTTCCCGATACTTGGCTACGGTACGTCGAGCCACCTTGATTCCCCTTTGTGAAAGAATCTCGGCAATTTTGCTGTCACTCAGCGGCTTTTTGGGCTCCTCTTCCAGGATCAGATTCTTGATATGAGCCTGAATGGCTGTGGAAGAGGCCTCACCGCCGCCGCTGGTCTTCACATGGCTGGAGAAGAAGTATTTCAGCTCGAAGATGCCTCGAGGGGTGTGGATATATTTACGGGTGGTAACCCGTGAGATAGTGGACTCGTGCATGTCCACTGCCTCAGCGATATCATGCAGGACCATGGGTTTCATGGCTGTTTCACCATATTCAAGGAAGTCCCGCTGACGCTCAACAATGGTGCTTGCCACTTTGAGCAGGGTTTCGTTGCGACTTTGCAGGCTCTTCAGGAACCAACGGGCCTCTTGTAAGTGGTTCTTGAGACAGAGATTATCGGCAGTGTTGTCGCCTCGACGAATCATCTTTGCATAGTGGGCATTGATGCCCAGGCGAGGTGCATTTTCCGGATTGAGTTCCACTCGCCATTGCCCCTTTACCTTGGTGACGAATACGTCGGGGACGATGTACTCCGGGCTGCTATTGGAGATGTGTCCTCCAGGGCGGGGGTTGAGTGACTGGATCAGGCGGATGACCTGCTGCAGGCATTCTTCGTCGAGTTGACTACGGCGCATCAACTGGGTGTAGTCCCGTTTTGCCAGCAGGTTGAAATGACGCTCGACAATCATCTTTGCCTCGGAGAGCCAAGGGGTGTCGTCAGGTAACTGCTGCAGTTGCAGGGTCAGACTTTCCTGGAGGTCTCTGGCACCTACACCGGGTGGGTCAAAATGCTGAATCCGGCGCAACACAGTGGCGATTTCGTCGAGCTCCAGCTCCGGAAGGTCTCCGATTAGCATCTGATGGAGCTCGTCGAGAGAGGCAGTCAAATAACCATCTTCGTTGATGGCGTCGATAATTGCTTCGGCAATCAGCTGATCTGTTTCGCTAAAGTTGCTCATCTGCATCTGCCAGCGCAGATGTTCTCCCAGATCCTCGGTGGTACTCCCTTGGAAGTCAAACTCCTTTCCCTCGTCGACCGCACCACCAGACGGGGTGAATCCCGGTTCATAGACATCCTCCCAGCGGGTGTCTACCGGGAGTTCGGCCGGAATGTCGCCGGTGGGGCTATCGATATCCAGCGCCTGCATGTCGTTGTCGCCACTTTCAACGCCCGCTTCAGTCTGGGATGTTTGCTGTTCCGGCTCGTGGGACGGTTCCACCGAGGGGGATTCGCTGTTTTCGTCCTGCCGCTCCAGCATCACATTGGATTCCAGTGCTTGCTGGATCTCCGCCTGCAGCTCAACCGATGACAGCTGTAGCAGCCGGATGGCCTGCTGAAGCTGTGGCGTCATGGTCAGGTGTTGTCCGAGACGAAGTTGTAGTGTCTGTTTCATCTAGCCCATCATTTGAAACATATGGTCCTATTTTACCCTACGTGCGGGTTGGAGAATAGGAGCAGACCCAGCGCCCTGACTCTCTTCTGTTCATTTTTCGGCAGTTTGGGGTAAATAATGAGGGCGTATTTGCGTACTGGGGGAGTTGTATTCATTCCCCAAAGATGGAGAAAATCTTTTCTCGAAGGGTCACAAGGTAAAACTTTCTCCTAGATAAACTTCGCGAACCTGGCGGTTTTCGAGAAGCTCGGCGGGAGGCCCCTTGGCGATTACCCTGCCTGCGCTGATGATGTATGCGCGTTCACAAATGCCCAAGGTTTCCCTTACGTTATGGTCGGTGATCAATACGCCAATACCGCGCCCGCTCAGTTGACGGATGATCTCCTGGATATCCAGTACCGAAATGGGATCCACGCCAGCAAACGGTTCGTCAAGAAGAATAAAGCGTGGTTCGGTGGCCAGCGCACGAGCGATCTCTACCCGGCGGCGTTCGCCCCCCGACAAGCTGATGCCCATAGTCTGGCGCAGATGGGCGACATGAAAGTCCTGTAGCAGCTGTTCTAGAATCTGCAGGCGCTGCTCCCGGCTCAGCTGTTTCCGGGTCTCCAGGATGGCCATGATGTTCTCTTCCACTGTCAGCTTGCGGAATACGGAAGCCTCTTGGGGAAGATAGCCGATGCCCAGGCGGGCGCGGATATGCATTGGATAGGCGGTGATGTCCCGATCGTCTAGCATGATCTGCCCCTGATCACAGGGAATCAGCCCAACGATCATGTAAAAACTGGTGGTTTTTCCGGCGCCGTTCGGGCCAAGTAGCCCAACAATCTCGCCGCTGCTTATCTCAAGGGAAAACCCGTCCACCACCTGGCGGTTGCGATACCGCTTTACCAGTTGACGTGCGACGAGTAAGTGGGAGGTTGCCTGGGGAGTCATGGGCCCTCGTCGGGGTAGATAATGGCCTGTACCCGCCGTTTGCCTTCCCCGTTGCCACTGGCTTCCACCCTGTCGGCTCCGATGTGATAGATGATGTGCTCTCCTGTGAACTGGTTTTTGCCACGGCGTAGCTCTGCAGAGCCGGTCAGGCGCAACTCTTCGCTGAGGGTGAAATATTCAATGGTCCGCGCTTCGGCGTGGACCGTCTCCCCTGTGGGCAGTTTCTGCGTGAATCGCGCCGGTTTGCCCTCCGCCACGGCACGCTCCAAGTGGCCTGCCTTGCGATAAAGGGTAATCTTGTCTGCGATGATGTTGAGGTTTCCTCGTTGAAGCCGGACATCTCCCTGGAAGGAGCTGGTGCCAGTGCGTTCGTCGAACATCGCTCGATCCGCTTCGATACCGATGGGTTCCGCGGCATGGTTCACCGTTGCCCAGGTGAGCAGCAAGGTCACGAGAAGGATACCAATCCATATCGGGCGGTGCCGACATCTTGATTTTATACCTCGCTTCTCCGGACAAACGGACAAGAATACATCATGCTGCCTCCGCCAATTTGCTCTTGCAACAAAACGACTAGGACGGTGGAACACGATACTCTCCCTGCACTTGATGCAACAGCTCAAACCGTTCCTGGAGCAGATTCATCCGCAAGCCAACTGCCTTGACGATGGCGTCGGAGGTGGTCAGTAATACCGGGTTGTTGCTCTCTGCCCGTTTTTGTTCGGGGAGTACCAACAGATCAGCGGTTTCCAGCCGGATGGTTTCGTTCCGCATTTCGTTGCGTTGCTTCAGTACAACCTGCCCTTCCATCATGATCCAGCGCCCTTGCTCGGTGACCCTGGCCTTGTCACCCTGGATCTGCCAGGAGGTTTGGTTCTCGTTATCGAAGAAAAGGGAGGGCCGGAGGAACGTTATGGTTTCCTGGCCGGCTATATACTCCATGTATGCCGAATCGATGATGTAACGCGGCAGACCATCTGCCCCAGTGGCAGTAAGGGTGAAATTTCGCAGATAGTAATCGGGGCCGCTTGGAGTCGGCTCAATAGCCGGAGGAGAGGAGCGATTGTACCATTGCAGCCAGATCGTGAAGCCCGCCAGCACCGTGAGGGTGAGAAGCAAGAGTGTGCGCTGGTTCTTGAAGGCGCTGACGAATGACTGAAGAGGGGGCATGGCTTTAGTCAAGGTAGCGACTCAGCTGGGAATCAAGGGTACCCTGTGCGCCCATCACTAATTCGCAGAGATCCCGAGCGGCTCCTCGGCCTCCGGCATTGGGCGTGCACCAATGGGCATGTTTCTTTACCAGCGGATGGGCATCCTGCACAGCAACCGCTAATCCAGCATGTCTCATCACGGGTAGATCCACCACGTCATCTCCCACATAGGCAGCATGTTTGGCAGGGATTTTCAACTTTTGCAACAGATCCTCAAAAGCTGGCAACTTGTCCAGCTGTCCTTGGTAAATGTGACGGATCCCTAGGTTATCCATCCGATGCAAGACCACTTGAGAAGTGCGTCCGGTGATCACCGCGATATCCACGCCGGTGGCTTGCAGCATCTTCATGCCGTGGCCGTCCCGGGAGTGAAAGGCCTTGTACTCCTGGCCATCATCGCCCAAAAAAAGGCTGCCGTCGGTGAGTACTCCATCGACATCGAATACCACCAGTCGGATGGTGGCTGCTTTATCCAGAATATCCTGCATCAGCTTCCCCCTGCTATTGTCCTGTTCAGACCACGCCGGCGCGTAACAAATCGTGCATGTTGAATGCTCCGATTACCCTGCCAGTTTTGTCCACCACGGGCAGGGCGTTGATCTTGCTGGTTTCCATGATCTGTAGCGCTTCTGCCGCGAGTATATCGGGGGAAACGGTTTTTCCCCCCGGGATCATCACATCGCCGATGCGCGTGGCGTGGACGTCCACCTGTTCACGTTCGAACAGGCGACGAAGATCGCCATCGGTGAAAATACCCTCGATTTTACCCTCCCGGTCCAGCACGGTGACGAACCCAAGCCGTTTGTTGCTCATCTCCACCAGCGCCTCGCTGAGCGGAACCTCTGCATGAACCTGGGGAATCTCATCGCCAGTGTGCATGATATCGGCTATCAGCAGCAACAGGCGGCGTCCCAATCGACCGGCGGGATGGGTGCGAGCAAAGTCGTCTGCAGTGAAGCCGCGTGCTTCCAACAGCGAGATCGCCAGAGCATCGCCCATTGCCAAGGTGGCAGTGGTGCTGGAGGTTGGCGCCAGGCCCAGCGGACAGGCCTCCTGGGGCACGCTAATGTCGATATTAACGTCTGCAGCCCGGGCCAAGCGGGATCTGGGATTGCCGGTAAGCGTGATCAGTGGAACATGGAGCCGCTTGAGAAGCGGCAGGATGGTGAGTAGCTCTTCCGTTTCTCCAGAGTTGGAGAGGGCCAGAACTACGTCCTGTGCCGTAAACATCCCGAGATCTCCATGACTGGCCTCCCCGGGGTGAACGAAAAAAGCGGGACTGCCGGTACTGGCCAGGGTAGCAGCTATCTTGCTGCCCACGTGGCCCGACTTTCCCATCCCGGTGACCACGATGCGCCCTTTGCATTCCAGCATGTATTGGCAGGCTTGGACGAATTGATGATCGATGCGGGGGATCAGGTTTTGGATCGCCTGTGCCTCCACCTCCAGCACGGCACACCCCAGTTTCTGGAGCCTTTCGGCGTTCATTCGGCTTTCGCTTCAGGATAACCCAGTTCGGCCAGTTTGTCGGCCAGTTGTTGTCGATCAAGGGCTTCGCCGCGGATGATGACCTGCCCCTCATCGATGCTGACGATGACTTCACTTACTTCCGGTAGGATATTCAGGCCGTTTTCGATGGCCTTGACGCATCCGCCACATTTGACATTCTGGACCTTGAACACCTCGGTCTGCATGGTTTTCTCCTTGATCGACGGGAAAAACGGGGGCATTTCTCATGCCTGGGCCGTGGTGGCAAACCCGAGCATCGTTAGATAGCCGACGTAGGCGGCCAACAGCAATACTCCCTCGATGCGGCTCAATGAGCCCGGCCGGCGGAACCCATACGCCATGGCAAACAGGGCGATGGCCAGCCCGATCATTACCGGAAAGTCGCGACTCAGGACATCCGGATCGACGGCGTGGGGAAAAATAATGCCGGAGATTCCCAACACCCCCAGTATATTGAATATATTAGAGCCGATGACATTGCCGATAGCAATATCATGCTCTCCTTTCAATGCACTTACCACTGAAGCGGCAAGCTCCGGGAGGCTGGTGCCGATAGCAATCACTGTAAGACCGATAATCAGATCACTGACCCCGAAGTGACGGGCGATATCCACGGCACCCCATACCACCATCCTGGAGCTGAGCAGCAAAATCACCAGGCCGATGGTCAGCCACGTCAAGGCCTTTACCGTGCTCATCGCTGGAGGGAGTTCGGCCTCGAATTCCGCCGCCATGGGATCCAGACCATCCTGTTCCCGTTTTCCCATCCGTGCCATCCAGTACATCACCAGGCAGAGTCCTGCGCCCAGCAAAATGCCGTCCATTGCCCCCAGGGTGCCATCCATGATCAATGCCAAGGCGAGAATCATGGCGATGAACATCATGGGATACTCCCGCTGAAGCGTACCGGAGTGGACAGTCAGCGGTTTCACCAGTGCGGTCGCTCCCAGGACCAGCCCCATGTTGGTTATGTTGGAACCCAAGGCATTGCCCACTGCAACCCCGGGGTTTTCATCCCATGCGGAGATGGCTGAGATGAGCATCTCCGGAGCAGAAGTACCGAAACCGACGATGGTGAGGCCGATTACCAATGGAGAAACTCCCATGTTACGGGCAGTGGCAGCGGCGCCGATGACGAAGCGGTCTGCACTCCATACCAGGAGTGCGAATCCGGCAAAGACAGCAAGAGAGGGCGTCAGCATCGGTTATTCATTGCCCCATTCATCAAATTCGTCATCGAAAAGGAACTCTTCATCCATCTCCAGTGGTGGATTGCCGTCGAAGATCTGGTTTCTGCGCTGCTGAAGATAGGCATCCCGCAGGAAGGCATAAGGATCAAAGGTGGATCGCTCGAGGATGCGGCTGGCAGCGAGCAGATCGGCACGAGTATCGATAGCTTCCAGGGAAAAAAGCGCGTAACGGGTGCGTTGATCCTCAATATAGGTGTAAGGCTCAGTAAAGTAGTCACCGCCTAGCCCGAAGGTATCGCGAACGGTGCTGGGCCCCCAGAAGGGAAGTACCAGGTAGGGACCCGAGGATACTCCCCAATAGCCCAGTGTCTGTCCGAAGTCCTCATCATGTTTTTCCAGCTGGAATGCGGTGGCCACGTCCACTAGCCCAAACAGTCCAAGCGAGCTGTTGATGGTAATCCGGCCCAAATCAGATAGAGCGGCGGCGGGCTTGAGTTGCAATAGATTGTTGATCAGGTTAGTGACGTCATCCAGATTGTTGAAAAAGTTGGTGACCCCCCTGTCCACGAAGGCGGGTGTGACAGCCTGATAACCTTTGGCGAGCGGTTTCAAGGCATAGGTATCGACCTTTTCATTGAATGCATACATGACCCGGTTGTAGCGCTCGAGGGGATCGCGGGTTTCATGGTTATCCGGAGAAGTGGCACAGCCAGCCAGAGATAACAGAAGGATCAGTGCCACGAAGGCTGCAAGATGGCGGGACTGGGAAATGTACACTTTTTGCAACAACAACCTGTATCAAGCTAATGAAAGGGAAGCATTCTATCCAAATTTACGGGTTGCCAGCCAGTGGTTATTTGAACGTGCCGGCTAACTGCGTACAATGCCGGATTCTATTTCCAATGTTTGCTGATGGTTCGAGGCATGTTTGACGAAACACCGCTGGTGGAGATTCGGGGGTTGCGGTTCGGGTATTCTGGGCGGACCATTTTCGATGGAGTCGATATAGACATCCAGCGGGGGAAAGTAACGGCCATCATGGGGCCCAGCGGTACAGGGAAAACCACCTTGCTACGGTTGATCGGTGGACAGGAGCGTCCACTCGGGGGAACCATTCGGGTGGATGGTGCAAGTGTGCCAGATCTTCCGCGCCGAAAGTTGTTCGAGCTGCGCAAGCGAATGGGAATGCTGTTTCAAAGCGGGGCGCTCCTTACGGACCTGAATGTGTTTGATAACGTTGCCTTCCCGTTGCGGGAGCACACTGCACTGCCGGAGATCATGATCCGTGATCTGGTGTTGATCAAGCTGCAGGCGGTGGGACTGCGAGGCGCCCGTGAGTTGATGCCATCGGCGCTCTCCGGAGGAATGGCACGTCGTGTCGCGTTGGCACGGGCGATTGCTTTGGATCCCATGTTGATGATGTATGATGAGCCTTTTTCTGGTCAGGATCCCATCTCCATGGGGGTGCTGGTAAAACTGATCCGAGAGCTGAACGATGCGCTGGGAATGACCACCATTATTGTTTCGCACGATGTGAATGAGACTGCGGATATCGCTGACTACCTCTATCTGCTCTCGGAGGGCAAGGTGATAGAGCATGGTACGCCGAAGCGGCTGCGCCAGTCCGGCTCCGAATGGACTCGGCAATTTCTTGAAGGGCTACCTGATGGACCGGTACCGTTCCACTATCCGGCACCTGATTTTGCCCAGGAGCTGCTGGAGTTTCCTGTGTCATGAGCGGTAGTTCGGGGTGCCAATGATCGCCACGCTGCAACAACTCGGAATGTGGGCTCTGGAGCGCCTGGAACGCCTGGGGCGCAGCCACCTCTTTATCCTTCGTGTGGCCGTTGGTTTGCCGGAGCTTCTAGCACGGCCTGGCTTGGTGGTTCAACAGATATTCGCCATTGGCGTGCTCTCTCTGCCCATCATCTTGGTGGCGGGGCTCTTTGTGGGAATGGTGTTGGCGTTGCAGCTTTACAACACCATGGTGAATTTCGGGGCGGAGCAGTCACTTGGGCCAGTGGTGGCGCTCAGCCTGGTTCGCGAGTTGGGGCCTGTGGTAACCGCGCTGTTATTCGCTGGTCGTGCTGGTTCAGCATTGGCTGCGGAGATCGGATTGATGAAGGCCACCGAGCAGCTTTCCAGCATGGAGATGATGGCGGTGGATCCGCTGCGACGGATCATTGCTCCGCGGTTTGCTGGAGGGGTATTTGCCATGCCAATGCTCGCCGCCATGTTCAGTGCCATTGGTATCAGTGGTGGCTTTGTAGTGGCTACCGGCCTGTTAGGTGTGGATAGCAACGCCTACTGGTCCCAGATGCAAGCAAATGTGGATCTGTTCGACGATGTGGTCAATGGGGTAATCAAGAGTATCGTGTTTGGCATCGTTGTCACGTGGATTGCCGTGTTTGAAGGGTTTGATGCTCTTCCCACCTCAGAAGGGGTAGCGCGTGCCACAACCCGGACAGTGGTGAATAGCTCGCTGGCTGTACTGGGTCTGGATTTTATCCTGACCGCATTGATGTTCGGAGATAATGGATGAGGCGTTCTAAGACCTTGGAAATCTGGGTTGGGTTGTTTGTGGCGTTAGGCTTTGCAGCGTTGCTGATGCTAGCCATGCGAGTCAGCAATATTACCAGCTATATTAATAACAAAGGTTATGAGATTAGTGCCGCGTTTGAGAATATTGGTGGTTTGACGGTGCGCGCTCCGGTGCGTATTGCCGGTGTGAGGATCGGGCGGGTCAGCGATATCCATTTTGATGAGGACACGTTCCAGGCCATTGTGACCATGCGAATCGAGGCACAGTACGATCGGTTACCGCTGGATACCTCGGCCAGCATCCTCACCGATGGATTGTTGGGTGAGAACTACGTCGGTCTGGAACCAGGTGGGGAGGAAGAATCTCTCAAGGACGGGGACCGGATCGAGATCACTCAGTCCGCACTGGTGTTGGAAAAGTTGATTGGGCAGTTTTTGTTCAATCGGTCCAAGGGGAGTGACGAGTAGGTGAAGCGGATTATCCTATTTTTCATGTTGGTATTGCTTCTGGTACCTGCAGGAGCCGTGGAAGAAAGGGGCAGTGATCCCTATTCTTTGGTAAAAAGCACGTCGGAACGGATGCTCTCCATTCTCCGGGAGCAACGGGAGCAACTGGAGAAGCATCCAGAGCGGATTTATGAGCTTGTCAACGAGATTGTCATTCCTCATTTTGATTTCACGCGTATTTCTCGCTGGGTATTGGGTAAATACTGGCGTCAGGCGACGCCGGAACAGCGTCGCAGGTTCGAGAATGAATTCCGGACTCTGCTAGTCAAGACCTACGCCACTTCTTTACTGGAGTTCGTCGATGACCAGTTCCGTTATCCCCCTGTGCGCATGAAACCGGGTGCAAAGCGGGTAACGGTGCGCACCGATGTGATTCGACGCGGTGCTCCTCCAGTGCGTATCGAGTATCGGATGTTCCGCGGCAAACAAGGATGGAAGGCTTATGATGTTTTGGTGGAAGGGGTCAGTCTGGTGGCCAACTATAGAAGCTCCTTTGCCGAAGAGATCCGCAAGAAGGGGCTGGATGCATTGATCACCCGACTTGCGGAACACAACGAGAAGGTTTCCGCCCATTGAGCAGTGGTGCCTATATTGACAGGATGGTGGATGGCCGCTGGCAGGTGTGTGGCGAACTGAGCTTCGTCAGCGTACCTGGGTTGCTGGAAAGGAGCAAGGAGGTTTTCGAGTCTATTGAGGAGGATCGGCTATTGCGCGTTGATCTGGCAGGGGTTCCGAGGGCTGACAGTGCCGGGCTTGCCCTGCT
>Ga0256914_1000604_pt1 | contig 35038 bp, 31 predicted proteins | sample HulkmetaG_FD_191571 | JGI IMG/M metagenome (GOLD analysis project Ga0256914, IMG submission 191571) | Hydrothermal chimney microbial communities from Main Endeavour vent field at the Juan de Fuca Ridge, Pacific Ocean - Hulk | ecosystem: Environmental > Aquatic > Marine > Hydrothermal vents ... | reverse complement strand
CCGAGCGGATAGAAAAGATAGAAGAGTATATGAGAAACCTCTCTCACTAATTTAGATGTGAGAGAGGCTCTTTCATCGAGATCTCGATTATCTAGACCTTTTCCCAAACCCCCGATTCCATAGAACGAAAGAGGGCATCCATAACCCTTAGATTATTAACGGCATCACCTGGAGGTGTTGGTGCCTCTCTTCCCTCTCTAAGAGCCCTGGAAAATGCCTCAAACTCCAGACCGTACTGATCGGCAGGGCCACTTAGAACATCACGAACACCTATTTTGGTCTCTACGGTAAGTTTGGCAGGAACATCCGGGTACATATTGAATGGAATATTAACCTTAATCTTTCCACCACTGCCATATATATAAACGAATTGTTCAGCAAACATCTGCATACCAACGGTGAAAATACTCTGTTTCCCGTTAAAATCCATAATTCCAGAAACAAGAACATCCGTTTTAAAGTTCGGATCTATCTTGCCAAGCGCAACCACCCTCGATGGTTCCTCACCAAATATAAAGCGCGCAGTTGATACGGCATAGCAACCAATATCATATATCGCCCCTCCTCCCATTTCTTTCTTATTCCTTATATTATTGGGATCCTTGTTGTTGTAGGAAAAGAAACACTGGGTTGCACTAAGGTCTCCTATCTCCCCTATCTGAGAAAGCTCCTTAGCTCTTATCCACTGGGGATGAAACCTGTACATAAAGGCTTCCATTAGTATAACACCGCGCCTAGCCGTATACTCCACAAGCTCCTCGGCCTCTCTGGCATTGAGCGCCAGAGGTTTTTCACAGAGTATATGCTTCCCCGCATCGGCGGCTTTCCTCACCCACTCTACATGCATACTGTTGGGTAGCGGTATATATACAGCCTCCACCTCCCCGTCCTCAAGGAGAGCCTGGTAGCTGCCATAGAACCTCTCAAATCCATATTTCTTTGCCGTTTCCTCCGCACGCCTTTCATCCCTGGAGGCAATTGCCCAGAGATTTATAAGCTTGGAATCTCTTAAGGGAATTACAACCCTCTTTATAAAATGACCAGAAACACCAAGTATTCCCCACTTAACAGCCTCCATAATCCTCAAAGCCTCCTACAAAATTAAAAATTTTACATCTACAGTTTATTCAATATTTCAACTTTTACAATACTATTACGTTTTCACCATTGAAAATATTCCCCTTCAACATATATTGGTAAATAAGGAGTCACAATACATCTGCAAAGAGGAGGGTAGAGATGGAAAAACATAGGGTAGCCATCACAGGGGTTAACGGTTACGTAGGCTCTGTACTTCGCGATTATCTGTTAAAACAGGATGATGTGGAATTTGTACTCGGGCTTGATATAAAAGCCAAACAGATAAAGAATGAAAAGTTTAAATTTGTACAAACCGATATTCGATCAAATAAAATTGCCGAGATACTAAGCGAGAACGAGATAACGGATCTATTCCACCTGGCATTTATACTCGAAAATATCTCGGATGAGAACCTTATGTACGACATAAATGTAAACGGAACGGAAAATGTATTAAACTGTGCGGTTAGTGCAGGTATTAAAAGTGTAGTTGTAGCTTCAAGCATCTCAGTATTCGGTGCATGGGAAAGTGCCAAAGGGATGCACTCGGAAAACGACAATCCCAGACCCAACGAGGGAGACTTGTACGGTTTACATAAAACCATAGTAGAGGGTATCTGTGAGAAGTACATGGCAACCAATCCCGAAATGCGGGTAATGATAGTACGTTTTTCGGGGGTATTCGGACCCAACCTTCGCTCCCGCATTCTACTCTCCGCACTAAAACAACCCTTTGCCGTACTACCCTACGGGAGCGAGGGGGCTTTTCAGATAATACACGAGGAAGAGGTAGCGGAGATATGCTACAAGGCAATGAAAAATGGTACCTCAGGTATCTATCACGCTGCAGGTAAGGATGTGGTTACAATGAAACAGCTATACGAGATGCTGGGGAAGAGATACTTCTATATGCCCTACAGGATCCTAAAGGCACTAGCACTATTTGCCACAAGGATTAAACTTGCAGTTACCAATACTTTCCAGTTGGAACTCTTAAGATACCCTGTTTTAATCGATGGAGAGACAACCTTCAAAAAACTGGGTACAAGGCCATTAAAGAGTGCAGGCGAAATTATAGCCGAATTCGCCCGTTCTCACGGGATAAAGATAAAAAAGAAAAAAGAGAAGCATTAACAATTGACTTTCCATAAAAAAAGTGATACCTTCCCTCTTGTTGGATAAAGTATTGTATCGAGAGAGTTCACGTGCCTATCTGTATCTTAGTATTCTAACCAGTCAAATACCAATCCCTACAGAATAGACTACAATAAAACTCCCTCATATTATTACCTTATCCATTCACATAACCCCTTAAGGGGTATTTTTCAGGAGGATTTTTTCTAATGAGCAAAAAAATTTACGTAGGCAACATGAACTACAACACCACAGAAGATTCAATAAGGGATCTCTTTTCAAATTACGGTGAGGTACTATCTGTAAACATGATAACGGATAGATACACCGGTAGATTTAAAGGTTTTGCTTTCATCGAAATGGAAACAGACGATGAAGCCAACAACGCAATCAAATCAATCAACGGTCACGAACTTGATGGCAGAGAGCTAAGGGTAGCGGAGGCACGCAACAGAGATTCAAGAGAGGGCCACAGCAGAAGAAGATATTCTAACTACTAGAGTAACATAACAAACATTAGTAAAATCAGCAATTGATTTTAGATCTCTTCAAGGCGTATAATGCTAATGCGGTATGGGATTGGTAAAACGAATAGCAGAATCCGGAGGGGTACAGATTGTTTTAACTCTGTTGGTGTATACATTTTATGCCATAATACTGGGTTTAAGTCTGGCCCCCGCGGTATACTTTGTTCTCTATTCTTTTAATTGGCTTATACGCCCTGAAATTTTATCTGGCACTCTCACTCTAAAGAATGTATTTCTCTTTTCGCTGGCAATAGGTGGGGCTTTTTATATTTTTTTTCTTTCAGGTGCCCTTGTTATGTCTTCTACCATTCGCCTACTCTCGCTGGGTATAAAACCCGGAAAGTATCCCGCAATGTCTGTTACAACTTTGAGATGGCTCATATATTCCGGTGTGTACACCCTTGCCATAAGACTCATACTTCCACTAATACCGATGACCTTCCTTACCAACATATTTTTCAGGATCATAGGATGCAAAATGGGTAAAAACGTTAAACTAAATACGTGGAATCTAAACGATGCATACCTCTTAGAGTTAGGGGACAACGTGATAGTGGGAGGGGCAACGGATATATCCTGTCATTTATTCGAGAACTATCAACTCATCCTTAAACCGATCAGGATAGGGGATAACACACTGATAGGTGCTCATTGCTACATATCTCCGGGTGTTGTGATAGGGAAAAACTGTACCATAGGTCTTAACTCCTTTATACGTCAGGATAAGGTTATACCGGATAATACAAAATTAACCTCTGTCTCCAGCCTTAATATGAGAGACGCCTATAGAATCGAACGAGGAAAATTCTAATTCGCTATTCTCTCTTTAATCATTCTATCGTAGTATTTCTTTGTGATAGGATAGAAAGAAAGAACAATTACCCCGGCAATGAAAAACATAGCCGGTATTGGCCCGCTTATAAGCCTTATACCGAGTATAGAAAGTTTGCTTTGCTCTACATTAGGAACATACCCGAACAGTGCAAGTATCCATCCATTTAACGCTATAGCAAATGACTGCCCAAGCTTGCTGGTAAAAGTCCATAATCCGTAAAAGGCTCCCTCGCGTCTTATCCCGTTCTTTACAAAATCGTACTCAACAACATCGGGAACGATCGAATAGGGCATAACGTATTGAGTGGCAAATCCAATCCCTGCAAGAACCATAACACCCAGAGCAAAATAGACCCCTAGTTTCTGTCCCAGAGCGAAAAACAAAAGTACTGCCCCGGCAAATATCAGCATACCTATATTGTAACTCAGCTTTTTACCTATTCTCTTCGAAACCCTCACCCAAACGGGGATGAATATAAGACTACTTACAAGGAGTGATAGAAGTGCAAACTGGAAAAATCCTTCATTCTTATATATGTACCTAAAATAATAGAGCAAACCACCCTGAATTACCGTGATACCGGATATATGGAGGGTCCACGGGATCAATGCAAGAAGAAAGGGTTTTATCTTCAAAACTTCTATATAAGATTTTATTATGTTCCTCTTCGCAATGGGTTTTCCCCTATCACGCCCCTTAACCGTAAAAAACATAATTAAGGCCGTAGCCATCATAATCCCACCCATCACACCACCCATAACAGTCCACCCAACATCTCTATTCTTAAACAGTCCCGTTAGCGGTAAAACAGCCCCTGCCCCGGTAAGGGTACCGATAACAGCAAAACTCATCCTGTAGCCATTTAGCACTGTTCGCTCGTTAAAATCCGGGGTCAACTCAGGGGTAAGGGCACCGTAGGGAATGTTTACAAGTGTATAGGCGGTATTCAAGAGACAGTAAACAAGGGTAACCCATAAAAACAACAGGTACTTGTTATCTATATGGGGATTAATAAACATAACTATCATGAAGATGAAAAGGGTAATAGACCCAACAAGTATATAGGGGCGTCGCCTCCCCATCCTGGAGTTTGTTCTATCTGACAGATACCCAACCCATGGATCGGTAATGGCATCCCATATCTTTCCAATCATAAGGGCAGTTCCCGCAAGACCGGCGGGAAGCCCCACGATATCGGTTAAAAAGAAAAGGAGGTAAAACCCCATTATTGTAAAGTAGAGGTTACCTCCTAAATCACATATTCCAAAACCAAGCTTTACCTTTAAGGGTAAAGAAGACTCTCTCTCTATCCTTGCTCCCATTCGTACATAGTACTACTAAAACAATTTTCCTGCAATAATTGCCACTATCAAAAATGAAGCTACTATATAGATGGCGTAAGTAGTCACATTACCGGTATATATACGCCTCAAATACTCACCCACCGCCTCCGCCAGAGCGGCAATGGAGTTTTCGCTTCTCTCCACAATCTTCTTTCTATACGGTTCGAAGATATGCTCTATACCTGCATAGAAGTGATAGTTATAATTGTATGGTATATCCTTGCTGAGGAAATTCCCGGCAGCATAGTTGTCGTACTGTACAACATGTTTTCTCCTGTGACCCAGTAGATAGACAATATAGGCTACCGCAAGACCTCCCATAAAAACTATTGAAATTACCAACATGTTGAGCTGCCCAGCAGAGGAGACAACACCATTCATTGAGTACTTAACCGCCTCAAGTCCAAGTGAGGTCTGTATTTTAGCAATTAACGAAACGGCAAGTCCCGGATAGACACCAAACACCATTGTGGCAAGTCCAAGAATCCATATAGGTATCTGCATATCTATAGGCACCTCTTTGACATTGTTGTACTCCTCCGGAAGCTGTCCCAGGAAGATATTATGGATTAATTTATACACAGAGAGAATAGTTCCCAGCGTACCTATTACTGCACCTATCGCAAGCAGGGGATAGCCGTTGAGTATCAGAGCCCTATATATAAACCACTTGGAAACGAAACCGTTCATCGGGGGTATTCCGGCAAGCCCTATTATACCAAAGAGAAGGCCAACAAAGGAAACAGGCATCTTTTTAATAAGTCCACCCAGTTTGTTCAGATTGGTTGTTCCTGTTCTGTACTCTACAGCAGCTATACTGAAAAGTATCACAGTAACGTATGTAAGATGGTTTAGAACGTGAAAAATCCCCCCGGCTATACCCAGGGCACTACCAGAAACAATACCAACCAGCATATACCCACCCTGACCAATACCGTGCCAGGTAACAAGCTTTTTTGCATCATTCTGAAAGAGAGCGGTATAGGTCGGTATTACCATAGTAAGAACCGCAAAGAGACCCAGGATATATCTAAAATTGATCACCCCTATTATCTGTAACTTATCTATTACCCTGGCTCCAACTATGCCAAAGAGAAAGAGAATTATTGCATATATTCCCATTCTGGTAGATATTCCCGCCAGATAGCTGGTAATCGGAGAAAACGATTTAGAGTATGCATCTGGAAGCCACGAATGAAGCGGGAAAACAGCAGCCTCCACGGAAAAGGATACAACAAAGAGTATAGCCGTAAGAAGAAGTACACCTGTAGAGAGATCCCCATAACCGGCAGAAATCTTAGCAAAATCAAAGCTGCCGAAGTGCACGTACAGTATCGCAATACCGGCAAGGAGGATCATAGCGGAAGAAATCGCATAAACAAGGTATTTGTAGGAAGCCCGCACGGCATCCCCGCCGCTCTGTATCATCAAGAGATACGTACTCCAGCTCATTATCTCCCAGGCAATAAAGAAAGTGAGAAAATCGTTAGAAAAAATTACTCCGAACATTCCAAAGGTTTTTACCAAGAGCCACAGATAGTACAGGGAAGCATTCTCCTTTCCCTCCATAAATCTTAGGGAGAATAGCACGGTAAGAAACGATATACCACTTATCATTAAACTAAAGTAGAGGTTTAAATAGGTAACCCTAAAAGTTAAACTCTGTCCCACTATAGAGAAGGGGAACTTAAAAGTTTTACCCACATAGCCAAAGAGTACCACATTAAAATAGATAAGTATTCCAAAGAGAACAAGGCTCAAAAACTTCTTAACAACCTCTACCCTGATAAATATCAGGCAAAGAACAATCCCTATAAGGGGCAATAAAAACATCATGCTGAATGACATAATCCCTCCAAACCTCAGAATAATGAAGCTAAACTTAATTTCCTGACAATCTCCGTCGCAACACTCCCCGTAACACTGTTAAACTGGGGGAGAAACAGAAATCCCACAACAACCACCAATCCCATAAGCACTATGGGGAGCACAGCACTAAACGGAGCCTCTCTTACCTCGGAAGCCACAGGAGAGACAGATTCTGAGTTTCCGAAGTAGAGAACCTGAACCACCTTCAAAAAGTATACACCCTCTATAATGGTTCCAATTAGTATCCCCACAATAAGGGAGACTAAAAGTGTGGAACCGCTATTTGCTGCAGCAACTATTATCTGAATCTTACTAAAAAAACCCAAGAACGGAGGTACACCCACAAGCGAAAGAGCCGCAAAGGTAAATAGCAGAGAACTCACAGGCATCTTTTTAGCAATCCCGCCGTAATCCTTATACTCATACGAACCTGTTCTAAGGATAAAATACCCACTAACAAGGAATAAAATAGACTTAGAAGCGGCATGGTTAATTACCTGGAGTACACCCGCACTTATTCCTGCTCTGCTGTTAAGGCTTAGAGCAAAGAGGATTAGCCCAATTTGACCTATACTGGAATAGGCAAGAATTCTCTTTATATTACCCTGCCTGAAAGCGGAAAACTCTCCCACAAGAAGTGTTACAACAGCGATAACACTCACAATCTCCAGCACCTGGAGTGCCCCCATAACAGAGTAGATAAGTTTCATCAGCACAATCAGAGCTACCTCTATGACAAATCCGGAGAGGAGAGCACTAATCGAAGAGGGAGCAGATGAGTGTGCATCTGGTAACCAGCTGTTTAGGGGGAAAATTGCAGCCTCAACCCCCAAACCGGAGAGCAAAAGAACTACAACCATCAATTTCGCACTGCCGGTAAGGCCCTCAATCTTATCCGCGATATCAGCCATATTGAGAGTGCCCAGCTTGAGATAAACTATAGAAATCGCAAGTAAAAACAGGACAGAACCAACGGAACCAAGGATGAGATACTTTATTGCAGCCTCAAGCCCGTGTTCATCCCTATTGTACGCTACAAGAATATAGGAAGATATACAGAGTATCTCGAAAAATACGAAGAGATTAAAGATATCATTCGTCAAAACCATCCCCAGTGAACCCGTTAAAAGCAATAGGAATAGGGTATAGTACCTGCTCTGCGATTTATCACTTATATAATCAAAGGAATATATAAGAACCAGAAAACCTGTTACAGAGATAATAACAGCAAAGACCATACCCAAGGGACCTGCAAGAAGATCTATGCCTATCGGCGCTTTGAAACCGGCAATAGTTACATGAATGGGTTTGGTCATTACAACAGGTAACAGAGCTATACTAACTATCGCATTGAACAACCCCACAAGAAGTGCAACATACCGCGAGCCATTCTTCCATACCATTGCCAAAATAGGAATAAAAAATGCCGCTGCCAGAGGCACCAAAATTAAGAGTATAGGATTTACCACTTTAGCCCCCTTATATTAGAAACATCCAGACTTCCCGTTTTTTGGTACAGCCTTACAACCAAGGCCAGAGCAAGAGCCGTTACACCGAATCCAATAACAATAGAGGTAAGGACCAAGGCCTGAGGAACAGGATCCACCATCTGTGAAGCCTTAAGTCCCAATTTTGAAAAGATTGGTGCAGTCTTGCCATGGATATACCCCGTAGCCACGAGGAGTATATTAACCCCCGTCTCCGCTATGTCTATTCCAATCACAATTTTTAAAAGATTCTTATCGGAAAACACTATAAATAATCCAATCAAAATAAGCCCAAACGAGGCAAGATACACTATATTCTCAACAGTCACCAAACTATTCATTCTCTTCCCTCCCGTAAGGTGATAAAAACATCGATCCCACAGCTCCCGTCAACTCAGAACCAACCTTAACCCCGATAGCAGCATATATGAAGGGAATAATACCCGCACTTAAGAGGGTATTAAACACACCCTTACCCATGAAATTTGCCAGAAAAGACCCCTTAGTTCCAAACAAACCAACAATTCCCAAACCTATAAATGTAAGACCTGCAAGTCCCTCAAGAAGAGAGACAAGGTTCTCTCTCAATCGGACAATATCGGAGGTCATTATAACTATAAAAAAACCAGTCGCTATAATAACACCCCCCGGAAAACCTCCCCCCGGAGTAAGATGCCCATGAACAATTATGTAGAGCCCAAAGAGAGTTATAAATGGGAATAGCAAGAAACTACCCGTCTTCAGGATAAAGCTTTCATCAAATATCTTCGCAGCAATAAATCGTTCTCCTCTCATAAGCAATGACAGACCAAGAGCAGCCAGAAAGAGTACAGTAACCTCACCAAGGGTATCAAACCCCCTGTAGAGAACCACAACCGAGGTCACAGCATTGGCAGCTCCCGTTTGCTCGGCGGCATTATTTACTATTGCTACCCCGACACTCCCTTTTTGTTCCCCGCTGGAGGGAAAGGCAATCTTTCCTATGACAGTAACGAGATAAAAACCAAAACCCAGAATCAATACCAGACTAATAACTCTTCTCATATCTCAAACCCTATCTATTCAATTTTTTTCTTAGTTCTACTTATCGCAAGAACAAAGATAACCGTTGTAAGGGCAGCCCCTATCGTTGCCTCTGTAATTGCAACGTCCGGGGAGGCAATAAACAAGAATAGCAGAGAGGCAACAAGACTTACGACGGTAACCACTATAACAGCGCCCAGAATATTCCGTATAAATATAACAGCAATAGCCGAGCCAAGCATTACCAATACGAGAAACAGGAAGAAGTACTCTATCATTTCTTTTCCTCCTTTAAGAAATCCTTCTCTTCGGTTTTAATCACAGTTCCCTTAAATATAGGTACCTTTAATTTATAGCTGGCTCGTGCTATCGTACTACTACTAATCGGATTGGTAAGAACAATAAAGATAACCAAAACAATGGACTTCCAGAGATAACCACTGCTCATAAACCCAATTCCCAGAATCAGAGACAAAGCACCCAGTGTAGTGGCCTTTGTCCCGGCCTGAAGCCTATTGAAAACATCAGGCATCCTGAGTATTCCCAGAGCACCCAAAAAGAGAAATATAGAACCTATCAAAACCAAAATTTCTCCAGCTATTTCCACTAGATTCCTCCTTCCAGGTATCTTGCAACTGCCACAACACCAACAAAACCAAGAACGGCATAAACAATTGCCACATCCATGTAGATAACCCTTCCCAACAGATAGGCAACGAGAACTATCACTGCTGTAGTGATAGTAGTAATACTGTCCGCCGCAAGGAGACGGTCGGAAGAAGTAGGCCCTATTACCAGTCTAATAAAGGCAAGCAGTACAGCAAGTCCTATAAAAATCATCGAAATAGTGATTATCATTGGATAATCTCCTTTAAAATCTTTTCAAATTTCCAGCTAACCTTCTCGGTAGCCTCCTGTATATCCTCAGCCCTAACATCAATCCAGTGAATAAAAAGGCTGTTATCTTTGACATCCATAGTCAACGTACCCGGTGTAAGGGTGATGGAATTAGCCAGTATCAACTTTGCAAGATCACTGTGGAGTTTTGTTTTAACCTCCACAATACCAGGATTGATGGGAAGCGAGGGAGTAATAACCCTCCTTGCGACATCAATATTCGACTTAATCATCTCCCATAGGAACACAATAAGGTAAACCGGCATCAGAACTATAGATTTCGGGGTCAACTTTACTCCCCTGTAGATACTGGAAAAATGAATAAATATCACCGCTACACCGAAAGAGAGAACTAATCCGGTTACAAGCTCATCTGTCCTAAAGGTTCCCGTACCCATTAACCAGGCAATCATCATAAAGAGCCATAGAAGTATAAATCCTTTCACTTTTCTCATCGATCATATCTCCTTAACCGTTATACAATTCTACCTTACAAGTGTCTCAAGTTTTCTCTTAAGTTTCTTAACATCCTCCATAAAGAGCTCCAGCATGTACTCTAGCTCTTTATACTTAACCATCTTCTGGAAATCTTTATAGAAAGAATGCGCTCTCTTCGTCCTCTCGAGGGCAATCTTAACAAACTCCTGTTCCCTCTTTCCCTCCACAAGTCCAACAGCACTCTTCACAGAGTCAAAACTATGCTCGACAAACCCTCTGCTAAGTTTGTTATTCATAAAGATTCGCACATTCCTGTTAACCTTAAAATCTTCGATTTTCTTTCTGTGAAGAGATGCATTACCCTTAAGCTCATCTACAAGGATAGCCAAATCACCCGAGAACTTTCCCTGATACTTAGCATAAAAATCCTCAGACACCCTCTCGAAATCATGAGCAATATCGAGAACCTCATCAACAGTTGCAATAATCTTAACAGGCTTATTCGCAAGGTACTGATCTATTCCAAGGGCAGCCTGATGTCCGCTTGCTATACCGTTTATTACATCCGGCCCCTTAACAATATCACCGGCAACAAAGAGCCACGGAAGACTTGACTGATAAAATTGGTCTACCTTAATTCGCCTACCTGCGTATTCTAGTTTATCACTAAACTCACCAAGATACTCCATATCCGGAGCCTGACCTATGGCCTCCACAATCATCGTCCCCTCCAGGAACAACCTATCGGACTCGTCAAACTGGGGAGAGAATCTGTGCTGTTCATCAAATACCCTTGTACACTTAACGGTTTCAAGCCCCGTTATCCTCCCATTTTCAATTGCAATCTTCTTCGGACCTCTACCCGGGAAGAATCTAATTCCCTCTTCCTCCGATTCTACAATCTCCTCTTCATCCGCAGGCATTATATCCCTTGTCTCAAGGGAGGTTACAACAAGATCAACCTTTCCATACTTCTGTTTCTGGAGTCTTGCAAGGGACCTTGCAATATCCATCGCAACATTTCCGCCCCCTATTACAACAATCTTTTCCGTTACCTTTATCTCTTCGCCTAGAGTAATTTTCCTAAGAAGATCTATAGCCTGAAAGACATCCTTGTGATCCGTTCCCTCGACACGAGTACTCCTTCCCACATGAAGTCCCGTTGCAATTAGCACCACATCATAGCTATTGTGAAGCTCGCCAAGACTAATATCCTTTCCTACCCGGGTGTTATTTTTAAACTCGACACCCATCTTTCGGATAAAGGCTATATCCTTATCAAGCTGATCATAGGGAAGTCTATACTCCGGAATTCCGTAACGCATCATACCACCAGGTTCGGGATAAGCATCGTACACGGTTATCCTGTAGCCCATCAGCGACAGGTAATATGCCGCAGAGAGCCCCGCGGGACCCGCTCCAACTATAGCAACACTCTTACCCACCGATTTTACAACCTCGGCACCGATAACCTCATCGTACCTCTCCAGAGGGACATTATCCATCGCATAACGCTTAAGCCATCTTATAGCTACCGGTTCACCCCTCACGCCTATGCTACACGCCGTCTCGCACTTATGAGTACAAACCCTACCACAAACCTCCGGCAGGGGGTTTGTTTTATATATCTGCCTCGCCGATTCCTCTACATCGTCGTTCCAGATAGCATCGATATACTCAGGTATATCCATATGAGCAGGACACGTATCTGTACAGAGTCCACATCCGACACACCGTGAGGCCTCTTTAATTGCCTGTTCCCTGGAGAAACCACGCACAATTTCAACAAAGGAGGTAATTCTCTCCTCGGCCGAAAGTTGCTCCATCTCCACCCGTTCTGTATCGAGAAAGTTAATATCTTTATCGGCGGTATAACCCCTTGGAAACTCAATCCCATGAATTCCCTTTTCGTCAGGAAGTATGTAGAAACTGTCCGTAGTTACATCTATATGAGTATACTCCCTGGTCATAGAGAGAGAATTGGTAGTACAGACATCCACACATAGAGCACAGAAACAACACCTACCGTAATCTATGGCAGGTCTTAAGTTTCTCTTTCCCACACCACTCTCAAGACCGGGGATCTCTATCATTCTAATGGCATCGTTATCGCATATCTCCGCACAGGTTCCACATCCTATACACTTATCCCAATCATTGATATGAAACCCCCTATACCTTGGTGCCGCCTCTCTCTTTACCTTGGGCACCTTAATGGTAACAGCCTTTTCACCTATAAACTTCAAAGCCTTAAAGGGTCTTAAAATACTGGGTCTTTTATCCTCTGCCATACAAAGCTCCTTAACTCCTACCTATATCGATCTATTTCTATCTATCTATCTCAGGTGGACAGGCATCCAGGCTAAACATTATCTGAGAAGCATCTTCTATCCTGCTACCCACCAACAGGTTTTCCAGCACATGTACACCATGCGTTACAGAGGCACCTCTAACGTGCACTCTATAGGGTTTCCTTCCCCCGTCACTCACCATATAGTAGGCATATTCACCCTTCGAAGACTCACACCTAACGTAGGCACTCCCGGCAGGCACCTTCCACTTTAAGGGATTGGGAATCTTATTCCACACAGGCCCCTCCGGAATATTTTCTATAACCTGTCTTACAATGCTTATACTCTGTATAAGCTCCGCTCTTCTCACCAGAAGGCGCGCTAATGCATCCCCCTCGGTTCTCGTAGGAATTTCAAAATCAAGGTAGGGGTATGCCTCATAGGGATCGTCCTTCCTAACATCAGCAGCCAACCCACAGGCTCTTAGATTGGGTCCCGTCACCCCCCACTTAATCGCATCTTCAAGGCTCATTTTCCCTATACCCTTTGCCCTCTTATAGAGTATAGCATTATCAAACAACAGATCATCGTAGTAAGGGATCCTACTCTCAATATAGTCCATTACCTCCATTACATGCTTTTTAAATCCGGCAGGGAAATCCCTCCTAACCCCTCCGGGCATTATGTAGATATGATAAACCCTAGCACCGGTCAACTCCTCAAAGAGATCCAGAATCCTATCTCTGTCGGCAATAGACCAGTTTGGCATGGTATAGAGACCTATAGTCCCCGCATGTCCCCCAAAGGTAAAAAGATGAGAGGCTATCCTTGAGAGTTCTAAAACCAGAGTCCTTATGTACTTTGCCCTAATAGGAACCTCGATACCGGCAATTTCTTCCACAGCTCTCGCATAGTTCTCCTCGTTAGGATCCGGATCCGGAACGCAGATCCTACAGACAATAGCTATATTCTGAATAAAGAGACGCTCCTCCATTAATTTTTCAAATCCCCTATGGAGGAACCCCCCCTGAGTCTTTGCTTTAACAATCTTATCACCCTCAAGGGTGAGCTGCATGGAGTAGTTACCCTCGATACCGGGATGATTCGGCCCTATAAAAAGGTCATAAACTCTTCTCTCTTTAACTTCCGCCATTACTTTTCTCCTGCCCCTTCAAGGTCTTTCATCCATTCCGGATGGTACTCTCTGAAATGATAAAAACTAAGAGCATACTCTCTAGTAACAAAATCCTTTCTCATAGGAGGAGGACCATCCCACTCTTCAAGAATAAACTTGCTCATATCATCATTGCCATCAAAGGTTATCCCGAACATCTCATGGATATCCCGCTCAAAGAACTTAGCTGGTTGCCATAGGTGTGAGAGTGTTTCGAAATGGGCATTCTCCTCTCTGGGAATCCGTATACTTGCACTTACAAGAACCTTGCGGTTGTAACTCCAGAAATGATAGACAAGCTCAAACTCCCCATCATCTATCCAATCTACACAGCTTATGGCAGAGAGATGGGGAAAATCCCAGTTCGTCTGCATTCTAAGAGCAAATTCCAATAATTTCTCTTTGGGGAGTTTAACCTCTACCCTTCTCTCTCGCTTTATTATACAATCCACCTCTTTAAAAACGGATTTTATATCATCTACAACCTTTTTTTCTTCTACATACTCCATACCAACCTTCCTTTTCCTCGAATGTAAAGGGTTTAGACAATTCCAAACCTTTTAGCATCGGCCTTGATATCTACGTAGGTCTCAAACTCGCCGAGAACCTTTCGCTGGTTCTCCTTGTAAAAATCGTAGTTTCTGTAATAATCTTTCCAGGCATCGGCCTTACCCTCATCTATCCTCTTAATAAGGGTATTAAAAGCCTCAATTATAGCCTCGGGCCTCGGCATACACCCCGCAATATAGAGATCCACAGGGAGATACTGATCGAGACTCTTTATAGTAATGTAGGAGTTCCAGTACATTCCCCCATTTATGGTACAGGAACCAAAACCAACAACCCACTTGGGAGCCTGCATTTGCTCATAGGTAAGGATTACACGCTTCAATGTTTTGAGGGATAGATACCCCGTAATAAGCAAAATATCCGCCTGACGGGGGGTAACCATGGGCATTATACCAAAGCGCTCCATATCAAATCGCGCAGTCATGGTGGGCGGGAGCTCGATAGCACCGCACCCGGTACAGTAATGGAGCATCCACAAGGATCTCTTGTTGAGCTTAGTAAATATCCTTTCCCAAACATTCCTAGCTGTTACCTGTTTTTCCATCTACATTCTCCAAATATTTAGAAGATTACAAAGAGTATTCCGATAATAGCGAGAGGCACGGGGATCTTCCACATAAACTTAACGGCATCATCAACCCTGTACCTACCAAAGACAACATTAACACTCAAAACTATTGTAAAAACGATGAACTGTTTTACTATCAACTCCACCCAGTTAAGAGCGCCACCAAGAAAGAGACTTGTAAATATAGTCAATTCTATAAAGATATTTATTGCATGTTGAATAAACATGATACCCAGGTACTTCCCCCCCATCTCTGTCATCGGACCAGTTGCAATCTCGTGGGGGGCTATCATAACCTCAAAAGGTTTCTCCGACATCATTCCCTGCAGAGCTATCAACGCAGCAGCAGCTAAAAAGGGATTGGTCACAATACCCCAGGTTGCAATTCCTCCCGACTGTTGTATCTGGATTAGCTTGTAAAGCGAGGTAGTATGATTAAGGATAGCCATTCCTATAAACGAAAGGGTAAAAGGAACATCGTAACCGGCAAGAAGCATAAGGGCACGCGAAATACCAATACTACCATTGGGATTTGCAGTCTCTCCAACCCCCAACGCCATTCCCAGAGGAGGAACAAGTATTATGTACATAATAACAAGCATATCACCGTACTGGGAAAAGTAGTGAAATCCAGGAACCGGTATAAACATAAGGGTAAGAAGCGTTCCTCCAAGGAGCATCAACATAGCTATATCATGCATATAACCATGGGAAATATTCGTCTTTTTAGACATCAGCTTTGAAATATCAAAGAGTGGCTGAATAATAGGCGGACCAATTCTTCTCTGGACCCGTGCGTTGAATTTTCTCGAATACCCCATAAAAAAGATACCAATAAAAAAAGCTATAAATGGGTAAAGTATTATCCACAGTACCGTGCTCATAACGTCTCCTTAAAACTAAACGTCTTAACTTTTCCCGTTCCTCCTACCGACCGCTTACAGAAAAAAATCTCCCTACGAAACGGTCAATAGAAAAGGTTTTAACTAACCGTTATTTAATACTCAAAATATTATATAATGTCTATATTCAAACAAGATTATAGAGAAAAAACTATATTCAATCAAGCCCGCAGGCTAAATATCGATAAAAAAATATCGAATAAAACATTCAGTAGTGCCATATAGAGCAAATAGTCGCATTTTTATCCCCCTCTCTATTTGACCCCACGGATATTTTTTCTTATTTTATAGATGTAAAAAGATAAGCAGAAAACGATAACTCTACCCTGTAAAAAGGGTAGAGTTTTTACTTCCTTCCCGCTTCCGTAAAAATCAAGGAGAGAAATATGAGATTTGACAAGTTTACCATTAAGGCTCAAGAAGCCATTCAAGAGGCAGAATCCATAGCTCACAAGTACGCGCATTCGGCGCTCGATGTGGAACATCTAATCTCAGCCCTCTTAGAGCAGGAGGATGGGGTAGTACCCCCTCTTCTCGACAACCTTCAGATTAACAGGGGGGTATTCAAGACAGAGATAGATAGATTACTGCAGTCAAAACCCAAGGTTTACGGGGATTCCACTCAGGTATATCTGTCTCCCGAATTAAACAGGGTACTGCATCAGGCAGAGGAGGAGGCATCTCAGCTTAAGGATGAATACATAAGCACAGAGCACCTATTCCTCGCTGCATCCGAGGTATCGAGTCCTGTAAGCAATATGATGCAGCGTATGGGAATAACAAAGGACAGGATTCTAGCGGCCCTCCAGTCGATAAGGGGAAGTCAGAGGGTAACAGACCAAAACCCCGAGGATAAGTATCAGGCCCTAAAGAGGTTCTGCAGGGACCTAACAGAGCTTGCAAGGAGAGAAAAATTAGACCCTGTTATAGGAAGAGACGAGGAGATAAGACGGGTAATGCAGGTCCTTTCCAGGAGAACAAAGAATAATCCCGTGTTAATAGGGGAACCCGGGGTAGGTAAAACAGCAATTGTGGAGGGACTTGCGAGAAGAATCGTTGCGGGAGATGTTCCGGATTCCCTTAAGAACAAGCGGGTGCTGGCACTTGACCTGGGAGCACTGGTTGCAGGAGCCAAGTTTAGAGGCGAGTTTGAGGACAGGCTTAAAGCGGTCTTAAAAGAAATTGAGGAATCAAACGGTACTATAATACTCTTTATAGACGAGCTTCATACCCTGGTTGGTGCAGGTGCGGCAGAGGGGGCAATGGACGCCTCCAATCTTTTAAAACCGGCACTTGCAAGGGGTGAATTAAGAGCGATAGGTGCTACAACCCTGGATGAATACAGGAAACATATAGAGAAGGATCCGGCTCTCGAGCGGCGTTTTCAGCCGGTTTACACGGCGGAGCCATCAGTTGAAGACACCATCGCAATACTGCGCGGTATAAAGGAACGTTACGAGGTTCACCACGGTGTAAGAATTAAGGATGAGGCACTAATAGCTGCGGCCACACTCTCGCACAGGTACATTACCTCAAGGTTTTTACCGGATAAGGCAATAGACCTAATAGACGAGGCGGCAAGCAGGTTAAAGATGGAGATAGAGAGTCAACCCACAGAACTGGATCAGATAGAGAGGAAGATTCTCCAACTAAACATAGAGAAACAGGCGCTCTCCAAAGAGGATGATCCTGCCTCAAAGGAGAGGCTTAAGAACCTGGAGAAAGAGCTTGCGGAGCTCAAAGCGGAACGCGACAGAATGCAGTTACAGTGGCAGAATGAAAAGAAGATAATAGAGGAGATAAGAACACTCAAACAACAATTGGAGGAACTCCATATAGAGGAATCAAAGTACGAGAGAGAGGGCAATCTCAACAAAGCAGCGGAGATAAAACACGGTAGAATTCCAGAGGTCCAGAAGAAACTGGAAGAGAAAACCAAGGAGCTTGAGAATCTTCATGGAGAATCAAGACTCTTAAGGGAGGAGGTATCGGAAGAGGATATAGCAAAGATAGTCTCTCAGTGGACGGGAATCCCTGTTTCCAAAATGTTATCCTCCGAAAAGCAGAAACTGCTCAAACTCGAGGAGATTCTCTCCAAACGGGTGGTTGGTCAGGAGAGGGCAATTCAGGCGATATCGGACGCCATAAGAAGAAACAAATCGGGGCTCTCCGATCCCAACAGACCCCTCGGTTCCTTTATATTCATAGGACCCACGGGGGTTGGTAAAACAGAGCTTGCAAAGACCCTTGCCGATTTTCTCTTTAACGACGAGCGGGCACTCACACGGATTGACATGAGTGAGTACATGGAGAAACACTCCGTTTCCAGATTAATAGGCGCTCCTCCTGGGTACGTTGGATACGAAGAGGGGGGTCAACTAACGGAGGCCGTAAGGAGAAGGCCTTATTCCGTTGTTCTGTTCGACGAGATAGAGAAAGCGCACCCCGACGTGTTTAACGTATTACTTCAGTTACTGGACGACGGAAGACTAACCGACGGTCAGGGGAGAATTGTTGACTTTAAAAACTGTATAATAATTATGACGAGTAACCTGGGCAGTGACATCATTCTACAAACTGAGGATGAGGAAGAGATCAGGCAAAAGGTCAATGCCATGTTAAAAGCCTCCTTTAAGCCTGAGTTTTTGAACAGAATCGACGAGATAATAACCTTCAACAGGTTAAAGAAGGACGACATAATCAAGATAGTTGATATTCAGCTAGGGCACCTAAGAGAGAGACTTAAGGAACACAAGATAGACATAGAGGTTACAATGGCTGCAAAGGAGTACCTTGCAGATGTTGGGTTTGATCCCCAGTTCGGAGCACGACCATTGAAGAGGACAATCCAGAACCTCATTCAGAACCCGCTTGCAAAGATGATTATTGCAGGAGAGTACGTGGAAGGAGACACGGTAACAGTAGACAGAGGCAAGGAGGGATTAACCTTTTCAAAGAAGAAAAAATAAAACAACATAAAAAAGGCAGGGCTTTATGACCCTGCCTTTTTTCTTAAATTCTCTATTTGTTCCGGTAACATAATAGCTATTATTAAGAGAAAACCTATAACGATATTCATAACCTTACCGGGAATATTTACAAGCCCCATACCAAACTTTAAGAAACCTATAAGAAATATTCCTATTACCACCCCTATCATTTTTCCCTTACCACCGGTAATCGCAATACCACCAAGCACGACCGTAGTGATAATCTCAAGCTCCCAGCCGTTAGCAATATTGGGTCGCGTACTACCTATTCTCGAGGTAAGAAGAATTGCAGCAAGTCCTGACATAAACCCATTTAGAGAAAAGAGAAACATACGAATCCTGTTAACCCTTATACCGGAGTACTTGCTCGCCGTAGAGTTATTGCCTATGGCATACAATTTTCGCCCGAAAGAGGTTCTGTGGAGAACAAAACCAAACACAACGGCAAGCACTATAAAAAGCACCAATTCAAAGGGAATAACGGTACCCGGAATGTATCCCTGACCAAAGTACTCGAAGGATTTGGGATATTTCGTATAGGCCTTATCCCCCAAAACGGCGTAGGCAATTCCTCTAAAGAGTGACATGCTTCCAATAGTTACGGCAATAGATGGTATATCAAATTTTGTAATTATTACCCCGTTGAGAAGTCCCGCTACAACCCCAACCCCTAATCCTATTACCACAAGAGTAGCCGTTCCAGCTCCATGAGCCGCAGCCATCCCCATAAAGAGAGAGGAAAGCGCAATAATCCCAGCTACCGAAATATCAATATCCGCACAGAGAATTATAAAGGTCATAGAGAGCGCCACAAGAGCCCTCTCCATAAAATTAAAGGTGGTATTCATTATGTTGAAGTAATCCAAAAAGTAGGGGGAGAGAAACGAATTAAATACCACCACAAGAATAAAGAGGAGAAAAAGAATAGATTCCCACTTAGCATAAATATTTGAGAGTTTCATCCTTTGCATCCTCGTTACACCTTAGCCTTTCTCGCCAAAGAGGCCTGTGTTTTTCTACCAACAACCGTATTTGCAACAATTGCAAATATGATTACAAACCCCTGAATAGCCATCTGATAGAAGGGTGAAAGATTTACTACAGGGAGAGCATTGTTAATTATCCCCAAAAATATGGCACCCAAAACCACACCCGGAACAGTTCCCGACCCCCCCATAATAGCAACCCCACCTATAACACATGCCGCTACCGTTTGAAGCTCAAAACCCATAGCGGTATCATTCTGAGCCGATGCGTACCTTGATACCCATAAGAGTCCAGCCAGACCAACAATTACACCGCTTATTGCATAAACCATAAAACTAATCTTTCTTATATTTATTCCGACATACTGAGCAGCCGTTCTATTACCCCCTATACCGTATATCTCCCTTCCTGTCTTTGTCCGTGTAGTAAATATATACGCCAAAACCACCACAATTATTGCAAACAAAATTATGTTGGTAACACCGAACGGTGTACCGTGGGGAAGATGCCTAAAAGAATTGCTCATCTCATCCGCACTAACCCACTCCCCCTTACTCAAAACAAAGACAAACCCACGATATATACTCATAGTTCCAAGGGTAGTAATAATCGGCGGAATACCCGCATAAGCGACGAGTATCCCATTGAATGAGCCGAGTATCAAACCGACAAACATGGCGATAAGAATGATAACCCCTATCGGTATCTCCGGATGATACTGGTTCAACATTCCAACAATCATACCGGTAAGGGCAATTCCCGAAGCAACGGAGAGATCAATTCCACCGTTACCGGAGGTTATTACCATGAACTGCCCTATTGCCACCATGATTAAAATTGCCGTATCGTTTAAGATGTCGTAAAGGTTACTCCACTCAAGGAACCTGGGGGCTCTTAGACTTATTACAAATACGGTGAACAGAATAAATATAAACAGGCTAAATTCTCTCCTCTTCAACAATGCTTTCATATCGCTCTCTCCAAAGAAGTTCCCATGGCTGCCTTTAGCAAATCTTCAGAACTTGCCTCTTCCCTCTTAAACCTTGCGGTTATTCTACCCTCGTGCATTACAACAATATTATCCGACATACCCAGAATCTCCGGTATCTCAGAGGAAACCAGGATAATGCCCAAACCCTGCGCCGCCAATTCGGAGATAAACTCGTGAACCCTTGATTTTGTGGCCACATCTATTCCTTTGGTAGGCTCATCCAGAATCAATATTCTTGGTTCGGTTGCCAACCACTTGGCAAGAACTACCTTTTGCTGATTACCACCCGATAGGTTATTCACCAACTGTTCCCAACTGGAGGCTTTTATCTCCATCCTCTTACCGTATTTATTTGTAATCTCATTCTCCTTAATCCTGTTCAGAATTCCCCTGCCACTCAATTTATCTATTATGGGAAGAGTCACATTTTCCCTTATATTCATAGAAAGTATTGTGCCCTCCGTCTGCCTGTCCTCCGGCACGTACCCTATGCCCCGCTTAATCGCGTCATCCGGACTATTAATCACAATTTCTTCCCCTCCAAGGGATATACTACCCCTCTCAGGTTTCACTATTCCAAAAATGGACTCCATAACCTCAGATCGTCCCGCACCAATCAAACCGAAAAATCCCAGAATTTCCCCCCTGTGAAGCTCGAAAGAAATATCTTCAAATAGTCCGTTAAGAGAAAGATTCCTTACCTCCATTACGACATCACCTATCTCAACATCTATCTTGGGGAACATCTGGGTAAGACTCCTGCCCACCATCATATTGATAATCTTATCCTGCGGGGTTTCAGAAACAACACCCTCCCCAACATACCTCCCATCCCTTAAAACGGTAAAATAATCAGCTATTTCATATATATCCTCAAATTTATGAGAGATAAATATAATTGCTTTCCCCTCCTCTCTTAGCTGCCTTATTATCTTATACAGCTCCTCCGTCTCTCTCATCGAGAAAGCCGAGGTTGGTTCGTCCATAATAATGATATTTGCATTCAACGACAGGGCCTTTACAATCTCTACCATATGTCTCTGCGCGGTACTTAAATCTTTAACAAGGATGTTGGGGTTAATATCAAGGCCCAATCTGGAGAGGAGATACTTCGTATTTTTACGCATCTGTTTCCAGTTGACAAAGCCAAAACGATTTTTAAGGTGATGGCCCATATATATATTCTCCACAACGGATAGCATGGGAAACATTGTAGCCTCTTGATGTATTGCAGCTATACCCGCCTCTTGAGAAACAATGGGATTTTTAAACTCTACCCTCTTACCATTTAGAACAATCTCCCCCTCATCAGGCTGATAGATACCGGTAAGTATCTTTACCAGAGTGGATTTGCCCGCTCCGTTTTCACCTATGAGGGCATGTACCTCTCCGCTACGAATCTTAAAATCCACTCTATCAAGTGCCTTTATTCCAGGAAATGACTTAGAAACCCCTCTTAGCTCAAGTATCAACTCGTTCACAGGATTATCACCTCTAACTACCTCAAATAATCAACAAGAGGCAGGATATAAACCTATCCTGCCTCGATTTACGAACAAATTAGTATATCTTAGCAAATTTATCAATGTTGCTCTTATCAAACACGTAAGGTTCACCCATTACCGCAACATTTCCCGGGCCTATCTTTATATCGCCCATTCTTCCGACTTTCATTACCTCTCCCTCTTGTCCTTTAAACTTGCCTCTTACAAGCCCAACAGAGATATAGGTAGCCGAATAACCAAGGTCGATTGGATTCCACAGCGACATCTTCTTGCAGGTACCATCTTTTATGTACTGTTTCATCTCGGAGGGGAGTCCAAGACCCGTAAGCTGAATCTTACCGGCAAGTCCCGCATCCTCGAGAGCCTTAGCGGTGGCAGCTATACCTACGGTTGTCGGAGAGATTATTCCCTTCAGATTCGGATAGGATTTAAAGAGTCCCATAGCCTCTCTGTAGCTCTTATCAGACAGATCGTCTCCGTACACAACGGCAACAAGTTTCATATCTTTGTATGCAGGCTTCTGAAGCTCTTTTTTCATCCATCTGATCCAGCTATTCTGATTTGTTGCCTGAGAGGAGGCACTAAGAATTGCAATCTCCCCTTTGTATCCTATCATCTCCGCCATCATTTTAACCTGGCTTCTCCCTATAAACTCATCGCTTGAGGGAGCGAGATGGAGAATCCTACCGTCCTTTGCTATTGCAGAATCAAAGGAGATTACCTTGATTCCCGCCTTCATAGCCTTCTTGCAGATGGGAACAAGCGCATCGACATCGTTGGCAGATATCTCTATGGCATCAACCTTTTGAGCAATCAATGAGTCTATTATCTCTATCTGCCCCTCTGCGGTAGGAGTACTTGGTCCCTGATATATAAGCTCTACATTACCAAGTTCCTTTGCAGCCTCCAGTCCTCCATCCCGACAGGCCTCGAAGAATGAATTACCCAAATTCTTTACAACCATTGCCACTCTTATCTTGCCAGTTTTCTTCTTTTCTGCCTGCCCCGTTGCAAAAACAACAGCAGTCACACTAAGAAGAACGATAGCGATGAGAAGCAATCTTTTCACTCGTTTCATTTTACTCTTCCTCCTTATAAAATGATTTTCCATTGTATGAGGATAAAGAATAGACAAAAAAAGAAAATGTCACAAAACTACGATTTGTGTGTATTTTTCTACACTAAAATTATTTTTTTGCAGGGGGATTCTTTACAAGAAGCTTAATATACTCAGAGGGCTGAAACCCAACTTTTCTCTTAAAAACCTTACTGAAATACCTCGTGCTGTAGTAACCAACCCTCTCCGCTACATCGCATACTTTCATTGAGGGATCGGCAAGAAACTCCTTTGCCCTTTCAATTCTTATCTCGGTTAGATAATTTATAAAGGTTTTACCCGTCTTTCTATGAAAGAGAGCACTTAAATAATTGGGAGTAAGATTCAATTTATAGGCTATTTCAGCTATGCCAATATTGTTCATGTAGTTTTTCTCTACGAACCTCTTAACCTGTTCCACAATAACCGCAGAATCGGTACTTTCTTCCATCTGTTTCTCTATGAGTGAAGAACCCGCTTCCCTAAGGGCATCGATAAGTCTCAAAGGTTGAATTTTTAAATCGAGATTTACCTCAAAAAAACGACAGAGAGAACTCAAAGTTCTCTGAGTCTCATCCCCTTCCGAGAGACGAGAGAGCATTCCACTCAACTCATCGGTAATTTTGAGAAAGCTCAAGTAGTCCCTCTCGCTGTACGCATCTATTAGATTACTCGCCCTAAGCGCTAACCTATTAATTTCACCATTTTCAAGAACCTCCGCTACCTCTCCCTCAGAGATGCCATCTCCAATCCCCAACACGGAACGCACATAGGTTTTATCTTTAAGATAATCGAGCTTTTCAACAAACTCCTCATACGACAAACTTACCTCTGTAAAAATAAAAGAAGGGACACTACGAACATTCTCACTACTCCCAGCTAGTAACTTCCTTCTCACATGCTCAACAATTCCACTCCCCAGGTGTTGCCTAACCTTCGACGGATCCCACCCCAAAACAACAACGGGATACCCGTTTTCCAGAGTGGAAATCGCATAATTAATCCCCACACTAACAAATGATTTAAAATCCTTCCGAAGATTATTAAAAAAGGCCACTTGATACTCCGATCTCTCATCCTCCGGAGACGGACTATCAATAACAACAATCACCCCCAAAAAATTCAGGCTCCTTATATCTCTAACACCCTCATCCTTTACAGAGATTGTATTGTTAAACAGGGCATTTATAAGGTTTTCAAAATAGGCATTAACCCGTCGGTAATACTCCTGCTCCTCCGCTTTAAAGGAACTCAGTATTCCCTTAAGCTCATCCAGACTAATAGGTTTTAGCAGGTATCCAGCTACTCCTATATCTATAGCTCTCTTAGCATAATCAAATTCCGGGAAACTGGTTAGTATATAATATTTGGTCTTTGGCGAAAGAGCTTTTCCCCTCTCTATGGCATCTATACCGTTTACCCTTGGCATTTTAATATCAACAAAGGCTATATCCGGAAGATGTTCTGAGAGACGCTTAAGAAAATCCTCACCGTTAAAACACTTCACTATACTATTGGAATGGACACCCAGTTCATTTAACATACTCTCCAGGGTAAAACACACAAGCTTCTCGTCGTCCGCAATTAGTATTTTCATCCTACAAAGCTCCGTCCTCTCCTATTTCCATCGTTACCTCGGTACCCTTACCAGATTCTCCCCGTATTGTAAAGTTAACATCTCTAAAAGCTGCCTTAAGCCTCTCTTTCACATTTACAATTCCTATTCCCTCTTCAATGCCTCCACTATTATCAAAACCCACCCCAGTATCCCTAACAACAAGAACAAGCGCCTGCCTACCATCAACATGACGTTTGAATGCCTCAACCTCTAAAGTTCCACCCATATCAAGCGGCTCTATGCCGTGTATTATCGCATTCTCCACAATAGGCTGAAGAATAAGTTTTGGAATACGACAAGTTCCCACATCCTCTTCCATCCGTATCATCACATCCAGTCTCTCCTGAAACCGTAATTTCTGAAGGGCACAGTATTCCTCTATAAAAGCAAACTCCTCTTTAACCGTCGTCCATAACCTTTGGTCCAGGGTATATCTCAACATATTCTTTAAAGAAAAAATCGCATTCTCCAGAAGTTTTTTCTCTCCCATCCTGTTAAGACCAACTAACCCGTTTAAAACATTGTAAAGGAAATGGGGATTAATCTGCGACTGCAACGCCATATACTCTGCCTCACCCTTCCTAAGAAGAGCGTTATACGCAATAAAATTCTCAATTACCACAGAGGAATACTTGGAAAACGAATTAAACTGAATAAAATCCAAATCGGTAAAAATTTGTTTGGAAGAGAAAGAGAGGAAGAAAATAGTTCCAAAATATGTTTTGCTTACATTAATAGAAAACCCAACAATCGATAGAGGGGGTACTCCATCGCGCAGGTAGTTTTTTATCTTAACAAAACCGTTCTGATTAACACTAGAAATTAAATTTTCTCCTTTTAAAGCATCCACAATCCTATTAAACTCCTCGATTCCCCCGGAATCACTGCCCTCAGAACCACTACCTTTAAAATCACCGTTACTCTCATAAGCTATCACCTTTCCCCCATAGTAACCTATAAAATCCGAGCCCACAGAATATTTATTCTTTAGTGAGGGCTCAATAAAAATCACAGACAAATCGGCAGCAGAATCCTCAACCCCGGACTTGACAATGGATTTGAGAAGGCTCTCCAGACTAAACTCCTTTTCTTCCCCCACCCCACCCCCTATGGTACTACCTACATCCTCAAAGAGTTTTAATACCCTATCGGTGCGTCTCTTTAAATCCCCAATAAAGACATTAAAATGATTGGACAGAAGTCCAAATTCATCGCTTGTATTTATGTTCAACCTTGTGGAAAAATCACCCGTGGATGCCTTCTGGAATATATCCTCCACTCTTTTAATCCTCTCTGTTATTCTATTGGAAAAACTAACGGTAAGAACAACAACCAATAGACCAATAAACAAAATTATACTTATGTATATCACAAGCATCTGGCGTCTGATTACAAGACTCTCCCTCTCCAAAGAACGGATAAAATGAGTAAGAAAACTTTCAAAATTATTGGTAAGATAGTACGATGTAGCTCTAAGGTCATCAAAAAACTCTCTAAGGGCAGTACCTTTATCCAATTGAATCTGTTGGTACACCCCCTCCTCTCCTATGATTCCCATATTTATAAGTCTACGCACTCCCCTCTGGACTGCATCTGTCTTCTTGAAAGCCTTCTTACTCATTAAGAGAGCAGTAGAGTACTCATCTTTAAGCTCCTCATCCCTCAGCAAACGTTTTACCTGAGGAGAAAACATGAACTCAAGGTAATCTCTCTTAAATTTCATCGATTCATTCTGAAAATTGAGAAAGGTAGTATTGAAACGGGGAGCATAGAGGAGATCCTTTAGCAACCTATACGTCTGTGGGGTAAATATGTCAAACATAAGATCCTTCATGATACCGTGAAGCTTTCTTTCCTCAGCGATTAGCTCCACACCCTTTTTTATTGTAGCTTCTATCTCCCTGTTTTTATTTACACTCCATATAGAAAGTCCCGATATCATGAGAACGGAGAGAAAAATAAACCCGTTTATAAGAATGAACTTCTCTTTGATTTTCATCGTTCCAAATATTCGCCTAAGGTATTCGCTTAAAAAATAATTATACCCGAAAAACCCCTCTTTAGAAACCATTCCAACCTCACCGCGGAAAAGGTTTTTCTTTTGATACCAATTTTCCTATTAACTCCCCCTCATATCGTGTATACTCTATAGATAACAAATCACAGGGGAGGAAATGTATGGAGCGGCAAATTACCACAATGGGAGGAAATGTAATAACACTCGAAGGTCATGAGGTTCACGTTGGAGAACATGCACCCGAATTTTTTGTCGTCGACAACGATATAATGCCCAAAACCCTCGACGACTTCCGGGGTATGATAAAACTTATAAGTGCTGTCCCGTCTCTGGATACAAGGATATGCGACCTTCAAACAAAGAAGTTTAATGAACTTGCAACTCGTTTTTCCTCCGATGTAGTAGTATTAACGATAAGTATGGATCTCCCATTCGCTCAAAAGAGGTGGTGTCTGGATACGGGGGTTAACAGAATCATAACACTATCAGACCACAGAGACGCATCGTTTGGACTTAACTACGGAATCCTCATAAGAGAACTACGTCTCTTGAACAGGGCTATTTTCATTATTGATAAAAACGATACTATCCGTTACATTGAAATTGTAAAAGAAAACCACGATCATCCAGACTATAAATCGGCAGTCGAGGCATTAAACAACCTCGCTAAATAATCCGTAAAGGGGAAGTAACACGGAATGCACTCACTAATCGACAGTGAAAAACAAAAAACTGCCAAGAGGTACAACAGAGAAAAACGAGTATGGTCTCTCATTTCGCTATTTGTAGAAATAGGAGTTCTTATCCTGTTAGTAGTCACAGATACGGGAGACTTTATAGCTAATAGGCTCTCCGGTGTGTCATTTACCTTTCAGTCTATGACCTGGGCAATCATACTTCTCTTGGGATTTCAAATTATCCTTTTTATTCCAAGTTATCAATCCAACTACGTGATCGAAAAAAGGTACGGCTTTATGAAACAGTCCTTTGGGGGCTGGATGATAGATAATATCAAAGCATTACTACTCAGTATAGTACTCGCATGGATAGTACTTCTGCTTCTCGGCTGGGTCATACACCTTACAGGCAAATACTGGTGGATAGTATTTGCTCTGGTGATGTTCGTTCTCGAAGGTGTTATTGCCATAATATTTCCCGTCCTTGTACTACCCCTCTTTCACAAGTACACTCCAATTGAAGATGAAGAACTTGTGAAAACTCTAAGCAAAATTACCGAAAGAGCAGAGTTAAAGGTCCTGGGTTTTTTTAGAGAGGACTCATCAAAAAAAACCTCCCACGATAACGCCTTCTTCACCGGCCTTGGCAAAACAAAACGGATAATTCTCTACGACAACCTGATAGAGAATTACACAAAGGAAGAAATTGCAGCGGTTATTGCCCATGAAGCCGCACATAGAAAGAAAAATCACATCGTTAAATTAATAACCATCAGCCTCATAGAGACAATAATTATTTCTCTGGTGATTCATCTGATATTCCTAAAGTCTCATCCAGAATTCTTTAAGGGTTTGAACAACATATTTCCCTCGCTCTTTCTCTTTCTCCTTGTGTTTATCCTGCTATCTACGGTATCCGGTATAGTAACAAATGCTATTTCCAGACACTTCGAATATGAAGCCGATATAAACGGCGTAAGCTACATAGGCTCAAAAGAACACTTTATATCAATGCTCGCCAAACTTGCAAACAGAAATCTCTCCGATGTCAATCCACCTAAATGGGTAAAGATACTATATATGACACATCCCCCCATTGCAGAGCGACTTAGATACATAGAGAAATTATAGTTTACTATTTTTGTAATCTTTAGTATGTTACTAATATAAGTAATAGAAAAAACCACGGAGGTACAAAATGCCCGCCATTGAGATACACCCTGATATATTTTGGGTAGGGGTAAATGACAGAACCACAGATCTATTCGAGGGGCTGTGGCCAATATCGGAGGAGGGTGTAACCTACAATTCATACCTCATTGATGATGAAAAAAAGGTAATAATCGATCTCTCAAAGGCGATAAAAACAGATACATTTTTTGATAATGTAGGTGAAAAGATAGAACTTGAGAAACTTGATTACGTAGTAATAAACCACATGGAACCGGATCACACAGGGGTTTTTCAGATTCTGAGAAAAATCGCCCCCAGGCTTAAAATAATCGGCACCCCAAAAACCAAACAGATGTTGAGCAAGTTCTACGATATAACGGAGAATGTAATAGAGGTAAAAGACGGCGATACCTTAGACCTGGGAAAGCACAAATTAGCGTTCTACCATACCCCCTTTGTTCACTGGCCTGAAACGATGATGACATACGAAACAACAACAAAGACCCTATTTTCCTGCGACGGCTTCGGAAGTTACGGGGCATTAAGGGGGGCTATCTTCGATGATAACTGTGAAGACCTAGAGTTTTACAAGAGAGAAGCCCTAAGGTACTATGTAAATATCGTAGCGAAATTCTCAAACCCTGTGCTAAAGGCAATCGACAAACTAACAAGCCTGGATATATCCACGATAGCTCCATCGCATGGGCTTATATGGCGCAAAAATCCAGGTGAGATCGTTGAACTCTACAAAAGATGGGCAGAGTATTCATCCGGAGGGGGAGAAAGGGGTGTCACACTAATTTATGCCTCCATGTACGGGAATACGGAGGCAATGATGAATGCCGTTTCCCAGGGCATCTCTGCAGAAGGAGTAACAGTAGAGGTATTTGACGTCGCCCGGACACATATAAGTTATATACTCCCCTCCCTCTGGGTAAACAGGGGCGTTATGGTAGGGGTGCCCACATACGAGGGTTCCATATTCCCCCCAATGGCAGCAGCAATAAGCATGGCCGGCATCAAGCGTGTACTAAACAAAAAGATGGCGATGTTCGGAAGCTACGGTTGGAGCGGCGGGGCACTGAGAGAACTCAAAAAACTTACAGAACCCCTCAAGTGGGAATTAACAGACTCCCTTACGTTCATCGGGAAGCCTTCACTTAAAGACCTTCAAGAGGGCGAAGAGTTCGGAAGAAAATTTGCAAAATTTATAAAACAAAGCGAATAGATATAAAAATTTCCTTAACTAGGCACCCTTCTTCTGTGGGGTTTTTACTTTAGCATTCTCGATTTCTGGAGCAGAAACTACCCCTGAATTGTCAACCCATATCTCCCGGGGGAAGAGTTCCCTTAAAGCACTAATAATAGAATCGGCAAACACAAACTCTATAGAAGAGGTTACCTCTTTGGGTAACTCTTCTATATCTTTCCTATTATACTCGGGGAGCAAGACATGGGTCATCTTATTCCTATGGGCTGCCAAAACCTTCTCTTTAACCCCACCAATTGGGAGCATTCTCCCCGTTAAGGTAATCTCTCCCGTCATAGCATAGCCCTTCTTTACCGGGATTGATGAAATTGCAGATAGAATTGCTGCCGTTATTGTAATACCTGCAGAGGGTCCATCCTTGGGGATAGCCCCCTCGGGAACATGTACATGAATGTCCTTACCCTCCATAAAATCAGGGGGGATATTAAACTCGTCGGCATGGGCCTTCAAAAAAGAGAGAGAAGTCCTCGCACTCTCCTTCATTACATCTCCAAGACTCCCGGTAAGTAAAAGCTCGCCCTTACCTTTAAGGAGTGCAACCTCCACGGGTAAAAGCATTCCTCCAAGCTCCGTCCATGCAAGTCCGTAGGCAAGACCTGGCTTTACCTCTTTGAAGAGCATTGTCTCCTGGAACTTCTCTTTTCCCAAAAACTTCTCCAGGTTCCTCTCCGTTACGGTGTATCTAAAGGACTTATCTCCCTTTTCCTCATTCAGACCCTTCTTAACCGCCTCTCGCGCTAATTTTCTAAGCACATTAGCTATTTCCCGCTCCAGGTTTCTCACCCCGGATTCCATCGTGTAGTTTCTTATTATCTTGAGGATAGCGGAGCGTCTAAACTTTATATCCGCCCATTCGAGTCCGTTTTCCTTTAACTGCTTGGGAATTAAGAACTGTTCGGCTATTTTTGCCTTCTCGTACTCCGTATACCCAGGTATATTGATAACCTCCATACGATCGCGAAGAGCGTAGGGAATATTATGAACAGAGTTAGCAGTGGTTATAAACATAACATCCGAGAGATCGTACTGAACCTCCAGATAATGGTCAACAAATGTTGAGTTTTGTTCGGGATCAAGAACCTCCAAAAGTGCCGCCGCAGGGTCTCCCCTGAAATCTGAACTCATCTTATCTATCTCATCCAGAAGAAAAACCGGGTTCTTTGTACCTACCTTTCTCATGGATTGGATAATCTTTCCCGGTAAAGCTCCTACATACGTTCGTCTATGCCCCCTTATCTCAGCCTCGTCTCTAACCCCACCAAGAGAGATTCTTACAAACTTCCTATCAAGGGAACGCGCAACCGATTTTCCCAGAGAGGTTTTTCCCGTACCCGGAGGCCCAACAAAGCAGAGAATCGGCCCCTTAACCTTGGACTTTAACTGTCTAACAGCGATAAAATCAAGCACCCTTTCCTTAACCTTTTTAAGGTCGTAATGATCCTCATCCAATCTTGCCCTTGCAACATTTATATCCTTATTATCCTGGGTTACCTCATTCCACGGCAGATCCGCTATCCACTCAAGATAGGTACGGGAAACTGCCGCCTCCGGGGACATAGGTTGCATTCTGGCGAGACGCTTGAGTTCTTTTTCACACTTTTTCCAGACCTCTTCGGGAAGATTCTTGGCTTTAAGTCTCTCTTCCAGTTCCTTGGCACCGGAGGGATCATCCTGCTCGGCGCCCAATTCCCTCTGTATCTCCTTAAGGCGCTCGTTTAGAAAGTATTCTTTTTGAGTCTTTTCTAATTTTTTGCGTACCTTTTTATTAATCTTTTCCTCTATCTCGAGAACCTCATTCTCTGTTATCAGTATACTAAGTAGTTTCTCGAGCCTCTTCTCCGTGTCAGTCTCGGAGAGCAATTCTATCTTTTTATCCAGCTTAAATGGCACATTAGCCGCTATCGTATCAATTAGCTTATCGGGGCTCTCCGCCTTTTCAACAGAGGCAATAACCTCCCCCGGTACCTTTTTGTAGAGGGAGGTATACCTGTTAAACTCCTCTCCTATCATCCGCATAAGTGCGGCAATATGATTGTTAATAACGGAATCCGGCGGTATGGGTTTTACCTGAACCCTGAAGTATTCCTGGGTCTCGGAGTACTTGACTATTTCGGCCCTCGATTCCCCCTCTACCAAGAGTCTTATAGTACCATCGGGAAGCTTTAGCATCTGAAGTATGTGGACTATCGTTCCAATCTCATAGATATCTTCCCTGCTTGGTTCCTCTATTGCCGTATCTTTCTGGGTGGCAAGAAAGAGTTTCTTACTCTGTCTATTGGCAATCTCAACGGCCTTTACAGATTTCTTTCTCCCCACAAAAAAAGGAGTTATCATATGAGGAAATACCACAAGATCCTTTAGAGGTACGAGAGGAAGATCGGTCTTTTTTGAAAACATCTTCATGCGGTTTTCTTTTCCCCAAGAATTATTACTTCCGGTTTTACGCCATCCTCCACCACTTCCCGGGTTACAACGACTTTTTTATGTCCCTCAATAGAGGGGATATCAAACATAATATCTATCATCAAGGATTCAACAATAGCTCTCAGTCCTCTTGCTCCGGTTTTTCTCTCAATTGCCTTCTTTGCAATAGCCTCTATAGCCTCCTCCTCAAATTCAAGATCAACATCGTCCAGTTTCATCGAAGCCTTGTACTGTTTGACAACCGAATTCTTAGGTTCTGTAATTATTCGCTTTAAGTGATCTATGTTAAGCTCTTCAAGTGTAACAACAATAGGCAACCTTCCTACAAACTCGGGGATTAATCCAAACTTGATAAGATCATCCGGGTGGAGATGAGAATACAACTCCACAAGATCCTTCTCCCCCGTAGGCTTTACATCTGCTCCAAAACCCATGGGATGCTGAGAGATCCTGGACTCCACTATGCTGTCAAGCCCAACAAAGGCTCCTCCGCATATAAAAAGGATATTACTCGTATCAATACGCAACATCTCCTGGTTGGGATGTTTTCTTCCACCCTGCGGTGGTACCGAGGCCACAGTTCCCTCGATTATCTTAAGAAGTGCCTGCTGAACACCCTCGCCCGAGACATCACGAGTAATAGAAACATTTTCTCCCTTCCTAGCTATCTTATCTATCTCATCAATATAAATTATTCCTCTCTCTGCAGCCGGAATATTATTACCCGCATTCTGGATAAGCTTTAACAAAATATTTTCCACATCTTCGCCAACATAACCGGCCTCGGTAAGGGTTGTCGCATCGGCAATCGCAAAGGGAACCTTCAACTTCTTAGCCAGGGTCCTGGCAAGCAGTGTCTTTCCCGTTCCGGTAGGACCTATAAGAAGCACATTCGCCTTCTCTATCTCCACATCCTTTTCTATCTTACTTCCCATCGAAATTCGCTTGTAGTGATTGTACACCGCGACAGAGAGAACCTTCTTTGCCTCTTCCTGGCCTATAACATACTGGTCTAAGTATTCCTTTATCTCCTTCGGCTTGGGTATATCCTCTTGAAACTCATTTGCAAGCATTTCATCCTCTTCATCGAGGATGCGCTTACAAACATTAACACACTCATCACAGATATAAACCCCCGGTCCCGCTATAAGTCTGCGTACCATATCCGCGCTCTTACCGCAGAATGAGCAGACCTTCAGGCCGTCATTTTTTGTCATCCTTGCCATTCTTACTCCTTCTGAGGACCTTATCTACCACCCCATAACTAGCCGCCTCCTCCGCAGACATGTAATAATCCCTCTCCAAATCCCTGGCAACAGTGTCCTCATCTTTCCCGGTATGGGTAGCAAAATACTTAATTATTAACTTTTTGATCCTCACGATCTCACGTGCCTGGATACCTATATCCACGGCCTGTCCCTGAACACCACCCCACGGCTGATGGATGAGAATCCTCGAAGAAGGAAGAGCAAATCGCTTCCCCGGAGTTCCGCTAGCAAGTAGTAGGGCCGCCATCGAAGCAGCCTGACCAAGACAAATTGTACTCACGTCCGGTTTTATGTATTGAATAGTATCGTAAATTGCAAGTCCTGCCGTTACAGAACCACCAGGACTGTTTATATAGAGATGTATGTCCTTTTCTGGATCCTGAGATTCAAGAAACAATAGCTGAGCGACCACAAGATCTGCGGTAACATCCACTATTTCTCCATCGACAAATACTATTCTGTCCTTCAAGAGACGGGAATATATATCGTAAGAGCGCTCGCCCCTACCCGTTTGCTCTATAACTATAGGTACAAGGGTATTCCCCTGCTCTTCCGTTTTTTCTGGCATAAAAATTTTACTATCCATTCTACTCCCAATAACATTAAAGCTTTTTTCTCATTCTAATTTAATAGTTTCCCTCTCGCAAGTCTACAAAATTAACCTTCTTCTTATTTACCACTTTGGCACTCTCCAATAGAAAATCAAATAGTTTCTTTCTCGCTATATCATCCTTAAGATTTTCCAGCAGATTTCCCTTAACCACACGCTCCTTCAAATCCTCAAAGGTGGTATTTGCCCTTTCCGCTTCCTCTTTTATTTCCCTATCTACTTCTTCATCGGTAACTTTTATACCTTCCTTCTTAATTATTTCCCTAATTACAAG
>Ga0256914_1000603_pt1 | contig 35087 bp, 27 predicted proteins | sample HulkmetaG_FD_191571 | JGI IMG/M metagenome (GOLD analysis project Ga0256914, IMG submission 191571) | Hydrothermal chimney microbial communities from Main Endeavour vent field at the Juan de Fuca Ridge, Pacific Ocean - Hulk | ecosystem: Environmental > Aquatic > Marine > Hydrothermal vents ... | reverse complement strand
GGGGGCTACGCCGACCCCGTCACCTTCTACGTGGAGAAGCTCGCGGAAGGGATCGCCACCCTGGCCGCCAGCTTCCACGGCAACCCGGTGATCGTGCGGCTCTCCGACTTCAAGTCCAACGAGTACGCCCGCCTGCTGGGCGGCGAGCACTACGAGCCGCGGGAGGAGAACCCCATGATCGGCTTCCGCGGCGCGGCGCGCTACCTCTCGGAGGCGTTCCGCCCCTGCTTCGAGCTGGAGTGCCGGGCACTGCGCAAGGTGCGCGAAGAGATGGGCTTCACCAACGTGGAGATCATGATCCCCTTCGTGCGCACCCTGGAGGAGGCGCGCGGCGTCATCGACCTGCTGGCGGAGAACGGCCTGGAGCGGGGCGTGAACGGCCTGCGCGTCATCATGATGTGCGAGCTGCCCTCCAACGCCCTGCTGGCGGAGGAATTCCTGGAACACTTCGACGGCTTCTCCATCGGCTCCAACGACCTCACCCAGCTCACCCTGGGGCTGGACCGCGACTCGGGGCTGGTGGCCGACGGCTTCGACGAGCGCGACGCGGCGGTGAAGCGGCTGCTGGCCATGGCCATCGACGCCGCCCGGCGCCGGGGCAAGTACGTGGGCATCTGCGGCCAGGGGCCGTCGGATCACCCCGACCTGGTCCAGTGGCTCATGGAGCGGGAGATCAGCAGCATCTCGCTGAACCCGGACACGGTGGTGGAGACCTGGCTGGAGCTGGCGGGGGCCCATTGAAGGGCGGCTGGCAGCGATCCCGCCCGCGGCGGCCTGACGGCCTTGGCGGGCCTGCGACGGGCTACCCGGCCCGCTCCCGTTTGGCCTCGAGCTCATCCCAGCGGTGATAGCAGGCCTCCAGCCGCTGCTCCAGCTCCCGCAGCCGCGAGGTGAACCGGCGCACGGCCTCTGCGTCGCCCCGGTAGAGTTCGGGGTCCGCCAGCGACTGCTCCACCTCCGCCTTCTCCGCCTCCAGCGCCTCGATCTCGCCGGGCAGGGATTCCAGCTCCCGCTCTTCCCGGTAGCTGAGCTTCTCCACAGCGGTTCGACGCCTGGGGGCGGCGGATCTCTTCTCCCTCTTTCCGGCGGACGGCCCGGCTTCCGCCACCGGCGGGGGCCGCTGCGCCAGCCAGTCGCTGTAGCCGCCCGCGTAGCCGTTCACCCGCCCTTCCCCCTCGAAGACCAGGGTGCTGGTGACCACGTTGTCGAGGAAGGCGCGGTCGTGGCTCACCAGCAGCAGGGTGCCGTCGAAGTCGAGAAGCAGCTCCTCCAGCAGCTCCAGGGTCTCCACGTCCAGGTCGTTGGTGGGCTCGTCCAGCACCAGCAGGTTGGCGGGACGGGTGAAGAGCTTCGCCAGCAGCAGCCGGTTGCGCTCGCCGCCGGAGAGGGACTTCACCGGCTGGCGGGCACGGGCCGGGGGAAAGAGGAAGTCCTGCAGGTAGCTCATGACGTGGCGGGAGCGACCGTTGACGGTGACGGTATCGCGACCGCCGCCCACGTTCTCCACCACCGTGGCCTCCTCGTCGAGCTGGGCGCGCATCTGGTCGAAGTAGGCCACCTCCACGCGGCTCCCCAGGCGGACGGTGCCGCTGTCGGGGGCAAGACGGCCCAGCAGCAGGTTGAGGAGGGTGGACTTGCCGCAGCCGTTGGGGCCGATGATGCCGACGCGGTCGCCGCGCAGAATGGTGACGCTGAAGTCGCGGACCACGGGCTTTCCCTCCCAGGCGTAGCTCAGGTTCTCGGCTTCGCACACCAGCTTGCCGGAACGCTCGGCGCCGTTGAGCTCAAGCCGCGCCGTCCCCGGTTTCCTGCGCCGCCGGCGCGCCTCCTCGCGCATGGCCTGGAGCCGCCGCACCCGCCCCTCGTTGCGGGTGCGGCGCGCCTGGATGCCCTGGCGGATCCAGATCTCCTCCTGGGCCAGTCTCTTCGCGAAGCGGGCCTGCTCGAGGGCCTCGGCGTTCTCGCGCTCCTCCCTGCGCCTGAGGTAGTTGTCGTAGTCACCGGGCCAGTCGGTGAGACGACCGCGGTCCAGTTCCAGGATGCGGGTGGCCAGGCGCCTGAGAAAGGCGCGGTCGTGGGTGACGAAGAGCAGGCTGCCCCGCCAGCCCAGCAGGAAGGTCTCCAGCCAGGCGATGGAGTCGATGTCGAGGTGGTTGGTGGGCTCGTCGAGGAGCAGCAGGTCGGGTTCCGAGGCCAGCGCCCGTGCCAGCAGCGCCCGCCGCTTCATGCCGCCGGAGAGGGCGTCGAAGCGCGCATCGGGATCCAGGCCGAGGCGGGAGATCACCTCCTCCACCCGCTGTTCCAGCTGCCAGCCGCCCGCCGCCTCCATCTCCTGCTGGATGGCGGACAGGCGTGCAAGGGCCGCTTCACTCCCCGCCTCCGCCAGCCGGGCGCAGGCTTCGTGGTACTGCTTCACCAGCCCGCCCAGCGTCTCCAGGCCGTCGGCCACCAGGTCGAAGACGCTGCCCGACACCCCCGCGGGCACCTCCTGCTGCAGCCGCGCGATGCGCACACCGTCGGCCACGCGAACCTCGCCGTCGTCGGGCGCCAGCTCGCCGCCGATCACTTTCATGAGGGTGGACTTTCCCTCGCCGTTGCGCCCGATGAGGCAGACCCGCTCGCCCCGCTCGATGGCGAGGCTCACCCCCTCCGGCAGCGGCGGGGTGCCGAAGGAGACCAGCACGTTCTGCAGCGAGACCAGGGGCATAGGAAAAACAACCTTGAAAACTGGAGGATTATGGAGACCGGGATCGAAGAAATTAGTGCTGTCGCCCCTCGCCCCTTGATTGTTATCATTGTCGATCGACAACGAATGGGATAGGGGCCGAAGTGCGAAACCGACGGGCCCCATCGATTATAAACCGGTACGAGATGGTCAAGCGCGTCACCCGAGAAGAGGCCTGGAAGGGCGAAGCCAACTGCAAGATCTGCACCTTGCGGGATTCGGTGTTGTTCGCCGGATTGGAAGAGAAGGACTTCGACCACATTCACAAGCCCATCGAGCAACTGCCCCTCAAGCCGGGCGACCACCTCTACCACGCCGGCGACCGGGCCGAACACATGTTCACCATCCGCAGCGGTCTGGTGAAGCTGGTGCAGTATCTCCCCGACGGCTCTCAACGCATCGTGCGGCTGCTCAGGGCCACCGACGTCACCGGCATGGAGGCGCTGGTGGGCGGCGAATACCAACACGACGCCATCGTCATGCAGGAAACCGAGGTCTGCGTGCTGCCGGTGGACGTGGTCCAGCGCCTCAGCCAGGAGAATTCGGCGCTCCACCAGGAACTCATGCGCCGCTGGCAGCAAGCGCTCTCGGAAGCCGACCTCTGGATCACTCAGCTCTCCACCGGTTCCGCCAAGCAGCGGGTCGCCCGCCTGCTGCTCAAGCTGGTCTGCGACGAGGACAACCGCTGCGAGCTCTTCAACCGCGAGGACATGGGCGCCATCCTGGGCATCACCACCGAGACGGCCAGCCGCACCGTCGCGGAATTCAAGCGCAAAGGGCTCCTGCAAGAGACCACCCCCAACACCTACATCGCCGACCGGGCGCGGCTGATGGAGGTGGCGGAGGACATCTGACACATCTGACATCCCCACTTCCATACCGCTTCGGATCCGATTTTCCGCAATGTAGGGAAAAGGCCGCTTCTGGTATCCTGTTGCGACTCCAGCCGTACCCGGGCCGACTCCTTACCATGCACCGAACCGAACAACCCGCTCCAAGGGGATTGGAAGCGCCCTGGCAGGCGCTCCAGGAGCAGGCGAGGCGGATCCGGAACACCCATCTGCGCGATCTCTTCGCCGCCGACGAGGCGCGTTTCGAGCGTTTCTCCCTCGCTTTCGAGGAGCTGTTTCTCGACTATTCGAAAAATCCGATCACCAGCGAGATCCTCGCGGAGCTGACGGCGCTGGCACGCGCCGCCCGCCTCGAAGCGTGGATCGACCGCATGTTCCGCGGCGAGCGCATCAACAACACGGAGCACCGCCCCGTGCTCCACGTGGCGCTGCGCAATCGAACCGGCACCCCCATCCTGGTGGATGGCGAGGACGTCATGCCTCGTGTCAACGCGGTGCTGGCGCGGATGCGCCGTTTCACCGAGGCGGTGCGCAGCGGAGAATGGACCGGCCACACCGGCCGTCCCGTCACCGACGTGGTCAACATCGGCATCGGTGGGTCCGACTTGGGGCCGCGCATGGTGACCACCGCCCTCAGGCCCTACTGGAAAACGGGGCTGCGCCCCCACTTCGTGGCCAACGTGGACGGCGCCGACATGGCCCAGGTGTTGGAACGGGTGGACCCGGAGACCACCCTGTTCATCGTCGCCTCCAAGACCTTCACCACGCGGGAAACCATGACCAACGCCCACACCGCCCGGCGCTGGTTCCTGGAACGCGTCGGGGGTGACGAATCGGCCATCGCCCGCCATTTCGTGGCCGTCTCCACCAACGCCTCGGCGGTGCGCGATTTCGGCATCGACGAAGCCAACATGTTCGAATTCTGGGAGTGGGTGGGCGGGCGCTATTCCCTGTGGTCGGCCATCGGCCTGCCCATCGCCCTGATGATCGGAATGGACGCCTTCGAAGCGTTGCTGGCCGGCGCCCACGCCATGGACCGCCACTTCCGCGAGGCGCCCTTCGAGCGGAACATGCCGGTGATTCTCGGCCTGTTGGGCGTATGGCACCGCAACTTCCTGGGCGCCGGCAACCACGCCATCCTGCCTTACGACCACGGATTGCGCCTGCTGCCCGCCTATCTGCAACAGGCCGACATGGAGAGCAACGGCAAAGGGGTCACCCGCGACGGCGAGCCCTTGACCTACGACAGCGGCCCGATCGTATGGGGCCAACCCGGAACCAACGGCCAGCACGCCTTCTTCCAGCTCATGCACCAGGGCACCGAAGCGGTGCCGGCCGACTTCATCCTGCCGGCGCGCAGCCACTATCCCCTGGACGATCACCACCGCATCCTCATGGCCAACTGCATCGCCCAGACCGAAGCCCTCATGAAGGGCAAGACCGAGGCGGAAGTGCGCGCCGAGCTCGAAGCAGCGGGGTTGGAGCCGGCGCGCATCGACGCCCTGCTGCCCCACCGGCTGTTTCCCGGCAACCGGGCCAGCAACACCCTTCTGCTGCGCCAGGTGACCCCCTACACCCTGGGCAGCCTCATCGCCTTGTACGAGCATCGGATCTTTGTCGAAAGCGTGATCTGGAACATCAACGCCTTCGACCAGTGGGGCGTGGAGCTGGGCAAGCAGCTGGCCGCCGTCATCGAAGCCGAACTGAGCGGCGCACGTCCGGCGGGAGACCACGACGCTTCGACCAACGGCCTGGTCGCCCTCCTGCGGGAGTGGGCCCAATGATCCTGGCCGCCGACATCGGCGGCACCCGTTGCCGCTTCCTCCTGGCCGAAACCGACGGCACCATAGCCGCCGAAGCGGCCTATGCCAGCGCCGGGTTCCCCAACCTGGAAGCGGCCATCGACCGCTTCATGGACGAACACCAGACCGGTCGCGACCACATCGAACTTGCCGCCCTGGCGCTGGCCGGTCCGGTCACCGGCGACTGCGTGGCCTTGACCAACCTGCCCTGGCTGGTCTGCCGCCGGGCGCTGGCCCAACGGCTGCCCAAGGCGAACATCCTGTTCGTCAACGATTTCCAGGCCGCCGCCCTGGGTGTGCTCGAGGTGCCCCCCGAACGGCTTCGCCCTCTTCGCGAGCTGCCCGCACGCCCCCGGGCGCGCAAGCTGGTGCTGGGCGCCGGCACCGGCCTGGGCGTGGCCTATCTCCACCCCGCCCATGGAGGCCACAGGGCCTGGCCCACCGAAGCCGGCCACATGGGCTTCGCCCCAGCCGACGCCCTCCAGTGGAGGCTGGCCGAACATCTGCGCCGCCGCCACGGTCGGGTCTCCTGGGAGCGCATCCTTTCCGGCCCCGGGCTGGCCGAGCTGCACGCCTTCCTCCACGGCGGCGCGCCGGTCGAACCCCCCGCCGTGATCGACGCGGCCGCGGCCGGCGACTCCGAGGCCGAAGCCACCATCGCCCTGTTCGTCCGCCTCTACGGCGCATTCTGCGGCGACGCGGCCCTGGCCTGGCAGCCGGCGGGCGGGATCTATCTCACCGGCGGGGTCACCACCCACATCGCCCCCTGGCTCGACACGGCCGGTTTTCTCGAGGCCTATGCCGACAAGGGCCGCATGGCCTCGCTGGTGAACCGTTTTCCCATCCACATCGTCATGGAGCCGCGCGTCGGCCTTCTGGGCGCGCTGCGCCACGCACTCGACCATCAGGTGACATCATGAGCGACAGCGATCGACAAAGGGAACAGGCCAGGCTTTACAAGTATTACACCGAAACCAAGATCGCCACCGAGGTCACGCGCCAGACGCTGGTGCTGGTGCTCGCCGGCGGCGAGGGGTCGCGCCTGAAAGGGCTCACCAAGTGGCGCGCCAAACCGGCGGTGCCTTTCGGCGGCAAGTACCGCATCATCGATTTCGCCCTCTCCAACTGCATCAATTCGGGCCTGCGCCGCATCGGCGTGCTCACCCAGTACAAATCCCACTCGCTGATCCGCCACCTGCAGCGGGCCTGGGGCTTCCTGCGCGCCGAGATCGGCGAGTTCGTGGAGATCCTGCCCGCCCAGCAACGGCTCGGCCAGCAGTGGTACCGCGGCACCGCCGACGCCCTCTACCAGAACATGGACATCATGCACCGCCATGCGCCCGAGTACGTGATGGTGCTGGGCGGAGACCACATCTACACCATGGACTATTCCAAGATGCTCATGGCCCACGTCAATTCGGGCGCGGACCTGACCATCGGCTGCATCGAAGTGCCCCGGGAAGAAGCGCGCGCCTTCGGCGTGATGTCGGTGGACGACGAGATGCGCATCGTCCGGTTCGCCGAGAAGCCGGACGATCCCGAGCCCATTCCCGGACGGCCCGACTTGGCGCTCGCCTCCATGGGCATCTACGTCTTCTCCACCAGCTTCCTCTACAGCGCCCTCATCGCCGACGCCGAGGATCCCGACTCCTCCCACGACTTCGGGAAAGACATCATCCCCAAGGCCATCCACCAGGTGAAGTCCATCGCCTATCCCTTCAGGAAGGAGGACGGCAGTCAGGCCTACTGGCGGGACGTGGGCACCCTCGATTCCTATTGGAAAGCCAACATGGAGCTGTGCGCGGTGGAGCCGGAGCTGAACCTGTACGACCGCAACTGGCCCATCTGGACCTACCAGACCCAGCACCCCCCCGCCAAGTTCGTGTTCGACGACGAAGGACGGCGGGGCGAGGCCATCGACTCACTGGTTTCCGGCGGGTGCATCCTCTCTGGCGCGCGGGTGAAGCGGTCGGTGATCTTCTTCGCCACCCAGATCGAAAGCTACTCCACCATAAAAGACAGCGTGGTGTTGCCCAAGGTCACCATTGGACGCAATTGTCGGATCCGAAACGCGATCATCGACAAGGGGACCTTCATCGCGGACGGCACGGTCATCGGTGAAGATCCCGAGGAAGACGCCAAGCGGTTCCACATCACGCCCGAGGGCATCGTGCTGGTCACCCCCGAGATGCTGGGTCAGAACCTCTTCCTCGCCAACTTTCCCCAATGAACGGCAAGCTCAACTTCGTCCTTTGCTGGCACATGCACCAGCCCTACTACCGGGAAGGGCTCGAGGGTCCCTATCGCCTGCCCTGGGTCTATCTGCACGCCCTCAAGGACTACGACGACATGGCGGCCCATCTGGAGCGCAACCCGGCCATGCGGGCGGTGGTCAACTTCGCCCCCGTGCTGCTGGAACAGCTCACCGACTACGCGCACCAGATCGGCGCCTTTCTCGAACGCGGCGAAGCCATGGCCGACCCCCTGCTCAACCTCCTGGCCGGGGTGACCCCGGTGCCGGCCGACCCGGCCGCCCGGCGCGTCCTGGTGGACGCTTGCAGCCGCGCCCACGCGCCGCGCATGATCGATCCCCATCCGGTCTATCAAGCGCTGCTCTCCCGTTTCCACCCCGCCGACGAGAGCCGGCCGGAGACGGAGCTGCTCCTGGAATACCTGGATCCACAATACTTCCTCGACCTGCTGACCTGGTACCACCTGGCCTGGACCAGCCACAACCTCAAGCAGCAGCCGCTGATACAGCGGTTGATGAAGAAAGGGCGCCACTTCGGCCCCGAAGACCGACACGCCCTGCTGGCGCTGTTCCGCGACACCCTGGAACGCATCGTCCCCCGCTATCGGGCCCTGGCGGAACAGGGTCAGATCGAACTCTCCATGACCCCTTGGGGCCACCCCATCGTGCCCTTGCTCAACGACTTCGCCAACATGAAGGAGGCCCAGCCCGACGCCCCCATGCCGGAGCACGAGCGCTATCCCGGCGGCGTGGAACGCTCGCGCTGGCACTTGCGTGAAGGGCTGAAGGTCTTCGAGCAACATTTCGGTTTCCGCCCGAAAGGCGTCTGGCTCTCGGAAGGGGGCGTCAGCGACGACGCCCTGGCCCTGCTCGACGAGCTGGGCATTCAGTGGACCGCCTCCGGCGAGGCGGTATGGCACCACAGCTGTCTCTCCTCCCAGTGCGACCCGGACGAGATGGCCTGCCGGCGCGCTCTGTTCCATCCCTACCGGCTGGAAGGGCAGCGCACCCGGATCCACTTCCGCGACGACGGCCTGTCCGACCTCATCGGCTTCGAGTACAGCAAGTGGCACGCCGACGACGCCGTGGCCGATTTCGTGGGCCACCTGGAGCGCATCGCCCAGTCCCTGGGCGACGAGATGGACCAGTATGTGGTGACCGTCATCCTGGACGGTGAAAACGCTTGGGAATACTACCCGGACAACGGCCATTTCTTCCTCGAAGGGCTCTACCGGCGCCTTTCGGAACACGAATACATTCGCCCCACCACCTTTTCCGCCCTGGGGGACTCGGTCCGAGAAGCCCCACTCAAGCACTTGGTGGCGGGCAGTTGGGTCTACGGCAGTTTCTCCACCTGGATCGGTTCGGCGGACAAGAACCGCGCCTGGGATCTGCTGGTGGAAGCCAAGCGCTGTTACGACCGAAGGATCGCGGGGCTGCCTGCGGAGACGGCGGCCGAAGCCACCCGCCTGCTGGGCGTGTGCGAGGGCTCCGACTGGTTCTGGTGGTTCGGCGACTACAACCCGGCCCAGAGCGTGAGCGACTTCGACCGCCTGTTCCGGCTCCAACTGCGGCGCTTGTACCGCATGCTGGGCGAGAACCCTCCGCCGGCCCTGGACACCCCCATCTCCCGTGGGGGCGGCAGCATGGAAAACGCCGGCACCATGCGGCGCAACCAGTAGGAAAGGCCCATGTCCCACGACTTCCACCAGCGCCGCGCCGGCGTGCTGCTCCACCCCACATCGTTTCCGTCGGGCACCTTGCGCGACGGCGCCCCGTGGCTCGACTTCATGGAGGCCGCGGGCCTGACCGTATGGCAGATGCTGCCGTTGGGCGTGCCGCTGGCGGACCGTTCACCCTATCAATGCCTCTCCGCCTTCGCCGTGGATCCCGCCTTGCTGCACGAGCTGCCGCCTCCACGGGAGGACGACCCCGAGTTTGTCGCATGGCGCCGGGATCAAGCCCACTGGTTGCAGGATTACGCCCTGTTCCGCTGCATCAAGAAACAGCAGCACGGCCGCCCCTGGTATCTGTGGCCCGAACCGCTCAAGCGCCGCGAACCCGACGCCCTCGAAGCGGTGAAAAAGGCCCAGCCCGACCTCCTGTTGCAACTGGAATGGACGCAGTTCCAGCTCTGGCACCAATGGAGACGCCTGCGCGAAGAGGCCCACCGGCGGGGCATCCGGTTCTTCGGGGACATGCCCATCTTCGTAGCCCACGACAGCGCCGATGTCTGGACCCGCCCCCGACGTTTTCTGCTCGACGAGGACGGCCGACCCTTCTGGGTGGCCGGGGTGCCGCCGGACTATTTTTCCGAGACCGGTCAACGTTGGGGGAACCCCCATTACGACTGGGAATACCATCGCGCAGAGGGTTTTCGCTGGTGGATCGACCGGTTGCGCACCCACCTGGAATGGTTCGATTTGGTACGGATCGACCATTTCCGCGGGTTGGAAGCGGTATGGATGATCCCGGCCGACGCCGAGACCGCCGAGCACGGTCATTGGCAGAAAGTGCCCGGAGACGAGCTGCTCGCCACATTGCAACGGGAACTGGGAACACTGCCTCTGGTGGCCGAAGATCTGGGCACCATCACCCCGGAAGTGCGGTCGCTGAAGGACAAATACGGACTGCCCGGCATGGCCATCCTCCAGTTCGCCTTCGACCAGTTCGAGGACAACCCCAACAAGCCGCAGAACATCGGGCCCAACACCGTGGTCTACACCGGCACCCACGACAACGACACCACCCGGGGGTGGTTCGACGCCCTGTCGCCGGAGATGCAGCACCACGTGCGCAGCGTGCTGGGCATCGACGACCATCAAGACGTGGTCCAGGCCATGATTCGCACCGCGTTCCAGACACGGGCCGCCCTGGCCATGATCCCCTTGCAGGACTTCCTCGGATTGGGCAGCGAGGCGCGCATGAACGTGCCCGGCACCACCGAAGGCAACTGGCGCTGGCGCTTCCGCTGGGCGCAGTTGTCCCGCCCCGGCTTCACCGACCACATCCGTGACCTGGTTCACGACAGCCGACGAGCCCCGATCCCATGACCCCTCTCGAACGACTCCAACAAGGCCGCCATCACGACCCGTTCGACTACCTGGGCCGCCACCCCTGGCACGACGGTTGGATCGTGCGTGCCTTCATGCCCCAGGCCGAGCGGGTGGAACTGGAAGGGATCGGCCCCATGTCCCGCGTGGAGGGCAGCGACCTGTTCGTCCGCCGGCTCAGCGAAGCGGAACATCAACGTTTGCCACGCCACTACCGGCTGCGCTGGCAGGAGAAGGGCGACGACGTCTGGCATTCGGTCGTCTCCCCCTATAGCTTCGAACCCCAACTGAGCGACTGGGACCTGCACCTGTTCAGCGAAGGCCGCCACCACCACGCCTGGCGCTTTCTCGGCGCCCATCGGCGCGTCATCGACGGGGTGGAGGGTTTTCTCTTCGCCGTTTGGGCGCCGGGCGTCCAGCGGGTCAGCGTGGTGGGCGACTTCAACGGGTGGAACGGATTGCGCCACCCCATGCGCAATCGCGGCCACTCGGGCGTGTGGGAGCTGTTCATCCCCGGCCTCCAGCCCGGCGACGCCTACAAGTACGAGATCCTCGGACGCCACGATCAGTTGCTGGTGAAGGCCGACCCCTATTGTCAACGCATGGCCATGCGCCCCGACACCACCTCCATCCTGGTCCGTGAGGAGGATTACCGCTGGGAAGACGGCGACTGGCTCGCCCGGCGCAGGACGTGGGACTGGCAGCACGAACCCATCGCCATCTACGAAGTACACCTGGGTTCATGGAAGCGCCACCCGGACGGCGGTTTCTACAGTTACCGCGAGCTGGCCGACGAGCTGCTGCCGGAAGTGAAGGCGCTGGGCTACACCCACATCGAGCTGCTGCCGGTGATGGAGCATCCGCTGGACGAGTCCTGGGGTTACCAGGTGTCGGGTTACTACGCACCCACCTCGAGATTCGGCGACCCGGACGATTTCCGCCATTTCGTGGACCGCGCCCACCGGCTCGGACTGGGCGTCCTCCTCGACTGGGTCCCGGCCCACTTCCCCCGCGACGAGTTCGCCCTCGCCCGCTTCATCGGCGAGCCCCTCTACGAACACCCCGATCCACGCCGCGGCGAACACCGTGACTGGGGCACCCTCATCTTCGACTACGGCCGCAACGAGGTCCGCAACTTCCTCATCGCCAACGCCCTGTACTGGATCGAGGAATTCCACATCGACGGGCTGCGGGTGGACGCCGTCGCCTCCATGCTCTACCTGGACTATTCACGGCCCGACGGCGAATGGCTGCCCAACCAGTACGGAGGACGCGAGCACCTGGAAGCCATCAGTTTCCTGCGCGAACTCAACGAGGTGATCCACGCCCGTTTTCCCGGCGCGGTGACCATCGCCGAAGAGTCCACCGCCTGGCCCATGGTCTCCCGCCCCACCTACATGGGCGGACTCGGCTTCTCCATGAAATGGAACATGGGCTGGATGCACGACACTCTGGGCTACTTCCAGACCGACCCCATCTACCGCAAGTACCACCACAATCAGCTCACCTTCAGCCAGCTCTATCTCTGGACCGAAAACTTCGTGCTCCCCTTCTCCCACGACGAGGTGGTGCACCTGAAGAAGAGCATGCTGGAGAAGATGCCGGGCGACCCCTGGCAGCAGTTCGCCAACCTGCGGCTGCTCTACACCTACCAGTACGCCCATCCCGGAAAGAAACTGCTGTTCATGGGCGGTGATTTCGGGCAGCGCGCCGAGTGGAACGCCACCGGCCAGCTCGAGTGGCCGCTCTTGGAGGTGCCCGAGCACCAGGGGCTGCGCAAGCTGGTGGCCGACCTCAACCACCTCTACACCCACGAGCCGGCCTTGTATCAAAGCGACTTCCTCGCCGAAGGTTTCCAATGGATCGACTGCCACGACAACGAGCAGTCGGTCCTCAGTTTCATCCGCCGGGGCCGGGACGACCCCGAGGACCTTCTGGTCTGCATCTTCAACTTCACCCCGGTGCCCCGCCTGGGCTACCGTATCGGCGTGCCGCCCGCACGCGCCTGGCGCGAGGTGCTCAACTCCGATTCCGTCTGGTATGGCGGGAGCAACCTCGGCAATGCGGGCCGGCTCGAATCCAGACCCGAACCCTGGATGGGATTCGAACACACCCTGGAACTGACCTTGCCGCCGCTGGCGGGGCTGATCCTGAAACCGGAGCGATGAACGGCGGAAACGAGAGACCCCGGGGAATCTGGAGGAGGCCGGCGGAACCGCCATGGGTCCATCCATGCAGGCCGGCCCTCGGTCGCCCCTGGTCTTCGACGTCCGCCCACCACGTCCCGGCAACCTTCCCGCTCCGAACGACCGAAACAGCACGACACCGATGAAGATCCTGTTCGCCGCAAGTGAAGCCTACCCCCTGGTCAAGACCGGCGGGCTGGGCGACGTGATCCATGCCCTGCCCCGCGCCCTGCGACGGCTCGGAGCCGACGTCCGAGTGGTGCTGCCCGCTTACCGAATGGTGCTCGAACAGACGGCCTCGGTGCGCTTCGCCGGATGGTTGCAACTGCCCGGGGCCGGCCGCCTGCACGACGTGCGCATCCTGGAAGCCGGCAGCCGCCACCTGGGGGTGCCGCTGTTGCTGGTGGACGCGCCTTTACTGTTCGACCGTCCGGGAAACCCCTATCTACATCCCGAAGGCTACAACTGGCACGACAATGCGGAACGGTTCACCGTCTTTTCCCGCGCCGTGGCCCGGATGGCGCTGGACACCTCCCTGACCGGATGGCGGCCGGACGTGGTTCACAGCCACGACTGGCAGGCGGGGTTGGTCAGCGCCTTCCTCGCCGAGGCCGCGGAACGTCCCGCCACCGTTTTCACCATCCACAACCTCTCCTATGCCGGTATCTTTTCCCACCAGGAGTTCGAACAGCTCGGCCTGCCGAGCGACTGGTGGTCGCCCGAAGCCCTGGAGTTCTTCGGCAATTTTTCCATGCTCAAAGGCGGCATCGTCTTCAGTGATCGGGTGACCACCGTCAGCCCCACTTATGCCGAGGAGATCCAGACCCCCGCCTTCGGCTACGGTTTCGACGGCGTGCTGCGCGCGGTCCGCCACAAGCTCACCGGCATCCTCAACGGCATCGATCCCGAACTGTGGAACCCCGCCTCCGACCCCTATCTGCCCTGTCACTATTCCGCCCGCCACCGCTATCTGGCGGGCAAACGGTGCAACAAGGCCGCCCTGCTCGAACAACTGGGGGGCGAGAAGGACGACGCGGCCCTCTCCGCCCCCCTGCTCGGCTTCATCGGCCGCCTGGTGGAACAGAAAGGGGTGGACCTTCTGCTCGAGGCCATTCCGGCCCTGCTGCGCCACCCCGACCTGCGTCTGGCGGTGCTCGGTTCGGGGGAGGCCCGCTTCGAAGGGGCGTTGCGGGAGCTGGCCGCGGCCTATCCTGGACGGCTGCTGCTCGCCATCGGGTATTCCGAGGCGCTCTCCCACCGAATCGAGGCGGGCTGCGACATCTTCCTCATGCCCTCCCGGTTCGAGCCCTGCGGACTGAACCAGCTCTACAGCCTCCGTTACGGCACCCCGCCCGTGGTCCATGCCGTGGGCGGGTTGGCCGACACCGTAGTGGACGCCACCCCGGAAAACCTGGCGGCCGGGCGCGCCACCGGGTTCCACTTCCACGAACCCACGGCCGCCGCCCTCGTCGAAGCGGTGGAACGCGCCTTGGCGCTCTACCACGACCAACGGGCCTGGCACCGGCTGATGCGCACCGCCATGGCCCAAGACTTCGGCTGGGACCGCAGCGCCACCCGCTATCTGGAGCTGTACCGCGAGATCGCCGCCGGCTGATTCCGCCGACCGCTTTCCGCTACAATTCCTTCCCTTTCGCCGACCACACCCTCGGTCCGACGCCATGAACAACCGCGAAGACCTGTGCCTGCTGCCCGCCGACGAACGGCTGCCCTCGGACGCCGAATCCATCGAAAAGGATTTTCACCGCTACCTCATCCACCACCTGGGCCGCTTCCTCGGTTGCAATCCTTACTATTTCTTCGAAGCGCTCTCGCTCACCCTGCGCGACCGGATCATGACCGACTGGCTCAACACCTGGAAACAGCACCGCAAGCCGGGCCAGCGCCGCGCCTTCTACCTTTCGATGGAGTTCCTCATTGGCCGCTCCCTGGGCAACAACATGCTCAACATGGGCATCCGCGACCAGGTGGACGAAGCCATGAAGGCCTACACCCTGGAGCTGGAAGAGATCCAGGAACAGGAACACGACGCCGGGCTGGGCAACGGCGGCCTGGGGCGGCTCGCCGCCTGCTTCCTGGACAGTTGCGCCACCCTGGGGTTGCCGGTGCTGGGTTACGGCCTGCGCTACGAGTACGGCATGTTCCGCCAGGAGATCGAAAACGGCTATCAAGTGGAAGAGCCCGACCACTGGCTGCGCGACGGCTACCCCTGGGAGTTGGAGCGGGCCGAATACACCCAGGTGGTCCATTTCGGCGGACGCACCGAGCACTACACCGACGAGAACGGCGTCCACCGGGTGCGTTGGGTGGAAACAGAGGACGTGCTGGCCATCCCCTACGACGTGCCGGTGTGCGGATACCGCAACGGCGTGGTCAATACCTTGCGACTGTGGAAGTCCACCGCCACGGATGTCTTCAACCTGGACGAGTTCAATGCCGGAGACTACCCCGAGTCGGTGGCCGCCAAGAATCAGGCCGAGCACATCACCATGGTGCTCTACCCCAACGACGCCAGCGAAAACGGCAAGGAGTTGCGGCTGCGCCAGCAGTACCTCCTCGCCTCGGCCAGCCTCAAGGACGTCATGCGCCAGTGGGAGCTGGTCAACGGCGACGACTACAGCACCTTCGCCGAACATCATGTCTTCCAGCTCAACGACACCCATCCGGCCGTCTCCGTGGCCGAACTGATGCGCATCCTTCTGGACGAGAAGGGGCTGGAGTGGGACGAGGCCTGGGAGATCACCCGCAACACCATGGCCTATACCAACCACACCCTGTTGCCCGAAGCGCTGGAAAAGTGGTCGGTGCACCTGTTCGAGACCCTACTCCCGCGGCTGTTGGAGATCATCTACGAGATCAACGCCCGCTTCCTCAAGGAGGTGGCCTTGCGCTGGCCCGGCGACAGCGACCGCCGGCGGCGCATGTCCATCATCGAAGAGGACGGCGTCAAGTCGGTGCGCATGGCCTACCTCGCCATCGTCGGCAGCTTCTCGGTCAACGGCGTGGCCGAACTCCATTCCAACCTGCTCAAGCAGGGGCTGTTCCGGGACTTCTACGAACTCTGGCCGGAAAAATTCAACAACAAGACCAACGGCGTCACCCCCCGCCGCTGGCTGGCCTACGCCAACCCGCCCCTGGCCCGGTTGATCACCCGTGAAATCGGTGACGGCTGGATCCGGAACCTGGCCCACCTCGAACGGCTCAAGCCCCTGGCCGAGCCCGGCAACGAAACGTTCCAGGCCGAATGGCATCGGGCCAAGCAGGCCAACAAGGCCCGGTTGGCGCAACTGGTGGAGCGGGAGTGCGGCGTGGTCTTTCCGGTGGACGCCCTGTTCGACACCCAAGTCAAGCGCATCCACGAATACAAGCGCCAACTGCTCAATATCCTCCACGTGATCCACCTGTACGATCGCATCCGGCGCGGCGACGCGGGCGACGACTGGTGCAACCGCTGTGTCCTGTTCGGCGGCAAGGCGGCGCCCGGCTACTACATGGCCAAGAAGATCATCAAACTCATCAACAACGTGGCCGACATCGTCAACAGCGATCCCGAGGTGGGCGAGCGGCTCCGGGTCGCCTTCCTGCCCAATTACCGGGTGTCGAGCATGGAGGTGATCGCGCCGGGCACCGACCTGTCGGAACAGATCTCCACCGCCGGCAAGGAGGCCTCGGGCACCGGCAACATGAAGTTCATGATGAACGGCGCCCTCACCATAGGCACCTACGACGGCGCCAACATCGAGATCCTGGACGCCGTGGGTGAAGAGAATTTCTTTCTTTTCGGGCTGCGGGTGGAAGAGATCGAGGCTTTGCGCCCCCACTACGACCCCCACCACTACATCGCCGAGGACGAGGATCTGGCGCGGGTCTTCCACCTGCTCGAGAGCGGCCACTTCAACCCCACCGAACCCGGCATCTTCGACGACATCATCGCGGGGCTGCGCAGCCCACGCGATCCGTGGATGACGGTGGCCGACTTCCGCAGTTACGTGGACGCGCAACAACGCGCCGCAGACGCCTACCGCGACCGGGAACGGTGGGTGCGCATGAGCATCCTCAACACCGCTTGCAGCGGTTTCTTCTCCACCGACCGCACCATGGAGGAGTACAACCGCGACATCTGGAGGCTGCGCCCCATGACGATGGCCTCCTGACCCGCCCTTGATCCCGGCCACCCCGGCCCCATGTGGTCCTCCATCACGGTGCGAAAGGCGCGCCATGCGAAACGGACCTCGACCTAAGGAGATACAGATGAATTCCACCCCGACCACCTCCACGGAAAAAGCCCCTGCGTCTCCGGAAAAGGCCGATTGGGGCTGGATCCTGGCCCTGGGCGTCCTGTTCCTGGTGATGGGCCTGGTGGGGCTGGGCATGACGGTGGCCCTCACCCTCACCAGCATCCTTTTTCTCGGCGCCTTCCTCACGGTGGGCGGCGTCTTTCAGCTCGTGGCCGCCCTGCGCAACCCGCAAGCGAAAGAGGGCGGCGAACGGGTGCTGGAGTTCCTTCTCGCCTTGCTCTACGTGGCAGCGGGCCTTTGGGTGATGGCCAACCCGGCCATGGCCTCCATGGTGGCCACGGCCGCCATCGCCGGCCTGCTCGGCGGCCTGGGCTTCCTGCGCATCCTGGCCGCCTTCCGCCGCCGTCCCCGGTCCGGTTGGGGCTGGCTGCTGGCGGCCGGCATCACTTCCCTGGTGCTGGCCGGCCTCATCTTGGCGCAGTGGCCGCTCTCCGGTTTGTGGGTCATCGGCCTGTTCATCGCCGTGGAGATGATCTTCCACGGCTGGGCCTACATCGTGCTCGCCCTGGCCCTGCGCCGCGCCGGCTGAATTTCAGGGGCGCTTGCGGGCGGCGGCCCGGCGACTCCATTCGAGCACGTAATCCAGGCCACTGGCGACCAGGGTGAAACTCACCGCCCACAGCAGCCCCTGAAGGATCCAGCCGGGCACGGGTTCGAACCCCAGGTCGTACACCACCAGGAGAGCCAGAAGAATCTGCAAGGCGGTGTTGAGCTTGCTGATGAGGGTCGGCTCCGCTTCCAGGCGTTCCACGGTGAGATGGTAGGCCAGCGCGCCACCCACGATGACCAGATCACGCAGCACCACCAGGCCCACCAGCCACCACGGCAGCGCGTCCAGCCAGGCCAGGCAGACGAAAACCGAAATGAGCAGGAACTTGTCGGCCAGGGGGTCGAGGATGCCGCCGAGCCGGCTGCGCCAACCGAACTGCCTGGCCAGGAAGCCGTCGAGGGCGTCGGAGACGCCGGCCACGAAGAAGAGAAGCATGGCCAGACGGAACTCCTGGTGCAACAGCAGGTGGATCACCGGCAGCACCAGCAGGATGCGCAGCACGCTGATGACGTTGGGAATGTCGCGCGCCCGCAGCATGAGGGATCAACGAAAGGCCCAGGTCGAGGCCGTATCGTCCGCTGTGCCGGGCACGGGCACCAGCTCGGGCACCAGGTCGAGACGGCGCCGAAGGGCCTCGGCTCCGCCCACCGCCTGAACCCGGAATTCGAGCCCGTCCCCCTCCGCCGCCGTCAGCTCGACCTCGGTGACCAGCTCCAGCTCGTTCAGCAGGCGGCGCACGAAGGCGTAGTCGGCCGGACCGTGCAGCCCGACGAAGCGGAGCACGAGCGTGCTCCGGCCGGCCTGCGCCGGAACGGGAAGATAGCGTCGGGCCAGCGCATCGGCCACCTGATCCAATCCTTGCCGGAACGCCTCTTCCAGATCGGCGGCCGCGCTCTCGAAGTCCTGCTCCCCGTCGGGCAGAATCAAGCGCCAATGCACCCGCCATCCACGCCGGCCCCGTTCGACGCGGACCGCCAACGGCAGCGCCCGGCCGTAACGGGCGGACGCCCGTTCCAGGCTTTCCCGATCGCCGAGCCACAGATCGGCCGCCGTGACGGCCTCGCGATCCTCCAAGTCGAGAAGGGGAAACACCCACCTCACGCCCCGGCGATCGGCCGCCCGGCGCAACGCCGCGAACAGTTCGGGATCCTGTTCCGGATCGGCCAGCCGCCGACGGCCCTTGCGCTCCAGCGCGATCCAGGGCACCAGCTCGGGACGGCCGTTCTCCCACAACAGCAGGCCCAGCCGATCCAGAAGGCGCGCCACCTGGCGCCGGTCGAAGCGCACCCACAGGGCGCGTTTCACCGCGCCGTCGGCATCCGGCAACTCTCGATAGCGAAACTCCTGGGCATGGTTCTGGGCCTCTTGCAAAACCGCTTCCAGCGCTTCGCCCTTTCCTTCCAACCGACGACCGGAAGCCTTTACCAACACCTGGCGCAAGGCTTCGGCCATGGCGTGCCGGCGGGCCTCCGGCGAATCGTCGGCGACGGGCACCACGGCGGTGAAAAGGTCGGCCGGCGCCGCGGAAGCGAGCAGAGGAACCCAGAGGAAGAGCAGCAGGGACAGGCGTTTGATGCGTTCCATCGCGCCATTCTAGCCGCGGCCCAGCCACCGGCCAACCATGGAATCCTGCTACAATGCCGCCCATTTCCAGAACCGAAGAAGCCATCCGACCGATGACGGCCAGCGAACCGCCGAAAACGGGATTGAGCTACCGCCGGGCCGGCGTCGACATCGACGCGGGCAATGCCCTGGTGGAACGCATCAAGCCCCTGGTGCAGAAGACCTTTCGCCCCGGCGTGCTCACCGGCATCGGAGGCTTCGGCGCCCTGTTCGAACTGCCGCGGAGCGGCTATCGAGAGCCCGTGCTGGTTTCCGGCACCGACGGAGTGGGTACCAAGCTCAAGCTGGCCATGCAACTGGACCGCCATGACACCATCGGCATCGACCTGGTGGCCATGTGCGTCAACGACATCGTCGTGGCTGGCGCGGAGCCGCTGTTCTTCCTCGACTATTACGCCACCGGCCGCCTCTCGGTGGACCAGGCGGAACGGGTGGTCGCCGGCATCGCCCGGGGATGCGAGCTGGCCGGCTGCGCTCTGGTGGGCGGAGAGACGGCGGAGATGCCGGGCATGTACGCCGACGGCGAATACGACCTGGCCGGCTTCGCCGTGGGCCTGGTGGAAAAATCGGCCATCCTCACCGGCGCCGCGGTCCGCCCCGGCGATCGGCTCTTGGGGCTGGCCTCGTCCGGGCCCCACTCGAACGGCTATTCGTTGATCCGCAAGGTGCTGGAAGTGAGCGGCGCCGATCCCGCCGACCCGCTGGGAACCACCACCCTGGGGGACGCCTTGATGGCCCCCACCCGCATCTACGTGAAATCGCTTCTGGCGCTCCTCGAGCGGGTGGAGGTCCACGCCCTGGCCCACATCACCGGAGGCGGGCTCACCGACAACCTGCCGCGCGTGCTGCCGCCGGGCACCGCCGCACGCATCGACACCGCCGCCTGGCCCCGACCCGAAGTGTTCCGGTGGCTCCAGGCGGCCGGGGGCATCGAGGAGGCGGAGATGTACCGCACCTTCAACAACGGCATCGGCATGGTGGTCTGTGTGCCGCCGGAGGCGGCGGACCAGGCCGAAGCGGTGCTCACCGACGCCGGCGAACGGGTGTATCCCATCGGCGAGGTGGTCTCCCACGACGGCGAGCCCTGCGTGCGCTATGGCTGAACGGACCGCGCCCATGCCGGTGGTGGTGCTCATCTCCGGCGGCGGCACCAACCTCCAGGCCCTCATCGACGCCGCCGGCCGTGACCTGCCGGTGGAGATCCGCGCCGTGATCAGCAACGAACCCGACGCCTACGGACTGGAACGGGCGCGCCGGGCCGGCATCGCCGCCGAGGTGGTGAATCACCGAGACCACCCCGATCGGGAAGCCTTCGACCGGGCGTTGGCCGAACGCATCGATCGCCACAGCCCGAAGCTGGTGGTCCTGGCCGGCTTCATGCGCATCCTCACCCCCTATTTCGTCCACCGCTACGCCGGACGATTGCTCAACATCCACCCCTCCCTCCTGCCGAAGTTCAAGGGCCTGCACACCCACCGCAGGGCACTGGAGGCGGGAGAAAAGGTGCACGGCGCCAGCGTCCATTTCGTCACCGAGGCGCTCGATGGCGGCCCGGTCGTCCTCCAGGCCCGGGTTCCGGTGAAGCCCGACGATACACCGGAAATCCTGGCCGCGCGGGTGCTGGAAAAGGAGCATGTCATCTACCCCATGGTGGTGCGTTGGTTCGCCGAGGGACGATTGGAGCTGCGCGACGGCCGCGTCTGGTTCGACGGCCGCCCCCTGGCGCGTCCGCTCAGGCTCGACGAACTGGAGTGAAGCCATGGTTCGGCCCCGGCCCATCGCCGTGCTGCTTCTGGCCCTGGCGTGGACGACGGCGCTTCGGGCCATTGAGCCTTTCGAGGCCACCTACCGGTTGCTCTACAACGGCGAACCGAAAGGAGAGACCCGCTTCAGCCTCCATCTGGAAAGCGGGGACTACCGTTTCCGTGCCGTCACCCGGCCGCTGGGCGACGCCCTGGACCACCAGGTGTTGGAGGCCAGCCAGGGACGCCTCGACGGCGCCCGTCCCCGTCCCGCCACCTATTACTACGCGGTGAAGGAGCGGGGGCGGACACGGATGGTCGAGCTGATCTTCGATTGGGGCCGGGCGCAATTGAAAGTACGGGATGAACGGGGTCAGGAAAACTATGCGTTGGAACCCGGCGCCCAGGATCGCCTCTCCTATCTGCTCCAGGCCATGGCGTTGACCGAGGGGCCGGAATCCGAAGCGCGGTTCCTTCGGGTCGGCCCCATGGGCGCCGAACGATTGGTCCTGGAAAAGAAAAGGGAGGGGTTCCTGGACACCCCGGCCGGCCGTTTTCCGACGCGGGAAATTCTCATCCGCAGCGGCGACGGGGGATCCGTGCGCCATCTCTGGCTGGCGGCCAACGGGAACCCCTTGCCCCTGTTGCTGGAACAGCACCAGGACGACGCCCTGGTGCGCATGGAACTGGTGAGGATCCACCGATGAAGCGCGCATCCGAACTGGCCGCCCTCTCACGCGAACACCACCACTCCCTGCGGCTGGCCAAGCGCTGCCTCGACACCCTGGCTTCGGGCGACGAGAAAGCGCTCCGTGCCCTGTGCCGGGAGATCGCCGCCGATTTCGACACCACCTGGGAACGCCACTTCGCGGACGAAGAAGCGGTCATCTTCTCGGTGACCGACACCCTGGACGGGGAGATCCGCGAGCTGGGGCGCCGACTGGTGGCGGAACACGACCGGATGCGTGAACTCGCCCGGCGCATGGCGCAGGGCGATTGCAGCGGACTGGAATCGTTCGGCCGCCTGCTGCGTGACCACACCCGTCTGGAAGAGCGCCGGTTGTTTCCCCTGGTGGAACGTTCGTTCACCCCGGAGCAGTTGGCGGCCGTGGCACGCCGCACCGGCGCATGAACATATTCATCCTCAACGCCGGCCGGTGCGGATCGACCACCTGGATCCAAGCCTGCCGCCACATCACCAACTACACCGCCGGCCACGAGAGCCGCGCCCATCTCTTCGGCCCCGAAAGGCTGGCCTATCCGCCCCGCCACATCGAGGCCGACAACCGCCTCAGTTGGTTCCTGGGCCGGCTGGACCGGATCTACGGCAAGGAGGCGTTCTACGTCCACCTGCGCCGGGAGCGGAACGCCGCCGCCCGCAGCTTCGCCCGACGCCGCGACTTCGGCATCCTGCGCGCCTATCACGAAGGCATCCTCCTGGGCGCCGATCCGCGGGCCGACGCCCTCGCCCTGGCCCACGACTACCTGGAGACGGTGGACGCCAACATCGAGCTGTTCCTGCGCGACAAACCGAAGGTGATGACCGCCGAGTTGGAACGTCTGGACGAAGACTTCCAACGATTCTGGCACGCCATCGGCGCGGAAGGCGACCTGGAGGCGGCGCGTGCCGTGCTCAAGATCCGCCACAACCGCTCTTCCCAGGCCCTCCCCTCCTGAAACCGCGAGCGCCCGCGCTGTCGAAACGGCGTCCCCCCTTTTGGCACAATGGCCCGAAAAGACGAGGCACGGAAAATGGCGGAGGAGACGAGCGACGACAGGGAACGGCTGTGGCCCTCGGCGGACTACCGGCGGCAGGTGGCGCGGTTGCGGCGGGCCGTGGGGCGCAGGATCCATCTCGTGGAGCTCAAGCCCGACGACGCCACCATCGGCGTCCATCTCTCGAACGCCTCCCACGAACTTCTGGCGGTGCTCGATTTTCCCAGGCCGGATCCCTCCGTGGGCCTGGCGCCACACATGATCCTGCTGGACGACGGCCGGGGCATCAACCTGGGACGCATCGCCCGCATCAGCCTGGGTCGCGCCTTTCGCCCACGACGGCGGGAGATCCTCTATGAAGATCCGCTGCTCATGGAACGGCTGCTGTGGCGCGATCGGCGCCTCTCCCACGACTTCACCGCCGAACGGGCCCGCCTGCTGTTGGGTCGAGCCCTGGGGCGCCTGCCTTCGACAACCGACCGCCTGCGCCCGCCCAAAGAGGAGTGACCTTCAGGCGCCACCATGCGGCGGCGGGCGGGTGCTCCACAATCGGCTGCAACCCCGCTCCAACGGCAGGTATTCGTGAGCCAGGTCCGGCCGGCGCCGCAACCACCGCGCGACGACACGCCGTTCGTCGGGCCTCGCGGCGTCGTCCAGCAGCAGACGCCAGCCGGGCGCCAACCGGGCGCCCAGCAGCGGCAGTGCCGGATAACGGGCAAGGGGCCGCAACCGGCCGGGCGGGCCGTCCACCACCAGGAGCGTCACAGCCTCCGGCAGCACCGCTTCGTCTAGGCGGTACCAGGGCCAGATTTCGCCTTCCAGACGCCAAGACACCAGCGGCGCATCCACCACCCGGGCGTAGGCCTCCAGGCGGTAACGGGCCAGCGCCTCGCGGGTGGCGGCCGCGCCCTCGGGCCACTGCTCCAGCGCCGTCACCAGGCCGCCGCCCCGTTCACGGCAGGCCGCGGCCAGCATCAGGGTGCTCAAGCCGCTTCCACATTCGAGCACTTGCGCCACGGACGAAGCCGCCACTTCGGCCACCGCCCGCTCGAGAAAGTCGGGCGCGGCGCTCCAGTGCCGGGTCCATGGAATGCCTTCATCGAACCCGAACCGTCGGCACAGAGGCAGGTAGCCCTCGGGAAAATCCCGGGTCACCGGCTCAGGCCTTGGGCAAGGTCACGCCGCGCTGGCCCTGATACTTGCCGCCGCGGTCCCGATAGGAGACTTCGCACACCTCGTCGGATTCGAAGAAGAGCATCTGCGCCACCCCTTCGTTGGCGTAGATCTTGGCGGGCAGCGGCGTGGTGTTGGAAAACTCCAGGGTCACGTGCCCTTCCCATTCCGGCTCCAAGGGGGTGACGTTCACGATGATGCCGCAACGGGCGTAAGTGGACTTGCCGAGGCAGATGGTGAGCACGTTGCGCGGGATACGAAAATACTCCACGGTGCGCGCCAGGGCGAACGAGTTGGGCGGGATGATGCAGACATCCGAGCGCACGTCCACGAAGCTTGAATCGTCGAAGTTCTTGGGATCCACCACCGCCGAGTTGATGTTGGTGAAGATCTTGAACTCGTCGGCGCACCGCACGTCGTAGCCGTAGCTCGAGGTGCCGAAGGAGATCATGCGGCCGGCGGCGCTCTCGCGCACCTGACCCGGCTCGAAAGGCTCGATCATGCCGTGCACTTCGGCCATGCGGCGGATCCAGCGGTCGGACTTGATGCTCATCTTCGGAGGACGCGAACGGATCGAAACGGGGTGAGTATACCCAATCGCGGCCCCCGGCCGCGGGGCGCCATGACATCGGGGCCCGCGCGGTGGAACCGCACGGGCCTGGCGGAAATCCTTTCCTCAGTTGTTCTGGATGACGATGTTGGGAAACTTGGCGGCGTAACTCTTGGCCTGCAAGGCCAGCTTGGCGGCCGCCTTGCGGGCGATGTCGCGGTACATGTGGGCGATCTTGGATTCGGGTTCCGCCACCACCGTGGGCTTGCCCGAGTCGGCCTCCTCGCGGATGCGGATGTCCAGGGGCAGGGCGCCGAGGAAGTTCACTCCATATTGCTCCGCCATGCGGCGACCGCCCCCCTCGCCGAAAATGTGTTCCACATGGCCGCAATTGGAGCAGATGTGGACGCTCATGTTCTCCACGATGCCCAGCACCGGCACTTCCACCTTTTCGAACATCTTGAAGCCCTTGCGCGCATCCAGCAAGGCGATGTCCTGGGGCGTGGTGACGATGACCGCGCCGGAGACCGGCACCTTCTGAGCCAAGGTGAGCTGGGTGTCGCCCGTCCCCGGCGGCAGGTCGATGACCAGATAGTCCAAATCGGCCCAGTTGGTGTCGTTGAGGAGCTGCTCCAGCGCCTGGGTGACCATGGGGCCGCGCCAGATCATGGGCGTCTCCTCGTCGATGAGAAAGCCGATGGACATGGCCTGCAAATGGTAGCTGTTCATGGGCTCGAGGGTTTTGCCGTCCTTGGACTCCGGCTGGCCGGAGATGCCCAGCATGCGCGGTTGCGAGGGACCGTAGATGTCGGCGTCGAGGATGCCCACCCGCGCCCCCTCGGCGGACAGCGCCAGGGCCAGGTTCACCGCCACGGTGGACTTGCCCACGCCGCCCTTGCCCGAGGCCACGGCAATGATGTTCTTGATGTTGTCGATGGGCTTGAGGGCCTTCTGCACCGAGTGGGCGACGATCTTCCAGCTCAGGTCCACTTCGCAATCGGTGACGCCGGGAACCTTCTTCACCGTCTCGCAGATGGCCTCTTTCAGCGCGTTCTCCACCCCCTTGGCGGGAAAGCCGAGGACCACCTTCACTTTCACCTTGCCGCCGTCGATCTCGATCTCCTTGACGGCCTTGGCGGACACGAGGTCCTTCTCCATGTGGGGCTCGACATACTCCTTGAGCGCCGTTTCGATCTGTTCACGAGTCACTTCGGACATGGGTTCTCTCTCCTGCCTGAACGGCTATGGAATGCGGTGCGATGGGCGCGATTCTACACCAACGCCAGCCTCAATCCCAAGTAAAACACTCGGATATTATCCGCGTCGGCTGTGAGATAATGGCGTGCTTTCCCGGCAATTCATGCAACCTTCGGAAACGATGAGAAAAATCCTGGTCACCAGCGCCCTGCCTTATGCCAACGCCCCCCTCCACATCGGCCATCTGGTGGAGTATACCCAGACCGACATCTGGGTCCGGTTCCAGAAAATGCGCGGCCACGAATGTTGGTATGTTTGCGCGGACGACGCCCATGGCACGCCCATCATGCTGCATGCCCGCCGCCGCGGCATCGCCCCGGAAGCGTTGGTGCGGGAGATGTGGACCCACCATCGGGAAGATTTCGAAGGCTTCCGCATCGGTTTCGACAACTACCATTCGACCCATTCCGACGAGAACCGGGAGCTGGTGAACCTCATCTACCGGCGCAACCTCGAAGGCGGTCACATCGTCAGCCACACCATCCGCCAGCTCTACGACCCCGAAGAGGGCATCTTTCTGCCGGACCGCTTCATCAAGGGCGAATGCCCCCGCTGCGGCGCCGCCGACCAGTACGGCGACGCCTGCGAGGCCTGCGGCGCCACATACGATCCCACCGACCTGAAGAACCCCTATTCGGTGGTCTCGGGCGCCAAGCCGGTGGAGAAAGAGACCGAACACCTCTTCTTCCGGCTCCAGGATTTCGAGGAGATGCTCAAGTCGTGGACCCGCGGCGGCCACCTCCAGCCCGAGGTGGCCAACAAGCTGGACGAATGGTTCGCGGCGGGCTTGAGAGAGTGGGACATCACCCGTGACGCGCCCTACTTCGGCTTCGAGATCCCCGACCATCCCGGCAAGTACTTCTACGTCTGGCTCGACGCCCCCGTGGGCTACATGGCCAGCTTCAAGAACCTGTGCGCCAGGGAAGGGCTGGACTTCGACGACTACTGGGCCGAGGGCTCGGAGGCCGAGCTGTACCACTTCATCGGCAAGGACATCATCTATTTCCACGCCTTGTTCTGGCCCGCCATGCTCCACGGCGCGGGCTTTCGCAAGCCCACCACCATCCACGCCCACGGTTTTCTCACGGTGAACGGCCAGAAGATGTCCAAGTCGCGCGGCAGCTTCATCCGAGCGCGCACCTATCTCGAACACCTGGACCCCGAATACTTGCGTTACTACTTCGCCGCCAAGCTGGGCGCCGGGGTGGAGGACATCGACCTCAACCTGGACGATTTCGTTCAGCGGGTCAATTCGGACCTGGTGGGCAAGGTGGTGAACATCGCCAGCCGCTGCGCCGGCTTCATCACCAAGCGCTTCGGCGGGCGCCTGGCGGCGGAACTGGCCGAGCCGGCCCTGTTCGACGAGTTCATCGCCGCCGGCGACGCCATCGCCGACCACTACGAGAAACGCGAGTTCAGCCGAGCCGTGCGCAAGATCATGAAGCTGGCCGACCGCGCCAACCGGTACATCGACGAGAAGCAGCCCTGGGTGGTGGCCAAGGAAACGGGACGTGACGCGGAACTTCAGGCCATCTGTTCCATGGGGCTGAATCTTTTCAAAGTACTCATCGGCTATCTGCGCCCCATCCTGCCCGGCACCGCGGAGAAGGCCGAGGCCTTCCTCCGGATCGATCCCCAGCGGTGGGGCGATCTCGCCACCCCCCTGCTGGACCACGAGATCGGCAAGTTCAAACCGTTGATGACCCGCATCGACCCCAAGAAGGTGGAGGCCATGGTGGAGGCATCGAAGGAAGACATGGCCGCCAAGCCCCGAAAGCCGGCGGCGGAGAAAGAACAAACAACCGATACCATCACTTACGACGACTTCGCCAAGGTGGACCTGCGCATCGCCCGCATCGCCAAGGCCGAGTTCGTGGAGGGGGCCGACAAGCTGCTGCGTCTCACCTTGGACCTGGGTGGAGGCGACACGCGCAACGTCTTCGCCGGCATCAAGGCCGCCTACCCGGAGCCGGAAAAACTGGAAGGGCGGCTCACGGTGATGGTGGCCAACCTGGCGCCGCGAAAAATGAAGTTCGGCGTCTCCGAAGGCATGGTGCTGGCCGCGGGACCGGGGGGCAAGGCGATCTACCTGCTCTCGCCCGACGACGGCGCCGAACCCGGAATGAAGGTGAAGTGAGACCCGCCCTGCCCCGTCACAAAGCGACCACGACGCGGTTTCGCCCCTCCCGTTTGGCCTGGTAGAGGGCACGGTCGGCATCCCTGAGCAGCCGCTCCGGCGCCTCCCGAGCATCGGGCACGGCGCTGGCCACGCCCACGCTCACCGTCACCCAAGGCGAAATGGGAGAGGCACCGTGCGCGATGTTGGCCGCCTCCACCGCCCGGCGCAACGCCTCCGCTCGCTCTCGCCCCGCCTCGGCGTCGACCTCGGCCAGAAGGAGCACGAATTCTTCCCCTCCCAGCCTGGCCGCAAGGTCGCGGGGACGCCGCTCGAATCCCCGCAGGATCCGCGCCACTCTCCGCAAGGCGCGATCTCCCACCGGGTGGCCATGGCGGTCGTTGAAGTCCTTGAAGTGGTCGATGTCGATCATGAGCAGCGCCAGGGGCCGGGCGTCGCCCCGACGACGCAACTCGTTGCGCCACTGACGCTCCAGGTGCTCCATGAATGCGCGGCGGTTGGCAATGCGGGTCAAATCGTCCACGCGCGCCAACACCTCCAGTTGCCGGTTCAGCTCCACCAGTCGGCGATTGGCCTCCTCCAAGTGGCGCCGCTCCTCGTCCAACCGGCGCTGAAGCAAAAATTGGTGGCGCACGTCCCGCTCCAGGGCATAACTGGTGCCCATGCCGGCCAGCAGAGTAGCCACCAAAAAGAAATGGCCGGTGATCACCTCGTGGACCGGCAGATCGGGCCGCAACCCCCACACCAGAACTTCGTAACCGGCAAAGACCACCAAGGTGGCCAGGGTGGCCCAGACGAACCGCAACCGAACGAAAGCATGGGCGTAGAAGATCACCAGCATGAGACCGGCGTAATAGGCATTGTAGCCCGGACTGGGAATGTCGTGGATCATGCCCAGGGTGCCCACCCCCACCACGGCGGCGGCGGTCGCCAGCATGGGCTGGATCCAACGATAGTCGCGCAGCACGAACAGCAGGCCGAAAGCGACCACCAGGGGCGGCATGGAAAACCCGTACCGCCACCACCACAACCGCCGCGCCACGTCGGGAAAGAGCAGGCCGTCCAGATAGCCGAACAGGGCGAAGAGCCCCATCCCCAAACCCACACCCATTTTGAAGTAGAAGCGGAAATGGCGGTCGTAATGGACACGGAAGGCCCGCTCCAGCTCGGGATCCTCGAAAGCCAGCCGCAGGCGGGAAAGAAGACGGAAGAGCGAGCGCGCCATGAAGCCAGTATACGTCAGCCGCGCCCCCGGCGTTCCACTTCCACGCTGCAAAGCCCCTGCGTTCTATGGGTTGAAGCCGCAGCGTGACGGGCCAGAATGGAGAAGAATGCGACCCCCCTGCAAAAGACCATGAAAATCTACCGCAAGACCCCCGAGGCGCTGGCCGCCCTCACGCCCGAGCAGTACCGGATCACCCAGCGCAACGGCACCGAGCCGCCGGGCAGCGGCGAATACCTGCACCACGACGCGCCCGGCCTCTACGTGGACGTGGTCTCCGGCGAGCCGCTCTTCTCCTCGGCGGACAAGTACGACTCCGGCTGCGGCTGGCCCGCCTTCACCCGTCCCATCGATCCCGGCTTCGTGCGCCAGCGGCGCGACACCAGCCACGGCATGATCCGCACCGAGGTCCGCTCCACCCACGGAGACAGCCACCTGGGCCACCTCTTTCCCGACGGCCCGCCGGAACGGGGCGGGCTGCGCTACTGCATCAACTCCGCCGCCCTGCGCTTCATTCCCCTGGAAGAGATGGAAGCCGAGGGTTACGGCGAGTACATTCCACTGGTGACGGGAGAAGCGCCGTGAGCCTGCAGCGCGCCGTGCTCGCCGGCGGCTGCTTCTGGGGCATGCAGGAACTGCTGCGCAAACTGCCCGGCGTGGTCCGCACCCGGGTGGGTTACACCGGCGGCGAGGTGCCCGACGCCACCTATCGGCACCATCCCGGCCACGCCGAGGCGGTGGAGGTGATCTTCGACGACGAGGTGCTCGACTACCGCAGGCTCCTGGCCTATTTCTTCCAGATCCACGACCCCACCACCCCGAACCGTCAGGGGAACGACCGCGGCAGTTCCTACCGCAGCGAGATCTTCTACACCGACGAAGCGCAAAGAGCCGTGGCGGAGGAGGTGATGGCCGCGGTGGAGGCCTCCGGCCGCTGGCCGGGACCGCTGGCCACCCGCCTCTCCCCGGCCGGCCCGTTCTGGGAGGCGGAGCCGGAACACCAGGACTATCTGCAGCGCAACCCCAACGGTTACACCTGTCACTGGCCCCGACCGGACTGGGTGCTCCCCGGCTTCGAGGAGTGAGCCTCCTCGCGCCCGCCGGCCCGGCGGCGCACCTCCTGGCGCACGAAGTCGATGTGTTGCCGCAGGTGGTAGAGCTGATCGGAAAAGGCCAGGGGCACCTTCACCTCCCGCACCTCTTTCTCCAGGTCGTCCAGCACTTGGAGCAGCCGCTCCGGGTCCCGCGCTTCGGGCGCCTCGAGATCCACCGCCTCCAGCTCGTCGTACCAGCGGTAGATACGGGCGCGCATGCGCCAGCGGTACAACGGCGGCGCCACCTTGAACAGCGGCAGCATCAGGCCAAGAAGCGGCAGCAGCATGATCTTCATGCGGTCGATGAAGGAGGCGGCCCAAAAGGGCAGATACCGTTGAAGGAAAGGAGGGCCGTGACGGTAGTAGCGTTCCGCCTCCTCGTTGAGCGGGAAGGCGAGGAAATCGGGTGTGGGAAAGCGGCGAGCCGGTTCGAACCGGTCGCCCTGCCCGTGGACCTTCTCCAACACTTGCATGAGCAGGTTGACAATGGCTGGATGGAGATCCTCACGCACCACCAGGGCGGCGGTGGTGGCCAGCAGACGCAGATCCTGGCGCGGCAGATTGGCAGCCAGATCTTCCGAACCTTCGGGCACCACCAGCTCCCTCAACCAGGCGTAGCGCCGGGCATAGGCCGCCGCCCGTTCGAAGCTCACCGGCCGGATTTCGGGATGGTGCAACAGCCGTCCGATCCGTTCGCTCTGGGCCGAGGCGACGAAAAAGGCACCGTCGATGCGGCCGTCCGCCAAGGCCCGTTCCGCTTCGGATGAATCCAGGGCCAGGAAACCCGGCGAGGCCGGATCGAGGCCGTTGTCGCGCAGCAGCCGGATCACCAGTGCGCGGGTGCCCGAACCCTCCGGTCCCAGATTGATCCGCAACGACTCCAGCGCCGGCAGCCGGCCGGGCCGTTCCAGTTCGGACCGAAGAAAGAGCCACAACGGTTCGTAGAACAGGCTGCCCAACCCTTGCAGGGCGGGACCGTCGGAAGATTGCGGCGCCACCCCACCCTGGACGAAGGCGATCTCCACCTCGCCGCGCTGCAACCGCGCCAGGTTTTCCACGGAACCGTGGGTGGGGACCACCTCCAGCGCGATGCCCTCCCGGGACATGAGTTCGGCGTACCGCCGGGCGAAGGCGTCATAGGCCCCGCCCGGCTCTCCCGCAGCGATGCGGACCGTCCTGGGCGGGGCCGGCTCCACGAACCGAAGCGCCAACAGGAAGCCGCCCAGCACCAGCAGCGCCAGGGGAAGATAGAAGCGGAGCTGGCTGTTATCGGCCCGTCTTCGTGTTCTCACCGGTCCCCTCCTGCGGCACTCCGCCCCGCAGACAGAAACCGCCTCAGATGATGGTGTCGGAAATGCCCGTCTCCACCTTCACCAGCACCGAGGAATCGGCGCTGTGGGTGTAGAGATCGAAGGTTCTTCCACCTTCCACCACCGTGCCCCCTTTGGTCCAGCTCTCCCCGGCCACGTCGTTGAGGAAGGTAACCGAATCGCCACTCTCACCAAGAATCTTGAGGTCGTTCCCCGAGTCTGTGATGTCGACGACGTCCTGGAGCGACAGGCCGGAAAGGCTGTGATCGCCCACGCCGAGATCCAGCACCTCGATATTGTCCAGGTCGGCGGCCGGCTGAGGCGTGGAGAAATCCAGGTCTTCACCCAAGCGGAGCACCACGGTGTCCACACCCGCCAATCCGTCCAGGGGGGAACCGCTGTAGAGCAGGGTGTCGTCGCCGGTGGTGGCCAAGGCGGGATCGATCTCCAGCTGGAAGCTGCCGCTGGCCGTCGCCGACCGGCTGGCCCCGTCCTCGGTGTAAAGGGTGACGTTCACCGTACCGGTGCGGGCCGACTGGATCACGCTCAGGTTGTTCACGTCCCGATGGGAAAGGCCGGACAAGGTATAGGTGTCGCTTGCCACGTTGTAGGCGGCGCTGAGCAGGGATCCGCCGTCGCCGAAGAAAGCGGCGTGGGCGCCGAGACCCTGCAAGGTGACCACCGCCGTCTCCGAGCCGTCCACATCCTGCAGGGAGGCGTTGAGGTTGAGCGGAACCCGGTCGCCTTCGGTTCCCAGGCTGAGCGTGGGGTTGAGGGTGGCGGCGTCCGCCACCGGAGTCACCACCAGGTCGAAGGCGGCGTCGTACTTCTGGGGCGTGCCACCTTCCTCGGCCAGATGGAGGGCGAGACGGATGCCGGTCACGGTGCCGCTCCAGTCGGGCGGCGGAAGAATGGCGATGTAATCCGGAAGCCGTCCCGAGTTGAGCGGCAACGACCAGTTGTTGGCACCGCTGCCGTTGTCCCCAAGGTTGGTGGCCAGTACGGCCGACGCGGCATTGGCTCCAACATACACCACATGGCCCACGGGCAGGTTCTCCAGCACGGCCGAGATCAACCTTTCGGAACCGTCGCCATCGGCCAGAGAGACTGGAGCGGGCTGCACCTGGATGAGGCCGTCCTCGTTTCCGCCGGCCGTGGGCACGCTCGGGCTGACGCCGTCCAGCACCGGCTGGATGGTGAAGCCGGAATCGGCCTGAGAGGTCACCGTGTTGGCGGCGCCGTTCTCCTGGCCCACCACCCAGCTCTTGAGCACTACATCCCCGCTGGCATGGGCACCGGGACGGTAGACCAGGTTCACCGGCGCCGACAGAGTCACGCCGGTCACCACGTAGTAGTTCCCATTGGGCACGCCGGGAACGCCGCTCACCAATTGAGGGGCCAGGGCGACGCCGTTGTATTCCAGCGTGCCGGCGGCGCCGGTGACGCCCGACTCGTCCAGTTGCAGATAGAGGTTGCCGCCCACCACGGTGCCCTGGTTGCCGTCGGCCCCGTTGGACAGGTTCACGGTGAGAGTGACCGGCGTATCCTCGGTGCCGTCGGGCGTGGCGAGGGAGAGCTCGATGGCGTCACTCACCGGCGTGACGGGCTGGACCACCGTCACGTTGTCGTTGTTGCGATTGCCGCTGCCGGAATAGGTGGTGAGGGTGGCGTCGAAGGTGAGCGGACCGCCATGGTTGTCGTTAAAATCGGCCGGCGGCGTCACCTGAATGCCGGCGAGAAGGGTCTGTAGTGCGTTGTTGTCCCCATCGCCGCTCGCGCTCCAGATCCCCGGGCTCACCTCTTCCATGCCGGTGACTTGGGTGCCGGACGGCAAGTTCTCCAGCCGGATGGAGAAATTTCCGTTTGTGGAGATCTGAAGGTCCAGAAGATCGGACAGGGTAAGCGGCTGATCCTCATACGCCACCACAGGCGGCTTCTGTTGCACCTGATCGATTTGAGGCGCCGGTATCTGGTTTCGTCCGCTGTCGTCGAAATTGTTGCCCACCTGCAATGTCCAAGCAACGGGTGCACGCTGCTCACCACCGGTGGCGCCGTCGCGGGAGACGCCGGTGACGATGATGGTGGCAGTCAGCCCGGCCAACTGGGCGGCGCTTCCATCCACGAGGAACACCAGGCTCTGGGTGATGCCGGAAGCCGAATTAAACGCGGGATCGGCCAGATCGACCAGCCAGCGCCCCGAATAGCTGCCGTCCGGCGCATCCCCGGTGTAAGTACCGCCTTGAACCGTGACCCCTTCAGGTACACCTGCTATTTCAAGGCGCAATAGTTTTTCACTGCCGTCCAGGTCGGCGCCGTTGGACCCTTCAGCGGCATCGTCCTGCTGGGTGAAGGTGATGGGCACTGTCACTTCGCTGTTGCCGGTCACCTGTACGGTGGCGCCGGATACCGTACCGTTGCTGTTGCTGAGGGTAAGGGCACCCAGAGCGGCGTCCACCGGGTCCGTGACCGGATTGAAGACGAGGTTGTAGGTGACATCACCCGACTGTGCCGCACCAGCCGCCAGGGTGCCGTCCTGCGGGCTGTCCTGGGTGGTGTACCGCACGGTGAAGCTTCCGTTCCCGGAATGGTCCGCATCTCCCAACACGTAGATGTCATCGATGGCGCCGCCGGTGAGCTTGACCCATCCGGAGTCGATGGTCACGCCGGGCTGGCCATTGGCCGAGAGCAGGGGCTGGCTGGTGCCATTGCCGAGATAGAGGGTGAAATCGGCCGCGTTGAGGTCGGCCTCCGAGATCCAGACTGAGGCCAAGGTCTCGTCTGTGTCCCCGTTGTTGTGGACGATGGAGAAGTCCACCTGCTGCAACCGGTCCTCGTCCGCGGTAGTGGCAAGGTTCATGCTTGCCTCGGCCGAGGGGTGCACCTGTACCGTCAATCCAGGGAGATCCTGCTCCGTGGAGTGGCCGTCGTTCTCGGTGACCACCACCCGGGCGTCGAAAGTGAAGGTACCGCTGTAGTTGGCGGGCGCGCGAATCACCGCGGTGGACAAAGCGGCGCCATCCACCGCCCAGACCCTCGAGGCGCCGTTTCCACCGAGCAGGGAGACGCCGGGGCCGCTGAGGTCAAAAGTGCCATCCAGGCCACTGACCACCACCACTTGGGTCTGGGAGCCGTCGATGTCCGGATTGGCGAGGCTGGTGATAATCCCGTCCAGGGTGATCTGGTCGGTGCCGTTGTCGAGGCTCGCCTCCGTATGGGTGGCGGTGGCGGTGGTGACCGCCGGCGCATCGGCCACGCCGGCCACCTGCACTTCGATGGAGAGGGGCTGCGAGACGGGGCTGGTATCAGCGCCATCCACCGCCACGGCCGAGACTTGCAAGGTGAAGTCGTCGTTGCTTTGGGCCGGCGGTTGAATGGTCAGCGGCTTGGTGCTGTCGAAAAGAGGAATGGTGACCTGCCCGCCGCTGGGCGTCAGAGGGATTCCGTCATAGACCAGCTGGGCGCCCGTGGGAATACCGGTGATGGTGACGGTGAAGGTTTCGGAGCCGTCCTTGTCCGCCGAGGTGGGCCG
>Ga0256914_1000602_pt1 | contig 35088 bp, 23 predicted proteins | sample HulkmetaG_FD_191571 | JGI IMG/M metagenome (GOLD analysis project Ga0256914, IMG submission 191571) | Hydrothermal chimney microbial communities from Main Endeavour vent field at the Juan de Fuca Ridge, Pacific Ocean - Hulk | ecosystem: Environmental > Aquatic > Marine > Hydrothermal vents ... | reverse complement strand
TCTTTTTCCATATATTGAGGGTGAACATCCCGGTCCAGGGCCGGAGGTCATTCGTGAAACAGCCCGTCTGCTGGCCCGCTTGCACAGCATCCCTGCGGAAGAGGTCCCCCGGAAAACCAACAGCATCCGTCCGGAAGAATGCCACAGTTTCATCGCCTCCGCTCCTCACTCCTGCCTGGAAGAACGATGGCAGCGGGCATGGCTGGAGAGTTTCGATAAAGCCGTTTCCTGTCTGGAGCAGGATCTGCCGCGGGGTCTCATCCACGGCGATCTCTTCCCCGACAATATCCTCTTCTGCAACGGCGTTCCTGTTGCCCTGCTCGACCTGGAAGAGTTCGCTGTCGACACCCTGCTCTTCGACATCGGGATGACGATCAATGGTTTCTGCACGCCCGGCAACCGCCCGGACAGGGAGGCAGTAAAGCTCTTCCTGGCAGCATACGAAGAGATAAGAGCTTTAACAGAGGAAGAGAAAGCATGCCTGGATGCCTGGATCATCTGGACGGCCCTGGGCATGGCCTGCTGGCACGTGCGCGACTGCGCTCTCCACGGTGCACGGCCGGGACAGAAGGAACGCATCCGTGAGCTGATCCGTCTGGCAGGGCAGTGGGCCCTGAAATAACCTCCTGAAACGTAACAAAGAACCCCGAACGCATCATGAACATTGAACGGTGAAAACCATGAAAGACTCAAACATCTCCCGAAGGAAGCTCTGTCCTGTCCTGGCGTGGGATTACGGTATGCCGCTATATGTGTACGATGCCGATTTCATCCGGGAACAGACACATCTCTACCGGGAAGCATTCTTCGTCGTGCCGGGATGATACCGGCAGGGGGATATGCCTGCCTGCTCATCAAGCGGAAAAGTGACGAGGGTTTTCTCTGCAATCAAATTCTCCCCGACATCCCTTTCACGTCTTGAGCCGTTTCCGTATCTTTGGTGTACAAATACACTCCTCATGGGCAAACTCATAGGTATCCTCACTGCCGGTGGTGACACGCCGGGGTTGAATGCGGCCATCCGGGCCATCGGCAAGGCCGCCATCAGTGTTTACGGCATGGAGGTCATCGGTTTCAAGGATGGTTTCCGTGGTCTTATGGAGAACCGTTTCATCGAGCTGGACAGCAAGGCGCTCTCGGGCATTCTGACCACGGGAGGCACGATCCTGGGCACCAGTCGTGACAAGCCGCACAAGATGCTGGTGGGCGGCAGGATAATGGACATGACCGACGTGATCGTCGACAACTATCACAAGCATCATCTCGACGCCCTGGTCTGTCTGGGCGGCGGCGGTACCCAGAAGAACGCCTATCATCTGCACAAACACGGGCTCAACATCATCACCCTGCCCAAGACCATCGACAACGATGTGGCGATGACGGATGTGACCTTCGGTTTTGACACGGCGCTGGGCATTGCCACGGAGGCCATCGACCGTCTTCACAGCACGGCCCATTCGCATCATCGCATCATCGTGGTGGAGATCATGGGTCATCGTGCCGGCTGGCTGGCTTTGGGGGCGGGTGTCTCCGGTGGTGCCGACGTCATCCTGATCCCTGAGATACCCTATGATGTGAAGGTGGTGGCCGAGTCGATCCTGCAGCGCAGCCGGGCGGGCAAGAACTTCAGCATCGTGGCCATCGCCGAGGGGTCGCTCTCGCGGGAGATGGCCTCGCTGCGTCGGGAGCTGAGCGAGAAGCTCAAGGCTCTGCCTGAGGAGGAGGCTGCCGAGGAGCGCTCACGGCTCAAGCAGGAGCTGCGTGACCTGGACACGCTCCACTCCAACAACACCATGCGGCTGGCCAAGGAGCTGGAAGAGCTCACCGGCCTGGAGTCACGCGTCACCATCCTGGGTCATCTGCAGCGGGGAGGGTCCCCCTCGGCGGCCGACCGTCTGCTGGCCACCCGTCTGGGTACCGCCGCCGCCAAGCTCATCCACGAAGGGGTCTTCGGCGTCATGGTGGCATCCAAAGGGAAAAAAGCCGAGCCGGTACCGCTCAAGAAAGTGGTGGAGAAGAAAAAGACCGTCCCGCCCGACCATCCCTGGATCGAGAGTGCCCGTTTCGTGGGCACCTGCATGGGCGACCGCCCTGCCAACAGCTGAGCTCATCCGCCCTTTACCGAAGGATCCTTGGGATAGCGTATCCGTGCATGGTAGATGTTGATGAGCTTCTTGCGGAAGATCTCCTTCACCGTGGTGATGTCACGGAACGTGATGGGAGCCTCGTTGAACTGCCCCTCTCGGAACTGGTAGTCGATGATGTCCTCCACCAGCTTGCCCAGCTCTTCTTCGGAATAGTCTTTCAGGCTGCGTGAGGCCGCCTCCACCGCATCGGCCATCATCAACACCGCCGTCTCGCGCGTGAAAGGCTTGGGACCGGGATAGGTGAAATCGATGTCCTCCGTAGTCTTATCGGGATATTTACGGATGTAATTGCGGTAAAAATACTGCACCTTGGTGGTTCCGTGATGGGTACGGATGAAATCGATGATCTGTTTGGGCAGGTTGTATTTTTTGGCCAGCTCAACCCCTTTGGTAACATGGCTGATGATGATGGCGGCACTTTCCTTGTAGGGAAGCGACTCATGGGGGTTGATGCCGTTGGTCTGGTTCTCGGTGTAATAGATGGGTTTGTCCATTTTGCCGATATCGTGATACAGGGCGCCGGCACGGATGAGAAGGATGTTGCCGCCGATGGAGTGGATGGCCTCTTCAGCGAGGTTGGCCACCTGGAGGCTGTGCTGGAAGGTCCCCGGAGCCTTCTCGGCCAGCTGTCGCAGCAGAGGCTGGTTGGTATCGGCCAGTTCCACCAGCGTGGCATCGGAAAGGAATCCGAAGGTCTTCTCGAAGATGTAGATCAGAGGATAGGAGAGCAGCACCAGGAAGGCGTTCCCTGCGAACCAGACATAGTTCATCCAGTGGATGTTATGCAGGTTGCCTTCCTGGATCATGGTATAGCCCAGATAGACGATCCCCATGCTGAGGAAGACCATCACCGAGGCCATGATGAACTTGTTGCGCCGGTAGATGTTGGTCAGGGAGATGATGGCCATGATCCCCGCGATGAAGTTCATGTACAGGAACTCAAAGGAGTTGGGTGCCAGGAAACCCACCAGCAGCAACAGGATCATGTGGATGAAAAGGGCCAGCCGGGCGTCAAAAAAGGTACGCACAATGATGGGCACGATGACCAGCGGCACGAGGAAATAGCTGATCGAACGGCTGGTAATGATCCAGCGTGAGAGCGCCACAAAGAGGACAATGATGAAAAACAGAAAAAGCAGGTCCTTGGTGTGGGCAAAGACATAAGTCCTGTAATACATCAGGAAAAGGAAAAGAATGAGGAAAGTGACGGAGACGAGCAGGAGTTGTCCTCCGAGCACCAGGAAGAAGTTGGCCGAAGCTCCCAGACGCTTTTCATACTCGATCTTCAGTGATTCGAGGATCTGGTAGGTTCGGGCGGTCACGATCTCGCCGCGGGAGACGATGCGTTCACCCTGCTGTACCATGCCGCGGGTGAGGGAGATGCCGGCGATCATGCTCTCCTTGACCTTGCGGGAGGTCTCGGGATCGTAGGAGAGATTGGCCTCGATGTAATCGTTCAGGTCAAGACGCTGAAGGAACTCCCTGAGGCGTGTACTGTCGGCCATCCCCTGAGGGAGCTGAGGGAGTCGTCGCTGGAGGTACTGGTAGGCTCTTTTGAGAGTGAAGATACGGGAGGTATCCACCTCCTCGGCGACGTTACCACGCAGGACCACCACCGAAGAGGAAGGGTTGCTGTCGCGGTTGAAGACATCCGCCACCTCCACAATACCCCGCGCATACACTGTACGCATCATCGAGGCCAGACGATCGTACAGTACCTCCTTCTCCCCGTTCAGCCGCATCGCTTCCTCCTGCGAACAAGGCGGCCGCTCCTTGAGAAAACGGTCCCATTCCTTGTTGTAGGTGGCACGTAGCGCCTTCATCTGCTCCTCCTGCACCGTCGTATCCAGACGGAAGTACGGCTTGAAATCCTTCAGGATGCTGTCACGCTCGGCCTGCAGTTCGGCCTGGGTCTTGTATACCGGAAAATCATACGGCGCATAAAGATCCTCATGGAGCCAGGGCTTACCTTTCTGGAACTCATAACGGAACTTGCCCTCACGGGGAAAGATGTACACGACCAGAAGGATCGTCACCACCAGCATCAGGACCCGGACAATGCCGGTCCTGTTGCGTTCAAGGTAGTCGATGATGTTTTTCATACCGGAAGGATAGAAGCAGAAACAAATTTAGGGAAATTATCGGTTCGGGAAAGATATCGGCAGAGATTGACCGGAAGAAACGGAAATATTCCTAATTTTGGAGAGTACCCATACTTGATACGTTATGGAGCCTACCTACGGGATCGTCAGCATGAGTGTCGTGCCGGTGCGTGCCGAACCTTCGCACCGTGCGGAGATGGTGACCGAGCTGATCTTCGGCGACACCTTCCTCATTCTTGAGAAGGTTCTCCACTGGTACCGTGTAAAAGGGTGGTGGGATGGTTATGAAGGCTGGCTGGACGAGCCATATGTCACGTTTCTGGATGAGGAGCGTTACCATCGTCTTGAGAAGGACCCGCTTTATATTCTGGAGAACCGTACCCTCGCCGTGGCTGCGGGGAACGAAGCGGAGACCCTTTGGATCCCCGAGGGGGCACGTATCCCGGAATGGGACGAACGGCAGCACACATGCCATACCGGTGAACAGATGTTCACCCTGCCCGGCACGGAGATCAAACCATGGAAAGAGCGCGGTCGTGATGAGGTGGTGCGTTATGCCATGCGTTTTCTGGGTGTTCCTTATCTGTGGGGGGGCACCACCTCGTGCGGTTTTGACTGTTCGGGGTTCGTGCAGACCGTTTTCCGGGTCTGTGGTTACCGTCTGCCTCGTGATGCCTCCCAGCAGGCCGTCCTCGGCAAGGACGTGGCTTTCCCCGAAGAGGCCCGGCCCGGCGATCTCGCTTTTTTCGGCGACGATCCGAACAAGATCACCCATGTGGGGATCATCCTTGAAGGAGGACGCATCCTTCACGAATCGGGGGATGTCCATATCGACAAACTGGACCAGGAAGGTATCTTCAGTCCGGAAAAAGGCATCTACACACACAAGCTGAGGATCATCAAAGACCCGTTCGATGGCCGCAACCGCTGACACACTCTCTGACACGCTGACCCTGAGCGAGCTGAAAGGGATCTTTGATTCCTTCTCGTACATCTTCCTGTTCATCGGGCTTCTCATCGTGGTATATCTGTTCATGCGCATGCAGCAGCGGCGGCGGCGCAGCAGGTTGTATGAACGGAGAAGACAAAGGAGACTGTTGCGATGAGTTACACGTATCGATATCCGCGTCCGATGGTTACGGCGGATGCGCTGGTGCTGTGCAGCCGTGAGGGGGAATGGTATATTCTTCTGGTGCAGCGTGCCCACGAGCCTTTCCGGGGCATGTGGGCGCTGCCGGGAGGATTCATGGAGATGGACGAGCGACTGGAGGAGACCGCCCGTCGTGAGCTCGAAGAGGAGACGGGGCTGCAGGCCGGAAGGATGGAGTTCGCCGGACTCTTCGACCGGCCCGACCGTGACCCGCGCGGCAGGACCATCACGGCCGTCTACGTCACCACGCTGAAAGAGTGCTCCTCTCCCACCGCCGGCGACGATGCCTCCACGGCACAATGGTTCCCCCTACACGATCTCCCGCCCCTGGCCTTCGACCATGAGGAGATCATCAGGACGGTCCTGACCACCGTCAGCGAATAAAACCTGATAACTTCGGAAAGGATCACACGATCATCCCGGCACCCACGGTGTTGTTGGTAGCCTCGTCGATGAGGATAAGACTGCCCGTAACCCGATTGGTACGGTAGGGATCGTAGTACAGCGGTTTGGTGGTGCGCAGCTTTACCCTGGCGATCTCATTGAGCCCTACCGACTTGTCACCATGGATCTTGTCCAGGGTGTTGATATCCACCTTGTACTCCACATCCTCTACGAGGCAACGCAGGTCGTTGGTGGTATGTTTAAGATAATATCTTCCGCCGAGGCGCATGGGGGTTTCGTTGAGCCAGCAGAGCATGATCTCGATCTCGTCGCTCACCTGAGGAGCTTTGTTCTCTCCCACGATCATGTCGCCGCGGCTGATGTCGATATCATCTTCGAGGGTCATGAGCACCGACATGGGAGCAAAAGCCTTGTCAAGCTTTTTGTCCATCATCTCGATGGTTTTGATGCGGGTGGTGAGGCCGGAAGGCAGGACCGTGACCTGGTCGCCGGGTTTGAAGACGCCGCTGGCGATACGGCCGGCATAGCCCCGGAAATCGTGGTATTCGTCGCTGTGCGGCCGGATGACGTACTGCACCGGGAAACGCATGATGGTATGGTTCCAGTCGCTGCTGATGTGAATGGTCTCGAGCAGGTACATCAGCGTAGGTCCCTCGTACCAGGGCATGTTCTCCGACCGTCTGACGACGTTGTCGCCGTACTTGGCACTGATGGGCACGAAGCGTACATCCTTGATCTCCAGCTTGCCGGCCAGCTTGCGGAACTGGGCCTTGATGTCCTCGAAGACCTTCTCCTCGAAGTTGACCAGGTCCATCTTGTTGACGGTCACGATAAGATGGGGGATCTGCAGAAGGGAAGCGATGTAGGAATGGCGGATGGTCTGTTCGAGCACACCGTGCCGTGCATCGACGAGGATGACAGCCACGTTGGCGGTGGAAGCGCCGGTGACCATGTTACGCGTATACTGAACATGGCCCGGGGTATCGGCGATGATGAACTTCCGCTTGGGGGTGGCAAAATAGCGGTAGGCCACATCGATGGTGATGCCCTGTTCTCTTTCGGCACGAAGGCCGTCGGTGAGGAGAGCCAGGTTGACCTCGTCGCTGCCGGCCCGTTCACTGGCCCTTTCGATGGCCTCCAGCTGATCTTCGAAGATGGCCTTGCTGTCGTACAGAAGACGACCGATCAGGGTGCTTTTGCCATCGTCCACGCTGCCGGCCGTAGTGAAACGGAGCAGCTCCATATTGAGATATCCTTCGATCAGGTCCGACATGAGTTATGAGTTGTGAGTATCGAGTTAAAATTTCAGTTCTGTATTCTTCAACTTTCGAGCTTCAAGCTTCAAACTTAGAGCTTCCTAAAAGTATCCTTCTTTTTTTCTGTCCTCCATGGATGTTTCGGAGCGTTTGTCGTCGGCGCGTGCGCCCCGTTCGGTGGTGCGGGTGGCAGCCACCTCTTTGATGATGTCCAGGACGCTGTTGGCCTCGGAGAGGGTAAGGCCGGTGTTGGTGATGTCGCCGATGGTACGGCAACGGACCCTTTTTCTCACGGGCACCTCCCCTTCTTTAAGCTCCATGAAGGGGGCGGTGGCCAGCCATACGCCGTCGCGCAGGAAGACCTCCCGTTCGTGGGTGAAGTAAAGGCTGGGGATCTCGATGTTCTCCATGTAGATGTATTGCCAGACATCCATCTCGGTCCAGTTGCTCAAGGGGAAGACGCGGAAATGTTCCCCCATTTTTTTCCTTCCGTTGAAGAGGTTCCACAGTTCGGGGCGCTGGTTCTTGGGGTCCCATTGTCCGAAGATGTCGCGGTGGGAGAAGAAGCGTTCTTTGGCGCGAGCTTTTTCTTCGTCGCGTCGTCCTCCGCCCATAGCTGCATCGAATTTGAACTCTTCGATGGCGTCGAGGAGGGTAACGGTCTGGAGCACGTTGCGGCTGGCGCCGGGGCCGGTCTCCTCGACCACCTTGCCGGCATCGATGGTGTCCTGCACATAACGGACGATGCACCTGGCTCCCGTCTTCTCCATGAGCCGGTCGCGGAACTCTAGGGTCTCGGGGAAGTTATGCCCCGTATCGATATGGAGGAGCGGGAAAGGAACCTTGGCCGGCCAGAAAGCCTTGCGCGCCAGGTGGAACATCACGATCGAATCCTTCCCGCCCGAAAAGAGCAGTACGGGACGCTCGAACTGGGCTGCCACCTCACGAATGACATAGATGGATTCAGCCTCCAGCTCCTGAAGATGGTTCAGATGGTATCCGTCCATTGAGAACAGCGTTGGTTTGAGGTGCAAAATTAACCCAAAATCCGCAATAGAAAAATTCCGGGGGATCCGGGAGGGCATATCTCCCGAACCCGCAAAGGAAAGGCAGGATGAAACAGCAACCACATACTCAGGTCACGGATTCTCCTTCTGCAGGCGTACCGTACAGATCCTGTTGGGTTTGGAGAAGTCGGTCGACCAGTAGAGCTCGTAGTGGATGACCAGGGAGTCGTCGCAGCCGCACCAGTATCCTTCGCCGCCGGTCCAGTAATGATGTTGGCCGGGGAGGGTCATTCCCTGGTAATCGTTCTCAATGAGGATCTTTCCGCGCACCAGGTTGACATACAGCAGGACATCCCCTTCGTTGCCCCGGTCTTCGACGAAACGTTCTCCCCAGGCATCGAACACCTGTTTGAGGAAAGGAGGTTCATACACACCTCCCGAGTCGTTGGGTTGCCGTACCGCCTTGACACGCAGCACCTGGCCACGGTGAAGGGTATCGACCTCAATGGTGAGGGTCAGGGAGGTGTCGCTGTCGCCGGTCTCCTCGCCTTTCCATGTGCCGGCAAAGTCGTCCAGGCTCCAGGGGCAGAACTTTTTGAGGGTGATGAAGAGCGTATCGGGTTCGGATTCATGTCCCGTGGAGGAGGTCTCAATGCACATCAGCATGGCGGAGGTATCGACCGAGGCCTGATGCCACAGGACCATCACCCGGTTGGGGTAATTGGTATCGGGGACGGTGATGTCGGCGGGCCAGCCTTCGGCCCAGAACCTGTATTTCGAGCCAGCCCGATAGGCCACCTTGTATTCCAGAGGCTCCAGTCCCGAGGCCGTCACCTCCAGAGGCCCCCGGAAATCCAGCACCACTGGGATGATGTCCTTGGGCTTTTCGTCCTTATTGTCTTTTTTACATCCCGGCTGGAACAAAAGAAACGCCGTCATCAGCAAGAGCGTCCCTGCCAACCTCGCCTTCATCATCTTTCTTTTCATCATAATTACTCCCAGATCTTCAAACCATCAACATGGCAAAATGCATACCAGGATGCAAATATCGCAAATAAATCCCAATCCATCCCGAGAGGGAAGACCAGGGGGTCATTTTCTCAGGATCACCTTGATCACTATGGCAGTCCGGCCGCCACGATCCACCACCGAAAGCAGATAAACACCCGGTTCAAAACCCGCAAGGTTCAACACGAGAGATCTTTCTTTCACGTTTTCTTTTCGCATCAACACCCTTCCCGCAAGGTCATGGAGCAGGATGGTCACGGGGGCATCATCTTCTCTCTCGAGACGGAAGATCCCGCTCCCCGGGTTGGGGTAGAGACGTAGATACAACGGTGTCAAAGAGGGGGTTGTGGTCATTTCGTCCCCGGTGGAGAAAGTCGCCGAGGCAGCCTGAACAGGGTTTCCGGAATAATCCTCGAGCACTTCAGGAAGCACGACGACGTAGGTGGCATTCTCTTCCAGGGAATCGGCCGGGAAAAGACGAATGACGGTCTTGTCGGTGGTAACGGTGGCATTGTAGGGCACGGGTTCGCCCGTATCCTGCCGGATGAAGTCAAAGAGTGTATCCACGTTGAGGTAGTTCAGTTCATCTCCCTGGCGCAGTCGTACCGGCTCGGAGAAGGTGACCGTCACGACAGCATCGCGTGGCACGCGGGTCGTATCAGGCACGATGATCACCTGCGGGGGATCGTAGTCCTCTTTCCTGCCCGTGAGAAAGACCTGCCGTGCCAGATAAAGATGCGGATATTCGGCCTGAAGGGTAAGCACATCCGTAAGATAACCTGTCGTAGCCCCGGAAGGATAGAAAACCACCTGGATATCCCGGTCCCCATGGGGGGGCAAATCGACCGGAAAACGATCTTTCACCCGGAAATATCCAGTGCGCGTCGTCCAACCCGTAAGACGGAAGGTACTGTCCGTATTGTTATGAAGAGTAAGGAGGTAAATACTTTCCGTATAGCCGTCCCACATGCCGAAACGGACCGTATCGCGTCGCGGCACAAACACCTTATGGATCCAGTTGGTCTTTTTCAGGTCCCAGGTTGCACTGGGGTAGGGGTAGTTCATTTCCAGGGCCACCTCACCATTGGGAAAGAACTCCGTAAAAAGAGGGTACATCTCTCCCCATGTAGCCAACAGGTTCCCTCCCGGCAGGGGCTCCACCGATCCCACATGATGCACGAAAACGGGAGGATCATGCCATATGCGCCTCACCAGATAAGCTTTTTTCTCCTGTTCATCCAGACGGTACTCCACGATACTGGAACGGGGAGGTACATGGCGGTTGCCATTGTCAAAAAAGAGAAGGTTCCCGTTGGGAAGTTTCTTGATGGAATGCTGGTGATTGAAACCTAAAGTGTCGTTGACAAAGACGAAATCGTTGTTTTTCCCTCCCAGATGCCACAGGATCTCACCGGTACGTCGATCCACCTTGGTGATCTCATCCAGATGCCGGCATGAAACCAAAAAGGAGGTATCCGAATCAAATACGACCGAATTGGGATGGATATAATCGACTTTAGCCGATGTGATGTCGATGTAGGAGGTGTCACAATCCAGGTAATGGTAATGGTCACGTGAACGCCAGGTATAGAGCAGGCGATGCGCTGCATCGAATTCCTGGAGCACGAAATCATAGACCACAGCCTCAGGATCACCACCGTACGGGGTCATGTCGACCTTGTGATAGTCGCTGCCCATGAGAAGGTAATGTCCCTGCTCATCCATCTCGAAAACCCGGAGGCTCAACGGATAGTCCCCCTCAAGATGGAAGGTGTCCCTTTTCATGAGCATCGTATCGATGTAATAGAAATTCTCCGGCACCGTATCATCGCAGAGGTACAATTTACCGTCAAAGACCATGATGTTACTCCCCTGGCCGGGGATGATCCTGAAATACAGAGGTGTTCCCTCATTGTCGTACAGCATGATCTTGTTCGGTACCGAAGAGGTATCGAAAAAATGCTTGAGGGTGCTGGTCAAGAAACAGCCGGGCTCAGGGCCGTTGGAGCGGAGGACCTCAATATCGGGAAAATACTTTGAGAAATCGCTCTCCTGGGCTTTCGCGGGGGGGAAGAGGGTCAGAAAAGCGAGAAACGCCCCCCACAGGATCTTTTGCATGTATCTCATGGCGGTATGATATTGGGTCATCTTCTGATCAGTTTGACGGTATGAACTGTTCCGTCCCGGAGGCGGAAAGTTACGAAATAGATCCCTGACGGCCATTCTTCTGTAGCGATGAAGCTGTTCTCGGAGGGTTCCTTTTGGATGTGGATGATCCTGCCGGCCGCATCAAGCACTTTCATCCACAGCACATTCGCACACTCATGCACGAGGAAACCGTTCGTGACCGGGTTAGGGGAGATCCGGGGAAGATCAGGGGTATGTGTTGTATGCTCTATTGCGGCAGGTGACGGTTCGCCTTCCAGGCGGAGGGGGGCGAGGAACCACTCCTGGCCCGTGGTCGTATCCCTATTCCTGGTAGCCAGCAGAAGGAGAGCCTCCTGACGGTCAACCTTTCCCCCGGCATAACCTATCCTGAACTCCAGTGAATCTTCCGGTGCCAGCGTATCCTGCGGCACACGCGAGACCAAAAAAGCAGTGCTTCCTGACACGAATGCATCCTCGGCAACAAGATCGCGTCCGGTCCTGTTGATGAGACAGATCTCTTGCCAGAGGGTATCTTCCGGGAGAACCATGTCAAAGCGGAGGGTATCGTCCCTGAAGAACAACCAGTCGGGTCTTTCAGGGGCAAAGGAGACCCGATAGCTCCACAGCATCTCTTCCGGCAGGGATCTCACTTCCATGGTCATCCTTCCCGTAGTATCGTGTACGGAGAGGATGATTCCTTCGTCGTTCTTTCCCCATCCTACCAGCAAGCGGTCATCCGGCATGATCTCCACATTCCCCATGACGGGAACGAACAGTCCTCCGGGGTAGGTAAAGTTTTTCAGATTCACCGCTTTTTTTTGTTCCTCTGCCAGGTGATAGCACCGGACATAGGATGTTTTTCTTGTGATCAGGCCGTTATCGAACAGCCACAGGGTTCCCCGGGCACGGGCTATGGCCGAATGGAGGGCACGGAAATCAAGACCATCCCCTGTGAACTCGTTGTTCTTCCCTCCCATTCTCCAGATGATCTCGCCGGTGGCGGCGTCGATCTTGGTAACCTCGCTGAGGTTGCGGGAGGTGAGCAGATAGTTTCCGTCGGGGGCCAGATCGAAATGGTTGGCATGAACATAATCGATGACGGAAGCCCGCAGATCGACCAAGGCCGTATCGGCATCGTTAATGCTGAGATGATCGCTGCTGTTCCATTCGAACAGGCTGTTCCCTTGCCGGTCAGCCACCCACAAGACCGCATCCACGACCGTAGCATTCCTGTCACCTCCTTCGACCCACAGGCTCATATCCACCTTCCGCAGGGCATAGCCCAGCATCATCACCCGCCCGTCGGGCAGGATACGGAGGCTGTGAAAGTCGGTGCTCACTCCGGGCATGGAAAGGGTGTCATGTGGTCGGAGAAGGCTGTCAAGACACAGAAAGGCCTGAGCCTGAACATCAAAATAGGTATATTCTCCGTGAAGCTGGTATTGGAATGTTCGTGCTCCTCCGTCGATATGACGGTAGTAACGTGGCCGTCCGTATTCATCGAGGATGACGAGCCACCCGTCGGTAGAGAAAAGGTAGGAGCCGGGAGGCTGAGGGTCCAGCACGACGGTTGAGAACCGGGGAAAAAGCAGGCTGTCCGACCCGGCATAAAGCTCCTGACCCAAAACGAGAGACAAAAAGAGTGCGGCCAAGTATCCCCTCCGGAGGGAAAAGCGGAACGTATGCGGATCTTTCATCCTCATGACACAAAGTAACAAAAAATAAAAAGGAGCAGCTCCGCTGCTCCTTTTTATCGTTAAATCGAATGGTCTGTCACTGTTTCTTGATCTCCACGTGGCTTTTACGGTTCGGCTTGGAGAAATTCTGCGACCAGTACATGTAGAAATCAATGTTCATCATGCCGGTGCAGCCGGACCATGTTCCGCCACCTCCGGTCCAGTAATCGTATGGACCAGGAAGGGTCTGACCCCAGTAGTCGTGCTCGATGGTGATGGAACCATCCAAAAGACCGATGTGGAGCAGGACATCGCCTTCGTTGCCGTGGCCTTTCTGGAAGGTCTCACCCCATCCTTCGTACACTTTCGAGAGGAAAGGAGGATGGAAGACATCTCCATCGGGAACGGCCTTGACACGAATGACGTTGTCGCCGTCTTCGGCATTATGGACGACCGTAACGGTCAGGTCATCTACCTTGCTGTCGCCTGTTTCCGAACCTTTCCAGGTCCCCACGAAATCGTCAATGCTCCAGGGGCAGAAACGCTTGAGGATGACGTGAAGGGAATCAGGCTCCGAGGTTACTCCTCCGTGGGTCGTTTCGGTCACGATGAGGTAAGCGGAGGTATCAACACTACTCTGGTGCCAGGTCACATAAACGACATTGGGATAAATGGAGTCCTGCTTGATATCGGCTTCATAACCGGCGGTCGTCCAGTTGTAGGTGGAACCGCCCCGGTAGGCGACGCTGTATTTCACAGCAGCCAGACCGGATGCCGAGACTTCGGTAGGACCCTGGAAGTCGAGGATCTTGGGGATCACCTTGTTCCAGTCATAGGCATCCCTGGCCTTTTCCACATCGGATTCGGTACATCCGGTGAAAAGGAAGGCAGCCATGACCATCAGACCCAGAAAAGAATGGATGATTGTTCTATTCTTCATGGTATTAATCTTTTTTTTAATGACATCAAAACAAATTACTTATCACAGGAAGCACCCACGGGTGATACCAGGCCATCGTATCCTTTCCAGCAGCCTTTGGAGAGATCGTCCGGGCCATCGGTGGTATAGTTCGGATAGCCGATGATCTCGAGTTCGGCAGCAGGAACGGGATAATGCAGGATCGTTCCGGCCTGGAGCATATCTCTTCTCCGCATATCGAAGAAGCCGGTACCGCCCTGTGTAAGGATCAGCTCGACATCCCTTTCGTAGAAGATGATCTCCAGAGCCTCCTCAGCGTTGGTAGGAGCCACATCGGGCAATCCGCCACGGGCTTTACGGGCACCGTTGGCATCGTTGAGGATGGCGGCTGCTCCGTTGATGTCATTGTTGGCACGCACGAGGGCTTCAGCGATCAGCATGTCATTCTCCCACTTACGGAAGGTAGGAGCGGGACCCTGCCATGTCTGCAGCCAGTCGTCATACCTTTTGTAGCGGTAGTGCGAGAAGTGGTAGAAACCCCTTTCAGGACGGAAGTTGTTGTCGGGCAGGAACTGGAAGTCGGAAGCCAGACGTGCATCGTCCGACTGGGCTTCGCCCGGGTCGTTTCCGTCGGGAGTGTTCCAGGAAACGTTGTCATCCGGCCAGCGGGAAGGATAATCATGGTCCATCAGGTTGATGATCCTGTGGTCGATCCTTACCCAGCCGGGATAGACGCCGTAACCTTTGAGGTTGTCCCACCAGGTTTTGTCATCCATGTCGGGAGCGAGGTCGAAGTCGATGCCGTTCTGGGCATAGGTCAGTACCTTGTCCCAGGGTACCTGCTGGTTCTCAGCGGCCGTACGCGGCGTATAAGCAAGGATACGAGCAGCATAGCTGCTGGCCACCTTGCGGAAATCGGCCTTCGAGAAGTTGTAGCCACGAACGAAGCCATCCGGCAAGTTGTAGTCGTAGGAAGTGTTGTCAATGGTCTGGATGGCTTTGTCGAGGAAAGCCAGGCCGGCAGCCGACACATCCTGATAAGGGCTGAACTCCAGTGTGGTAAGGTCGGTATCCCAGTCGATGATGTTGGCCTGGTCGTAGATCAGGCCCAGGTAACCGTGGACCACCCCCTGGATGAAGTAGCACCATGCGCGGATCATGTCGGTGACATCTTTGCCATTGTCTTCGATGACGATACCTTCTCCATCGATCTTCTTCAACACATCGTTGACCTGGGAGAGGGCAGAATAGGAGCTGTTCCAGAAATTCCTGTTCACATAGGCATAGGAATAGGTGATGTCGTTGTTGAAAGGCTTCCTCGGTTCCGAGGAGAGGTCTTTCATTCCGGCATTACCCCACGAACAGGTATTCTGGTCGGCCATGGTGCACATGGAGAGTGCAGGGCCGCTGTACTCCTGGATCGCGTTGTTCCAGACCCTGAACGCACCACCGGCCAGCTTGATCAGGTCGGACGGAGTGGCCAGCACGTCGTCGGTATCAGGGTCGTTGTAGTTCTCGACATCCATATCGACGCAGCTATAGCTGATCAATCCGATACCGAGGACCACTAAATAAACGAACTTGAAAAATTTGCTTTTCATAATCTTTCCGTTTTTAATTCCTAAGTTTTTTAAAATTTCAGCTCAATGGAACCCGTAAATGTCCGGTAGTTGGGATAGGAGAATTCATCCCAAGCCTGGATGGTGGCGTCACCGGCACCTTCATACGAACCGATCTCCGGGTCGAAGCCGGGATAGTTGGTGAAGGTATAGAGGTTCCTTCCCTGCACCCCAATACGCATGTGCTTGAAGAACTTGAGGAACGACTTGTTGATCTCGTAGTAGACCGACAGCTCGCGGATCTTCACGTAGGTACCGTCGTAGACGAAATGTGAAGAGGGAGCAGCCACGTTGTAAAGCGACTGGTAGTAGTCGAAGGCCTTTTTCTGATAATCGGGCAGGCCATAGACATCCTGGTCGGCCGAACGCATATCCCTGTACATCCACTGGTTGGTCAGGTTGTAGATATCGCCGCCCTGTTTCCAGTCGAGCAGGAAGTAGACGGTGAACCCGTAGAAGCTGACCGTATTGGCCAGGGTCATGTTGAAGTCGGGGTTGGCATCGCCGATCTTCTGGTTGATGGCGTTGCCGGCATCATCCTGGTCGATGATGACATGCTCGAACCTGGTACCTTCGGTTCCGATGGGGATCACATAACCATCGCTGTTGATGGTGAAGTCGTTACGATCCCATCCGGCGGGCAGGTCATCGAGCGAGCGGATGAAACGCTGACCGAACAGTTCGCCGAAGACGGCACCTTCTTCGATACGATAGGTACCGGGCGAGGTGGAGTTACCACGGGCACCCATCGTGAAGGGAGGCACATCCAGTTTCGAGATCCACTGTTTCACGTGGGTGAAGGTCAGGTTGGCCGTCCAGTTCAGTTTGCTGGTGGTGATGATACGGGCACCGAGCGTGGCTTCATAAGCTTCGGAGCTCAGTGTACCCATGTTCTGCCACTGGTATTTGTAACCCACACTTGCCGGCAGCGGTACGGGCCAGAACTGATCTTCGGCATCGGTATTCGAGTAAACGAACTCGAAATCGAGACGCTTGAGGATCTCGGCGTTCAAACCGACCTCGAATTCCTTGATCAGCGAGGGCTTGATCTTGGAGTTACCCAGGGTGTTCTTCGAGACGTTACCACCGGAGAGGTTGTAGGTCTCGTACTGAGCGTTCCACGGCGGACGGTTACCGGAGGTACCGTAAGCAGCACGGATCTTCAGTTCGTTGACACCCGGGATGGTGATATCCTCAGTGATACGGTAAGCACCCGAGACCCTGTAGTAGGAATGCCATCTTTCGTCAGCACCGAACTGCGAAGCACCATCGTAACGGTAGAGGATCGATCCGATGTACTTGGCTTTGTAGTCGAAGTCGGCGATGGCGAAGATGTTCTGGGCAATGGTCTCACCCATATAGGAATCGTTCCAGATCTTGTCCTGATCGATGGCCGAGAAGTCGGGGATATTCCTCACCGAGAAGTCATTACCACCGGTGCGGAAGCCTTTCCAGCGGTTGTTCTCGAAGAGGTAGCTGGCCTTGAACTTGGTCGTCCAGTCGCCGAACTGCTTGTTGAAGTTCAGCGTGGCCTGCAAAGTCTGATAGAAGCTTTCGCCCCACGACTTGCTCATGGCACCTTTCGTACCTCCTGTATTGTAGGAGCCGAGGGTCAGATAACCCACAGGACGGTACCAGCTGGAGTTGTCATCCCTTTTCTCGAACGAGTACTGGACATCGGCCTTCAACCACGAGGTAAAGTTGTAGGCGAACTTATAGCTCGACAGGATCCTGAAGCGTTTGGTCCAGCTGTCGGTATTGGCCAGCGGGTACAGCGGGTTGGTGGTGGTACCGAACTGGTCGACCTTCAGCCGGTAAGGAGAACCATCGGGGTTCTTGGCATACAGGTTCATGTCGGGCTGGAGCTGCATCAGCGAGAAGAAGTCCATAGCCCCGTTGTCCTTGTGGGTTGAGATGATCAGGTTACTGGTATTGAAGGTGAACTTGTCGGAGAACCTGTGGTCGAGGTTCATGCGGAAGTTCTCACGTTTGTAACCGTTCACGTTGAAAACGATACCGGCCTGGTGGGTGTTCTCATACGAGATCATGAAGTTGGTCTTGTCGAGGTTGGATTCCACCGAGATGTAGTTGGTGTAGTAGTCACCGCCGGTATAGAATTCGCTCAGATGATCATGGACGACGCCGAAGGGGTTGTCCATGTAGTGGTCATCGTCGATCACGCGGCTGCCGGAGAGCAGGATTCCGATGCTGTCGGGGTTGTCCTGACCGGGCAGTTCACCGTAGATGAGGGTATTGGCATACTTGGTGAACCGGTGCTCGGTGTTCCAGTCCGGCTTCAGTTTGTAGAAGTGATGGGTAGAGACATCCATCACATGGGCCAGGTTGGATTTACCGTACTCACCGCGGTAGGTCACGAGGGTCTGGTTTTTGGCGAGGCCTTTCCCACGTTTGGTGGTGATGACGATGACTCCGTTCCCGGCGCGGGAACCGTAGAGAGCGGAAGCGGCAGCTCCTTTCACCACCTCCATGGAAGCGATGTCGTCGACGTTGATGTCAGCGAGGGTACCGGAGAGCTGGACACCGTCGACGATGATCAGGGGCGCGGAGCTTCCTCTGAGGTTGGTAGCACCACGAAGACGGATGGCGGGGGTCGTTCCCGGCGATCCGCCCGGCTGCACGATGGTCACACCGGCCACCTTACCCTGAAGGGCCGTGGCAGGGTTGGAAGCAGGTGCTTCTTTCAGCTCTTTCTCACCCACGGTGGACACCGAGACGGAAAGCTTCTTCTTCGGCGTTCCGGATGCCACACCGGAGACCACCACTTCGTCGAGACCAAAGACGTCAGGCTGCATCTGCACATCGATCTGCGTCCTGCCGTCAATGCTAACCTCCTGGGTCTTCATACCCACAAAACTGAACTCCAGCACAGTGGCGTCGGCCGGAACGGTGAGGGTGTACTTCCCGTCAAAGTCGGTGACGGTACCGTACTGCGTGTTGCCCTTCACCACGACTGTCACGCCAGGTAACGGCGAACCATCATCGGCACTGGTGACAGTACCGCTAATAGTCTGCGTCTGTGCCTGGGCCAGTTGCAAGCCTACAAACACCAGGAACACGAAAAAAGCCGTAAGTTTTTTCATAGACAAAAGTTTTAGGTTTATGAATAAGTTAACAAAGGTCATACAAAGTAATACAATTTTTTTTATTTATCAAAACCAAGTATAGCAAGGATTACAGAAAAATCCAACCCTTTTTTGAAGGCATCCACACGCCAGATACGCGTACTATGCTCATATTCAACTCTTTGGAAAAAAGTATGACAAAAATCAATTTTTATTCAGAAATATGATCTTCTCAGCAGCAACAAGGCTTAGAGGTGCTCCAGGACATAACGGTGGATACGTTCGGCCTCTTGGATCACCTCCCGGCGAAGTTCATCGGCCTTGCGGATCCACTCATTTTTTTCTTTTTCCTCCAGTCCTGCTGCGTTGATAAGGACGTTGAGGTGGGCACCTTCGACGGCGGTGCGAATGGCCAGGGCTCCTACTCCGGCATCGGAGATGGAGTTGGGGTTTCCTGTACGGGCCATGGCATCCAGCACTTCGAGAGCTTTTGCGGCGGTCTGCATCACGGCATAGGGCACTTCGATGGCGTGGAGGGTGGCTCTGTGGATGGCTTCGTGACGGGCTTGTTGTTCGGCTTCGCTCTTTTTGGGCAGGCCGTAGGCCTCCATGATGGCATTGAACGCCCGGGTGTCCTCGTCGACGAGGCGCAGCAGCTCGTTCTGTATCTCTTTGCCGCGCACGGCCCAGTCGGAGAACTCCTCCCACCGGTCATCCCACCCCCGTTTGTGGGAGGAGAGGTTGGCCACCATGGTGCCGAGCGCCGTACCCAGGGCTCCTATGTATGCCGAGACCGACCCGCCGCCGGGAGCGGGCGACTCCGAGGCGGTCTCATTCATGAAATCTTCCAGGCTCTTATCCACCAGCCGCTTCCCGGGTTTGCCCTCCAGCACATATTCGATGATCTTCTCCTCCGGCCTGAACTCATACAGGTCGTTGAGACCGAGGGAGAGCACGGCGATACGGATCAGTTCGCTGTCGGGCACTCCCAGCGAGCGTTTCTGTTTTCTGAGGAAATATTTTCCAGCATCGAGCATGGTCTTCAGCGGCACGAGTCCCACCAGTTCAGAGCCGGTGACCCGCAGTCCGCGTGCTTCGGCACGGCGGCACACCTCGTCGAAGGCCACGTGCAGGGGTGTGACCGACAGGTTGGTGAGGTTCATGGAGATCTGGGCGATGCCGTATTCTTCGATGTACCAGCCGATGGCTTTCACGGCCTTGAGGCTGCCGGGGATCATCACGGGGTTTCCGTCCTTGTCGCGTACGATCTTACCGGTGAGTGGGTCTCCTTCTCTTTTCACGCGCCCCCTTTCCCGCACATCGAAAGCCACGGCATTGGCCCGGCGTGTGGAGGTGGTGTTGAGGTTGACGTTGTAGGCCACCAGGAAGTCGCGAGCCCCTACGACGGTGGCGCCGGTGCGGGGGTTGAACTCGGCCGGCCCGAAATCGGGTTTCCAGTGCGGGTCGGCCAGTTTTTCTTTCAGGCCTTCGTACTCCCCGGCACGGATAGTGGCCAGGTTGCGACGTTCTTCGGAGAACGCGGCATATTCATAGCAATAGACGGGGATCTTCAGCTCTTCGCCGATGCGGCGTGCCAGGGCCCGGGCATATTCCACCGTCTCTTCCATGGTGATGTTGGCCACGGGCACGAGCGGACAGACGTCGGTAGCGCCCATGCGGGGGTGTTCGCCGTGGTGGGTGCTCATATCGATCACCTCAGCGGCCTTCTTCACGGCCCTGAAGGCAGCCTCGACCACCGCCTCCGGCTCCCCGGCGAAGGTGACGACCGTCCTGTTGGTGGCCTTGCCGGGATCGACATCCAGGAGCTTCACACCCTCGACCCGTTCGATCTCATCCGTGATCCGGCGTATCTTCTCCATATCCCGTCCCTCGCTGAAGTTGGGGACGCATTCGATGATCTTGCCTTTCATGGTTCTGTTGGTTTTAACTGGTGTCAGGATCTTCATTTATGCTGCCCGTCCCCCGTGATAGGACGGTGTTCTTTTTCTCTCACCATGATCTTTCCGTTGATGATCAGGGTGCTCACATGGTCGCTCCCGTAAGCATAGGGCAGGAACTCATATCCCGGCACGGGACGTGTGATGATGAGACTGGCCTTTTTACCGGGGGCGAGTGATCCTAGCTCCTCTTCGACGCCCATGGCATAGGCGGCATTGATGGTGGCAGCGGTGATCACCTCCTCGGGCAGCATGCGCATACGCACCATGGCCAGGGCCATCATCAGCTGCATGTTGCCGGCAGGTGACGATCCCGGGTTGAAGTCGGAGGCGAGAGCCACCGGCAGGCCGGCTCCGATCATCTCCCGGGCGGGCGGATCCTTCAGCCCCAGGAAGAAAGAAGCGCCGGGAAGGAGGGTGGGCATGGTCTCCGAACCTTTCAGGGTTTGTATTTCATCTTCCCCCACATATTCGAGATGGTCCACGGAGAGGGCGTGGTATTTCACCCCCACCTGTACGCCTCCTGAATAGTCGAGTTCGTTGGCATGGATCTTGGCGCGCAGGCCGTGTTTCATCCCGGCCATCAGGATGCGGTCGGTCTGCTCCGGAGTGAAGAAGCCGCGGTCGCAGAAGACGTCGATGAAGTCGGCCAGTCCTTCGCCCGCCACCCTGGGGATCATCTCGCCGATCACCAGGTCGACATAGGCGTCGGGGTCGTTCCTGTATGCGGCGGGCAGGGCGTGGGCTCCGAGGAAGGTGGCACGGATGGTGAGAGGGGTGTTCTCCCGCAGACGCCGGATGACGCGCAGCATCTTCATCTCGTCTTCCGTGGTGAGGCCATAACCGCTTTTGATCTCCAGAGCGGCGGTACCCTGCAGCATCACCTCCTCCACCCGGGTGAGGGCTTGTTCATACAGTTCTTCTTCGGAGGTCTCGTGAAGGAGGCTCGCCGAGTTAAGGATCCCGCCGCCGCGGCGGGCGATCTCTTCGTACGAGAGCCCCATGATCTTGTCGCGGTATTCTTTCTCACGGCTGCCCGCATACACCAGATGGGTGTGCGGATCGCAGAAAGCGGGCATCACCACGCGTCCAGCGGCATCGATCCTTTCCGCTCCGGGTACTTCGGGCACTTCTTCCATCGGCCCCAGGGAACGGATCCGCTCACCCTCGATGAGCAAATATGCATTGCGCACCACCGGAAGCGCTGCCATCTCCGGCCCGCCTACACGACGGACGCCGGCAGGCCAGGAGCCCAGAAGCTCCTTAATGTTCGTGATCAGGATCATTCTCTCCCTCCTCTCTGTGACGGTGCTAAAATACGAAAAAGGTATCATAACCGCCGGGAGGACGGGAAGTTTTGAAAAGCCGACAATTTTTAGAACATTTGTATCCATAACCCTGAAACACCGACCCGACATGAAAAAGTCCCTGTTCTTGTTCCTTCTTGGAACGCTCCTGCCGGCAGCCATTGTCCTGGGCCAGTCAGATGCCGCGGAGGAGAAGTCCGGCACCCGGGAGAACATCAAGAAAGGATGGAATTTCGGAGCCCTGCCCACGATCACCTTCGACTCCGATCTGGGGTTCCAGTACGGCGGCCTGGTGAACCTTTTCTATTACGGTGACGGCAGCCGTTATCCCCGCTATGATCATTCGCTTTATTTTGAGGTTTCCCGTTTCACGAAAGGCAGTGGCATCAACCGTTTTTTCTATGATTCCGACCGTCTGCTCAAAGGTTTTCGCACCTCCTTCGATCTGAGCTACATTACCGATCAGACGAACCGTTTTTTCGGTTTCAACGGGTATGAGACGGTCTATAACGAATCCTGGATCGACGACGAGGATCCGGACAACTATCACTCGCGTGTTTTTTATGCCTATGACAGGAGGATGCTGCGCATCAAGCTTGATCTGCAGCGCAAGTTCGGCAGCAGTGCTTTGGGCTGGGATGCCGGTTTTGCCATTTATCATTTCAAGACCGGCCCGGTGGACATCGACCGTCTCAACAAAGGCAAGGCTCCCGACAAGCTGTTGCCCGATACGGCGGGACTGTACGACCGGTATGTGGAATGGGGAATCATCGGTGAGGATGAAGCCGAGGGGGGCTGGCTCAACTATGTAAAAGCCGGGCTGGTGTACGACTCGCGTGACAACGAGCCCAACCCGATGAAAGGTATCTGGACCGAGGCGACCATCCAGGTGGCCCCGTCGTTCCTGGGCAACGGCGACTATGGTCATACCAAGATCGCCATCATCCACCGTCAGTACTTTACGCTGGTGAAAGATCGTCTTTCGTTCGCCTACCGGGCGGCCTATCAGGGGGTGATCGGCCGTGCTCCTTTTTACTCCTATCCGCTGCTGGCCACCACCTTCATGAAGGGCGCCTATTCGGAAGGCCTGGGCGGTGCCAAGACCCTGCGCGGCGTGCTGCGCGACCGCGTGGTGGGGAAAGGCATGGTATACGGCAACGCCGAGCTCCGGTGGAAGTTCACACGTTTCCAGATGCTGAAGCAGAACTGGTACATCGCTCTCAGCGCCTTCTGGGATGCCGGCATGGTGGTGCAGCGGCTCAAAGTGAACACCGACCAGGTGACCCCTCCTCCCGGCGAGAGCTATTCCGACTACTTCTCAGGTGAAAAGGACCATCTTCACAACAGTCTCGGAGGAGGACTTCATTTCGCCATGAACGAGAACTTCATCATCGCCGCCGATTACGGGCGAGCCCTCGATCCACAGGACGGCAAGTCGGGCCTTTATATCGGCCTGAACTTCATTTTCTGAGGGGAGATCATCCTGCGCTGCTGATCCCGTGTCCCCATCCCGGCAACAGGGGAAAGAAGGAAGGTCATGGCCTTATCCTCCCAGCAGGAAGCCTGTAAAGATGCCGAGATAGTTCCCGATCACATAGCCGATGATTCCGGTGGTGAGGCCGGAGATGATCACGTCGCGGTTCCGCAGGGCCGAGGCCACCACCGGCACAAAGGGAGGCGAATAGATCATCGCCGTGGAAGTGATGATCACGGTGTCGGCATCGATGCGGAAGATCATGGAGAGGAGGATGTGGATGAAGAGCGATCCGAAATAGACCAGCCCCACGTACAACAGCAGATCGAGGTACCTGATGTCGATCATCCCGCGCAGGTCGGCCATGGAGGAGACCACCAGAGAGAAGACGATGATCAGGTACATACCTGCCTGGTAGGTCTTGCGTATTTTGTTGACCCAAGGGACCAGTGAGAAGAGGATGGCCAGGGTGGTGATGGTAAGGATCACCACGGCCATCATGGCATGGGGAGGGACGAGCATGCCCAGGCCGGCTCCCACGGCGAAGATCACCACCGAGAGTCCGAATGCCAGGAGCAGACGGGGGAAAGTTTCGCGGTCGAACATGCCGGTATAGTCATCCATCTCCAGAGCCTCGCGCGTGAGACGCTCCACCTCTTCCGGGTCGGTGGTGTGACTGAAAGGGGGCAGAAAAAGAAGGAAGACCCTTTGCGCCACGGTGAGGAGGAACAGCAGGGTGACGGCCCCCACCACCAGGTCGGCCGTATGGGTCATGATGAAGATATCGGGGTCGACATTGAGCGCTTCCTTGATGGAGGCGAGGTTGGGTGTCCCTCCGGAATAGATGCCTATGAGCATGCCGGCGATCTTGCCCAGTTCGGGGATCTTGTCACGAAAAAGATAATAGCCGGCAAAGACGACCACCACCACCGAGACCAAGGCGAGGATCAGTGAAAGGAAAGTGGTGCCAGCCAGACGGAACCATTTGCGTATGTTGAGGGAGAAGAGCAGCAGGGGGATGGCCAGCGGGATGGTGAGGGTGGTGATCAGATCCTGCACATGGGCGATCTGGTTGCGCAGCAGATCGTCGGCGGTGATCTGCCCGGCCGCAAAATAACGGAGGGCCTCGTCGGGAGGCAGGGCCACCCTCCCCTGCAGGAGGGCATGGAACCCTTCCGAAGGAACAGGCAGGATGCCGGCATTGCCCAGGACCAGACCCACCGCATAAGCGATGACCACCGCACCTATCTTGCCCATCAGACTGTACCGGCGCGTGCCATAGATGATGAGGGCCGGAAAGAAAAGATAAAAGATCACCAGCAGAACAATGTACATACGATTTGGTTGTATGGTTCCGGCGGCGAAAATAAGAAAATATTCCTACCGCAGGATCTTGCGCACAAAAGCGACCGTGAAATAGGACATCATGAAGAGGCCGACGAACCCTTCCACACCCGATATCCAGCGGATCATACCCGAAGGGTAATAATCGCCGTAGCCGATGGTCAGGAAAGTGATGGCACTGTGATAGAAGGCCACCGCCACTTCTGAGAGCCGGTCGGGGTCACCCAGGGAAGAGACGATGCGTGTATCGAAGAAGAGGGGCAGGATGAGGTAGATTACGGTAAAGAGCAGATAGGCGAAGATCATGGAGACGAGCACCCGCACCGGGTCGGTGGCATAGAGGCCGATCTTGTCAAAGACCACCCACTTGAAGGCATACTGTACCCAGCCGGCCAGCCGGCCCGGAAGGCTCTTTTTCCGTTGCCGCTCCAGGTCGGCCAGTGCCTCGAAACGTTTGAAGCAAACATAGGCTTTGTCCTCGTCGGCATACTGGCCCGTGATGCTGAAGTTCTCCTTGAGGATACGGAACTGTTCGGCTTTCATGCGGTATCCTCCTTCCTGGCGGGTGATCATGCGGTTGACCCGGTTCTCCTCCCAGTTAAGGTACAAGCGTCCCAGCAGCCGCATGCCAAAGATGTTGAGGACCCCGATCTCCACATCCTGGTCATAGGGTTGAAGGTCGATGATATCGCGCACGACGGTGTCGGAGAGATCGAGGTAGTCGCAGCGGGCCACCCGCAGGTCGACATAATGGTCGAGGTGGCACGATTGCAGGGAGAGATGACGGAACACACTTCCCATGAAGGAGATATCCCGATGTCCGAAATCGGTCTTCTCGAAGAACAGCTCGGCATCGGGAAAGAGGGCCAGCTCGAAGTTGAGCGAGCCTTTGCCCATCACCACCCTCTTGAAGTAAAAACGGCCGCGGGGCAGTTCACATCCCTCGAAAGTGAGCTCGCCGTCGCCGAAGAGGGCCCTGTTGAAGTTGACCCTCCCCTCCCCGAACTCCACAGCCCGGAAATCGACCCGTGAATCCCCGAAGTCCACCCTCTCGAAGCTGATGTTCCCCTTACCGAAGCGGGCATAATGGAAAGCCACCTTGCCGCTTTCGATCCGGCAGATCTTGAAAGTCACATTCCCTTCCCCGAAGACCGCATTGATGAAGGAGAGCTCCCCGTGACGGAACTCGGTGTTGTTGAAGCTCACCTCGCCATCGCCGAAATTGCAATACTGGAAATCCTTTTTCCCGCCGAGGAAGACCGAGTTCTTGAAACCCTTGGTCCCTTTTCCGAAGATCACATTGCCAAAATCCACGTTGCCGTTGCGGAAGAGCATGTTGTTGAACACAGGGTCCCCGTCGCCGAAACGGGAGGAATTGAATGTCACGGGTCCTCCCGCAAAGTGGGTATGCTCGAAGTCGACATTGCCATCCTCAAAAAGGGCAAAGGAAAAATCGGTGACCACCTTCGACTCGAAAAAAGCGTTGCGTGCCGTGAGCGAGAGGATCGTCACCGGCTCCTTCTTTTCCATCCCGCGGGAGTCACGGTAAGCTGACAGTGAGAAATCCCGCACGTAGCACTGGTCCATCACGAGGGGCTCCCCCCGTTCGATCATCTCATACCATTCGCGTGTATCGCGGTAGCCGAACAACTCGACGCCGATGTTGGCATCGTCCTCATCATAGAGGGTCACAATGGCTGTTTTGGGAAGCACGCGGCCACCGTCGGTGGTGAACTTGAGGTTCTTGATCTCGACCTTGTAATGATGATAGTCAAAACGCATGGCGGAAGGCTTTGCCTCTCAAAGATATGAAAAAAGGGGAGCCGGGCAAGTTCACCCCTTCTCGCAGATGCCACGGTAGGGACAATGCTCACACACCGCTTCATCCGGGGTCTGGTCGAAGGGTACTTCCCTGGCAAACATTTCTTCCAGCATTTCCATAAGACGTACGGTCAGTTCCCTGTTTTTTTGATCGTCAAAATGATAGGGTGTTCTCACCGTCTGGCGGGGGTCCACCCCCCCGAACATCCGGCGGATGAAATAAAGGGCAGGTCGTACCGGCCGGTCTCCTCCGTACATCCTGGCATACAGCAGGATCTGGAGAAACTCGCCGTCCCGGTTTTTTCCTTTGGAGCGGTCGAACAGCTCCCCGATCGCCGGATATCTGGTTTTCTCCTTGCCGCCGCCTGTCTTGTAGTCGATGATACGCACCATTCCCTCGATCTCGTCAACACGGTCGATGGTACCGCCGATCCTGACCTGCAGTTCTTTGTCTCCGGAAACGATCCTGAGGCTATCCCGCACTTTCTGTTCCACGCCCAGTACGCGAAAAGGCGATCCACTTCTGTCGTGTTCCAGGACTTTCAGTACATAGTTCCTTATCATGGTGCGGGTGATGTGATGGAGGGGGCCGGTCTGTTCGGTCGGAGGCTTCTCGCCGTGGTAGAGGAGCTCGTCCATTGCACGGTCGATGGCACGGTCGACCACTTGGTTTTTCATCTGCTCCAGCCAGGAGGAGGTGATCATTCCGTCGGGGGGGTGATGGGATGCGTCGGGATCGTATATGATCTCCAGGGCATGATGGATCATGCTGCCGAAGAGGGCATGATCGATCTCCTCGGCCATCTCATCCGGTTCACGTATTCCCGCCACATACCGGAAATAGAACCGGAGACGGCAGGTCAGATAAGTGTTGATGGCTGTGGGGGAAAGGTATTTTTCCTCCGGCCCGGCAAAGAGTTGCTGCAACCGTTGCAGGAGCTGCGTATCTTTTTCGACGGTGATCGTGCCGCTGTGGCGCAGGCCGGGATGGTAGGCCAGGTCGCGCACCCTGATCTCCCGGCCGAGGAAGTATCTCAGCTGCTCAATGAAACGGCTGGGTTCGCCTGTCATGCCGTTCGATGCTTCGGTATGGTAGACCAGCACCACTTCCCGAGCACGCTGGATCAGACGGAAAAAATAGTAGGCATAGAGACCATCCTGCTGTTCCCACACCGGCAGGCCAAAACCTTTTCTCAGGTTGTAGGGGATGTAGGAGTTCTGGTTCGACGACCGGGGCAGATTGCCTTCATTGACAGAGACGACCAGGACCCTTTCAAAATCCAGGAGACGGGTTTCCAGAACCCCCATGACCTGCAGGCCGGTGAGTGGTTCCCCGTAGAACGCCACATGTTCCCGTTCCGCAAGCCGGATCAGCAGGCGTAGGTATCCTTCCGACGAGAGGGGCTGGTCGAGCCTGTCCACAAAGTCGTTGAAACGGTTGACCAGCAGAAAGAGACGGTAAAGCACCTCCAGGTTCAGGTCGATGCTTTCGTCATCGGCGTTCCCTTCTCTTCGGCTGAGCAGACGATGGATGAGGTCGGTCAGGCTCCGGCTGAAGTGTTCCGGCTCTTCGGTCATACGCAGCAGGGCGCTCAGCTCTTCGGAGACAAGGATACGGGCAGCGGCGAGGTAGATCCTGTTCTGTTCGCGTATCTCCTTCTCCCACAGGGTCAGATCTGTGGTGGCCGGCTCCAGCAAGGGGTTGTGCAACAATGCCAACACATCCTTGTAGTAGTAAAGTCGTGTACCGTCGCCGGTGACCTTGCTGTTGCTGAGCAGCTGAAGCGCATCACGGAAGAGGGTGAAGACGGGGGAAGCTTTCACGGGGAAACCCATGGTGACGTTCACTTCCGGGATCGTGGGAGGCAGGGCATGCAGCACGGGCAGGAGCAGCTGCTCGTCGGCGAGGACCACAGCCGTACGCTGCTCTTCCCCCTCCCGGTCGTGCGGGTACCATTCTTCCAGCACTTTTTTCACGACAAAAGCCTGGGTAGCCCTGTCGGGCGACGACCATACGCGGATGTTCTTGTCGGGGGAGGTGAGGTTGTCAAAGATGCCGAGGTCGACGGGCGGGGGCAGTTCCTTCAGGTAGGTGGCAATGGCTCTGCCGGCATCGTGACCGGCCAAACGGGCATCCGGATAACCGGGCAGATAATGCAGGTCGTAATCCCAGAAAAAGATCGCTTTTCCTTCTTCTTTCATGGCACGGAACAGGACCCTTTCGGCGGGTGTCAGGAGGTTGAACCCCGCGAAGCACACAGGTCCGGGGAGGGTGCCGGTCCCTGCCTCCTCGCTGCACTTCACAGCCACTTCGCGGTAAAGCATCCCTTCCGTGGCCAGCTCCTGTCGCTGCAGGCCTTCGCGGAAAAGACGGTACACCTCATCCAGCTGCTCCCACTGCCGGAGGAAGAGGGCGGCGTGTTTCCTGCCCGAGGTGGGGAAATGTTCCCAGAAACGGCGGATCAGCTCCACCTGCTCTTCGGAAAGATAGGAGAGATCAGCCGCCAGCTCCCGTACCGCAGCCAGGTTACGGAAGAGGTCACGTGCGTTCACCAGGTATTTGTCGATGTCGTCGAAGTCGGCCAGAAGCATCTCACCCCAGGGGAAGAACTTTTCGAAGGACTCTTCCGTGGTTGTGACCGTCCGGTAAGAACGGTAGAGCTCCCAGAGGAGTTGCAGATCGTCGGCCTTGGCGGTCCCGGTGATCCGCTCCAATAGGTCACGGATGGCCAGGACATCCGGCGCCCACAGAGGTTTTGAGATAAGGTCGGCAAAGGCCTGACGGAAAAAAAGGCCTGCACGACGGTTGGGCACCACCACCAGCAGGTCGCCCAGACGTTCGCCATAGGTATCGAACAGATATGCCGCTACTTTTTCAATGAATCCTTTCATGATCTCTCTTCCGTAAGCAAGGGATGGTCAGCCACGGCCACATATTCCCTCCCCTGCCAGGTATCAAGTTCTTCCATGCGCTGCAACAGTTCCTGCATCAGCACGTCGGGGCGTTTCCCGAAGCGGGAGGTGACCAGGTAGCGGGGTGGCGACTCTCCCACCACCCTTTCCACCGCGATGCCGGGACGCAGGCGTTCCAGAAAAGCGATGACCAGATCACGGTATTCTTCCCAGGAAAAGAGGTGGAACGTGTCCGGGTCCCGGGCATACTGTCGGGCCATCACGGTTCCTGTGACGATCTGCAGTTGATGGAGTTTGATCATATGAAGGGGCAGTGCCGAGAGGATGGTCGCCTCCTCGATCATCTCCTCCCGGGTCTCGCCGGGCAATCCCAGGATCAGATGGGCACCCACGGGGATGCCACGGGCGGCCACCGCCCGTATGGCCCGGACACTCTCCGCAAAGCCGTGTCCCCGGTTGACGCGGCGAAGGGTGCGGTCGTAACACGACTCTACCCCCACCTCCAGTGCTACAAAAGTTCTCTTCGACAGATCGCTGAGATAATCCAGAACCTCTTCCTCCAGGCAATCGGGACGTGTGGAGATGACCAGCCCCGTGATCCCTTCCACCGTGAGCGCCTCCTCGTATTTGCGTCTCAATTCGTCGAGCGGAGCATAGGTGTTGGTATAAGCCTGGAAGTAGGCCAGGTATCGTTCCGCCCTGCGATATCTTTTTTTGTGGAAGGCCATTCCTTCGAGCAGCTGTTGTCGTATGCTCTTCCGGGGGGAACAATATGAGGGACTGAAGGCGTCGTTGTTGCAGTAGGTACATCCCCCGCGGCCCACTTTGCCATCCCGGTTGGGACAGGTAAAACCCGCATCGATGGAGAGCTTCTGCACACGTTCACCGAACAGCCTGCGATAGTAAAGCGAGGCCGGATAGTATCGGTGCTCCGATCCCCATTCGAATGTTCTTTTCTCAGCCATGCAGCTCCTCCGTTCTGTTTTGTACGACATACCACAACACTCCTTTGACCTCCCGGTACCCCAGCTGCCGGAGGGCGGTCACGTATCCTTTCATCTGCTTTCTGTAGGCGGCTTCTTCCGTCTCTCCGAACTTGTAGTCGAGCACCACTACCTGGTCCTCTTTTTCCATGACCCTGTCGGGCCGCAGGGTGTGTCCGCCCGGCAGGATGAGGGTCGCCTCATTGCGTACGCTCCAGCTGCCGTCGAACCATGATCTGTCGGGCACCTGCTCCAGGAAACGGCGGACCCTTCCGACAAGCTCCTCCTCGCGTTCGGCAGGAGCCATGCCATTACGGATCACAGCGGCCACCGCTTTCTTTACATCTTCGAAAGTGATGATCTCCGCAAAGATGGCATGGAACAAGGTCCCTTCGTCGATCTTCTCGAGGTAACCGCCTTTTTCCAGAAGGAAAAACTCTTTCCCCCGGCTTGAAACACGCAGGCGTCCGAACGAGGGTTCCACGGGAAAAGCATCCACCGGCACCGCTCTCACCTGCGGAGCAGTGACGGGAGGGGCAGGCACTCCGGCCTCAAAGACCATTGACTCTTCATCATACCGGATGTCCGGCGCGGGTCCTTCGTCCCCGGCACCTTCTCCTCCCGAAGGGGATGGCTCCCGCCGTTCTTTAGTCACCATCTTCTCCAGCGTACCCTTCACCAGGGAATAGGCCGACCCGGTTCTTGTCTGACGGGATTCCGGGAGGAAAAGGTAAAGACGTTCGCGGGCCCTGGTGAAAGCCACATAGAGAAGATTGAGATGATCAAGGTAGGTGGCCATGCGCTCACGTAGATAATCCGCAGCGAAATGAGTCTTCAGTAACTGGCCGGTATACTCCACCGGCAGGAGCTTCACCTGACTGAAAGGTTCCTGCACGGCAGTACACCAAAACTCTTTTCTCTTCTTTCCGGAAGACTCTTCGAAGTTCCAGTTCAGCAGGGGCAGAATGACGATGTCGGCATCCAGTCCTTTGGCTTTATGGATGGTAAGCACCCTGACGGCATCCACCTCTTCGGGCATTTGTACCGACACATCCTTTCCCTTTTCATCCCACCAAGACAGGAGGGTCATCACGCCGGCCCCGTCCTGTCCGACCAGGTCGAGCAAGGCGTTCTGGAAAGCGTGAAGGAAGGGGATCTCTTCCTTCACCTCGTTGAGACCGTAGCGGCGTATCACCTTCTGGACAGCTTCCGTGAGGGGGGCATGGAGCAGAGCAGACCACCAGGGGGCGATTTTTCCCTGCGTATCCTCCTTTTCCAAGACCCGGGCAGGTGGGAGTTGCTCCAGGTCGAGCTCGTGAAAGACAGGTTCTTCCTTTCCCTCGAGTCTGGAATAGAGCGACCACAGGAGCGTCCTGTTGAGCCTGTCATCGGGATGGATGAGTGCCCGGAAGAAAGCGATCAGGAAACGGACGGTCCGTGATGTACCCAGGGTGAGGGAATCTTGGGAAACGATGGCATATGTCACGCCCCGGCGGGCATGCTGACGTTCCAGAAGATAGCGGACCACTTTCCGTCCGTCCTTGTTGGCACGCACCAGAAGCATGATGGAGCCGGGCGCCCATCTTTCTTCGTCTATGAGTCTGTCGATAAGACGGGCGGTGCGCTCGAGAGCCTCTTCCCTGGCATCCCTTTCCTCCGAACCGCTCACGATCTCTGCTCTGATGTATCCACCCGGAGCTTCCTGTCGTTCTTTCTGGACCACCTCGGACGGAGCATAGAGGGTCTGTACAAGGCTGATCTGCTCATCCGCCACCTCCCGGAGTTCAGGCAGGTCCTCCTCCAGACCCTGACGAAAACCTTTGGTCAGCTCGGAGGCAGCTCTCAGGAAGAAGTGGTTGTTGAAGCGCACCACCTCACTTCTGCTGCGGTAGTTGACGGAAAGATGCTCTTTCACCTCCTCCCCCAATCTCAGGTCACGATACAGATCGTGGTGCATGATCCGCCAGTCGCCGTTACGCCAGCGATAGAGAGACTGTTTGATGTCGCCCACGATGAGCGTCTTCCCCCCTGCTGCGAGACTGTCCCTCAGCAACGGCAGCAGGTCCTCATACTGCACACGCGAGGTGTCCTGGAACTCGTCGATCATGAAATGTCGGAAGAACTGACCAGCCTTCTCATAAATGAAAGGAATCTCATTGTCCTTCATCACCTCGTGCAGGAAGGTACCTGTCTCGGAAATGAGCATGCGATCGCTCTCCCTGATCCAACGGTAGAGCAGCTCACGCATGTCGGCCAGGACACCCAGCACAGGCAACCTCTTTCTTACCAGCCTGGCCGTGTAGTAACTCCGCAGCTCTTCGGAGAGCCATCTGTCAATGTCCCTGCTCAACGGATAAAGATGTTCTTCCACCACATTTCTCAGAGCCGGTTCTTCCCAGTCCTTTTTGGTGAGCCATTTCTCAGGATCTTCCACCGCCCGGTGGAAATAAGAGTTTCGGGGGTCCTCCTTCCTGAACTTCCCTTCCCTCAATTTGGCAAAAATGCCAGCAGGCCCCCTTTTTTTTTGCAGGAAATCCTCTTCCGTCCGACCATGTTCCCGCAGTAGATTCTGTCCTCTTTCCCCATAGTTCACAGCTTTTTTCTCAAAGTCCCGTATGATCCCATCCAGTTTTCCGGTCAGATCCACCAGGAATTTCCTGTCGGTAAGCTTATTGATCACTGCGGGGGGCAGTGTTCGGAAGGCTTCGGAAAAGATCTTCTTTCCCTGCTCGAGCAGGATCCTTCTGATATCCCACTGGCCCGACTCGTTGGACGGATCATCGAGTATGCCGACAAGCCACCGGAGGAGCTCGTTATCTTCCGCAGCTTTTTCAAGGAGCATGTCCGTGACTTCTTCCAGTACCCTTTCCTCATCAAACTCCATTTCGTAGGTGAAGGGCAGCGACAGTTCCCTGGCAAAGCTTCGGAGGACCCTCTGAAAGAAGCTGTCGATGGTCATGACGGCAAAAGAGGGATATTCATAGAGGATATACCGGAGGGCCGTGCGTGCTTTCTTTCTCAGACGTTCCGGATCACGGGTCAGGTCGTCAGGGAGGGCAGCAGCATACAGCTCCGCCTCCTGCACCCGGGGGTCCCCCTCATCCATCTGCCATCGTGAGAGGCCATCCAGGACACGAAGGATACGGCCTTTCATCTCAGCCGTGGCCTTGTTGGTAAAGGTCACGGCCAGGACATGACGGAAAACCCTTTCATCACCCCTGAAAAGCAGGGTCAGGAAATCCCTCACCAGCGTGAAGGTCTTGCCGGTCCCGGCTGATGCGTGATAAACAACGATGGGCATGAAGTAAATTTGATAAAAAATCCGTATATTGAAAAAAAAAATGTACCTCCCCTCTCTTTCCCGCAAAGTTCTTTCATTATACAGAAGGTCGCTGTATCTGCCCCTCCTGATCTTTTTTCCGGCTTTCCTGTTTTTGTCTTCCTGTGTGGATATGAACGTGGAGAACCGGAACGTTCCGGACACGAAGGATCTGCTGGCCACCTCGCGGGATGTTCTGGATCACGCGGGTGAGGCGTTCCGTTTGTGGAACAATGCGATCAACAGTTACACGGGGCCTGCTCCTGCCATGGCGGTGATGGCTGATCAGAGCACCTGTTCCTGGAGTTCGGCCGCGATGGCAGACCTCTCTTCCGAACCCCGTCAGGTGTTCAACAACGACCCTTCCTATGCCTATGCTTACATCACCCGTCTTTTTTGGCAACAGAGCTATGCTTCTCTGGCGGATGTGAACGATGTACTGAAGCGTATCGACGGGGAAGGGATGAAGATCCGGGATGAGGAGGGAAAGGATGTGACCGGCATGGTGCGTGCCTGGTGTTATTTCATGCAGGGAGTTACGCACGGCTATCTGGCCCTGATCTTTGACAAGGCGTCGGTGGTCGACTGGGATACGCCGGTCACCTCTGCGGATTATCTCCCCTACCCGCGGGTAGCTGCTGCAGCGCTTCGTTTTTTTGACAAAGCCTCGGCCACCTTGGAGGCTTGCGGTGATTTCACGCTCCCGGCCAGCTACATCCAGGGTGCCACCCTGGATAAGGAGGCTCTGATGCGGCTGATCAACAGTTTCGCTGCCAGGGTGATGATCTACACCCCGCGCACCGCTGCCGAGACCGCGGCGGTGGACTGGGAGAGGGTGCTCACCCTGGCCCGGGCAGGGATCGTGCATGACCTCAACATCCGTACCGACGACGACCGGTGGCGGGACGACCTGAAACTTTTCGGCACCTATCCCGGCTGGATGAGGATCGACCATCGCATCATCAACCTGATGGACCATGATTATCCTTCCCGCTGGCCGGATGACAACGTTTCCTGGAACACGCCCGACGGCAGCGACCCGGAAGAGGCGCACTCGGACGATGCACGTCTGGCCTCCGATTTCCAGTATCTCTCCGACAACAATTTCAGACCTGAAAGAGGCTATTACCATTTTTCCCATTATCGTTACAGCCGTTACGATCCGTGGCTGCATGAGCACTGGCAGGGGGAGGTCCCCACGTTCCTGAGGTGGGAGAACGATCTGATGATCGCGGAAGCCCTCGTGCGTGCCCGTCACGACCTTGCCGGAGCAGCTGCCATCCTCAACGCTCCCGACGGGGCCCGCAAGGCGCGTGGCGGACTGCCCGATGTGGCTCCTGCCACCGATGAGGAGGCTCTGGAGACCATCTTCTACGAAAGGGATGTCGAGCTGATCCTCACCCAGGGCGGTACCGGCTTCTTCGATATGCGGAGAAGGGACATGCTCCA
>Ga0256914_1000600_pt1 | contig 35163 bp, 36 predicted proteins | sample HulkmetaG_FD_191571 | JGI IMG/M metagenome (GOLD analysis project Ga0256914, IMG submission 191571) | Hydrothermal chimney microbial communities from Main Endeavour vent field at the Juan de Fuca Ridge, Pacific Ocean - Hulk | ecosystem: Environmental > Aquatic > Marine > Hydrothermal vents ... | reverse complement strand
CCAATGTAATTAGTTTCCTAGCGTCACTATAGAGTGGCTGACCGGGGATTAACTGCAACAAACCCGCGACGCCAGGGATACCTTCAAGGTCGACTGAAACGTATGCCTTTAACCCAGCACTCAAGCTCAATCCCCCTAAAAGGTTAAGGATTGGGGGAAATAATTGTCTATAGTTGCCGAGCCACTTAGGGCTTTCTTAATTCATATACAAGGTGCTTAACTTCAGGCAAGATTAGATCACTAAGAGCCATTCTGACGGCGTCCTTAGAGCCCGGCGTAACGAAGACTAGCGCGGAATCAGCAACGCAGGCAAACGCACGCGTAGCTATTGCCGCCGTACCGTGCTTGATGAACGTTAAGTACCTGAAGAGCTCCCCGAACCCAGGTAAATCCTTAACACATAATTCCCTTGTAACATCTACGGACAAGTCCTTCCGGCTTATCCCTGTACCTCCGGTGACTACGACCACATCGCACTCTTTTGATGCTACGGCGATAGCCTTCCTTATCTCCTCACGCTTATTCGGAACGATGACGGCGTTGATGAGTATGTGTCCAGCATCAGTTACTAAGGAAGCCACGAGCGGTGTGACTTCATCCTGTCGCCGCCCCTCGAAGACCGCATCGCTCGTCACAATGGTGCAGAAGCGGACCACGAAGCTTTCTGCGGCTTTCCTATGCTCTTCAACAGGACTCAATTCCCTCCCCTCCTACTTTCATACGCTTCTACGATATCATACCCCATTAATTCCTTGAACTTCCGACGCCCCTCAGGCGTCATTTTGGTTGGATCCCATGGAGGGTCAAATACGACGTCCACACTCACGTCCTTGACGCCCTCGACACTTTGAGCCGCTAGGTAGACTCTGTAAGCTATCATGTTCGCGAGAGGACAACCCGGTGCGGTGAGTGTCATCTTGATGTTCACAACGCCATCGTCACTTACGTTAATATCGTAAATTAGTCCTAAGTCCCATACGTTAATCGGTATCTCCGGATCGTAAACCTGCTTTAAGGCTTCAATGACCTTTCTCCGTATCTCCTCCTTACTCACAGCCAACCTTTAACGCACCTAAAGAACTTGGTTGAGTGCCTTAATAAGGTCAATGCAACTATGTTGCTATTAAGCTACTTAAGACCTACGCCCCCTCCCTGCTGGCTATTACCTCCGCCAAAGGCTTGACGTATGAAGGACTTAACACTGTATCCTAACGCCGCCACAGCCGCAATGAATAGTGGGTATTCGCCGACAACGTAGTATATCCTTGACACGATGCTCATTGTTGCCGCTTCCTGCACTCCGATACCTATATAGCTGAGGAGAAGCATCTGAATGAATTCGAATATCCCGATACCTCCAGGCGTTATGGCTGGTAGTAGCCAGATTATTGTGTAGAGGGAATCAAACGTTAGGAAGGCTTGCGGCAAACCTAAGTGGGTGCCTGCAATCCCCGCCACAGCCATCCCGAAGACTGCATTAGATAATCTCTCGCCGAACGCCATAAGCGTGGCTAGTATGAGGAACTTCTTGTATTTCTTTATCTTTGCCATGCATAACTTGTAGTTCTCGGCAAATCCAGTGACGCTGATGCCGAACCTAGAGAAAAACCTATCAGCAAGGTGCTCGACCCTCTTTGATTTAGGAAGCACATAGACACCCATGTTAACGAGAAGGAGACCTAATGCTGGGAGACCTAGGACTATGAAGAGTATGGGTGGGGCACTGATTACTATGAGAGATACTAGGGTAGTCACGAAGATCGTGAGCGATGCTACGAGCCTATGCATTAGTATTGACGCTATGCCTTCCTCCCTATCTAGCGACCCTAGCTTAAGTACGAGGAATAACTTGGCAACCTCTGTCGCACCGCCTACAGGCACCACAAACTCAACAAATATAGCGGCGAACGTTATCTCAAGTATCTTTAACGGGCTAACCTTCCTGAAGGTTCTGATTATTACCCACCAGGTCAAGGCGTGACAGGTTATGGCGGCAACCCTAGCGACGTAAGCTATTACCGCGTCCTCAACATCACCTCTGGATACTATGTAAAAGAACTCTAGGAAATGTCCCTTATATATATAGAGAAATATTACAGCGTACGCAATCACCCCTATAATGATCCCCATCACTGTCAGCCGCTTCGAGTACTTCACTCTACTCAATGACCGACCCTACCTGTACTCTGAGTAATGCGTTTCATTAAAAGCATGACCGTTACGTTAATTATCCCTTAGGCACATCGCTAACCAGCAATGTTAATTATCTGTCCCTACTCAGGTAGAGAATTATAGACAATTGTTTATACCGACCTTCAACAAAAACCTAAACAATAAAAAGGGAGCCCCCATATTCGACTTAGGTTAGGGATCCATGGCATCAATCAGAGACTGGGCGACGTACACACCCTCCAATACTGCCGAAGTCGACGGCAGGAGGGTGCCGTCCCCCGCAATAGATGAGGATGAAATCACTATGGCTTACGAAGTCCTCAGCAGGGTCAACTTAACCCCCAACACCCACCTTATCTTCGTGGCAGATACTAACAACCACCCTCCCGACTTCCACGTGGTTCCCGAGTTGCTGGGAATGGGCGGGCTTAAAGTAACTGTACTTAACTCCCTTGATGATGGTATAGAGCAGGCGATCCGAAGCGTCCCCTCTGTAATGGTTGTCGTCAGGGGCGAGCCACCCGCAGCCTCGGTCGCCATAGAGTTCCATAAGAAGGGTAAAGTCGATGTCTTGAGGCATGAGGTGCGTAAGGAATTCATGGGCTTCATGAGGACGTCCCTCACCGACGAAAGGGCGCTCTCTGATCTCCTTTCAGAGATAACCCTATCCAACCTCCCAAGGATAATCAAGAAGTTGTTTAGAAGCCGAAGCAGGATGTCCGCAATTAAGGTTGTTAGTGGATATATGAGTAAACCTAAGATTCTTGAGAAGACCATAGCGTCCCTTAAACTCAAGACAGCTGACTTGAGCCCTGTGAAGGAAATCTTGAAGGCAGGCTTCAAGGGACACATAGCTGCGGCCCTCTCCCTAGTTAAGGGTTTAGAAAAATGCTGTAGCATAGGGAGAACCAAGATGTTATTCATAGGTGAGGCCACGGGTGGTGGGGTCTACGTAGTTGTTATGAGGTGTAAGTCTAAGTAGGAGGTGCGTGTCTTGCGCGATGTCTTCATAGTTGGTGTGGGCTTAACTGAGGTAGGCAAGAGGGTAGATATCGCGTTAAGGGACCTGGCTGCAGAGGCCATGGTAAAGGCTATGGAGGATGCCGGCAACGAGAAACCCGAAGCGATCGTCGTCGGGAACATGCTTAGTAGCTTAGTAGAGCAAGAAAACCTCGCGGCTCTAATAGCTGACCACGCAGGGCTAAGGGGGGTTAGTGGCTTTAAGGCGGAGGGAGCATGCGGTTCTGGAGGGGCTGCCCTCCTAGCCGGCTACTCCCTAATATCCTCCGGTTTATTTAACAAGGTCCTAGTGGTTGGCATAGAGAAGCTACATGAGCGACCCACCCCTGATACCGCCCGCGGCCTAGCATACGCTGCCGACGCAGACTACGAACTCATCTACGGCATAAGCTTCGCTGGCCTAAACGCCCTAGTGATGCGGTACTACATGAATAAACACGGCGTCACGCGTGAGGAGATGGCTCACTGGGCAGTAATGATGCATGAAAACGCCTACCACAACCCGTACGCTCAGCTGAGGAAGAAAATAACGCTGGAGACCGTGATGAATTCCCCGGTAATAGCTGATCCTGTGAGGCTGTTTGACTCGTGCCCACTCAGTGATGGAGCGGCGGCGATCATGCTTGTTTCCGAGAAGTACCGGAAACTAAATGACACGCCAGTGAGGGTTGCCGGGATAGGTAACGCCCTAGACAGCCCTGACCTCTCGTCAAGGTTCGAGCTAGACAGATTCATAGCGGCTAAGCTCTCAACAGAGAGAGCCCTTAAAATGGCTAACGCAAGTATTAACGACATTGACGTCGCGGAAATACATGACGCGTACAGTATAGTCGCGGCAATAAGCGTTGAGGAGATAGGGTTCGCCGCAAGAGGTAAAGCCCCGAAACTCTGGGCAGAGGGTAGGTTCAGGCTAGGAGATAGACCTGTCCTTAACCCCTCAGGAGGGCTTAAGGCCAGGGGACACCCGGTGGGCGCGACTGGCGTGTATCAGGTTGCTGAGGTAGCTATGCAGCTGCGCGGTGACTTCCCCGGATTAAAGGTGGGCGGCGAGGTCGGACTAGCGCAGAACATAGGTGGTGTTGGCTCGAACGTCACCACCATTATTTTAAGGAGGTGAGGTCAACTTGACCACTATCCAGAGGATATGGCGCTTAAGGAACCGCCTAATAAGGCTCTCAGGCACTAGGTGCCAAGACTGCGGCCTCGTTACTTACCCCCCTAAGGCCGCATGCCCTAAGTGTGGTTCCCGGAACCTCATCGAGATAGAGCTACCGCGTGAGGGTGAGGTACTGACTTACACAGTGCTTAACGTGCCTATCAAGGGATTTGAGCAGTATGCACCCCTGATAATAGCAATTATAAAGCTGGGGGATGCGAAGGTCCTAGCTCAACTAACAGACGTGAAGCCCGAGGAAGTACGGGTTGGTATGAAGGTGCAGGCAACCATTAGGAGGACAGCACCGACCTTAGATGGGGTAGTACCCTACGTAGTTAAGTTCAAACCTATTAAGAGCAGTGAGGTCAGCGCGGAGGGGGAAGGGATAGAAACTACGGTAGTCTAAGGAATCATGCTTATATTTCTGTGCTTCACTGTGAGGCCTTGGTGAACCCGAATGACTGAAGCACACGACGTAATCGAATATTCCGAATTCGCCAAGATAGACCTGAGGGTTGGTTACGTGAAGCGTGCGGAGCGGGTGCCCGGATCCCGTAAGTTGATACGCCTGATAGTTGACTTAGGAGAGTTGGGTGAGAGGCAGATCCTAGCCGGTTTAGCTAAATGGTACGCTCCTGAAGACCTACAAGGTAAGTATATTATCGTAGTAGCTAATCTCAAACCCAAGCGAATGATGGGCCTAGAGTCTCAGGGTATGCTACTCGCGGCGGGTTGCAGTGAAGGCGAAACGCCCGTGATATTAACCGTTGAGAAACCTGTGAAGCCAGGTACTAAGATTTGCTAACTCCTCCACTCACCACATGTACTCCATGAACTCAGCTGGTGATGGATAGAGATTTACTCTCCGTATTTCCTGCCTCTTCAGTTCGATGTACTTCTCGATGAGTTCCCGCGGGAATATTGGTCGTAGGAACTCTGAGTCAGACTCGAGTTCCTCCAGCGCCTCATCTAGGCTTTTCGGTAGTGTCTTTATGCCTAACTCCTTGACCTCCCTTTCGCTCATGTGGTAGATGTTCCGCTGTATTGGGTCTCCTGGATCTATCTTCCTTCTTATTCCGTCTAAGCCTGCAGCCAATATCGCTGCCGACGCTAAGTATGGGTTCGCTAGCGGGTCGGGAGGCCTGAACTCTACTCTGCGCTTCTTAGGTGATGGTGTCCTAGGGACTCTGACTGCTGCAGACCTGTTTGCAACTCCCCACGCTAGGTATATGGGGGCTTCGTATCCAGGCACTAGCCTCTTGTACGAATTGGTTGTCGGTGACACTATCGCTGCCAGTGCGCGCCCGTGATCCAGTAGCCCGCCTATGAAGTACCTGCAGTACTGACTTATGCCGTGCGGGTCGGAGTCATCGCTGAATACGTTAACACCGTCCTTCCAAAGGCTGGCGTGGATGTGCATGCCCGAGCCGTTATCACCGAAAACCGGTTTCGGCATAAAGTTCGCGACGTACCCCCACACCCTAGCTATGTGCCTAGCCACGAACTTTATCGTGAGGATATCGTCTCCTAAACCCACCGCGTCGCGGGACGCGGTCGATATCTCCGCTTGGTTTGGGGCCACCTCGTGGTGATGTATTGTTGCTTTAATGCCCATTCCCCGTAATGCCCTGATGATCTCCCACCTCACGCTAGCTACGGGGCTGTCACTGTCGGTCACCTCATATGCCCTCTTCGTCGGTAACGACCAGATTGGAGGCTCCTCGTCGTTGATTACCCTAGCTGTTAATTCTCCCTTACCAACCTTGAACTCAACCTTATGGATGAAGAACTCTACCTCCGCACCCATTAACTCCTTGAAACCATGCTCTCGGGCATAACGTGACGCGTTTCGTGCTACGCCCCTTGAGTTCCCCCAGAACGGTCTCCCGTCCACCCAGATGTCGGCATGTACCCTCCCCCTCTTCTCTCCCCACGGTATCCTAGCTAGTGTTGACATGTCTGGCACTAGATGTAGGTCGCTGTCGCTTATGTCTACTAAGTCAACCGATGATCCATCGAAGAAGACATCCCCCTTGGAGGCCCTCTCGTAGGTTACTGAGACCGAATGTAGTCTTCCGCGTAAGTCAACGTAATGCACATCAACCCACTCGATATCATCTGACATACTTTCAGACACGTTCCTCATCACTGTTCACTAACTTAACATGGTTTCCGAACAAGAAATAAGGATTTCCTGAAATAAGCGAACATTTAAATGATTAAACGCGGAAAACTCATTGGCAAACCGAACAAGAGGTGAGTGTAGTGCCTCGTGAACTGGATGATTTGGATCTACGCATACTCAAAGCCCTAGCGCTAAGAGGAAAGGAAGGAATCAGGAAGCTCGCCCGTGAGCTGGGTAAGTCACCGTCAACCATTACTGAGAGAATTAGAAGGCTTGAGGAACGCGGGTATGTTTCAGGTTACACTGCACTGATAAACTACGCTAAACTCGGTTACCAGGTGAATGCAGTAACGTTACTTCAGGTTGATGGCGCGTACATAGAGCAGGTGGAACGCGAATTAGCTAAGAAGCCCAACGTTAGAGCGGTGTTCGACATAACGGGCGAATATGATATAGCGTTAATCCTTAGCTTTAAGAGCGTGCCTGACCTCGACAAGTTCATAAAGACACTCATTAAGAACCCACACATTAAGAGGAGCATGACTAGCTTAATCTTTCGGGTGATTAAGGACACGCCGCATGTGGAGGAATTCCTTAGGTCCGTCGAGTGAGTTTTAAAGGGGGCGATTTTAGGGGAAATAAATTAGGTGATGCCTGCGGTCAAAACTTATTGGGTTTATTCTTTCTTTCCACCGTACTTTATCGCGGCATGAGCCGCTGCTAGCCTAGCGACTACTATTCTGAAGGGTGAGGCGCTCACGTAGTCTAGGCCTGCCTGGTGCAGGAACTCTATTGATGCTGGGTCACCGCCGTGCTCTCCACATATGCCGACCTCTAACTCTGGGTTGGCCTGCTTTCCTGCCTTCGTTGCCATGGCTACTAGCTTGCCAACGCCCTTAGTGTCTAGGGTCTGGAATGGGTTCGCCTTAAGTATCTCTAGCTCTAGGTACTGTGGCAGGAACTTGTTCTCGACGTCGTCCCTGCTGAAGCTGAAGGTTGCCTGCGTTAGGTCGTTCGTGCCGAAGCTGAAGAAGTCCACCTCCTTAGCTAGTTCCTCGGCGGTTAAGCATGCTCTGACTGTCTCGACCATAGTGCCAATCTTTACCGGTACCTTTATGCCGTACTCCTTCTCTACGTCTTGGATAGCGGGTAGTACCGCGTTCTGCTTTACGTACTTTATTTCGTTGACTTCGCTTACCTGCGGTATCATTATCTCTAGCTTCGGATGGTAGCCCTCCTTGAGTAGCTCAGCAGCTGCCTCAACCATAGCCCTCGTTAAGTAGTAGTAGATCTCTGGATACGTTACTCCTACCCTAACGCCTCTGTGGCCCATCATTGGGTTGTGCTCCTTAAGCACCATCACTCTCCTGTATAGTTCCTCTAGCTCCGCGATCTTCTTCTCATACTCCTCAAGTATTTCGGGCGCTATGCCCTTCACAGCCTCGGACGACTTCAGCGTGTAGTAGGCTACCTTAGCTTCGTAGATCTCCTTGAGTAGCTCTTCAGGTGCTGGCAGGAACTCGTGTAACGGCGGGTCAATTAACCTAATGACTACTGGTAGCCCATCCATTATCTTGAGCATCTCCTTGAAGTCCGGCTTGATCATCGCTGCTAGCTTCTTCAGGTGCTCAACCCTCTCCTCCTTTGTCTCGGAGAGGATCACGTTCCTTAGGGCCTCAAGCCTCTCAGGCTTCCTGAACATCCTCTCGATCCTGAGCAGACCTATACCCTCAGCACCGAACTTCCTCGCTATGCGCGCGTCCTCCGGCACGTCTGCGTTGGCCCTTACGCCAAGCTTCCTGACGCTGTCGGCCCATGATAGGAGCTCCTGTAGCTCAGGTATTAGCTCGGGCTCTACCGTCGGTACCTTCCCTACGTACACGTTACCGGTGTTACCGTCAATGGTTACCCAGTCACCCTCCTTAACGACCACGTCACCTACTCTGAACTCCTTCTTCTCGTAGTCGATCTTTATGGCCTCAGCGCCGACAACTGCGGGCTTACCGATACCTCTAGCAACTACTGCGGCGTGTGAGGTCATACCGCCCCTTGATGTCAGTATACCGACTGCCGCGTAGAATCCATGCACGTCATCTGGTTTGGTCTCAACTCTGACTAGGATGACCTTCTTGCCCTTCCTAGCCCACTCGACAGCGTCGTCTGGGTGGAAGACTACCTGACCGCTCACCGCACCTGGTGAGGCGGGCAGGCCCTTGGCGATAGGTTCGGCCTTAGCCTTCGGGTCGATCCTCGGGTAGAGGAGCTTCAGCACGACGTCGGGGGATACCTTGAGAATCGCCTCCTCCTTAGTTATGATGCCCTCCTTAGCCATGTCTACGGCCGTCTTCACCCTAGCGACAGGAGTCATCTTAGCCCTTCTGTTCTGCAGGAAGTACAGCTTGCCTCTCTCGATGGTGAACTCAATGTCCATTACGTCCTTGTTTAGCCTCTCCAGCTTCTTTCCTGCCTCGATCAGCTGGTCGTAGATCTTAGGCATCCTTGCCTTAAGCTCGTCTAGGTGTAATGGGGTCCTGATGCCAGCAACTACGTCCTCGCCCTGAGCGTTGGGCAGGAACTCACCGTAGGGCTTGTTCTCGCCAGTTGCTGGGTCCCTTGTGAAGTACACGCCTGTTCCTGAGTCCCATCCCATGTTGCCGAAGACCATGGTCACTATATTGACTGCAGTGCAGTCCGCGATGTCGGGGGTTATGTTGTTGGCTATCCTGTAGTAGATCGCTCTGGGGTTCATCCATGACCTGAACACTGCCTTAATCGCTAGCTCTAACTGCTTCCATGGGTCCTGCGGGAAGGTGCCCCAATGCTTCTGGATCACGTCCTTGTATATCTCCACCAGCTTCTTGAGGTATTTGACGGCGAGCTCCCAGGTCTTGGGGGCTATCTCCTTCGGGGGCTGCGCGTCAAGCCTTAAGGTATACTTCGGGAACTGCTTCTTCACGGCCTCAATCTCGTCCTTGAACTTCTCCTCAGCCTCTTTCCTGAACTCCTCGTCGAGCTTGTCGAACTCCTTGTCGAATATCTCCTCGGGTATCTCGAGCACGATCCTACCGAACATCGCTAGGAACCTGCGGTACGCGTCGTAGGCGAACCACTCATTCTCGGCTAGCTTAGCTAGGCCGGGGGTGACCGTGTCGTTGAGGCCTAGGTTAAGCACGGTGTCCATCATGCCGGGCATCGAAACCGCGGCACCAGACCTCACTGACACGAGGAGCGGGTTGTCCGGGAAGCCAAACTTCTTGCCTGTTTTCTCCTCGAGCTTCTTCATGTATTCCTTAACCTGATCCATTAGACCCTCAGGGAGGTCCAGGGAGTTGATTATGTCCCATATCTTCTTTATTAGCTCATCCCTAACCTGGGGTGGCGGATTGCGCTCAAGTTCCTTCACGATCTTATCGATCTCCTCCTTCCTAGGCGCGTAGAAGTCACGGCATGCCTCCGTTGTGATTGTGAAGCCCGGAGGGACTGGAAGCCCTAGCTGCGTCATCTGCGCCAGAGACGCTCCCTTGCCTCCAAGTAGCTTCTTGTTCTTCCAGTCGCCCTCCTCAAATGCGAACACGTATTTCTTGGTCACCTATGACCACCGAACCCATATTGGGCATGCATTAAAAAGCGTTGTTTGAGAACCTACGCGTAAGTGTTAAACAGGCAAATAATACCTCTGAATTACTGCCGAATGACACCATCAAATGAGTAGTGCTTCATCAATTAACTTTCATCCGCGCTTTCCTCGTTAGACCCTAACCCGCCCTCATCATTACTTTGGGCATCTTTGTTTACAGCTTTTTCTGGGCTCCGAGCTTCTCCCTCCACTTCATGTTCTCTTCCTTCTTCCTCCTCCCTAGGTTTCACTCTCTTAATAGTTACTGAGATCTTTACCTCAACATATCCTGCTAGCCAGTCCCAGGCGGTCGAGATCCAGTCCTTCCAGCTCCTAGCGACCTCTACTATGTTCTTGGGTGTATTGAGTAGGTAGTACACCTCCAAGACCAGTAGCGTATAGAAGAGGGGCACTACCTGCACTGAGTAGAAGCTGTACTGTGTCTTAGATCCTAGGAACCATATTAACACATACATGAAGAACGTGCCCCAAGTGAAGCCGTATGTGAGGCCCCTGTCCGGTAGCTCCTTAACCTTAGGTATTATGTATACCGATAGCACCACGAGAGCCATGTAGAGTATTGGGTTACCTCTGGCGACTAAGTCGGCAACCCATCTTCCCGCCTTAGCGTCCCACGTGTAGTGAAGGGGGAATGGGTTTCTCCCGATAATCCAGTCCCAAGGCATGGCCTGCGGGGGGCCACCAGTTGTTTTAACACTTAAGTGCCAGCGTATCGCCCCAGCTATGGAGGAGTCCCACCACTGCATGAACCCATCATGGACTATAATGGGTACCGATAGTAGAAGCAATATAATCACGGGCACGTAAATGAGGTAAAGCAGAGTCCTAGCGGGCTTCTCCTTACTCTTAAGCCATGCTATCAGTGCTGGCAGTCCGGGGAAGGCGCCACTGAATTTGCTTACGAAGCCTAATCCTAACGCTACTGCCGAGCCTCCTAGGGATCCTCTAACAGTCATGTAATAGGTCATGTAGGTAAACAGCGCCACGAATATATCAAGCATAGCCACCATGCTTAACGACCTGAAGGTTATGTCGAAAACCGTCAGGATCATTGCCACTAGCCCTAGGAGCGCACCGACGACTTCACCGCATATTCTCCTTAGGGTTAGGAACATCATTATGAGTATCAAGCACCCCGCGAGTATGGATGGTATCCTCCAGAAGGGCGGGTAATCGCCGATAGTGATCATTGTCAGCCCAATAAGATACTTAACTAATGGCGGGTGCTCGAAGTTCATGTAATCAAGTATTCCCCGAGCGTTAGGATAGCAGTAACCCACTGCGTACTTGACGCTGTGGGGAACGTCCTTAAGTAAGGACAGGTTCTGAGGCGGAACCACGACGCATACTGCTGGAAGGAAGTTCCCGTCGTCCTTGTATGCGTAGTAATCGTTACCCTTCACGACTTTCCCACCAATGCTTTCAACGTAGTGTGTAGCTTGATTTACCCACTCATCGTAGGTACTCGATGACGGTGGGCTCTCTAACTCGACCGTAGCCATAACCCCGCCCCAAGGTCCGTGGGGTGTGAGTCCAAAATACACTCTAAGGATGTTCCTTGCCGCACTCACGTACCAGCACTCGTCAGAAATGTAATCTATGATGTGTGATTCGTAACTATACTCGTAGTACGCGAAAACAACCACTATACTTGCCGCTATAATCGCCGTTACCACGATTAAGGCCAACCGCTTACGTTGGTTCGATTCTCGAGGTTCCCGCTGCTCTCTTCCCCCACCCGGGGTCTCCGACTCCCCACGCACTTCCGATGCCATAGAGGTCAGTCCTCCTATCATGCCATATTGGGAGGTACTCCCTTATCTTATCTACTGTCCTCAGATCTACGTTTACGGTTAATACTTGTTCGCTCTCCTCCGAGTGCATTAATTCGAAGCCGAAAGGATCGTATACTGCGGAGTTACCTGAGTAGTGCTCGCCTGTAACCTCACTCTTCCCTACCTTGTTGGCCCCCACCATGAATACCTGGTTTTCCGCCGCCCGCGCTCTGAGCAACGTTCTCCACTGCAGGGCGCGAGGCGCGCCCCAAGATGCGGGAACGAATATCACCTTAGCGCCTTTCATGGCTAGTAGCCTGAAGAGTTCGGGAAACCTTAGGTCATAGCATATCGCTATACCCACACCGCCGAAGGACGTGTTGAAGTACCCTAGCTCATTCCCGGCCATAAACATCTTGTCCTCTCCATACGGTCTGAAGAGATGTATTTTCCTGTAAGTACCTATGGTGCCATCAGGTCCTATGAGGAACGCCGCATCATACAGTTTACCGTCCTCCTTAAGTGGGGCTGATGAAATTATGTACACACCGTACTCTTCAGCGATAGAGCTAAGTAGTTCGTTGGACCACCCCTTACCCTCACCCTCAGCGTATTCCATTATTGCATTGAAGTCGTAGCCAGTTGTCCAAAGCTCCGGGAGAACCACGAAGTCAGAGCCTTCCGCGGCCTCCTTAATGAATTTCAGTCCTCGAGCAATATTCGCCTGCACGTCCCCGTCAGCTACCCGCATTTGAATTATACTCACACGCAATTCTGTCGCCTCTAATTTTTTACAGCCATAACTTAATTTCTTTCGCCTACGACGCCATATCTTGTGAAGAACATTAACCATGAAGTGGGGCCTCACCATCGCAGGACCTCATCATACACCGTGAGATTATTCGGCATCAGCGTCGGTGGTTATGCTCACAGGCCCCCGCTCGTGATAACTCTAAAGAAACGCATAAAGCATAGTATTATTGCCACCGACGTGCCCCGCACGTAACTCTTTGAAGGACATCTAATTTTAAGTGAAAAAGTCGATCGTTTAGTGAATATGACCGTTGATTGCCCGCGACTTACTTCTTTTTGCTGGGTACAAAGACGTAGACTGTGGTGCCACACTTGGGGCACTTACCCTTTATGGCTTTCCTGCCGTTCTTTAGCGTGACCTCCCTGGGATTTTTAATCTCGACTTTCTTCCTGCACTTGACACAGAAGCCCTGAACCATAGTTATGCACCCTCATTCTATAGTTACGGATTCGTGATATTAAAAACTATCTACCTCATGCATTCGTGGCATCTTAATCATTGTTCTAAGAGTATACATTCGTGTAATGAATCAGGTTATTTCAGTAGAATAATGAATAGGTACAGAATACTCCTTTAAAATGTGAGAGTCCATTAAGATTCAGGCGGACATTATGCTGGGAGGATTTAGGGTAGCGAATCCAGATTTGGCTAAGGAGGGCTGGGTCCAGATAGAGTGGGCCGAGCACCACATGCCAGTACTAATGAGTATTCGCAAGGAATTCAGCGAGTGCAAGCCTCTGGAAGGTTTAAGGGTGTCTGCCGTGCTTCACGTTACTAAGGAGACCGCAGCGCTCGTGAGAACCCTTAAGGCTGGTGGTGCGGAGGTGTGGCTTGCTGGCAGTAACCCGCTTTCAACGCAGGACGACGTTGCCGCTGCCTTAGCTGAGGACGGCATACATGTGTACGCGTGGAGGGGACAGAAGCCTGATGAGTATTACTGGTGCATTAAGCAGGTTGCTAATGCGGGTCCGCACATCATCTTAGATGACGGCGCCGACCTTCACGCCTACCTGCACTCAGAGGGCGCTGAGATAGGAAGAAACATTTGGGGAGGGACCGAGGAAACAACGACGGGCGTGATAAGGTTAAGGGCGTTAGAGAGGGAGGGGAGGTTACAGTACCCCGTCATAGCCGTTAACGACTCGCTGACGAAGTTCCTCTTCGATAATCGCTACGGGACAGGGCAGTCCACGATTGACGGCATCTTAAGAGCGACAAACGTTCTGATTGCTGGTAAAGTATTCGTTGTTGCTGGGTACGGATGGGTTGGCAGGGGCATAGCCTTGCGGGCCCGCGGCATGGGAGCGAGAGTCATCGTTACTGAGGTTGACCCGATACGTGCGTTGGAGGCGGTCATGGACGGCTTTGAGGTTATGCCCATGAGTAGGGCCGCCGAACTCGGGGATATCTTCGTTACGGCGACGGGCGATAAGGATGTTATCATTAAGGAACACATGCTTAAGATGAAGGATGGAGCCATACTAGCTAACGCTGGGCACTTCAACGTTGAGGTCAGTGTAAAGGATCTGGAGGAGATCGCAGTAAGGAAGAGAACCATAAGGAAGTACGTTACCGAGTACACACTAAAGGACGGGAGGCGCCTATACCTACTGGCTGAGGGGCGTCTAGTCAACTTAGTTGCTGCTGAGGGCCATCCTAGCGAGGTTATGGATATGAGCTTCTCTAATCAAGCGTACGCCGTTAAGTACATCGCGGAGAACAGGGATAGTCTTCAGCGCCGCGTGTATACGCTTCCAAGGAAGATAGATGAAGACATAGCGAGGTTGAAGCTTAAGTCGATGGGTATCGAAATAGACGTGTTGACGGAGGAGCAGAGAAAGTACTTGTCAAGCTGGAACCTTGGGACATAAATGTTTTATCATTAGCTCTTATCTGTCGCTATGCATTGCTTGAAGCACTCCGTTATGCATGCTGAATATTCGTCCCCTGACTTAGATGAGCAGAAATCTGAACATGTTTCCTCACATTTCAGTAATTTTGATTTTACCACCACCCACGCCACACCATAAGGTGTTCAATGGTAGGAATTTAAAACTTAATGCACGTACGGAGAATAAGGGATCGAGTATGGAAGGAGAACCTAAGGAGTTGAGGGTAGGGGACTTAAACAACATCTGGTTCGAATACGACAAGCAGAATGACATTCTTTACATAAACTTCGGATACGATATAGAGGATGCTGATGAGTCCTTCTTAACAGAGAACGATATAGCTGTACGGATCAAGAACGGAAAGGTCGTGTCCTTAACAGTGTTCGACTTTGCTAAACGGATTGGGCTGGAGTGAGTACGGTGAACGCTCCTCATTTCAAGCCCAAGACACAGCTTTTCTTTTTTTACCTTCCCGTGCAGGATGTTATTGTAGTTAATGGCGCGGTGCTGGAGCCATGTTGAGCAATTTGCTTCAGGATTTGAAGTATCGCTTATCTTTGCCTAGGTTCACGCGTATTGCGGCGGAGTTATCATCTTATCACAGGATTCAGGGGTCAAGGGAAATTAACCAGGCCGCACGTTACTTAATGGACATTGCTTCCGATGCAGGTGCTGAGGTCGGGTTCTTCAGGTTTAACTATGACGACCCGCCAAACTGGTTTGAGCCCCTCTCAGGCTGGTGGGTTAAGTCCTCGGAGTTAATGATTGTTGAGCCCATTAACCGCCTGATTTCCTCCTTCAGCGCGGTGCCCACTAGCGTGGTGGCCCATAGCCCCGGTGGTGAGTTTGAGGGAAGGTTAACCATAGTTAGGGATGACAACCTGCCTGACTCGCTGGACGGTGTCATCCTCACTAGGTGGGGCGGCTTGGAAAAGTATTTAGAGATTTGTCGAAGGGGGGCGCTGGCAGCCTTATTCTACAGGGATGACGCGCCAAGGAACGCAGTTCCGTACTTTAGCTTATTTCCGACACCAGATGACGCTAAGCTCATGAAGGTACCTGCTTTCTCAGTAAGTTTGAGGACTGTTGAGGAGCTCGAGCGATTATTGAGGCAATATGGTCGTGTAGTTGTTAAGGGCTTCATTAAGGCTGGTTACGTGGATCGTGCTGAAGGCATCGTCGTCACCGCGTCGCTTGGTTCTGGAGAGGTCGAGGTACACCTAGTAGCCCATTACTGCCATCCTGCCGGGATGATTAATGATAACGTCAGCGGAGCCGCAGCATTGGCTGAGTTAATCCTAGCCCTCGGATCAATACCTAATGCCAGCAAGGTGCTGAAGTACGGGCGCATTAAGGTTGTTTGGGTTCCTGAATACGTGGGCTCATTGCAGTTTCTTGAGCACTTAAGCTCCGAGGGAGGAAAGCGAAGGGTACTGTGGGCGATTAACTTAGACATGGTTGGGGAGAGACAAAGCGTGACTGGCTCCACCCTCCTCTTCGTTAGACCACCAATCCATATGCTGTCACCTCAAGAAGCGGTAACTTACAACGTGTTTAAAGAGGTCTTCGCCAGTAGCAAAGGTTTTCTGCCCCATAAGAGGTTAACGGGAATACGGAGTAGGGTCATTAATTTTGAGCCTGGAAGCGACCACGAGCCCTATGTTGCTTACGACGTACCAGCCGTTGCCCTAATAAGCTGGCCGGACAGGTACTACCACACTAGCTTAGATACTTTTGATAAGCTCGATCACGATCTAGCCATGAGGGCCGCGTACTTCTCCTTCGCGGCGGCACTTAACGTGCTAAGTGCAAGTAATGCTGAAAAGGTGTTCAACGCGTATCGGAACTTAGTGGTGGGTATGGACGTGCTTAATGTAATTGACGATGACCTGCTCAGCGAATTACGTTCGTCCCTGTATAAGGATGGGTTAGAAGCGTTCAGAAGCAACGGCCCTCCACTCAAGGCAACAGGGTACGGTGTGCCCAATTTAAGGCGCGTAAGGCGTTCATTACCCCCCGAGGAGGCCGACATGTTAAGGGATAATTATGCATCTATGCCTTGGTTCAGGACAGCCCTTACGCTGACCGTCATGCTTGCCCGCAGGGGACTTAGGGGTGAGGGCTTGAGGAACGCTCTTCAGGCTGAGTTAGGTGCTCGAGTGGGTGTGAGTGCATTTAACTTAATTGTAACGGGGTTACTCAGCATTAACGCATTGAGCGTGGGTGACTAGCGGTGTTGCTCGTGTACTTCGGCACCGGTAAAGGTAAGACAACTGCCGCTATGGGGGTCGTCGCTAGGGCCCTAGGGAGGGGTCATAGGGTAGTGGTGGCTCAATTCATGAAGGCAACGCCTAGCGGAGAGGTCGCGTTCTTCCGGTCAGGCGTACGCGAGGAACTGCTGAAGTGGTTTCTGCTCGGTGTAAGGGAATTCGTTAAGCCCGGGGACCTGACCAGTGACGCTGCATTGACAAACACGGCGTTAATTTACGGGTTCCTCCGCCATACTCTTCCCGAATTGCTTGAGAAATTCCAACCCAAGCTAGTGGTACTGGATGAACTAGGTATAGCAACGCACCTAGGCCTCGTGGATGAGTGGACCGTGCTTGACGCTCTCCAAGCATTCGTGGATAACCGAGAAAGGCATGCAATCGTGACTGGGCGTTACGTCCCAAGCACTATAAGGGAGATCGCTGACCTAGTGAGCGAGGTTCGTGAGGTTAAGCACTACTTCAGGAAGGGCGTTATTTCGTTGGAGGGCATAGATTATTAAACGTTAATACATCCCTAACGAAACTCTTAGTGGCGGCCCAACCGATGTGGTTAGGCTGGGACACCTGAGGCTCCGATGATGTGGAGGCCGCGAAAGACCGAGGTTCCTTATCCCCTAACCTAAAACCTGTAAAGTAACGCAGCGCTGAAGAAGGTGAGTGTCTAGCGAATTAACGGAAGAAAGTCCATAATATCCGTTTAGTTTGTTAGTGTATTCCTAGGAGGGACAGCAGATTATGCGTCACTATTAACTGAGCGAATACTAGGGATACTACGCTCATGAGCTTTATCAGGATGTTTAGCGACGGTCCTGAGGCGTCCTTTAAGGGGTCGCCGACGGTGTCACCTATCACCGCCGCCTTGTGGGTTTCGCTTCCCTTACCTCCGTAATGTCCTTCCTCAACATACTTCTTGGCGTTATCCCAGGTGTTACCTACGTTACCTTGGAAGAGACCCAGCAGTAACCCCGAGAGGGTCGCGGCCAGCAACGCACCGCCTAGGCTGTAGGGCCCTAATATGAACCCTATAATTAGCGGTGACGCTATCGCTAACACGCCCGGCTGGATGAGCCTCTTGATGGCGTAGGAAGTCACTATGGATACTGCCCTTCCGTAATCCGGTTTCTCCTTAAATTCCAGTATTCCTGGTTTCTCCCTGAATTGCCTTCTGATCTCCTCAATTAGCACGAAGGCCGCGTCACTCACAGCCAGTATTACTAGCGTCGTGAAGGCTGCCGGTAACGCCATGCCTATTAAGGCACCACTAATGACCTTAGCATCAAGGATGCTCATTAATTGCTTCATCTTCTCCAAGGTGAACCCGGTTATATTCATTATTGTGCTGGAGTAGGCCGCTATGAGTGCTAGGGCCGTTAGGGCGGCTGACCCTATGGCGAAGCCTTTGGACACGGACTTCATGGTGTTGCCTGCGGCGTCTAGCCTGTCAGTTATCGCCCTGACGTCCTCGCCTAGCCCTGCCTGTTCGGCTATTCCGGCCGCGTTGTCCGTTATTGGCCCGTAAGCATCCGCGCTGACCACAATCCCCGTTAGGGAGAGCATGCCGACAGCCGCCAGCGCAACGCCATATATCCCGTACCAGAAGCCGTAGGGTGATAGTACGAGGTACGCGATTAGTTCAGCGACAGCTATGCCTATTGCCGGAATTAGGACGCTTAGGAAACCGTAAGCCATACCCGTGAGTATCGTTAGTGCTGGGCCGGTCTGCGACATGAACGCCACTTTCCTAACTGGCTTCTTGCCCGGGTTTGTGAAGTAATCGCTTGTGAGCCCCACTATGATCCCGGCGACTATGCCAGCAACAACGACTACGAAGGTCCTTAATCCTGCATCAGGCCCTAATATCATCGTGGCTAGGGGGTACGTGAACACAGCAATTAGTACCCCGGCGAGTATCGTTGAGAGCGTCAGGGGTTTAGATGGGTCACCCCCCTCCTTAACGCGTACGAAGAACGAAGTTATTATTGCAGAGAATACTCCCGCCGCCGCGACGGCCATGGGGAGCATTGCCCAATCAACCCATTTTGGCCCGGCCGTCGCCAGGATCGCTGTGGCAGCTATGATCATCGCTGAGATTATTGACTCGACATACGACTCGAATAGGTCGGCACCCATCCCGGCAACATCACCGACGTTATCGCCGACGTTGTCAGCAATCACTCCAGGGTTTCTCGGGTCATCCTCAGGTATTCCCTCCTCCACCTTACCCACTAGGTCAGCACCTATGTCCGCTGCTTTCGTGTAGATTCCGCCGCCTACCCTAGCGAACAGTGCTACTGTGGAGGCTCCAAAGCTGTAGCCTATCATGGCCCTCACCGCAGCTGGTGTTCCGCCGTAGAATATGTACTGGAGCGCGACTAAGAGGACGCCCACGCCGACATCCATTAGGCCCAGCACCATGCCTCCACTGAATGCTATCCTGAGTGCTTTGCTTAGCCCGTGCTTTTTTGCAGCGTACGTTGTCCTGACGTTGGAGTTCACTGCGACCCACATCCCTACGTACCCTGCTATTACTGACGAAAACGCGCCGAGGATGTAGCTCAGGGACATTAGTGGGTTAATGAAAGCCAGTACGGCGGTGATTATGAACGCTATTGTCAAGATGACCGTGTACTGCTTCTTTAAGTAGGCTTTCGCACCCTCTTTAATGAAGTTATGGATCTCAACCATCCTTCCAGTACCGGCTGGTCTTCTCAGAATTAGAAACGCGAGCGTGAACGCGTACACTATCGCAACAATACCAGCTACTACGGCTAACACCGTTATCGGGATCACTTTAGGCACCCGCTTAATTCTCAACGCCTTCCTAAAAGCACTTTCTGAGGGAATTTCCGCCTGCATGATCTTGATGTTATGGTCTACTCGGTACGTGGGGAGAACAAAAGATTTTATTTTAGTTTTAAGGTGTTAGAGGCAGAGTAACCACTACGTAATCGAGTGTGATGATCGCGTGATGCGCGTGGATGGCTTTGCAGTGATAAGGTATGCACCTGAATTCCTAGTCTGAGGGGGGTAGTAATGCCTAGGAGCACCACAATATACTCGGGATGGAGTTGGGATGAAGTCACAGCTTCAGCCGTGCTCGCAACGGCGCTTCTGCGCAAGGGTTATAGAATATACGTGGAGTTCCCTTCACCCAGTGAGCGGAAGGGTCTAGCGATAACTAAGTCCTATGCCGTGGGCATTAGCCACAAGGACGGTGCCGTGCTGCAGGACTCCATATCGATACAGTACATACCTGAGAAGAGATTAGGTGTTGTGCTGAAGTATGACTCCGCGGGGAAGAGTGACCTGATAATGAGGTTCTCCAACGTCGGTTCACTGACGTCCACAATGCTGGAGTACGTTGAGACATTGAATGAACGCGTGGATGTGCCAGAGCAAGTACTCCGTGATATTGAAGCCATTAACGCTGGGGAGCATGATAAGGTGTCGAAACTCGGAAGAATTATGCTTAGAGCCCTCAAGGTCAACTATAACTCCAAGGAGTTCCGGCAACTGATGTACACGTTCATGATGGAGGTATTGAGGACGAAGACCTTGAAGCCTTCGGAGGAGTTATTAAAGGAGAATGAGAAGTATGACAAGGCCATGGAACTGGCTGAGAAAATCCTTGAGAACAGGGAGTACATTCAGTACGATAAACTAAAAGTAATTGTAATCTCAAGTAAGTTCAACAGAGAGCTAATTAAGAAGAATTATCCACTCTTGAAGCCCGTAACTTACGACATCCTAATGAAGGTCTGCAAGAAGGACGGCGTGGCTATACTAGTGCAGGAGACTGAGTTAGGTCACACAATAAGGGTCTGCCTCTACAGAAGGGATGTAAGCTTCGTGAAGGTTATATCGGCGATACCTAAGGAGATGAGCGAGAAACTCAGCATTATCTTAAGGGGGAACCACATAATAATAAAGTTCCGTAACCCGCAGGAAAGCACGCTCGACAACGTGCTGGATGTTGTTGACGTCGTTGCTAACGCCATAGTAACTCAATTGAGGGCGACTGAGCAGCAACGTAGACCCCGCAAGAGGTGATTAGGCTCTTGGTTAAGGCTGTGGTGACGGGTGGCGCGGGATTCATAGGTTCACACATAGTTGATTCCTTAGTTAAGAAGGATTATGACGTAGTAGTGATTGATAACCTCAGTTCTGGGCGGAAGGATTTTCTGATGGGGGCAATGAGGAGCGGGAGAGTGAGGCTTATCCTCGACGACCTCAAGGATCCTAATGGTGAGTGGGTTCAAGAGTTTAGGGGCGCTGACATCGTCTATCACTTCGCCGCCAATCCTGAGGTGCGTGTCTCCATGACTAACCCAAGAACTCATTTCAATGAGAACGTCTTAGCAACCTTCAATGTTTTGGAGGCATGCCGAATTAATAGTGTGAAGGAATTAGTGTTCGCCAGTTCCTCAACGGTTTACGGCGATGCAAAGAAGTTCCCGACCCCCGAGGATTACGAGCCTAAGGAACCCATCTCAGTTTACGGTGCGGCCAAGTTAGCCTCTGAGAACCTGATAATCACCTACAGCATAGCATATGGTATTAAATCCCTTATACTGAGATTCGCTAACATCGTGGGACCCAGGCAAAGCCATGGGGTGATTATTGACTTCATACGTAAGCTTCGGTCGAACCCAAACGCCCTTGAGATTCTTGGTGACGGGACACAGAGGAAGTCCTACCTCCATGTTAGGGACTTAGTTTCAGGCGTTGAAGTTGCGTTAAGGGCCCTCAGGAGTAGCGGGAGACCTTACGAAGTGTTTAACTTGGGGAACGAGGATTGGGTCACTGTCAAGAGGATAGCCGAGTTAGTGGTTGAGGAGATGGGGTTGAAGAACGTTGAGTTCCGGTATAGGCCAGCCACCCCTGACGGCAGGGGATGGAAAGGGGATGTTAAGTTTATGCTCTTGGACATAAGCAAGATGAAGGCGTGCGGTTGGAGACCGACGATGAGTTCTGAGGATGCCTTAAGGGACGCTATCCGCGCAGCACTGAGTAGTCAATTGCCCGGTGTTGCGCGTTGCTAATAGTCTGCTTCTCGAAGTCCTTCACCCTGCATGAGGATCCCCTTAACCCGCATCCTGAAAGCCCTGAGCGCGTGTTAATGGCTTTCTCAACTGTTAGGGACGCTGTTCCTAAAGATGAGCTTAGGGTGATAGGGCCTCCCTCCCCTTCGAGAAGGGTTGTTGAGCTTGTTCATGATAGGGATTACGTTGAGTACATAGAGAGCGAGAGTAAGAAGGGGTTTCACTACATAGACGCTGACACGTACGTTAATGAGCACACATTCAGTGTCGCGCTCCTAGCCGCTAGTACTGCGTGGAACGCTGCCGATGTCTCTTTAGAAGTACGGGCACCTGTGCTTGCGCTTGTTAGGCCCCCAGGGCACCACGCTGGTAGGGCCGGGCCCGCCTTGGGGGCATTATCTAACGGTTTCTGTATATTTAACAACGCAGCCATAGCTGCGAGGAACTTCTTAGATAAGGGCTTAAAGGTCATGATCCTTGACTTCGACGCTCACCATGGGAACGGGACCCAGGAAATTTTCTGGTATGAGCCTAGGGTGCTTCATGTTGATATACATGAACACGGAATATATCCCGGTACTGGGGACTTCAGGGACGTTGGTGGGAATGCGGCTAAGGGAACTAAGGTGAACGTGCCACTGCCCCACGGCGCTGGTGATGATGAGTTCCTGTGGTTGATTAGTGATGTACTGCCGAGGCTCGCGGAAGCATTCAGGCCTGATGCCCTCGTAATTTCCGCTGGGTTTGATTCACATGCCCTTGACCCCATGTCAACCTTGAGGGCTTCTGATGATGTTTTCACTATGTTTGGGTCGTTCGTTGCCGAGCTCATGCGAAGCCGTGTTAAGGGGGTGACCATGGTGCTGGAGGGCGGATATGGTAACGCTTTGCCCGCGGGCCTAAGGAGTTTCTTAAGGGGGTTCCAGCTTGGAGTGTTCAGGAAGCGGGTGCGGGTGCCAACCGATAGCCTATGGGTTAGGGGTGTGTCCTTAGTACTGGAGAGGTACTGGGGCATAGAGCTAAAGTAGCTTGCTTGAATCTAAGTAAAGTTGCTAATAACTTGGTAACCTACGTTTTACGTGGTGATCGCACCCCGTGCTTGCTGGGAAGGTGCTTAGGGTGCAGGGAAGTAGCTTGGAGTTCATAGAATTAATTGGGAGTAATTATCTTGATGACCCCTTGAACTACGCTTACCTGCTTTACGACCTCACAGTTTATCCTGACGTGTCTAAAGCCCTGATTAGAGTTGAGGACAGCGTCATTGTTGGGTACGTCCTTGCTTGGTTTAGGTTCGAGCCTCAGACCGTCATCCTTCACGGGGAGTTGAGTGGGGTACCCCTGCATGAAGTGTTGAGGCTTAAGTCCCTTATTTGGGTGCCGTTCCATGAGTACCCCAGCATTAAGCGTGAGTTGCTGAGGTACGGTGACCTGATGGATGAGCACGTAATGCTCGACATGATTGCGACGCCAGATACCTTTCCTTGGGACGCTGACTATCATGTTAAGTGTGTTAGGCTAGGGCCGGGCGATGTGGGTGCATTGCAGGAGTTCTGGGTTTCCGTGGGTGTGAGGGTTCCTAGGGAGGTTCTGCTTGAGGCGCTTAGTGATCACGTGTGTTACGGTGTGTTCGTTGACGGTAGGTTAGCGTCGGTTGCGAGGACTTATGTGAGGACACCTCGTGTTTGGGTTGTTGGCGGGGTGTTCACACACCCTGACTTTAGGGGGAGGGGCTTCGCTAAGGCTGTCACTGCGGCGGTTACTAGGGAGGCGCTTCTTTCGGGGGCCTACGCACTTCTTCACGTGCGTGAGGATAACTACCCGGCGATAAGAGCGTATAGAAGGGTTGGTTATGAGTTAATCGGTAGGCGTGTTTGGGTTTCGTTCACTCCTAGGGTTATGTAAGTTTTGCTGAAAAGCCTTAGGTTAGTAGGGTGATATAAAGTCCTCTGGCTTCGGTGGTTCTGGCTTTAGTCCCTTCCTTTGCCTTATCTTCTTCACGATGTCCATTAGAAGCGAGTCAGGTACTGGGGCCCACCTGCTGAATTCAGTGCCCCAGAAGGCCCTGCCCGCCGTTGCTGATCTTAACTCGTTCGCTAGGTTCATTGATTCCGCCACAGGTATCTCGGCTATTATCCTTACCTGTGTTGGGCTGAGCTGGATGACGTCCAGTACCTTGCCTCTCTTCCTCGTTATGACTGAGATGACCGAACTCATTGTTTCCATCGGGGCCTTGATGTCGAGCTTCTGTATGGGCTCTAGGAGCGTTGGGCGCGCCATGAGCATCCCAGCGTATATTGGGTTCCTTACCGCTGGGAATAACTGGGCCGGGCCTCTGTGTGCCGGGTCCTCGTGCACTACGGCGTCGTGCAGTATTACCTTAACGCCCCTCACCGGTTCCTTGGCTAGCGGGCCCTCAGCCATTGCCAGTCTGAAGCCCTGGATTATCGTGTCCTTGACTTCCCTCAGGTGCTGCACACCAACGGTTTTATCCACGAATATGTTGAAGTTTTCGTCGATTGCCCATATGCGGCGGGCCTCGTCGTAGTCCCACCCGGCCTTGTCCCTGAGGATCTTGGCCCTCTCCCTAGCGTCCATGTCCTCTGAGATCACACCCTGCTGTATTAGCTGGATTGTCTCGTTATTCAGTGGCTCGACGCTTATGTAGAGCTTGTTATGCTTGTTCGGGGACTTGCCTTCGAGCACCCTCGACGCCGCCCTAACGGTTTCTCTGTAGACCACTATGGGCGGTGATGTTTCTACCTCAAGCCCGTAGTTCTCCTTGAGGAGCGTTAGGACGATTTCTAAGTGAAGCGGACCCATACCGGATATTAGGTACTCGCCCGTCTCCTCATTTATCTTCACTACTAGGTTCGGGTCCTCGATCGACATCTTCCTCAGAGCGTCGATTAGCTTTGTTAGGTCCTGCATGCGCTTCGGCTCTATAGCCATCGTCACGACGGGTTCGGACACGTAGTGTAGCTTCTCGAACGGGGCCGCCTGATCCTTGAAGGCGACATCGACCGCTGTTTCACCCGCTCTTGCCTTGTCTAGGCCCAGTACAGCACCTATGTTTCCGGCGAGTACTGCGTTCACCTGCTCCCTGATCGGGCCCATGTAGAGGCTGACTTGTAGCGCCCTCTGCTTCGTTCTCGCCATGACGAGCCACAGTTCCTGGCCGGGCCTTAGTGTTCCTGAGAATACCCTGCCGGTCGCCACCATACCTGCGTGCGGGTCTATCCTCATGTCACTCACTAGGAAGACCGTCGGTCCGTTGGGGTCGGCGTTCATCATGGCCTGCCCTAACTCGGAGTTTATGTCGCCCTTCCATATCTTAGGTATTCTGTACTTCTGAGCTTCCTTGGGGTTAGGTACGTGCTTAATGACCATCTCCAGCAGGGCTTCGTGAAGGGGTATGACCTTCTGTAGCTCCTCTACCGCCTGCTTTCCTTTAGCATAGGCGTTCATCATGTCCATGATCGTTATTCCTTTCCTCTTGGCGTAAGGTACCGTCAGGCCTATCTTGTCCCTCGCCGAACCGAACGCCACCTGCCCCTTAGCAGGGTCCAGTAACCACTTATCCCTGAATTGGGGCTCGGCGTATTCCTTAATGAGGCTGTTTACTTCCTTAATTATCGTTATGAACCTCTTCTGTATTTCCTGAGGTGTTAGCTTGAGCTCCTTTATGAGCCTGTCGACCTTATTGATGTATAGGAGTGGCCTTACTCTTTCCTCGAGGGCTTGCCTTAGCACTGTCTCGGTCTGCGTCATCACGCCCTCAACAGCGTCTACTACGACTATGGCACCGTCAAGTACTCTTAGGGACCTTGTGACCTTGCCTGAGAAGTCCACGTGGCCGGGCGTGTCGATTAGGTTAATTACGTAGCCCTTACCGCCCATTTCGTGGTAGAGGCTGATGTTAGCTGACTTTACGGTGACGCCTCTCTTCTGCTCGACGTCGAGGTAGTCCAGGGCTAGTGCCTCGCCAGCAACCTTGACTGAAATTATTCCTGCCGCTGCTAGCAGTAGGTCTGAGGTTGTGGTTTTGCCGTGGTCTACGTGCGCGATTATTCCTATATTCCTGACGCGCTCTAGGTTGGACATTAGCTTCTGTATCTGCTCCACGGTCTTGTATCTGGGCATGATTCCTAACCTAGGGGATAGAAGCATTGGAATTTAAAAGCTTAGCAGTAGGGCACTCACTCCTGCTTCCTTACGTGCCCTCTTTCCTTTCCGTAGAAGCGCTCTAGTCCCCCGCCCACCCCTTCATGCCTCTTGCTGTATGGATGGTTAAGTATGCGCTTGATTAACTGCGCCCTCTCCTCACTAACGCCTTCCACGCGCGAGAGTTCCACGGGGGAGGCCTCGAGTACCGCCCTTAGGCTACCGAACTTCCTTAGTAGTCTGTCAGCTAGTGTCGGCCCTATGCCTGGGAAGGATGCGAGGACGTAGAGTTGCCATTCGCTTAGGTCCCGCTCCTTAGGCTTCTGCTGTTTCCTATATGTTGGGAGAAGCGTTGCTGTGGAGGCTCTCCTGACCGTTTGGAGCTTCTCGGCGATTAGCTTTATGGTTTCGGCCGTGTGTTTCGCGTTCCTAGTGTAGATTACTGGTATGTTATTGTATATTACCGCCGTTACCAGCGCAGCTTCAACGGCTTTGTATTTGTTGGTTATGCGGCGTAGGTATGTTAGGTCGCCTTCAACTAGGATGAGCGTCTTTAGGCCTGACGCCTTTAGGCGGCGTACTTGATCGAAGAACCTTCCCTCGAAAACCGAGTGAGCTAGGTCATCAACCCTTTTTCTCTCGATGACCGTGTCCTCGGTAACCATGTAGTCACCTACCTCTAATTGCTTGTAGATAACCGATACGCCCATCTCGGTGAGGTACTTCGGTACGTGGGAGGCTTTCTCTCTGAGGTCGACGTAAACCTTCACCAACGTTACTCACACTCCTCCATCCAACGACCCTCCTCAAGTATCCCTATGCTGTACCCTTTTCTTGCGAAGAAACGTGCTATTGTTTTCATGATCTGCTTAGGGCTCACGCTGGAGTTTATTAGTGCTCCAGCAGCTCCTGCGTGCCCACCGCCCGAGCCGCCGAGTTCCTTTGAGAAATGCAACGCTAGGTTTGAGGCTATGGGTTCGCCCCCGAACTTCTTGAGGAATGACTGAGATACGCGGATAGTTATCCGTGTTGCGTTAGGTCTTTTCGCTACGGCGACGGCTACGTCGGCACCAGCGTCGATGAGGACTTTAAGCACGGCTGATTCATGCGCGCCGATGCACGTCACCGCAAGTATTGCTTCCTTATTCAGCCTATATAGTCCCGTCCTTGAGAGGCCCTTCAACCTGGCTATTACTTCCGAGCGGCTTGCCTCCCGGAGCGTGAGGGTGTTGAGAGCCCTTCTGTAATCCCCTCCGTTCTCGGTTAGCCAAGCCATTACGGCGAAGGTTTCCGGGTTGGCTAACCTGAGTATCCGGGTGTCATAGAGTATGCCGGCTATGAGGAACGTGAGGACCCTAGGATCAGGTCTTACCTTAAGGTACATCATTAACTCGGTTACTAACTCACTGGTTGATGCTGCTGAGGGTCTGTGAATGCTTACGTCCGCACACTTAACTAGGTCATTTACCTCGTGGTGATCCACCACAACGTAGGGCTTGCTTAGTAGTGAGGATAACTTATTCAGCTGTTGGGGTGTTGAAGTATCGACGATTACGGCTGCGCCGCACTCGCTTGGGTTATCATTGATTACTTCGACCTGTGGTGCCAGGGTCTCTAGGAGTTTCTTCGACGCTTGCTCTAGGCCTTCGGATGTTAGTATAAGTATGTTCTTCTCATATGATAGGCTCTGAAGTATTTCCTTAATCCCTAAGGCTGAGGCCAAGGCGTCTGGGTCGGCGTTCCTATGCATCGCTACGCATACGGTACCCTCGCTTAGACCCTCAACCCATTTCCTCAGTTTCTCCGCGTCCGCTGGCTCTACGCTTAAGTTCATCCCTCACCACCTTGAGTGCCTTGTCCATGGCCTCATCTATTAGCGCTTCTAGTTGGGGGGTCAGTGGCGCTGTCCCCTCTACCTCCACGTTTACTAGTACATTCACGGCTTTCCCTTCACGCTGGATTGATACGTAGGCTAGGTAATCATCGCGTCTCGGGATGAGTTGCTTCAGAGCTGAAAGAAGTTCTTCTGAGGCCCTTAACGCTATTTCCTCTAACTCATCCGTGCCTAGCGAGCTCGCATCTATACCTATTTTCTCGATGGGGACCTTACGCTTAACCAGCTTTGGAAGCCCCCGTGACCCCGCCTATGCTGAACTTCTCGAGTTTCTTCTTTAGCTCCTCTAACTGCTTTTTCAGGGTCTCCTCCATTTTTGAGAAACTGTTAAGCCTTATTTCTAGCTCTTCCTTCCTCTCCTCTAGCTCCTTGATCACTTCGTCCCTAGGGACCTTGATTAGGACGAAGCCCGTGTTCTTGTATACCGGGGTGTCTTCGTTAACGGACTTCAGGATGTTTAGGGTCCTGTCGATCTCATTAATTTCTGAGGTTATAACGGATTTCTGCGCGATTATTGAAGCGAGTTGGGATTCCACTTGCTGGTACTTTATCACTGCCTGCTCTAGCTCGGGAGGTATTCTTTGAGCCACTTAATCCTCACCCTCTCACCATAGGAGGGAAGGACTTTAAATATTGCTGGTGGTTAAGCTAGGTTCCTCCTTCTTAGCTCGTTTATGAGGTTCAGCACGGTGCTGGATAGGCGTAGAACGCTGTTGAGGGCCGCCCTAAATGCTGAGTGGTTGGGTGCGTGTATCTCGATCTTCACGCCCTCCTCAACTAAGCCTATGTTAGCTCTTACCCCACGCATTTCACTCTCTGTTTCCGGCTTAAGTGACTTGACCAGCGTTTCCCTCAGGTCTTCGGGGATGTCATCTAGTAGTATGCTTAGTGATAAGTGCCTAGCTTCACTGCTGGTCATACCTTATCACCTTAGTTACTATGAAGCGAGGACCGCACGGTCTGCCTGTGGTGGTGCATATGAAGTTCACTACCACGCCGTCATCCCTTCTCCCGAGGATTACCTCTACGGCTGGCTCGGCTCCTGCCTCGTGCTGGGTTATTTCTGGCCGTAAGGCTCTTATGAGTTCCTCGGCCGTCTCGGCGAGTAGCTCGTCCTTCTCGGTTCCTTTGAGGTTCATGGTGATCTTGTTTATTCCTAGGGGTTTCTGCGAGTCCGGCATTTCCCTCATCAACGTGACTGACGTTATCTTTAGTAGCGAGACCCTCTTGAGCCCGTCTGGTTCGGGTACGTGGAAGGTGAGTGCTGAGGGGTTCGCTTTCTTCTCGAGGACTATCAGTACGCCGTACGCTCCTGTCCTGCGGGCTATTGAGGAGAGGTCTAGTAGCGTTGCCTTGCCCCGGTTAAACTTCATTGCGTGGGGTATCGTGGCGACTAAGTCCTTGATAAAAGACCGGGTTCTTCTAGAAGGTTCGCGGGATGTTGTTATTAGTAATTTGTTTTCGTGTCTTCCTGCGCTCATCGTCCGTTAGCACGCTACCACTGCCTTGTTTGACGCCCTATTACGGTCTTACTGATCTCTGTTGTGGGTTGGTACGCGCCTCCCGCAAACACCGTCCCGCACTTGGGGCACTTCCATAAGCCAACAGCTATTCTCTTCATGACGGTCTTTGTTCCGCAGTGAGGGCATTCGTAGGGGGCGTACCTGCGTTCCATGACGCTCTTCCATCGCTTCCTTAGTGTTGAACCGTACCTGGCCCCGAACCGCCCCGCGATGCCTACTACCTTAGTTCTCTTGCCCATTCTGCCGCACCTGCCTCATTCGTTTATTGAGTTGAATTTAAGTTTTCCTCATCGCTGGCCTTCCTCTCCTTACTGCTTTCCTCTTCGCCCGCCGCCCCCTTGGCTTCCGCCTCTTTTCTTGCTCCTTCCTCCTGTTTCTCCTCCGGCTTCTCCTCTACTTCCTCCTTTCCTGCTTCCTTTGCCTCCTCTTCCTTGGCTTCTGCTTCCTCTTTTCCTTCTTCTGGCTCTGCCTCTGTTGGTTGTCCTTCCTTTTCTTCTTGAGCGGCCGGGGCCGCTTCTTTTTTTGCTGTCTCTTCCTCCACTCTTCCCTTCTCCTCCAGCTCCTTGACTGGTTCCTCAGCCTTCCTCTCCTCGATTACTTCCTCTTCTTTACTCTCCTCCCTTTCCTCGGCTGCTTCAGTGGTTTCGGACGCCTCCTTTACTTCCTTTGTACCCTCTGTCACTTCCTCTGCAACGCTTTCCTTTGCTTCGGGTGCTTCTTCCTTCTCTTCTTTCCCTTCCTCTTCCTTCCTTTCCTCCTTGGTCTCAGCCTGTTTTACCGCGGTCTCGACTGCTTGCTCGATGATCTTGATTAGTTCTTGCCCTTTCTTTATCGCTATGTCCGTGGCTCTCATGACCTCGTCCTTAGTTATTGAGGAGGGGCCGCTCTTCTGGATCCCCGCTATCCTCCCGTCCTCCGATATCGCGAATATTATCTTCGTGTCTAGCACGCTCTCCTCTTCTAGGTCTGGATCCACAATGAGTGCTTTTCCCAGCTTCCCTACAGTTACCGTGACTACCTTCCTTAGTAGTGGGAGCTGCGCTACGTGCGTTGTTTTGTCGACAACTATTTGCTCGTCTTCCTCGCTTATCACTGCCTTAGGTATCTTCGCCGTTAGTAGGGCGGCTAGTGTCGCTATTGATGACGCGTCCACTAAGTTCCCGTCGTGGTCCAGGACGTAGATATCTATCCACACCACCCACACTTTCTTGCCTGGGATTAGGACTAGCTTGCTTAGGTCTATGGCGCCTAACTCCCTTATTGACCTGTCTATAACCCTCGCTAGCTCGATTGCGTTCTCGTCGGGCGGTCCTGGCTCGAATACCGGTGATGCCATGGGCACGAACTCCGCGGAAACTATTATCACGCCCTGGTCCGGGGTGTCAGGGTATGGTGTCCCTACCTCTAGCTTCACCCCTACTAGTACCTGCGTGTTCCCTAGCTTCACTAGGGCTGAGCCGTCTGCTTTGGGCAGGTAGTTAGGTATGATCTCCACTTGCCTTATGTCGTGGAGTCCGCGCCCGTCTAGCCTGGTTCCCCTCTTGACCAGCGACGCTATCGTTTCCGCCTTGAGCTTAGGGATTATGTAGTCCGGTGATGATGGGGTTACGGACATTGCGTTACACCTCCACCTCCACTTCTAAGTACTTTTTCTTGAGGGTCTCCTTCTGCATCTTGTAGATCTGCTCTATGCCTTTGAGGGCTAGGTCTAGGGCTTCCTCGAACTCCTCCCTGGTTAGGACGCCGTTCAGCTGGAGTAGCGTTATCTCGCCTAGGGCGGGTGCGGCCGCTACCGGCATGTCGGCTTCGCCGAAGTTATCCTCTACCTGGTCGATGTCGAGTACTAGGACGCCGTCAACCTTGCCTACAGCTACTGCCGCCACCAGGTCCTTCATCGGTATTCCGGCGTCGGCTAGGGCTAGTGAGGCCGCGGTTAGTGACGTCGTCCTTGTCCCGCCGTCGGCGCTTATCACTTCTATGAACACGTCTATGGCTGCCCTGGGGAACATCTCGGTTAGCACTACGGGTTCGAGGGCTTCCCTTATTACTTTCGATAACTCTATCTCTCTCCTTGTGGGGGCCGGTGATTTCCTTTCATCGGTTGAGAATGGGGCCATATGGTACCTGCACCTGAGTACGGCGCGGTACGGTATCGCTATGTGCTTCGGCTGCGCTTCCCTAGGCCCGTACACCGCCGCTATTACCCTAGTCTTGCCGAACTCTACGTAGGCTGAGCCGTTGGCGTTCTTCAGCACACCTACCTGCATCTTTATGGGGCGTAGCTCGTCGGGTCTGCGCCCGTCGTGCCGTAAGCCGTTTTCGAGGATTAGCTTTGGTTTCTCTCCTTTAGTTCCTCCCACCTATTAATCCCCTCCGAACTTTTTCCTTCGCAATGAATTCCTTTATGCGATCCGTTAGCCCGGGTATGTGTGCTTCCCTCTCTATTTTCCTTATCGCTAGAACGAGTATGTCTTTGAGGTCTCGGTTGGGGCAATCGATGACTATCCTTCCGTTACGGCCGACGACTAGCTTACACCCTGTTTCGTTCTCGAGGGTTGATTGCATGGAGCCTTTCTTCCCTATTACCCTAGGTACTTTCGCGGGGTTTATCTCGACGATGGCTCCCTTCGTTACCTTCCCTAACCCCTTGCCCTTAGTGCTGAGTAGCGGGTCCCTGGTTCGGTCGAATACCTCTATCTTGGCGACGATCACGTCCCCAACGTCTAGGTAGTCGGTGAGTTCCTCCCGGGCCGGGTTTATCGGCCTCCCAAGAAAGTCGGATGCGTAGAGTATTCCGGGGAAGGGTGCTCTTATGTCTACTTCCCAGCTCGTTAGTCCCACGGACCTGATTACGCCGACCACGATGTCCTCTGGCTGGGGGTAGTAGTAGCCTTCCAGGGGTATTATCTTTAGGGTGTTATTTGATTCGTCGTACTGCACCAGCCCGACGACTGCTGAGTAGTATTTCTTCCCCACCTTGTAGATTGTGGAGGGGGACAGTACCTTGAAGTCACCTTCAGCGATTAGGTCTCCCGGCGCGACTAACTCCCTCTGACCTACCTTCACGGTGCCTGGCAACTCACATCACCTTGACCTTCACTTCAGCCATGCCGCGGGTGGCGCGGCTTATGGAGTCCATTACCTCCCCCTGCATTCCTGCGGGTATCTCTATTTCGATGAGTAGTGAGCCGTCGTTTAACCATCTCTCGTTCTTGACTTCCCCTAGCCTCCTTAGTTCTGAGTACGCCCTCCCAGCCACGGCGGGGGGTACCCTGACCGTGATTAGCGCCCTGGCTATCTTTATGGGGAGGTGCCTCGCTATCGCCTTAACTATCTTGGCTGCCTGTTCCTCGACGCTCTTGTAGAGGTCTACGGCTACCCTGGCCTCCTCCATTGCTTTCTCGATTCTCTGGGGCGGTATGGGTGTCTTGGTTCTTGGGTCTATTGCTGAGCGGGCTATGTAGTTGATGATTAGCCTCCTCTTAGCCTCGAGTAGCTTCCTTCTCTGGGCTGTGGTTAGCTGTAGTTCGCCTTTCTTGAGTATCACGTCCGCGACTTTCTTGATGTTCGTTGTGCCGAATACCTTCCTGACTTCCTCTGGCGATGCCCTGTCGCCTTTCCTCGCGTCCTTGTATATGTAGTCGCCTACGAGTACGTCGTCTATCGGTATTTTCTCGCCTTCCCTGTACTTGAATGCCTTGTCCGGATCCACTAGTATTTCGAACTTATGACCTCCCTTCTCGTACCGGGCTATCACGTATTCGTGGGTCATTTATCAACACCGGCTGCCTTAACGTACTTGGCTATTTCCTCCACGGTTAGTTTCCTGAAGGTCTTGTCGTCTTCGGTGATTATCCCTAGCTCTACGAGGCCCGGTGATAGTGGTGAGCCTGTGGAGGCTCTTAGCGCGCTTAGCGCTAGCTTCACGGCTTCTTCCCTGTCCATGCCGTCCCTGTAGTGCTTCTCTAGGTATTCGGTGGCTGCTTGGTCTCCTGAGCCTAGGGCTAGGGCTTTGTAGGAGAAGTAGTACCCGTTGATTTCGGTCTTAAATAATTGCGGTCCTTTCCTGTCGTACCCTGCGAAGACTAGGGATACGCCGAAGGGCCTTACGCCAGCGTGTTGCGTGTATATTTGCTTGATGTCGCACACGTTCCTTACGACGTACTCCACGTCGGCGGGCTCGTCGTAGATGAACCTGTAGTTCATCGCCACCTTTCTGGCGTAGTCTATGAGTATCCTGCCGTCGGCGGCTAGCCCTGCGAAGGAAGAGCCTATGTGCGTGTCTATTATGTAGATCTTGACTATGTCCTTCATGTCTATGAGTGGGGCTATGCGTCTTTTCTCGGCCGCGATTAGTGCGGCGTCCCTTATCTTGACGGCTACGGTGGTCCATCCCTTCTTGATGTTTTCAGCTGCGTACTCGACCTGGTAGAGCTTGCCGTCGGGTGAGAACACGGTTATTGCTCTGTCATAACCCATTGCAGGTGGTCCAAACGTCAATCCTCTTACCCTCCTAGCACTGTTAATGAAGAAATATAAACTTAAATGGGGGTGCTTTAAACCCTCATTGGCGTGGTGCTTGGGTGTGGCTGAATTCATTTCAAGGATTCGGGATTCGGGCGTGGCTGTGTTGGGTGCTGGCGGTGCTGGTGATGTTATCTCTGCTTACGTCATGTGCAGGGTTCTTGAGGATCTCTTCGGGGTTGAGTCCTGCGTCCCTGTCGCGTTACTCTGGGAGCGTTGGGTTAAGGACCCGTTCCCGGGGCCTGTGGCGAAGGGTGCTGTGAGGAGGGCTAGGATCGGTAAGTGCGTGTGGATTTCTAAGGAAACCTACGTTGAGAGGCCCGGAGGCTATGTTTTCAGGCCTAACGCCTCCGTCGTTGCGGAGGTGTTCGGCGGGGAGATACCGGCCTTCACACTTGAGGGCGGTGTTTTAGGCGTTGTTGAGTGTTTGGAGGAGGTTCGTGGGTTAGGGTACTCGCACCTAATGGCGCTGGACGTCGGCGGCGATGTCCTGGCTAGGGGGTGGGAGCCGTCCCTCTGGTCCCCGCTGGCCGACGCCGTCAGCGTGGCTGCCGTCTCCCACTTCAGCGACTCCTCCGTGGCCGTCCTCGCTCCCGGGGCTGACGGGGAGCTCCCGGCCGACTACGTCCTCAAGAGGATCGAGGAGGTCATGCGGCGCGGGGGCTACTTAGGCGCGATAGGGCTCTGGCGCGACCACCTGAGGATCTACGAGGAAATCCTCCCCAAAGCAACCACGGAGGCAGGGAAGGCAGCGTACCGCGCGCTGAAGGGCGAGGTAGGGGAGGTAACGATCAGGGACGGAAGCCGAACCATCAAGATAGGCCCCCACACCCCCATAGCGTACGTACTGAACACCGACACCGTAATGGAGCTCACCGTACTACCACAAGCAATCAAACACACAAAAACACTAAACGAAGCACTAGAAGCCGCACACAAAGCAGGCATCACAACAGAACTCGACCTAGAACTAACCATCGCAAAACTATACGGCACAGGACCAAAAACAAAACCAAACTGGCTCAAAGCCAAACAAGAAGCACGCAAAACAACAATTCACAACAAAGAGCACAAACCCAAAACTTAAAAGCCAAACAACCACAACAACCAAATGGGGGGCCAAAGCAGCGGGGTGGGGTAGCCAGGTTAGCCCGCGGG
>Ga0256914_1000599_pt1 | contig 35214 bp, 36 predicted proteins | sample HulkmetaG_FD_191571 | JGI IMG/M metagenome (GOLD analysis project Ga0256914, IMG submission 191571) | Hydrothermal chimney microbial communities from Main Endeavour vent field at the Juan de Fuca Ridge, Pacific Ocean - Hulk | ecosystem: Environmental > Aquatic > Marine > Hydrothermal vents ... | reverse complement strand
AAGCTTCCTTGCCTATTTCATAAATTTCTTCATCTGGGATTTCTATTGTTAGCTTCATCAGACTTACTCCATTCCTGAAAATTTAAAACTTATTTATTAAATATGTGGTTTAAATAGAATTTTACCATAGAACCATAAATTAATTAAAAATGTAAAAGTTGCTATTTTCTTATAAAAGAAATTAATCAAAAATATATGGATTGTTAAAACATTGATATTACTGGTTTGAAATTCAGTGAGTTTTCAAATTTTAATATCAAATACATACAAATTTAACTCAAATTGTTTATACTCTTTGTTTTCTTCTTAATCAGTCAAAAATTAATTTCTGAACTGACATTAATTTTATTAATTGTTTGAAAGAGTAATTAGAAATATCTTGTTAAAGACAGATTTATATTTGTTAATTTTTTCTCTTTTCTTTTAAGAAACTCTATTTGCAGTAAAAAAGATAAATTATATTTTATAAAACTGATTGACTAAGTGCTAAGGTATGATATGTTTGTAAAAAATGGAAACTAATGCTGAGAAAAGTATTTTATGAGGATTTAAATAAAAATAAATACAAATTTGAAATTCCTATTTACCAAAGACCTTTTGCAGATGAACTTATAAAAGGAATAAAAGAAAGAGAAATTCAATATGATTTAATATCAGAAAACATACTTGATAATTTATATGAAATAGTAAAATGGAAAAATGAAAACAAAATTATAGATTTAAGTAAAGTTTACTTTGTTTTAATTAGTAATCATCTAAATTCATCTTTAATAGATAAAAATTTTCAAGAAAAAAGAAGTATAATTGCAAATCAACTAAACAGAGGAACAATAGAAAGCCTGAAAATGCTTCTTGTTTACAGTAAATATGAAAACTGGACGCCAAACGAATGTAAAAAACATTACGAAGATATGTTTAAATTACTTAAAGAGAGTTTAAAAAATTAAATCTTTAAAAGAGGATTTAAAATGAGTGAAAATTTTACCCATTATCCAATAGCCATATTTAATTTAGATAACAAAGATTACAGCATTCAGACTGATAAATATAGATATAACATCTTGGTATTAAATCCTGAAGATAAAATAAATTTACCAAAAAACACCAAAATATGGATAGGAATTATAGTTTCTGATTTTAAAGAAAAACGGCAGATAGAAAAAGCCCTAAATATTATTTCTATACTGAAGCAAAATAACATAAAGCATTTAGTTTTTGCTAAGAATGAAGCCCCTACTAAAATAAAGGAAATCTCATATATAGCAGAAAATATTTCAGATGAAAAACTTACGCTATTTTTAAAATTTATGGACTTATTAGTTTTCAAGCCCTGTTTAGTAGGAATTGATTACAATGATGTTGTTAATTTATTTTCAAAAAATAATGGAAAACTTGAATACTGCAAATTCCAAAATATAGATTTGGAACAACTAAATAGATATTTACCAAATCACAAAAATAAAAAATTATTTCTTGTAGTAGAAGTTGGCATTGATAAGTCATTTTTTGAAGCAGAAAATATTATTACGAATATTATAAACTTCCTAAAGCCTAAACATACTATATTTCAGATATGTTTAAATAAAAAAATAAACCTTTATATACTTCACATGAATGATTAAACAAATTTTTATATTATTTTGTGATGAAGTCATCAATTTTGAAGCTACCGATTATGGAAAAAATATATTTATTCATATAAATAGCAAAAAGTTTAAACCAGCAGGATATAAAAAACAGGTTTGACTTTTATAAGATCAGGATATGTTAGAGCTTGGTTGGTATTAATTCTCAAAAAGTCAGATGAATCTGGTAAATTCTAAGTTTTAAAATGTGATACCGGCCTCCAGATTTACTACTGTTCCGCCAAAGTCATAGCTTTCCTCAAGACTATCTATATGGCCGTAGCTGTCTATATAGTAGAACCGTATATCCTGATTATTCGTAAATGCTTTTAAAAACACTCCGATAAATGCAGATTCCGACGGTGTGTATCTTATGCCTACTTTTACTAATCCACCTGTCCCTCTTCCATCGTCTTTAAATCTGTATTTGTAGTATCCATCGGTAAGATTAAGAGTAATTTCATTTTTGTAAATACCAACTCCTATTCCAATGTAAAGTTCTACCTTTTCAACCTGATGGGAAAATACGCCTAATACTTCGATACTTTTTGTTTTTATCTTTCCGTCTCCTGCGAATCCGGTCTCGTAAATTTCAGTGTCTGTTGAATGTCCAGAAAGGTCAAACTGCAGGTAAAATTTTTTTGAAAGTTTTCTTGTGTAGCCAAATGTTATATTTGTTCCATCTTTCCATCCATCAAGATCTTCAGAATTAGGATAAAAAACACCTGCTCCTAAGGACAATCTGTTTTCATAAGCGTTTGAATAGACAGTGAGCAAAGCGGTTAAAAGAAGGATAAAACTGAATTTTTTTGATGATAACATTTAAAAACCTCCAGCGTTTTAAATATAAAAACGCTGGGGATTCAAAAATCTGACATTTTTCAAAAAATTAAAGATGAATCTTAATAAAAAACTTTCCTGTTTGCTATATCCTTTACCTTTTCTATTATAATTCTAACTGCCTCCTCAAGTATTAATTTTCCATATTTCTCCTTTGCAAGCCATGGTGCGGATTCCATTCTTCCATCAGGATATAATTTTTTGAATTCCTCTCCTGACAAAGGAAAGTAGCCGTCTGGTTTTTCAATCTTCTTTTTTTCCTTAGGTTTTGATTTGAAGGCATCTGGTCTGAGAAATTTTGTTATAGAAACCTCTGAAGGTGTCGCATGAAATCCGTTTTTATCCTCAAATATATCTCTTTCCATCTCTTGAATTTCGGGGAGTAGAAACCAAGAGATTATCTCGTATATTCCATGTCTATTTTCATACTTAATCTGTTCAAAAGCTGTTTTAACCGCGTTTATATTTCCTCCATGACCGTTGATAAATACTATCCTTCTGAATCCCTGATTTAAAAGAGATTCTATTATATCCTTAATAACATTAATAAGCGTTAATGGAGAAAGCGTTATAGTTCCTTTAAAAGCGGAGTGATGCTGTGACATACCATAAGTTATTGTTGGTGCAACAAGTATGTCCATTCTCCTGCCAACCTCTCTTGCAACAGCCTCAGCAGTTATAAAGTCTGTTCCGATAAGACCGTAAGGACTATGCTGTTCTACAGAACCTATAGGTATCAGTATAATATCTTTTTCAACCAGATATGCTTCAACCTCAATATAAGACATATTTTCAAGTAACATTTTCTACTCCGTTTTTATGTAATTTTTAAATTTTTTGTAATTTCTTATATTTTTAAGCTCATATATAGAATTGAAGAAACCCTTTTCATCTCTTAATTTTAATATTTTTTTAGCTGTTTTTTCACCTATATAGGGAACTTTGATCAAATCATTTATGGAGGCAGTATTTATATTTATCTGAAGATCTTTTTTATTTGTTTTTGACGGAAAGTATATTTTTCCCTCAATAAATTTTATGGAAAGAACTATTAATATGATAAGGCCTATTGAGATTTTCTGTACATTTAAGACTTTTATATTTATTTTCATTTCAATCCTTCTCTACCGTGAATTTCCCTTTTTAAGTCGAGAAGATTTTCTATAAGATCCATATCTCTATTTGTTATCCTGACTTCATTATCTGCCTTCTTAAGGAGAAAAGGATATCCAACGACAGAGTAGTAATTTAGAATATCAAGTATTTTTTCAGGAGATATATCCTGATTGAACTGGGGATTTTCATAAACTTCAATCAGGGATATAGTTTTTCCTCTATCATACTTTCCATAAAAATATTTTATGCTGACATCCTTGAGCTCAACAGCTGTGTTTTTTTCAAGGTATTCAAATATTTCTGAAAACTCCCATTTCTTCTGTTCAAGATCAACGTAAATAGGCTCAGAGTAACCTGTTTTTTTTACAAATTGATGGAAAATTCTTATATCAGGCATTGACCTATTGAATATTTCTGTTAGGTGTGATGTTTTTGCTATACCTATGACAACAGGATTCCACTTTAAACCGTAAAAAAGTCTGTGAAGAAGAAGAAGGTATTCAAAGTATGCCAGTTTTGAAAATGTTGCCTCTAAAATATCTCTTCTTTTTCCTTTTTCTCCAAAAATTTCCACAAGTTTTTTAATGACTTTCTCCTTCACAATTTCTGAAAAAGCTGTTATATCTTCTTTTAATAGATTTTCTTTAATAATTTTTATAAACTGTCCAGCTATATCCGCTATCTTTCCCTCAAAATTCTCATTGGAAAACCAGTCTGTTTTTGGAAAAAATGTTATAAATCTACTACTTAGAGTGCCGTCTAATATTATTACCGAGGGTTTTTCCCTCTCTGACAGCCTAAGAACTGCTTTTAGTTCTGAAAGAAACATCAGCATTCTAAAGTAATCATCTACAAGATCGGATCTTTTTATAACCGATAAGTTTATTTCTCCTGTAACCTCTTCAACAAATTTTCCATCCTCTTTATAGCCTACAGCGTATCCGGACACTGAGTAAAGATAAAAGCCAAGATAATGTCTTTTGTTAAAAGATCCATCTTCAGCAACTGTATATCTGTACACTGGTTTGGGGCTGTAAATATTCCATTTTGATAGAACCTCTTTTTCTGTTATTTCTTTATTTAAAGACAAGGCAAGTGATGATATCTCATTTTTAAGTCTGTATGTTTTTTTTAGAAGCTCTGCTCTCAATTAAACACACCTTTTTCCTTTATTTTATTTAGTTCTTTTTCTGAAATTTTCTCATAAATTTCGGATATAAGTTTTATAAGCTGTTCTAAACCTTCCTTAGTTATTAGAGATACTGCAACAAATGGATAGCCTCTTTTTGAAAACTCTTTTTTAAGTTTGTCTATCAAGGATTTGTCAGATAACATGTCTATCTTATTTCCAACAACGATTTGAGGTTTCTTAATCAGTTTTGGGGAGTACTTTTCAAGTTCTTTGTTTATTATTTCAAAAGCTTCTAAAGGATCTCTTTCTCTCTGATCTGAAATATCTATCATATGAATAAGAGCTTTTGTTCTTTCAATATGCCTTAAAAATTCATGTCCAAGTCCTGCCCCTTCTGAAGCTCCTTCTATAAGACCAGGAATATCAGCTATAACAACGGTTTTTCCATAATCAAGATGCAGTACACCCAAGACTGGTGTTAATGTTGTAAATGGATAATCTGCTATCTTGGGCTTTGCCTTAGATAAAACAGAAATTAAGGTTGATTTTCCAGCATTTGGAAATCCAATAATACCTATATCGGCTATAAGTTTTAGCTCAAGCTCTATCCATCTTTCCTCTCCCGGCTGTCCTTCTTCAGCGTAATCTGGTGCTTGATTTGTTGCTGTTTTAAATGCAGCATTTCCCCTGCCTCCTCTTCCACCTTTTGCAACAACAACTTTCTGACCGTGTTTTATAAGATCAGCTAATATCTCTCCGGTTTCAGCATCTTTTACAACTGTCCCTACAGGAACTTTTATAATCAGATCTTTACCGTTCTTTCCATGTTTATTATTTCCAGAACCATTCTGTCCTCTTTCAGCCTTAAAATGTTTTTTATATCTAAAGTCCATGAGCGTTTTTAAGCTTCTGTCAGCCATTATAATAACATCTCCTCCCTTTCCTCCATTTCCTCCTGATGGTCCTCCCATACGAACATACTTTTCTCTGCGGAATGCTACGCAACCATTCCCTCCATCACCTGCTTTTACGTGTATCTTTGCTCTATCTATAAATCTCATCCTTTCACCTTCCTTAGTGGAGGAATAATTTATCCTTTAAGATAATAAATTCAATCATCCAAGCTTTATTTCAGCAACCATACCAAAAGGTACTCCAAGACCTGTTATAAATCCAGTTCCAGGTTTTAGAAACGGAAGAAGCCCAAAGATGTCTTCTTTTGAGTACTCAAAGAATACAGATACAGCTTCAAGGTCGTTCCTGTTTATAAGTTTAAATACGGCTTGAGTGTTCAGCTGAGAGAGGATATACTTGCTTATATTTGCCGGTCTTTGAGTTATTGCTACAAGCCCAAGATTAAACTTCCTTCCTTCCGTTGCTATTTTTCTTGTCATTATATAGGAGAGGTTTGATATACCTGCCTGTATCTCACCATAGCCCTTTTCAGGTGCAAAGTTCTGTGCTTCTTCGAGAATAATAAGACTTTTTTTTCTGGAAATTCTTACATTCTTATAAATGTATTTCATAATCAGTCCTGCAATGTTGGTTCTTGATCTGGGATCTTCTACATTTTGAAAGTTGAAAACAATAAAAGTTTTCGTACTTTTAATAGATGATTTTATTGTTTTTACTATTTCGGGTTGTAGATGTAAAGATTCTATTCCATAATCATCTTTAAGCATATCAATAACTGTAAGTATTTCTTCTCTCAATGGTGATCCTTGAGATACAATTTCTGAAGATTCTAAAAGTAAATCCTCAAGTGATTTGTCTTTGTAACCTATAAAATCAATATCAGGTTTTAGGTAAAGTCTTAAGAATGATGATATTCTTCTTTCATCTAATGACCTTTCCTGAATAGATATACCGTACTCTCTGAGTATATCTCTGATATTTTCAAAATTTATAGGGAACAGTATATTTGGAAACTGAATAACCTCTGTTTTTTCTGCTGAAAGAAAATCAGCATACTCACCATAAAGATCAAATACAAAGATTTTTATATCCTCAGATTTGATATTTTCCAATATCCTTTTTACAAATGTTGTCTTCCCTGAGCCTGTTGTTCCCAGAACAGCCATATGCATAGTGTATATCTTTTCAAGATCTATATATGTTTTTAGATCTGTATTATAAAGTTTTCCAAAATTGACAGCTTCTTTCATTATATAGCCTGCGTGATTTATATGTAGAATTTCTTCAATCTCTTCCTCATTTTTTAATTTGTAAATGGGACTTCCCGAGTCAGGAGGTTTTAAAGGCGTTTTCAGAATACTTTCTTTTCTTCCTATTTTTTCTGGATTAAATTCTGTAAGTATTTCTACATTGGCTACAGTAATCTCTGGATTATTTTCATTCATATAGGAAAGTAAAGCAGCATTTCTCCATTCCTTATCTTTTTCAGAAAATATCAACCTGAGTTTATTTCTGTCTGAAAGAACCGAAGGTGATACGAAGTTTATGAATGTGTTAAAAACTGTGCTATTGAGGTTTTTAACATTTGCTATTCTTCCAAGTAGAAAACCGGTATTTACAGGTATTTTTATGTATGTTTGTTGAGGTAAGGGTTCAAATAAAAGAACTTCACAGTTTATGGAATTTAAAGAACTTAGAACTATTCCGGCTATATCTCCAAATATATTAACTGATTCTTTTACTATTTTTTTGAACTGTTCTTCAATTACCTTAATCTGATCTTTTTCTGTAATGAAAACTGCTGTTTCAATATTTCCGTTATCTAAAAGTCCTGTAATAGTCAAATTGGATGATCCCAAAACAGCTTTTTTCCCGTCAATTATGATAAATTTGCTATGAATTTTATTGTTAAGATAGAGATCTCCACCTTTCTTTTTAAAAAAATCAAAAACCTTTCTATCTGTGATAATAAGGTCTTCTAATTCTGAGTTTCTAATAACAGCCTGAATTTTTATACTTTTTTCAGATAAAAGCTTTTCAAGTATCTCGTACTTTATCCATGGAGATGATATAAGAATGTAATTTTCGGCTTCTGAAACCAACTCTTTTAAAAGAGGAAATATTTCCTCTTTATGAAGTATTTCCATTTTCTAACCTTTTATTTTTAAAGATAAAAAAAGAGTAGATTAAGAACAAGGAGGGTTGTCAGATAAAGGGAGAAAAAAACTCCCTATCTGACGGCTTTTTTGACTTTTCCTGCTTTCAAGCATTTAGCACATACATATATCTTCTTAGTTGTTCCATCTGGAAGAACAGCTTTTACCTTCTGCAGGTTAGGTTTCCATGTTCTTTTTGTTGTTGTAGCAGAGTGAGCAACTCTGTTTCCGTGGGCTGTTTTTTTTCCACATATCTGACATACTGCCATTTCCATCCTCCATTCTTTTATAACGAATTAAATATTATACAAAAAATCATACTGAAAAACATCACATTTTCCTTATTATCAAAAAATAAGGTTGTGTTAAAATAAGTACTTGTAAATGAAAAATAAATAGGTGGAAAATGTTATTTAAAATAAAGGATTATATGAGTAGAGATCCTGTAACGGTTTCACCGGAAACGTCTTTTAAAGAGATAGTTGATATAATGAAAAAGAATAGGATAGGAAGCGTTTTGATCGTTGATACAGATAGAAGATTAAAAGATATTGTAACCCAGAGCGATCTTATAATGCATCTCTTACACGGAAATCTTGAAAAAAAAGTCAAAAACTTTATAAGAAAAAAAGAACTGATAACCATAGATGAAAATTCGCATGTTTTTGATGCTGTGGCTTATTTTGAAAAATACAGAATAAAACATCTTCCAGTGCTTGATAATGATAAAAGGCTTGTTGGGATAATTACTGCAACAGATATACTTAAAAAGGTTGCAGGAATAGGTCTGATGGATCCTTTAACGGGACTTAACAATAGAAATTACTACGAGCTTTTAAAGCAAAAGTACTCTGACAAAATACTTCATATTTCCATTATTATGGCTGATATAGATGACTTTAAAAACATAAACGATAAATATGGTCATCTTGTTGGAGACGAGGTTCTTTCCAGAGTTGGTAAAATCTTAAAAAATGATTTAAGGGTTTATGATGAAACAATAAGGTGGGGTGGTGAGGAGTTTCTGATATTACTTCCGAGGACAAATATAAAAAAAGCTATAATGATAGCAAAAAGACTTAAATCTAAGATATCAACAATTCGTTTAAAAGATTTTCCTGATCTAAATATAAGTATAAGTATGGGAGTAAGTCATTATGAAGGTGAAGGAAAATATCTTGATACAGCTGTTAGGGAGGCAGATAGGGCTCTTTTAAGAGCTAAAAAAGAAGGTAAAAACAGAATATATACAGGTAAATTTATAATAAATGTTCTTGAAAGATCTGAAAGATTAGCCATTGAAGGTTAAAAACAATATATTATTTGTCTAAAAACAGGAATAATTAATGAAAGTAGGTGTAATAAGTCTCGGATGTCCTAAGAACCTTGTTGATACAGAACTTATAATTGGAAAATTAAAGATAGGAAACGTACAGATAGTAGATAATCTTCAAGATGCTGACGTCATCCTTATAAACACTTGTGGCTTTATTGATGAAGCAAAAGAAGAGTCAGTAAACACGATTCTTGAAGCAGTCCAGCTAAAAGAAAAATATGGTAAAAAAATTATTGTAACAGGCTGTCTTGTAGAGCGGTACAGAAGCGAACTTGAAAAGGAAATTCCAGAAGTTGATATATTCGTTGATTTAAAAGAGGAACTTCGTATCCCTGAAAAGTTAGGTTTAAAGATAAAAAATTTTTCTTCACCGTATAAGAAAAGGATTATAACAACACCAAAGCATACAGCCTATGTAAAAATATCAGAAGGTTGCGACCATATATGCGGATTCTGTGCAATACCATCAATAAGGGGGAAGCATAAAAGCAGAACAATTGACGATATAGTTGAAGAAGTAAATTTCCTTTCTGATATAGGTGTGAAAGAAATTAATATAGTATCGCAGGATACAAGTTATTATGGAACAGATATTTACGGAAGACCTATGCTGTGGGAGCTTATAAAAAAGCTTGAAAAGATAGAGGGTATTGAATGGATAAGACTTTACTACCTTTATCCTACTACCGTAACGGAGGATTTTATAAAAAGGATTGCTGATAGTGAAAAAGTTGTTAAGTATTTTGAGATGCCTATTCAACATTCTGAAGACAGGATACTCAAGGATATGATGAGAGGTTATAGAAGAGAAAGAATTGAAAAGATCCTGGAATGGAAGGAAAAATACATACCTGAAGCTGCTGTGAGGACAGCTGTTATAGTTGGTTTTCCAACAGAAACAGAAAAGGAATTTGAAAGAATGAAGGAGTTTATTAAGGAAGCAAAATTTGACTGGCTTGGAGTTTTTAAGTATTCACATGAAGAAGGAACACCAGCCTATGAAAAATTTAAAGATACGATCTCTGAAGATGAAAAAATAAGAAGGAAAAATGATATAACATCACTGCAGGAAAAAATTACAGAAGAAAAAAACAGAAAACTGATAGGAAAAGAGGTAAAAGTTATTGTTGATGGTTATTCTGAGGAATGGGAAACATTACCTGTAGGAAGAACATATAGAAGTGCTTTTGAGATTGATGGTGTTGTTTATATTGAGTCAGATAGATATCTTAGGGTTGGCGATTTTGCAAAACTGAAAATAAAAGATACAGCTGACAGTTATGATCTTGTTGGAGAGTTGTGTGAATAGTAACACATTTATTTTTGACAATAAGGTATAATTTTTGCATCATTCAGTCGCAAAACTTTCAGGAGGATCATTTGAGAAAGATAAAAGATATCAGACCTATACAGTTAAAGGACAATAAACTTTATGTTATAAACCAGTTAAAACTTCCTAAGGAGAAAGAATGGCTTGAACTTTCAGATTATCATCAGGTTGCTGAGGCTATAGAAAAAATGATAATAAGAGGAGCACCTTTAATAGGTATAGTGGGAGCTTATGGATTTGCTTTAGGAGTTAAACAGATAGTAGAAGAGGGAAAGCAATTAGAAGAAGCTGAAAATGTTTATGAGAGATTAAAAAATACAAGACCTACGGCTGTTAATCTTTTTTGGGCTTTAGAAAGAATGTGGAAAAAATTTGAGAAATGGAATAGTGAGGGTAAATCGGAAAAAGAGCTTATTGAATTACTTTTCAAAGAGGCTGAAAGAATAGATTTAGAGGATTATCATGCAAACAAAGCTATAGGCGGATATGGACAGGTTTTACTTCCTGATAAATGTAGGATACTTACACACTGTAATACTGGAGCACTTGCAACTTCAGGGTGGGGAACAGCACTTGGTGTTATTAGAAGTGCATTTGAGAGTGGTAAAGACATTACTGTTTATGTTGATGAAACCCGTCCTTATCTTCAGGGTTCAAGGCTTACTGCCTGGGAACTGGTTCAGGAAGGTATTCCCCACTACCTTATAACAGATAGTTCTGCAGGATTCTTAATGTCTAAAGGAGTTATAGATGCTGTTATAGTAGGTGCTGATAGAATAACAGCAAATGGAGATGTTGCAAATAAAATAGGAACATACACACTTGCTGTTCTTGCGGAAGCACATGATATTCCTTTTTACGTTGCTGCTCCAACATCAACCTTTGATCTTAGCACAGAAAGCGGAAAGGATATCCCTATAGAAGAAAGATCACAATCTGAAGTAAAAAAGTGTGGAGGATCTGATATAGCGCCTGAGGAAACCCAGGCTATAAATTACTCCTTTGATATAACTCCAGCATCTAAAATAACAGCTATTATCACCGAAAAAGGTATAATATCCCATGTTGATAAGGAACATATAGATAAATTTTTAAAATATAGAGGTGTTTGATATGAGGGTTGTGGCAATTGGTGGAGGAACAGGACTTTCCTCTTTACTTAGAGGGATTAAGCATCTTGTTCCTGATACAATAAAAGATCTTTCTGCTATTGTCACTGTTGCAGATAACGGGGGCAGTTCAGGAAGACTGAGAGAAGAAATGCAGATACCAGCACCGGGCGATATTAGAAACTGTATTGTTGCCCTTGCTGAAGATGAAGATATCCTCACACAGGTTTTTCAATATAGGTTTTCAAACGGCAATGGTCTAAAAGGTCACAGTTTTGGAAATCTTTTTCTCTCCGTATTAACAAAAATAACGGGAGATTTTTTAGATGCTGTTGAGATTACATCTAATATACTTAAGATAAAAGGCGAGATAATTCCTTCTACAGACAGACTCGTTGATATTGTAGCTCAGTTCAGTGATGGTGCTGTTATAAAAGGTGAGACACAGATAACAGAGTACGGAAAACAGCTTAAAGGCAAAATAGTAAGAATATGGATGGAACCTTCAGATGTTGAGGCACCTGAAAAGGCTATTGAAAAGATAAAAGATGCAGATTTTATAATACTTGGACCAGGAAGCCTTTATACAAGCATAATTCCCAATCTTCTTGTTTATGATATCAAAGAGGCTATACTTAACAGCAGGGCATATAAGATCTATATCTGCAATATCATGACCCAATATGGAGAGACTGATGGTTTTTCAGCCTCCCATCATATAAAAGCGATCCATGAAACGGTAGGAGAAGAGTTTATAGATGCTGCTATAATAAATACAACGATTCCACCCCATGAGCTTATGGAAAAGTATATGAAAGAAAATTCACATCCTGTTACGGTTGATGTTCCAGATCTGTTAAAAATGGGTATAACAGTTTATGCAAGAGATCTTATAGAAGCGGGAGATTATGTAAGACACAATCCTGAAAAGCTTACAGCCGTCCTGCTTGAAGTAATGGAAAAAGCAAGAGTGTAAATGAGAAGATATATCTCAGAATTTAATACAGCAGATTTATCTGAGGAGTATGTAGATACAGTTATCATAGGTGCAGGTCTCGCTGGACTTACAACAGCACTTCAGCTTAAAAATTTAGGTGTAGATCCTCTTATAATAACCAGAAAAGAAACAGGAATTTCAAATTCTTTCCTCGCACAGGGAGGAATAGCGGCAGCAATAGGTAAAGACGACGATCCACAAATTCATTATGAAGATACTATTAAAGCAGGAAAGGGTCTGTGTATAGAAAGAAATGTGAGTGTGCTTGTTGAAGAAGGTCTTGAGCGAGTAATTGATCTTATAATGTATGGAGTTCCTTTTGATAGGGATGAAAATGGATATCTAAAGCTTACACAGGAAGGAGCACATTCAAGGAAAAGAGTACTCCATGTTAAAGATATGACAGGAAAAGAGATAGGTAAAACTGTTTACAACATACTTATACAAAAAAGTATAAATATAGAAACCGACTACTTCCTTGAAGAGATAATTACAGATGATAATAGATTTATCGGAATAATAATATCTGATAGAAGAAAAAAAAGATTTATAAGGGCAAAATCTCTTGTTATAGCTACAGGTGGATATAGTGCTTTATATTACAGAAATACTTCAGCATATAATATATCTGGGGATACACTTGGGACTGCTTACAGAGCAGGCTGTATTTTAAAAGATCTTGAGTTTGTCCAGTTTCACCCAACAGCTATATATTTAGAAGGAGAACCTGCATATCTCATATCAGAAGCTGTTAGAGGTGAAGGAGCTATACTTGTTGACGACAGAGGTGAAAGATTTATAGATGAGCTAAAACCAAGGGATGAAGTTGCCAGAGCAATATTTAAAAAATATTCAGAAGGAAGAAAAGTCTTTCTTGATATAACCCCTTTAAAGAAGAGAGGAGTAAAAGTAAAAGAAAGATTTCCAACAATATTCAATATGCTTGAACATTATGGTTACGGAGATAGAACACTTATTCCGGTTAGTCCTGCAGCACATTACACAATTGGTGGTATTGAAGCGACCTCAAATGGAAAAACATCTGTAGAGGGTATATTTGCTGTAGGTGAGTCATCGTGTACAGGAGTTCACGGAGCCAACAGGCTTGCAAGCAATTCTCTCCTTGAGTGTGTGGTTTTTGGTTATAAAACAGCCTACAGTGTTTTTAGTTACAATATGTATGCCGGTATAAATAAAGGGATAAAGATAAAAAATAGGGTAAATACAGAAAAAATGTTAACAAAGGAAAGAAAAAGATTTATATTAAATAAAATAAAAAAGATCATGTGGGAAAAGGTAGGTTTGATCAGAAACAGAAAGCTTTTAAGCGAAGCTCTCTCCCAGATAAACTCTATAGAAGAAGAGATATCGGCATATTTAAATAATAGATATTTAACAGATCTTATTTATCTTTCAAAAGCTGTGATTCTTTCAGCGTTAAACAGAGAAGAAAGTAGAGGAACACATTACAGGTCAGATTTTCCAGATGAAAATCCAGAATTGAGAAAACATACTAAAGTCTATAATAATTTTAAAATAAAACTGGAGGTAAATTAGTCATTCAGGAGTTAAGAGTAAATGAACAGATAAGGGTCAGAGAGGTAAGACTGATCGATGAGAAAGGTCAAAATCTCGGTATAGTTCCTATTGAAGAGGCTCTGAAAATAGCTGAAGAAAGAGGTCTTGATCTTGTTGAGGTTTCTCCAAATGCAAGACCGCCTGTGTGCAAGATTATGGATTACGGTAAGTACAAATTTGAGCAGAAGAAGAAAGAGAAAGAGGCCAAGAAAAAACAGAGAGCAAAGATGCAGAATGTGAAGGAGATAAAGTTTAGGGTAAAGATTGAGGATCACGATTACAGAACAAAAGTAAAACATATAAGAGAGTTTATAGAGGATGGAGACAAGGTTAAGGTATGGATATGGTTTAGGGGAAGGGAAAATGTTCATCCTGAGATAGGAGAGAGGCTTGCACACAGAATTATAGAAGATCTATCGGATATAGCCAAGGTTGAAAAACCGCCGAAAAAAGAAGGAAGGAATATGATATTTACACTTGTTCCAAAGCAGTAGTCTCCAATATCAATATATTAGCATATTGACAATTTTGTATATCCTGATATATTAAGATAAGCTAAATTATTTCTGGAGGCTGCTGTGAAAAAGATTCTTGTTTTAGGAGGCGGTACTGCTGGTGTTGAAACGGCTATATTTCTGAGAAAGGAAGGATTTGATGTTGAACTCGTATCAGATAGGGATTTTTTCTACATATATCCTATATCTATCTGGATTCCTACAGGTGAAATAGATCTTGATAATGCTTCAATACCATTGAGGGATCTTGCAAAAGTCCATGGATTTTCTGTCACATTTGATAAGGTGGAGAGTATATCAGCTTCAGAAATGAAAGTTTTTCTTAAAAACTCAGGTGAAAGAAATGATTTTGATTATCTTGTTATAGCCTTAGGACAGTCAAAAATAAAGCATGAAGGTTTAGAACACACCCTATCAATATGTGGATCTCCAGAAGAAGCTCTCAAGATAAGAGAAAAGGTGAATGAACTTGTGAAGAGAGGTGGTGGAAAAATAGCTTTCGGGTTTGGTGGAAATCCTAAAGCAAAAGAAGCAGTAAGAGGCGGACCTGTTTTTGAGATATTATTTAATATTCATAATTATCTGGAAAAAATAGGAGTCAGGAAAAATTTTGAGCTAATATTCTTCTCTCCAATGGAAAAACCGGGAGCAAGGCTTGGAAATAAAGCTTTAAAGATGCTTGATGCGATGTTTAAAAAGATGAACATAAAGAAATTTGCTGGAAAAAAAATAAAGAGATTTACAGAAAGAAGTGTAGTATTTGAGGATGGGAGCTCTGTTGATGCAGATCTTATTTTGTTTACACCGGGAGGAACAGGACATCCAGTTGTAAAAAGATCAGATCTCCCTCAGACAGAATCAGGTTTCTTAAAAATAGAGGACAGCTGCCAGGTTTCAGGTTTTGAAAATATATATGCTGCAGGTGATGTTGTTTCAATAGATGGACCTGACTGGAAAGCCAAACAGGGACACCTTGCAGAGATTATGGGAAGAAATATAGCTCACAATATAGCTATAAAAGAAGGTTTAAAAAATGGAGACATAAAGGGGTACAGAGAACATATTAATATACTTTGTCTAATGGATATGGGAAAAGGAGGAGGTCTTGCATATAGATCAGAGAAAAAAGCTTTTCTCATCCCGTTGCCTGTAGTAGGTCATTATATTAAGAAAGGGTGGGGTATTTATTACAGACTTTCAAAGCTTGGAAAGATACCAAGAATTCCTGGAATGTGATCAGACTGTTTTTCTATAAAAGCAGACAACTCTCTGGATAGCTGTTATTGTAGATCCTATCAAAATTATAAATACGGCGATTTCAAGAAAACCTGTAAAAACAGCTATGATAAGAACTATTGATCTTTCAGCTCTTTCAAAAATACCAACTTTACATTCAATACCCAGTCCTTCAGCTCTTGCTCTTGTATAACTCACCATAAATGAAGATACGACAGCCAGAAGTGTTGCTGAAAGCAGGAGAGAATCTCCTCTAAAAATAAGTGCAACAGCCATTAATGGAAAAAAGTCTGACAGCCTATCGACAACAGAATCAATAAATGCACCAAATTTAGTTATTTTTTTATGTTTTCTCGCTAAGGCTCCATCAAGTGCGTCACAAAGATTTCCTGCAAGAATTAATAAGCCTGCTGTTAAATAATCTTTTTGATACAAAAAGAAAGATCCTATTAATATCAGCAAAAGTCCTGAAGCTGTAATAAAGTTGGGTGATATATTTGTTCTGTGGAGAAGATCTATAACAGGAGATATCTTTTCTTCAAAAACGGGTTTAATCTGCTTTATTATCTGACTCAAGCTACCTCTCCATTTTTGCTATTTTTATGAATCTCTCAACTTTTTTTAGATCTTTTATTCCTGGTCTGAGTTCAAGTTTTGAAGATGCATCAATGCCGTAAGGATTTATATAATCTAAAAGTTCTTTCAGATTGTAAGGAGAAAGTCCTCCAGAAAGGATAATTCTGTCGTAAAGATCTGTAACTTTTCTGGCAAGTTCTGGATTTATCTGTCTGCCTGTTCCCCCATATTCGCCTTCTTTATAGGCATCTATTAAAATATAGTGTCCATTCTTAATAAAAGGCGTCATCTTTTTTATATCTTCTTCAGACTTGATTCTGAATGCTTTTATACTTTTTTCCAAAGGGAATTGTGAGATAAAATCTATAGATTCATCTCCGTGAAACTGGATCATATCCACAATATCTAAAAGTTTTTGGACAGACTCTCTTGAAGGATTTACAGTTACGGCAACTATTTTTGCCTCTTTCTCTACATAATTTTTTATCTCTTTAATTTTTTGAAGATCGGTATGTCTTGGACTTTTTTCGTAATATATTACTCCAATATGGGTAGCACCGAGCCTTGATATTTTTAAAGCCTGATCTTTATCAGTTATTCCGCATATTTTTATAAATTTTACAGCCATCTCACACTTTTTACATATATTTTTAGTAATTCTTCATTATTCTTTAAGATAAATATAGATCTGATTTTACCAGATTCATATCTATAATAAGCGGTAAAATTTTTAAATTTTACTTCTTCAGGGAAAAATCCTCTGTATCTTATAGTATAATTTCCCGTTTTTACAGTAATAAAATTGTTCTCACACTCATAACTGCTTTTTTCATCCAGATGAAATCTCCCTGTCAGGAGGTTTTCAAGATTGAAAGGAATATCTGTTTTTATATATTTTGAAAGAATATTGCTGTCAAAACCGCAATCTTCCTGATCTTTGTACAACAGGCACAACTCCTTATCTGTTTTGTATCTAATTGATACAATTTTCTGACCGAGAGGTGTAAATATGCTGATACTTTTACCTCTGTCAAAATTTCCTGTAAAGAGGAAAAATACACCTCCTGCAAATATTGTCCCTGAAATTCTAAATGGTTTTACCTCTTTTCTTGAATTCTTCAATAATTTATAAAATCTTTCCTCACATGTGATTTGCTTTTTTAAAGGTGCACAAGATGATAAGATAAAGATAAAGATTATAAAGATATACCTCATCTTTCAAGTTCTTTTATTTTTTCTAATATTCTTTTTTTTAGTCCGGGTTCACCTTCATCTCCGGTCTTCTCAATAATTTCAAGGGCTTTTTTGTAAAGCTCCAACGCTTTCTTTTTATTTCCGAGTGCTTCTTCAACTTCTGCAAGATGTTCAGTTACTACAGGATCTTCGGGAGCTTTCTCATAGGCCTGTTTTATATATTTTAAAGCTTTTAGATATTCGCCTTTTTTAAAATAACCCCAACCGAGACTGTCAAGATATGCCGCACTGTCAGGAACAAGTTCAAGAGCTTTCCTTACCATATCCATAGCCCTGTCTATATCTCTACCTCTTATGATAAGGGAGTATCCGTAATAATTTAGAGCATCTGGAAAGTCTGGTCTTAGTTCGAGAGCTTTTTTAAATGCTTCTTCAGCTTTGTCCCACTGATCTAATTTTTCATAATATATTCCTTCAAAAAAGTATATAGTTGGATCTTTATCGTTAATACTTTTTGCTTCTTCAATGTAAGATAAAGCTGTTTTTAGATTTCCTCTTTTATTTTCTATGTCTGCCATTATAAGGAGGATTCTGTAGTCTTTCGGATCAAGGGAGTATATCTTATTTAAAATATTAAGAGCCTTTTCATACTGCTTTGTTCTGGTATAAACCTCTGCAAGCCTTTCTAATATCTCTTTATTCTCAGGTTCTTCTTTTAAAACTTTAAGGTATGTTTCTTCAGCTTTTTTATAACGCTTTGCACTTTCGTAAGCCATACCGAGTATTGACAGGACGGTTGTATTGTCAGGCTCTTCCTGTGCGAGTTCTTCAAGATCTTTTATTATCTCCTCTCCCTTGTTTTCTCTCAGATATAGAAGGAATTTTTTTAATAGGGCATCTTTATTTGAAGGATCTATCTTTACAATTCTGTTTATTATATTTTCAGCCTTTTTAAACTGATCCGCCTGAACATAAACCTGAAACAGTCTATTTAGTGCTTCAAGATCGTTTGGATCTTTTTCAAGTACCTTTAGATAGACATCTTCTGCTTCTTTAAATTTTCTATCCTGGAGGTACAGCTCACCTAATAAAACATATGCAGGCTGATATAACGGCTCTATCTCAAGAGCTTTTTTAAGCTGTTTTACAGCTTCCTCTTTATTGTTCTGAAACAGATATATTCTTGCGAGAGTATAATAAACCCTTGGTTTCTTAGGTGATATCTCTGCTATCTTAAAGAGAACTTCTTTTGCTTTTTCCGCATTATTTTCCTTTAAATAAACATCAACTAACTGTCCAAGTATTCCCTCGTTCTCTGGAAATCTTTTTAGTCCCTTTAGTGCTACCTGCTCTGCCTTTTTAAGATTGCCCAAATTTTTGTATATTTTAGTTGCAAATGAGTAAGTTTCAGGTTTATCAGGAAATCTTTTGACAAAATCATTAATTAAATCTATAGCTTCGTCTTTTCTTTTTGCATGTAGTGCAAGTAATATTGTTTCTTCATAAATACCGTAAGCTTCAGGAGCAAGCTGTATAGTTTTCTTACATAGCTGAAAAGCAGAAAGTACATCCCCTGATTTTGATGCATATTTACAGGCTGCATAAAAAAAGTATGGATTGTCGTACTCTCGTTCAGCCTGAGTTGCGGAGCAGGATGCTGTAAGTATAAGAATTATAAAAAGCATTAATTTCTTCAAAATCATCTCCTTCTAACTATTAAAACAGGAACAGGAGCATTTTCAACCATACGCATTGCAGTTGTTCCGAGGAAAAATCTCTTTATATCCTTGCCCTTCCTTTTTCCTACTACGACAAGATCAGGCTTTGCTTCTTCAATATACTTGAGTAAAACTTCTTCAGGTTTACCTTTTTCTATTTTTATATCAACAGGAACAGAAAGCCCATTAATTATCTCTTCTTTTATCTTTTCAAGTAAACTTACTTTCTTTTCAAATACCTTTTCGTATATATGTCTTAAATGGGCAAACCATTCATCGCTATCTGCGTGAACTATAAATATCTCGCTTTTTGTAATTTTTGCAATCTCTTTAACAACTTCAAGCGCTTCTATTGAATTTGGAAGAAAATCATAACCACACAGTATCTTTTTTATTTTTTTAAGAGGAGTTCCCTTTACAACAAGTGTAGATATTTTTGATTTATTAACTATCTTTTCAGCAACGCTTCCAAGTAAAAGTTTCTCAAAAAGGCCTTTTTTATGACTTCCTATAACGATCATATCAAACTCTTTTTCATCTGATATCTCAAGTATTGTTTCAGCAATATTTCCTATTTCTACTGAAGAGCTTATATTTAAGCCTTCCGCTTTTCCTTTAAGTATATACCTATCTAATTTCTGTTTAGATTCCTCTTTTAGTATAGACTCAACCTCAAAAACAACCTGAAACTCTTCCGTTTGTATTAAAGGCTCAAACCCTTCCTCGTGAAATAGCGGGGATATAGGTTCTATAACATGAATAAGATGTAACTCAGCATTGTAAAGTTTTCCAAAAATCAGGGCTGATTCAAATACAGCATCGGAAACTTCTGAAAAATCTATCCCTACAAGTATTTTTCTGAAAGGCATACTATCTATTCTCCCTTCAGTTTATCTTTTGCATATTCCATCAAACCTCCCGCCTCAAACACCTTTCTAAGACTTTCAGGCAAAGGTTTAAATGAGTACTCCTTTCCTTTCGTAACGTTTCTTATAACGCCTTTTTCCATATCTATCTGAATAATATCTCCTTCTTCCGCATCTTTGACAGCTTCAGGAGATTCAATAATAGGTAAGCCGAGATTTATAGCATTTCTGTAAAAGATTCTTGCGAAGGATTCAGCTACTATAGCTCCTATTTCAGCCCCTTTCAGGGCTAATGGCGCATGTTCTCTTGAAGATCCGCATCCAAAATTTTTTCCTGCGACAATAATATCTCCCGGTTTTACTTTTTTGGGAAAATCAGGATCGGCATCCTCCATAACATGTTTTGCAAGTTCCTTCGGATCTGTTGTTATAAGATATCTTGCTGGAATTATCTCATCAGTATTGATATCGTCTCCAAACTTCCATACCCTTCCTTCAATAACCAAAAGCCTTCCTCCTTAAAAGCTTTAGATTTTAATCACATAATACCATAAAAGCTATCACTGGTAAATTGTTGTAAGATAATTATTATAAAAGACCGTAAAGGAGAGTAAAAATGAGAATATACTTTTTTGGCATTGAAGACTGGGAAAAGCTCCATATAGAAAGAAAACTGAGAGAAGTTGGTATTGAAGGCGATATAAAATTCACAAAAGAGCCTCTTAATATCAACAATGTTGATCTATATAAGGATGCTGACATAATAAGTGTTTTTATTTACTCAAAAGTTACAAAGGAAGTAATAGATAAAATGGAAAATTTAAAGCTCATAGTAACACGATCAGCTGGATATGATCATATAGATGTATCTTATGCAACGGAAAAAGGTATATACGTAGCTTATGTTCCAGGATATGGAAACAATACAGTTGCGGAATACACATTTGCATTGATTCTTGCCTTATCAAGAAAGTTCAAACCTATGATAGATAGAACAGCAAGGGGTATTTTTTCAAGGGAAGGTCTGATGGGGATTGATCTTTTAGATAAAACAATAGGTATCATAGGAACAGGCAGAATAGGGTGTTATGTTGCAAGACTTGCACATGGTTTTGGTATGAAAATACTGGCTTACGACAGAACAAAGAAAGAGGAGATTATTGAGAAATATGGTGTTGAATATGTTGGACTTGAGGAACTCTTAATGAGATCAGATATAGTTACAATACATTTACCCTACACGAAATCAACCCATTACCTTATAAACAGATTTAATATAAAACTTATGAAACTTAATGCCATGCTTATTAATACATCAAGAGGAGCTGTTGTTGAGATAGATGCCGTAGTTGAAGCATTAAAAGAGGGAAGACTTGCAGGGGGAGTAGCTCTTGATACTTTTGAGGCTGAAGAGGTGCTGATTGAAGAGGAATTTCTGAGAAGGGATGATATACCTGCTGTAAAACTAAAGAAAGCAATGGAAGCTTACTATGTGCTCCATGAAGATAATGTTATTGTTTCTCCCCACCTTGCATACTATACAAAAGATGCATCAGAAAGAATTCTTGATATTGCTGTTGATGAGATAAAGCATTTTATTAGAGAGGGAAAGCCTGTAAATATAGCACAGTAGGGAATTAAGGAAATTAGTATGGATTTATGATATAATATCTGATGTTTTAAATTTTTAGAGGGGTAAATCTTTGGATTTTAAAGGTAAATTAGTTCTTGTTACTGGATCAACAAGGGGAATAGGTAAAGCTATAGCTGCAGCTTTTGCACAAAAAGGAGCTGATGTTGTAGTAACTGGAAGAAATAAAGCCAATGCAGATATAGTTGCCGAGAATATATCAAAAGAGTTTGGCACCAGAGCTTATGGTGTTGAGCTTGATTTCTCAAAAGATATTAAAGAGCAGTGGAAGGAGATTGAGAGGATAGGTCAGATAGATATTCTGATAAACAATGCAGGTCTTACGAGGGATACACTTTTCATAAGGATGAAAGATGATGACTGGAATGAGGTGATCAACGCTAATCTAACAGGAACTTTCAAAATAACTCAGCTTTCTGTGAAAGGAATGATAAAGAAGAGATGGGGAAGAATAATTAATATATCCTCTATAATAGGCTTTATAGGTAATCCAGGTCAGGTTAACTACTCAACAACAAAAGCTGGACTTATAGGATTCACAAAATCTCTTGCAAAAGAGCTTGCCCCAAGGAATATAACAGTTAATGCTGTTGCTCCGGGTTTTATTGAAACCGATATGACAGCTGAACTTCCTGCTGAGCTTAAGGAAAGATATCTTGAACAGATACCTCTTGGGAGATTTGGAAAGGCTGAAGATGTTGCAAATACAGTTCTTTTCTTAGCCTCGGATTATGCATCATATATAACCGGTGAAACCATTCATGTAAATGGTGGAATGTATTAATTCTGAAATAAATAAAATCATTTGGAGGTTGTAAAAGAATGGAAGAAAGAATCAAGGAGATTATTGCTGATCAGCTCGGAATTGATGTTGAGCAGATAAAGCCTGAATCAAAATTTGTTGACGATTTAGGTGCTGATTCCCTTGATGTCGTTGAGCTGATAATGGCTTTTGAAGAGGAGTTTGATGTTGAGATACCTGATGAAGATGCAGAAAAGATACAGACTGTAGGCGATGTGATCAATTACATCAAAGAAAAGAAAGGAGAATAATAAGGAAATGAGAAGGGTCGTCGTTACCGGTATAGGAGCAGTAACACCTGTCGGACACAACGTCAATGATACATGGGATGCTCTTATTAATGGGAAAAGTGGTATAGATGTAATAAAGCGTTTTGATCCCTTTTCCTATAATCTTCCTGTTGTGATTGCTGGAGAGGTAAAAGGTTTTGACCCGAAAAAATATATAAACCCAAAAGATGCTAAAAGAATGAGCGATTTTGTCAAGTTTGCGATAGTTGCAGCTAAAGAGGCTGTAGCTGACTCCGGCATTAATCTTAACAGTATAGATCTTAACAGAGCAGGGGTTATAGTTGGAACCGGTATCGGCGGCTTGAGGGATATAGAAAATCAGCAAACTTTACTTCTTGAAAAAGGAGCCAGAAGGGTATCTCCATTTTTTATCCCTTCTGGCATTTCAAATATGGCATCAGGTTATATATCCATTGAGTTTGGTTTTAAGGGACCTAACACTTGTGTAGTTACAGCCTGTGCTACGGGAACTCATGCGGTAGGCGATGCTTTTAAGATTATCCAGAGGGGAGATGCTGATATTATGATAGCTGGAGGTACAGAATCAGCTGTAACGCCTCTCGGTATTGCAGGATTTGCAAATATGAAAGCACTTTCCACAAGAAATGATGAACCACAAAAAGCGTCAAGACCTTTTGATGCTGAGAGGGATGGTTTTGTCATGGGAGAAGGAGCAGGAGTTCTAATACTTGAAGAGCTTGAGCATGCTTTGAAAAGGGGTGCAAAGATTTATGCTGAGGTTGTTGGGTATGGAATGACAGGAGATGCATACCATATAACTGCTCCATGTTCTGATGCCGATGGGGCTATAAGAGTTATGGAGATGGCTCTTAATGATGCGAGAGTTAACCCAGAAGAGGTTGATTATATAAACGCACATGGTACATCAACACCTTTAAATGACAAAGTTGAGACTCTTGCTGTAAAACATGTTTTTAAGGATCATGCTTACAAACTCAAAATCAGCTCTATAAAGTCAATGATAGGTCACCTTCTTGGAGCAGCTGGTGCAGTTGAAGCTGTTGCAACAGTTAAAACCATACAGACAGGCATCATTCCACCAACTATAAATCTTGAGAATCCGGATCCTGAGTGTGATCTTGATTATGTTCCTAACGAGTCTATTGAGTATCCTGTTAAGGTGGCTGTATCAAACTCATTCGGTTTTGGTGGAACAAATGCATCTTTAGTATTTAAAGCTTATGAGCATTAATGATAGAGAATTCCTCGAAAGAATAAAAAAGCTTGAAGAGAAGTTAGGATATATTTTTAAGGATAAAAACCTTCCTTTAACAGCTCTAACTCACAGTTCTTTTGCTGCAGAGTACCATAAAGAGATAAAAGATTACGAAGTTCTTGAGTTTTTAGGAGATGCTGTTTTGTCTCTGATTGTGAGTGAGATTCTTATTAAAACATTTCCTGAAGCATCTGAAGGGGAGCTTTCCCAGATTAGATCAGCTGTAATAAGTGAGGCCTATCTTTCAAGGCTTGCAAGAATACTTGGTCTTAATGAGCTTGTTCTTTTAAGCAGGGGAGAGATAGCCCAGAAAGGAATGGAAAGAGAATCTCTACTGTGTGATGTTTTTGAGTCGGTATTCGGTGCTATTTACGTAGATTGTGATTACGATATAGAAGTTCCAAGGGAAATATTCAATAGATTTTTCAAAGAGTATCTTATAGAGAGCATAAAAAAAGGAAATATACCCAGAGATTATAAATCTATACTCCAGATAATGACACAAAGGCTTTTCGGTACAGTTCCTAAGTACAGTATGATTTCCGCTGAAGGACCAGAACACGAGAAAATCTTTACTATGGAATGTTCTGTTGATAATGTTGTCAGGACTTTTGGGACTGGAAAATCAAAAAAAGAAGCTGAGACAGAGGCAGCAAAAAAAGCTTATTTTTACCTTAAAGAAAGGTATAAGGAAAAGAAAAAGCTTTAATCTCTTTTATTTGATATTAAAACCGATACTTTTCTTTCAAAGAGATCTTTTACTTCTTTTAAGATTACGAAATCTGCATTATTTTTAAGTTCTTCTATATATTTTTTTCGTGTGATTATATAAACCTTACTGTCAGAAAGTAAAAATTCTTTTAGTTTTTCCTTTTTTATAGGCTTTATCTCCTTTTTTAGGTAAAAAACAAAAGCAGGATTGAAATTTTTATAATATCTTACATCCGTATCTTTTTCTATAAGTGGGAGCATCTGATAAACAGGATTTCTTCTGTCAATTCTTGGATACAGATGATAAAAAAATAAGAATCCGACAAATATGGAAAAGGCTGAAAGCGTCAGTACGGGAATTATCCTGCTTTTTTTCAATAGGAAAATAGATAGAACTCCACTTAACGGAAGAAGTAAAAAGTAGAGAGAAAGATAAGATAAATCTGAGATCTCAGGCTCATTTTTTATACCTATAAACAGTCCTGCTGTTAACAAAAATCCAATGATTGTATAAGCTATCAGGCTTGCATATATATTTCTTTCTGAAAATCTATGTATATGTTCAAGGAAGTATCCTATTAGTATGGAAAAAGCCGGATAAAGAGGAACTGTATAGTTTGGTAGCTTTGTACCTGAGATGGAAAAAAAGATTGTGTAAACGCCAACTATAATTAATGAAAACAACAATATATCTCTCTTTCTGTTTTCAAACGAGAACTTAATAATTTGAGGTATAAAAACTGAGAAAGGAAGCATACCAACAAATATGAATATTAATGTAACAAGAAATATACCTCCATGACCTTCCATAGGTTCTGAAAACCTGTGAATGTTGTGTTTAAATATAAAATCATGTACCCATTTACCATCCGTTTTTAAATAAACGGCAATATACCACGGAAGTGATACTAAGCCGGTAATTAAGATACCTGAAAGGATTTTTAGTTTTCTTAGATTTGATAAATTTATATTTCCTGTAAAAACAAGATACAGACCAACTATGAATGAAGGAAGTATAACGGCAACAGGACCTTTTGTGAGAACCCCCAGCCCCATAAAAATATAAAACAGATATATGAATATCTTTTTATTTTCTTTAAATCCTAAAAAGAATGAAAATAAAGAAGCATTTATCCAGAAGATAAGATACGGATCAGGAACAGACATATGAAACTGTATAGAGAAATGTAGAGATGATATTAGGGATATAAATGAAAAAAATGCGCTGCGGTATCCTAAGTATCTGTATGAGACTAAAAATGTTATCAGTACTGTTAAAGCACCAAAGATGGAAGAAAAAAATCTTGCTGAAAATTCGTTGACCCCAAAAATACTGTATGAGATCATCATAAAGTAATAATGTAAAGGTGGTTTGTCTGTTCTGAGCTGATAATTAAAAGTAGGAACGATAAAATCGTTCCTCTCCAGCATTTCCCTTGCACACTCTGCATTTTTAGCCTCGTCAAGAGAGTATATTGATATTCCACCTATATTTGCAGAAAAGACAAGAAATGAACTGATAAATATAAATAGTGCTAATACTGTGTGTCTGCCCAATAGAAGCTCCAAGTGTTAATCATAGTTCTGAAGATACCTATCGTTTATTATACTATGAATTGCCTGCGGCATATATTCTGCCAGTTTTATACAAGATGCCGGAGGCGGGATTCGAACCCGCACGCCCTTTCGGACAGGAGATTTTGAGTCTCCCGCGTCTGCCAGTTCCGCCACTCCGGCTGACTTATATAGATATAAAATTTTATCACTTTAGAGAAATGTTACAAAGCAGATCTTAAAGACCATATTTTTGAATTTTTTTTCTGAGAGTTGCTCTATTTATACCAAGAAGTTTGGAAGCTTTAACCTGATTATGTTTTGTGTACTCAAGGGCTGTCTGTATAATTATTTTTTCTATTTTTTCTTTTATTCTTTCTATACTTCCTTCTTCAAGAGAGAGCATTATCCTTTTTTTTAAAATTTCTTCAAAATTATCTTCAGTAGCAGGTCTTACCCTTTTTTCCTCAAGGAATGTAAGATCATTTACAGTTAATATATTATCTCTGCAGAGTATCATAGATCTTACCACTGTGTTTTCAAGTTCCCTTATATTTCCATCCCATTTCTGATCTTTTAGTAATTCCATATAATCCTTTGATGCTCCAATTATACTCTTACTAAGCTTTTGATTATATTTGTTGACTATACATTCAACTATATAAGGTATATCTTCTTTCCTTTCTCTTAAAGATGGAAGATGCAGATGAATCAAGTTGAGTCTGTAATAAAGATCCTCTCTGAATTTCCCTTTTGATACCATATCTTCCAGATCTCTATTTGTTGCTGCCATCACCCTCACATCAACCTTTATTTCTTTATTTCCGCCTACTCTGTAAAATGTTCCTTCTTGGAGAACTCTTAGAAGCTTTGACTGAGCTGATAAAGGAAGTTCACCTATCTCATCAAGAAATATAGTTCCTCCATCTGCTATCTCAAATTTTCCTTCTTTTGTTTTTTCTGCTCCTGTAAAGGCACCCTTTTCATATCCAAAAAGTTCTGATTCTAAAAGATTTTCCGGGATTGCAGCACAGTTTATAGCTATAAAAGGTTTATTACTTCTCTTACTTAGCTTCCATATACCTTTTGCAAGAAGCTCTTTTCCTGTTCCTGTTTCACCTGTTATGAGAACAGGAAGATCTGTTGGAGCAACCTCACCAGCTAATTTACATATCTCTTTTAGCTGTGGAGAAGAACCGATGATAGAACATAAATACTGACATAAAACACCCTCCTTAGCGGATGAATTTCTAAAATAAACTATCTTTTTTTCATTCTCTTCCTTCTGATTTATATTCTCAATAACAGATTGTAACTGTTTTTGTGAAAAAGGAAATTCTAAGTAATCAAAATAGTTTTTACTCATTATTCTCATTATGAATGCTGCAAGATTTGTTTTGGATATTTTTTTATCAAGAACAGCTATCGGAAATAATCCTTTTTTAACATCAACAGGAACTATGCCGAAATCGGATATATTAACAAAAACAACACCGGATATCTTGCTGATCTTTTTTGGATCTTCCAGATGTACTACACCACTAAGGTATTTACTGAATGAGTCCTGAACCTTTTTGTCCTTTGCTAAAACATAAATCTTTCTTGTCAAATCCAGCCTCTTTTTCTTTTAATCTTAGCTAAATTTATGAAAAAAGGGAAGATTTTCCACCTTCCCTTAAAAAGGATAGCTGTCTTCTATCTTAACTTTATAGGCTCCTATTTTTTCCGCTTTTATAAGATACTCATCAGGATCGATACCTTTCTTATGTAGGTTTCTTGAGAAGTAATTTATTAGATTCGCACACTTGCAGGGCTGACTCAGATCTGTGACTGAATAAAGAACAGTTCCCGTTTCTTGATTTATAAAATAAACACCTTCTTTTTTTTCAATACCAAATCTTTCAACAAAATTGTCTGCTTGGAGATCTTTAAGGGAAAATTCTTTAAACTCAAAACTTTTTTTAATTCTTTTTGATAAATACCTATCCTTAAGAATTTTTTCATGGATTTTCTGGTACGATGGACTGCCTTCATTATAAAGGAAAATAACAAGAAGTTTATCTTTTGCCAAAGAAGGCAGACTGAACAGTAAAGCCAATGTCAGAGCTAATGTTAATTTTTTCATCACAGCACCTCCTGAATATATTTTCAGGAGATGTTTACGCAAAGCACATGCCATAATTTTAAGTTTTTCATTTATAAACAAAAATAAAATTAAGATTAAAGGACTCGATGTTTTTTGTTTAACTTTTAGCCACTGCTGGTTAATTTTTAGCCACTACAGCTGTTCACTTTCAAGTTTATCTATTATTACCTTAAGACTTACTCTCATTCTTTCAAAGGATTCTTGAAGATTACCTATCTCATCTTCCCTGTCTATATTCATTTCCTCATCAAGCTCTCCTACAGAGATCTTTTCCATCCTGTCTGCAATATCATTAAGAGGATTAATGATCTCTGTTTTAACCAGAAAATAGGTCATAACAATGGGGATAAGTGTTGCCTGAAAAGTTATAAAACCAAGAAGCATAGCAAAGTTTAAAGGATGGGCTTTTGCATAAGCTATAAGCTGTTCTACAAGATGATAGGTCTGTTCATTTGAAAAAATAATAAAATAAACGGCAACGGAAGCTATAGAAAAGACAATGGCACCTGAAAGGGTAACAAAAAGGATTTTGTGAATTACAGATCTTTTTAAAAAGCTTTGCAGACTCATTTCTACCCCCTACTCGTTTATTCGTCTAATAATATAACTTCTCTACATGCCTTATCTTTTCCGAAAAACAGATTTATCTTCTCTTTTTTACCTTCTGAATTTTCGTAAATTATCTCAAAATATCCTCTTTTTATATCAATATTAAGTATTTTTTTAACGTCAAATTTAACGTCCAGTATGCTTTTAGCTTCGTAGGGGGTAATTGAGTGACAGGCTGCACAGTCTCCAATACAGCCTTCTACAACTACGTCAGATTTTCCGCCTTCAACATTCAATGGAACTGTAATATCTTCTTTCTGGTGTTGGAAAGGAAAAGAAAAAGCAATGGAAAATATAAGAAGAGAACCTATAATAAGCTTTTTATTTTTTATATTCATACTACACCGCAGTTTTTATATGGTAATAATAATCTATAATAAACAAAAATTACTGATTTGTATATAGTTATCTTTTTCTTACCACAACAGTGTAGCAGCCGTTCTCTTCTTGAATATCTATAATCTCATGACCATCATCTCTTATACTTTGGGGAACACTCCTTATAGATTCCTCCCCATCTATAGTAAGTACCAGTATTGAACCAGTTTCCATCTCTTTAAGCTTCATTTTTGCTTTTACATAGTTAAACGGACATTCAACACCTCTCAGATCTAAAAACTCTTTTCTTGCTGTTTCTTCTTTCTTTTCTTCTTTTTTCTTCTCTGTATCCCTCCTGAGTTTAAGGTAAGTTTTTTTAGCATCCTTATAGAAGTTTTTTGAATTTTTCAAAAACTCTTCAACATCCTTTATCTCACCTGTAAGAACTGCTGTATATCTTTCATCTAAAAGCTTTCTTCCTATTATATGTTCTATAAATCTGTCTAAAGCATCGCTGCCTTCGGCTTTTACTCCAAAAGGAATTAAAAGACCTGATGCTATGATCTGGATAGCTTTCTCAAGATGAGGCAGTGCGTCATCTTTAAACCCTCTATTAATGTGGCTTTCTGCCTGTTTTATAAGTCTCTCACCTTCTTTCAGAGCTGTTTCTACTTTGTCAGCTATGATTCCTGCACACTCTCCAGTTCCAATGTCTTCAAGTGAGAACTCCTTATCAGATCCCCAGTCTTTGTTATACTCAATTCCTGTTTTAAATTCTTGATAAATGGAGAGCTCCTCCTTTATTTTATCTATACCGTAATCCTCAACAAAATCTTCAAAAGATCTTCCATTACTTTGCTTTAGATAAAGATCAATAAGATGTTTAACAACGTCTGGAACATTTTTAGCAGGTATTTTTAATACTGTATGTCCTATTTTTGAATTTTCGGCATTTCCAGACCCAGCAAGGTGAAGTACGTAGGCGGGAATGAGGGTGTCTTCAACCTTCATGGCTATCCCGTGAAATCCTATAGATGCAACATGGTGGTGTGCACATGAGTTTGGACATCCGCTTACCTTTATTGTTATATCTTTTAGTCTGTCAAAACTATCTTTATCTTTTGGGAGTATATCGTATATAGCTCTTGAAAGCTCTCTTGCTGCTGTAATACCAAGACTGCAGGTCTCAGATCCAGGACATGAAGTTATATCAAGATATGAAGAAGCACCAATAGAGTCTAAAGCTGAAAGTCTGAGTTCTGTGTATATGTTTTCAAGCTCTTCTTCAGGAATATTTAAAAGAGCAAGATTTTGATCATGAGTTGCTTTTATATTAAGTGTGTACTTTTCTGATATATCTGCGAGAGATCTGATCTTTCCCGTTGTTATATTTCCAAGGCTTAGTTTTATCAAAGCTGTGTATAAGCCTTTCTGTTTTTGAGGTATAACATTGCTTTTAAGCCAGTATCCGAACTGATGATCTGTTGTGGATGGTAAGCTTAGATCAGTATCGCCAATAATATTAACACTTATCTCACAACTGAAGCTTTCCTCTATAGATCTTAACCTTTCTATACTTTCTGTTAGAAGTTCTAAGAATTTATCAAAACCTAACTTTTCTATTAGGAATTTTAATCTGTTATGTCTTTTGTTTTTTCTGTCTCCATATCTATCAAAAAGATCCATCACAGCAGAAATAAGAATTGTTAAATCCTCTATAGGTAGAAAGTCTGTATATTTGTGGGCGTATTTTGGTCTATCTCCAAGTCCTCCGCCGATATAAACCTCAAATCCTGGTTTACCGTCTCTGACAGCTGGAATAAAACCAAGATCGTTAAACGGGATAAGGAATGAATGTTTCTTACAGCATGCAAATGCTATCTTAAATTTTCTTGGAAGATCCTCATACCTACCTATCAAAAGTTCTGTGATTTTTAGAGCTACTTTTTGCACTTCAAATATTTCATAAGGACATACACCTGAAAGATAGCTTGCTGTAATATTTCTTAATGTATTGCCACAAGCATCTTTTGTTGTAAGACCGGCTTCGTTAATTCTCTGTATGATAATAGGAACATCCTCAAGTTTAATCCAGTGGTACTGAATATCCTGTCTTGTTGTTATGTGAGCGACACCATTTGAGAACTGATCTCCTATATCTGCTATCTCTCTTAACTGATCTGGTGTAAGAAAACCAGCAGGTACTTTTATTCTTACCATATGAAATTCTTGCTGTCTCTGTCCATATATACCATTATTAAGCCTAAAAGACTTAAAATCGCTTTCGAAAGCTTCTCCCTTTTTATACTGATCGTACAGCTGATTGAATCTTTCTATATCCTTAATATAGTCTTTGTATATGCCGTTTTTTATCATACTTAGTTCCTCCTTCTTATTTCTCTGCAGTAATTAAGCAATCAGTATGCCAAAAATGTAAGTTGTTGAAATTACATGGATTTATTGCTGGAAACCTGTATGCAATGATTATTTTTTAATCATACTGGATATTTTTTTTACATGAAAATTTTACTTTAAAATTTAAAGTTCTTTATTTTCAAATACTTACTGTTATGGCATGCTGTTTGCAATACAGATCTGACAGAAGGAGGTATTTATTATGGGAAGAGGATTTTTAAGAGGATTTTTTAAAGAAAATAAGGACAACAGGTTGACAGGAAGCTTACAGGAAATTATAGATAAGATACTATCCAGAAAACTATCTGACATCAAGATCAGCTCCTTCCTCGTCTTTTTAAAGTATCATAGATCGCCATATACATTTGGGAAAGCTATAGATGTACTGAGGAGCAAAGTAGAAAAGGTTGACCTCTTTCTTCCTGATAGCGTTGAGGTTGGATATCCATATCCTATGAAGGAAAAAAGTCCTTATTTTATGATTGCCTCTGCTGTTGTTCTGTCTCTTCTCCCAAAAAGTGAAATAAAAGCTGTGTTTCATGGTGATAATACCGGTAGAAGTTCTACAAAAGATATATTTGATTATCTTGGTATAACTCTTTTAACTAATGAAGATAGTGAAAATATGCTTAAAAACCTAAATATAGGGTTTTTTAATAGAGCTTTATTTCTTCCTTCCCTTTCCGATCTTAACGGTCTTAGGGAAGAACTCAATATAAAAGATCTGTTCAGTTATACAGAAAGATTTGTTAATCCCGTTAGTTCTATGTATCATGTCACAGGATCAGGATCTTTAAATGTTGAGTTTTATAAAGAGATTTTAAGGGATAGATACAAGAGATTTGGTATAGTTGTAGGCGGCGGTGAATTTCCTGATGTTGTAGGCAGATCTAAACTTATTATTTGTACTGATGAAATATTAAAACAGTATGATATAGAGATTGATGATTTTAGGCTTGAGAAGAAATTTAGTTCTAAGGATCATGCTGATTTTTTAACTGATCTCCTCGGAAAAAAACTACCGCAGTATGAAAAGTACCTATTTATAAATGGAGCTGTTTTACTTTTAGTCAGAGGTTTTACAGACTCAATAGAAGAAGGTTATAAGATCACACAGGATTTATTTTACAGTTACGACTTCAGTCAGATACTGCGTAACATCCAGAGATATTCAGACTATTTAAATTATAAAAATATCTATGAGATATAGGAGGTGTTAAATGTTTACAAAAGAGTTTGTAAAGGAAAGAAGCGATCATTTTGAGAATTTACCTGCACAGGATCTTCTTAAATGGGTGTATCAGAACTATAAAAATGTTGGTTTTACATCATCTTTCAGTGCGGATGACGTATCTATTATACATATGATCAAACAGATAAAACCAGATGCACTTATCATTTTTATTGATACAGATTACCATTTTCCAGAAACTTATCAGTTAGTTAATAAGATTAAGGATGAATGGGGTATAAACCTTAAGATTATAAAGCCTCTAATATCAATAGAAGAGCAGGAAAGAGTTTATGGAGAAAAACTTTATGAAAAAGATCCTGATAAATGTTGTCAGATAAGAAAGGTTGAACCTTTAAAAAGGGTTCTTGAAGAGCTTGAAGTCTGGATTACAGGAATGAGAAGAGATCAGTCTCCAACAAGGGCAAATATAGGCAAAGTCGAAACGCATAAACTTCCATCTGGAAAAACAATTCTAAAGGTAAATCCTATAGCTGATTGGACAAGGAAAGATGTGTGGAACTATGTATATAAAAACGAACTTCCTTACAACCCTCTTTACGATCAGAATTATCTGAGTATAGGATGTGCTCCATGTACAAGACCTGTTCGTGAAGGGGAAGATGAAAGAGCTGGAAGATGGTCAGGTAAAGGTAAACTTGAGTGTGGTTTACATACATTTACTGAGAAGGAATAGATGGAGTTAATATTAACAGGTATTGTTCTCGGCTTAATCATTGGGCTTACAGGGATTGGAGGTGGGATGCTGACAACTCCTGTTCTTACGATCTTTATGGGGGTTCCTATAAGCACGGCTGTAGGAACCAGCCTTCTTTTTTCTGCAGTAACAAAGATATTTGCCTCTGGTATATATATAAAAAGGGGTCTTGTGTGTAAGAAACTCACTCTTTTACTTGCATCAGGTAGTATTCCTGGTGCATTTCTTGGAAGTTATGCTTTCCACTGTTTCTTTGATAAATATCCTGCAGTTGCTAATAAAGTTATTCCTGCATTTATAGTTTTTATGATACTTGCTTCGTGCATATTCTCCTACTACAGGATGTTTTCAAAATCAGAAAGGATTGCTAATTTTGATATAAGAAACAAACCATTACTTATCCCTATTATAGGACTTGTCGTTGGTTTTGATATAGGTTTTACTTCAGTTGGGGCTGGTGTGATAGTTGCTTCTATTCTTCTTGCATTATGCCCTATGAATCCATCAAGGATTATTGGGACAGATATTGTTCATGGATTTATACTCAGTATATTTGCAGGAGGACTTCATTACTCATTTGGTGGTGTTGACACTGATATACTGTTTAAGCTTCTTCAGGGAGGAATATTTGGAGTTATATTAGGATCTTTAATATCTCCGTATCTACCTCAAAAACCTTTCAGGTTTGCGCTAAACTCAGCTGTTCTTATTTTTGCTATTATGTTTATAAAAAAGGTATTCTGAAAAAAGTTTTATAAAATCTTTAATATAAAGCTCTTCTGCTCTTGATTCAGGGCTTACGCCTGCTTTTTCTAATATATCTTTATCAATTTTTCCTCTTAACATTTTCCTTCTGTTTGAAAAAAGCATTGAAACAAAATTTTTAAATTTTTTTGCATTTTCCAGGCTAACAGGTATGTTTTCTTTGGGAACCATCTTAACAACGGCAGAAGTGACTTTTGGAGGGGGAGTAAAGAATCTTGCAGGTACACTCATTACATAATCAATATCAAAAAATGTCTGTAGAAAAACGGAAATAAATGTGTAATCCTTTGTTTTTGGTTTTCCAACCAGTTTCTGGGCGACCTCTTTCTGAACCATGAAAACAGCAAGCTTAATAATATCAATGTAGAAAACTGTATTTACAAGTATATGTGAAGCAATGTTGTATGGAAGATTTCCTGTAAGTTTTATTTTCCCTCCAGTTAATCTCCTGAGATCAACATCAAAAATGTCTTCCTTTACAAGCACAAAATTTTTAAAATCTTTAAATCTTTCTTCTATTATAGGATA